>ERZ839767.300-NODE-300-length-86813-cov-4.455093_pt1 | contig 86813 bp, 85 predicted proteins | sample MGYA00519879_ERZ839767 | MGnify/ENA primary metagenome ERZ839767 (study PRJEB31850, sample SAMEA3708852) | human gut metagenome | biome: human gut; feature: human-associated habitat; material: faeces | place: China | collected 2014 ...
CAAAGAACGAATGAATGTTAAACTTTTAAACGAAACCACTTTTTAAAGTGGACTCATATTTGCAAAATGGAAAGAAACGATTGGAATCATTGATAAAACCGATTGATTGTATGGAACTGAGACAACTAAGATATTTTATTAAATCGGCTGAATTACTTAACTTTACAGAAGCTGCCAAGAACTTATACATTACCCAAAGCACCCTCTCACAACAGATAAAACAATTGGAAGATGAACTAAATATTTTGTTATTCGAAAGGATTGGGAAAAAAGTTTATCTGACCGAAGCGGGAAAATCTTTTCTTCCGTATGCCAAGAAAACAATACAGGACACGGAATATGGCATACAAAAGCTACTCGACCTGCAAAATATACGTACCGGAGTACTGAAAATAGGCGTTACGTACAGTTTAAGCACCATACTGACAAATACTATTATGCGCTTTTCTAAAATGTATCCGGACATTAAACTGGAAATAACCTACCAAACGGCTACAAGCTTGATTGATTTATTAAAAGAGCATAAAGTGGATTTTGTTCTTTCATTCAAACCGTTGGAAAAGGAAGAGCAAATAGAAGACAAGACTCTTTTTGAATCTTCCCTCTCGCTCATTGTACATCCGCATCATCCTTTAGCGGCTCTGAAAAAGGTTTCTCTGGAAAAAATAAAGGAGTATCCGTTGGTGCTTCCTTCTCCCGGACTCAACGCACGCTCTATATTAGATAATGTACTCCATACCAAACAGGTAGAGCTGCATCCGCAAGTGGAACTGAACGAAGCCAACATTTTGCTTCAACTGGTAAAAACAGGCCATTGGGTAACCATTCTTTCCAAAGCGACTATTTACGGGCAGGAAGACCTGAAAGCGATTCCTATTTCAGAGAAAGGATTCGAGATGCACGCTTCGCTCCTTTGGCTGAAAGGAAGTTATCAGAAAAAAATCAGCCCAGGAATTTATTCATTTGCTATTGGAAGGCAAAGACTGATTCTCCTGCAACTGAAACCTGTAGGATGGCCACCTTATTATTATCCCGGAACAAGGAGCCGCCATTTTAAAGCATATTCCGGATAGCTGTCATCTCCCTTACTTTTCAGTTCCTCACCGGTCCGCAAGGAATGTTTTTTCCCGTACCTACGGAAGGTCATTAGACAGGCCTGCGGTATAGGTACTCCGTAGGCTTGGCTAACGACATTAGACAGGCCTGTCTAATGGAGAGGCTTATAGAAGACGTGGAAACCTTCGCGGCACATAGTTAGTTACGCAACGTAACATAGTATGTTATTCAAATAACTAACTATGCTATGAAGCGTAACTAACTATGTTATTTTTAGCAAGCAAAAACATCTCTTGCTCCTTATTTAAACGTATTGGAAGAAGGAGTGGTATCCGAATCCAACGTCTTATAATAATCGGCTTTCTTTTTATTCGCTTTTTCCACCAGACTCGTTACATAGACCGTAAAGATGGGGAACATCATCATTCCCAATGCGGCCAATACCACGGACAGCACTTTTCCCGTCACCGTGACCGCATAGATATTGCTTCCTACGGTAGTGACATCCATAAAAGCCCACCACAAGGCCGAACCATAATCGTTCACCATGGGGTTGATGCCCCGTTCCAACACAAAGAATATCAAGCTGGAGAAATAAACGGTAGCCATCAGCATGGTAATATAAGAGGTAAACAGACCCGATACCCGGTTGGAAGAGAGCCATCCCACTACGATAGCCAACGCGTACCCTCCCCGAACCAATGGGATAAAACGTATAAAATAGCTTAGTTCCGTAGAAAATGTCAAATGATAAAAATCGATAATACTTAAATAAGGTATGGAAACAATAAAGAACAGCCAATGGGTAGCCAGATAGTGAAGCTTCCGTTTCGACAAGAAAAACTCCAATACGAAATCGAACAGGAAGAACATACATATCCAGAACTGGATACGCAAGTACGAACGCTGACTGAGAAACGATATGTTATGGAACGTATCGATAGAAATACTTAATATTAAAAACAAGGAAAGTAACAAAATCAGTACATGAAGAATTCCCTGAATCCCCTTCTTCTGATAGATAAAATAAGATAATGCCATGCTCATATAATTATTTTTCTGTATACAACATAAACCTAAACGACAAAGTTTTGTTATAGACGCTATAAAAAACAAAATCACCTAAATATTTATATTATGGCAAATCTTGGTAAAACAGTAAAATTGGGAGTCTTCACTCTCGCAATTATGAATGTAACAGCGGTCGTTTCACTGCGCGGACTGCCTGCTGAAGCGGAATATGGATTAAGTTCCGCTTTTTATTATTTGTTCGCAGCCATTGTGTTTTTAATCCCTACGGCCTTGGTCGCTGCCGAATTGGCTGCCATGTTTCAGGATAAACAAGGCGGTGTGTTCCGTTGGGTAGGCGAAGCATACGGAAAGCGATTCGGCTTTCTGGCTATCTTCTTGCAATGGATAGAGAGTACCATCTGGTATCCTACAGTCTTAACTTTCGGTGCCGTGGCACTGGCCTTTATCGGCATGGACGATGCACACGACATGAGTCTGGCCTCTAACCGGTATTACTCCCTGGCGGTAGTGCTTATCATCTATTGGCTTGCAACGTTCATTTCGCTGAAAGGTATGGGATGGGTAGGAAAAGTATCTAAAATCGGTGGTATGGTGGGAACCATTATTCCTGCCGGATTGCTCGTTTTATTGGCAATCATCTATTTGGCTACAGGCGGACAGTCTCAAATGGATTTCAGTGGTGACTTCATGCCGGACCTGAGCAACTTCAACAACCTCGTGCTGGCGGCAAGTATCTTCCTGTTCTATGCCGGTATGGAGATGGGCGGTATCCACGTAAAAGATGTGGAGAATCCAAGTAAGAACTATCCGAAAGCCGTATTCATCGGCTCTTTAATTACAGTAGTCATCTTCGTGTTGGGTACCTTCGCCTTGGGAATCATTATCCCGGAAAAAGATATCAACCTGACGCAAAGCTTGTTGGTAGGATTCGATAATTATTTCAAATACATCCATACCAGTTGGTTATCCCCCATCATCGCTATTGCCCTTGCATTTGGTGTATTAGCCGGTGTATTGACATGGGTAGCCGGTCCGTCAAAAGGTATATTTGCCGTGGGTAAGGCCGGATACTTACCTCCGTTCTTCCAGAAAACTAATGCGAACGGTGTTCAAAAGAATATCTTATTCATTCAGGGAATCGCCGTAACTGTTTTGAGTCTTCTGTTCGTAGTGATGCCTTCCGTGCAAAGTTTCTATCAGATACTTTCGCAGCTTACCGTGCTTCTTTATCTGATTATGTATTTAATGATGTTCTCCGGAGCCATCTACTTACGGTATAATATGAAGAATACCGAACGTCCGTTCCGTATCGGTAAAAAAGGGAACGGATTGATGTGGTTCATCGGCGGACTCGGTTTCTGCGGTTCATTACTGGCCTTCGTATTAAGCTTCATCCCGCCCAGTCAGATTTCCGTTGGTAGCAATGCCGTATGGTTCTCCGTCTTAATTATCGGATGTTTAATCGTGGTGTCAGCCCCATTCATTATTTACGCATGCAGAAAACCGTCATGGAAAAGTAAAGATGCGGAATTCGAACCTTTCCATTGGGAAGAACAACCTAAAAGCGATGCTTCCAACTCTAACAACTAAACTTTAGACTTCACTTAACCTAAACCTATTCATGTTATTTGTTTAATGAAGAAACCCGCCCAACAGCCTTTGTGTTGGACGGGTTTTATTTATCGTTCGTTCCTACTCTTTGTTTCAGTCTACCAGTTATAACTCAATCCGAAACTAAGCAGCTCCATTAACTGGAAATAATCATAATCGTCTTTCTTCTTCACCCCATCGTCATACCGGGCATGAACAAACAGCTTGGTTGTCAAATACCTGTTCAGGCTAAAGTTAAACGTATTCTCCCATTCAGCCTGAGATTTCTCATAGGTCGTAAAGTACGAAATACGCGATTCCCATTTCACCTGCGGTATAATCTTCCATGCCGAAATAATTTGCAGGTTAGAACCTAAATCGTTCTTAAACTTTTTATCTTCGTCCACACTAAACTTTGTTTCATCTACCTTATCGTCTCGCACATAGGTTAGCTTATAAGAAAGAGGAGCCAACACAGCCGAGACTTCAAACGTCTTTGTTGAACGTTTATAGTCCATACCTAAGTCTATTTTCAAATATCCCGGAGAGAGGAAACTGGATACCACATCCGGTTTGTTAGACTTATAGCTGGCAAAAAACTGAGTATAGAATTCGGCCTGTATGGTATAATACCAGTTCTTTATAGCCTGCAAACCAAGCTTAGAAGTGAGACGAATCAAGTCCGTATTGGTTTTGTACTTATGCAATGTATCAGAACGGGAACTCAAGAATCCCAGTTTCCATTCAAGCTTATTGTCCCATTGTATTTTTTGCCTGTCGTTATAGTTCGATTCGAGTACCAAACCGGACAAGAGCGTATTATTGCTTTCACCGCCTTTATACCAGTTACCCGAAATATAGTTCTGAGTAAATTGCAGGTAAGCATTTCCTGACTTCTTCCAAAAGTTAGGCTTTTTAATCACTAATTCCGTATTGACAGTAGGGTCTACAATACGGGTATTCCCTAATAAATCGGAAACCCGTTCCCGACGCGGCCACTTGCGAACCACGTCTTTCTTAAACGAGCTCCTTCCCATGACATCATTTTCCGTAAAACGTACGGAAAGAGGCTCGTTCAAATAGATATTCATCAAAGCGTTATCTATAGACGAATTAATCTCTTCGTCCGTTTCAATCACTCCTTTATTATTGATAGGAATCAGATTATCCATAGCCGACACCTCTGCCTCATTATCCATAGACATAGCATTTGATACTACCGAATTATAAAGCGTAACCGGTGCAAATAATCGATAATAATAAGGATTTAACGACACTCTGAAATACGTACTGTCACGCGAATACTTATCCACCACGTTAGCCAACGAATCAGAATACGCCGTCATAATCTTACTAAAGACCCTTTTACTTCTAAAACGCTGGGAATGGGAAGAAGATGTCGTCCGCTGGGCAAATACCATATTGACCATAAGCACCAACACCATCCATAGCAAGCATTTTCTTTTCATATTTAACATAGTTTGGACATTTATGCGCAAAAATACAGGAAAAAATCGAACCTCCCATATAAACTGTAAAATAATCTCAAAAACACCATAAAAGTATACGCTCAACAAATGTTTTTTAGAAGAAAGGTTCGTGGATTCTTCATTTTTTTATAATTTTGCGGTTTAAAATTTAAAATGCGGACAGAACGCTTATTTAAGAACTAAATTAAAAAATCATATAACTGTGGCAGAAACAAAGTATATCTTCGTTACAGGTGGTGTAGCTTCATCTTTAGGAAAAGGAATCATCTCATCATCTATCGGTAATTTACTTCAAGCAAGAGGTTACAACGTTACCATCCAGAAATTCGACCCTTATATCAATATCGACCCGGGAACTCTTAACCCATACGAACACGGAGAGTGTTATGTAACAGTCGACGGTCACGAAGCCGATTTGGACTTGGGACATTACGAACGTTTTCTGGGTATACAAACAACCAAAGCAAACAATATCACTACCGGCCGTATTTATAAAAGTGTGATTGATAAAGAACGCCGCGGAGACTATTTAGGAAAAACTATCCAGATTATTCCTCACATTACAGATGAGATTAAACGTAATGTGAAATTGCTTGGAAACAAATATAAATTTGACTTTGTCATTACCGAAATAGGCGGAACGGTAGGCGATATCGAATCGCTTCCTTATCTTGAAAGCATCCGTCAGTTGAAATGGGAATTAGGACGTAACGCCTTATGCGTACACCTTACTTATGTTCCCTATTTGGCAGCGGCAAAAGAATTAAAAACCAAACCGACCCAGCACTCGGTAAAAGAACTTCAGTCGGTAGGTATCCAACCGGATATTTTAGTATTGCGTAGCGAGCATGAACTCAATGCAAACTTACGGAAAAAGGTGGCGCTGTTCTGCAATGTAGACGAAAACGCAGTGGTGCAATCGGTAGATATGCCTACTATCTATGAAGTGCCTATACGCATGCACGAACAGGAATTGGACAAAACCATCCTTACCAAAATGGGGCTTCCGGTAGAAGATGAGCCGAACTTGGATTCATGGAAAGAATTCCTGAAGCTTCGTTACAGTGCCACAAAAGAGGTAAAAATAGCCTTAGTTGGAAAGTATGAATTGCAAGATGCTTATAAATCTATCTTAGAATCTCTTTCGCAAGCAGCTACATACAATCATTACAAATTAAATGTTGAGTTTGTAAACAGCGAATACTTGACCGATGAGAATGTAGAAGAAAAGCTGGCTAATGTAGATGGCGTAGTGATTTGCCCGGGATTCGGACAGAGAGGAATCGAAGGTAAATTCGTTGCGGCCAAATATACCCGTACCCACAATAAACCGACCTTCGGTATTTGCTTAGGTATGCAATGTATGGCCATTGAATTTGCACGCAACGTATTAGGATATGCCGATGCAAACTCCCGCGAAATGGATGAAAAGACTCCGCACAATGTAATCGACATCATGGAAGAACAGAAGTCGGTAACCAATATGGGAGGAACCATGCGTTTAGGAGCTTACGAATGTGTACTCGACCAACAATCCAAAACATTCGAAGCTTACCATAAGACTCATATTCAGGAGCGTCACCGCCACCGTTACGAATTCAATAATATCTATAAGGCCGAATACGAGAAGGCCGGCATGAAATGTGTAGGTATCAATCCGGAATCGGACTTAGTGGAAATCGTTGAGATACCCGGATTGAAATGGTACATTGGCACACAGTTCCATCCGGAATATAGTAGTACGGTTTTAAATCCGCATCCGTTGTTCCTGTCATTTATCAAAGCTGCAATCAGTAAATAACTAAATAATCATATAACATTAATCTCAGGAAATGGAAAAAAACACTCTTATAGGATTTGCCATGATTGGAGCCGTGCTAATAGGTTTCAGCTTGTTGAACCGCCCTAGTGCCGAACAACTGGCTCAATCACAACGCTACCAAGACTCCATACTGACTATCCAGCAACAACAAGCCAACAAAGAAATAGCCGAAGCTGCCATGGCGCAGACTCAAGTGGCTGCTACGGCTTTGGATTCCACTTCTCTACTATTTAACGCTAAACAAGGTGAAGAATCATTCATTACTTTACAAAATGAGTTAGTAGAACTGCAATTTACCAACAAGGGAGGACGTGTATACTCGGCCAAACTGAAAGATTATAACGGGCAAGACGGAAAGCCGGTGGTATTGTTTGATGGTAAGGATGCCGGAATGAACTTTTCTTTTAATGGCAAAAACGAGAACATTATTACAGAAGACCTGTACTTCACTCCTACCAATGTAACAGATAGTACGGTAACCATGCGTCTGCAAACAAACGGACCGGGTTATATCGATTTCAATTATAAATTGCTGCAGAATAATTATATGGTGAACTTTACGATTGAAGCTCACAATATGCAGAATTATTTTGCGCCGTCTATCAATACAGTGGACATCCATTGGCATCAAGACGCGCGTCAGCTGGAAAAAGGGTACTCTTTCGAAAACCGTTATACCACCCTTACTTACAAAATAAAGGATGATAACACCGATTACCTGAGTGAAACCAAGGACGCTGAAAAAGAAATCCCGGAGAAATTAGATTGGATTGCTTTTAAAAACCAATTCTTTTCATGTGTATTCATTGCATACCAGGACTTCGACAAAACCAACCTTTCTTCTAAAATGCAAAAAGAAGGAAGTGGTTATTTGAAGAGTTACAATGCACAAATGTATACCTTCTTCGATCCGACAGGAAAGCAACCCACTAACATGCAGTTCTATTTTGGTCCGAACCATTATAAGACTTTGCAAAAGATGAACCATTTTGCAGCAGGCGATAAAGATTTGGAAATGCAAGATTTAGTTTATCTGGGATGGCCGCTGTTCCGATGGATTAACCGTTTCTTCACCATCTACGTATTCGACTGGTTATCCAATTGGGGATTGAGCATGGGTGTCGTATTGCTGCTGATGACTATCATTGTAAAGATATTGGTTTATCCGGCTACATACAAATCTTATATGTCTTCGGCTAAGATGCGTGTACTGAAACCGTACATCGACGAAATCAACAAGAAATATCCGAAACAGGAAGACTCCATGAAAAAGCAGCAGGAAGTGATGGCTTTATACAGCAAATATGGAGTTAGCCCGATGGGAGGATGTTTGCCAATGTTGATACAAATGCCTGTCTTTATCGCCTTATTCAACTTTGTACCGAACGCTATCGAATTGCGTCAACAAAGTTTCTTATGGGCACCCGATTTATCTACTTACGACGATATCATCAGTTGGGGCACACATATACCTCTTTTAGGTAATCACCTCAGTTTGTTCTGCTTGCTGTTCAGCATCACCAATATACTGAATACGGTATATATGATGAAACAGCAAGACGCAGCTTCCCAACAGCAGGTACCAGGTATGAAATGGATTATGTATCTGATGCCGGTGATGTTCATCTTCATCTTTAATGATTACTCTTCCGGTTTGAACTACTATTACTTCATTTCCGGTTTAATCAGTATCCTTATTATGATTGTGCTTCGTAAGCGTACCGACGATGCTGCCTTATTGGCTAAGTTGGAAGCACGTATGCAAGCCAATAAGAGTACTCCGAAGAAGAAATCAAGCATGATGGCCAAGTTGGAAGCTTTGCAAAAAGAACAGGAACGCGTAACCCGCGAACGGGAAGCACGTAATAAGAAGAAATAGTTTTTATATCCTATAGACAACAGGAATAGCCTTACTTATCAGCGCGGATTATCGCAGAATGCAAATTCAACAAGCGATAGTCCGCGCTAATTTTATGTTGAAAGCAACAAATAACAACTTTACCTCTCTCCCATTTGTATTATTCCCCTCTTTTTACGTCCTTTGTAAAAAGAAAAAAATCTAACAAGTACAAAATTACGTATGAAAACAAAATTATTCATTATGACGGCAGTCGCAATGCTTGCTTCGTGCTCCGCTAATAAAACGGAAGATACGAAAGCTCCCTTCATTGGGAAACAAGAGATTACCATCCAAAACGGGCGATTGACCCCGGAAGCTCTTTGGGCAATGGGACGAATCGGGGGATTATCCGTTTCTCCCGACGGTACGAAGGTAGTCTATACGGTATCGTATTACAGCGTTCCGGAAAACAAGAGTCATCAGGTTATCTACACCATGAATGCAGATGGTAGTGAAAACAAAATGCTTACCACCAGCACTAAAAGCGAAGGCGAACCTTGCTGGATAAAAGGAGGCAGCAAAATAGCTTATCTAAGCTCCGAAAACGGAAAGAGTGAAATCTGGGAAATGAATGCGGACGGAACCGAAAAGAAAGTTATCTCCACTTTCGACGGAGACATCGAAGGCTTCAACTTCTCGCCCGACGAAAGCAAAGTTTTATTTGTTGCCCAAATAAAATACGGACAACGTACGGCAGACATCTATCCCGACCTTCCCAAAGCTTCAGGAATCATCGTCAACGATTTGATGTATAAACATTGGGACGAATGGGTTGAAACCATTCCACATCCCTACGTTGCGTCTTTCGACGGAAACAAAACGGGCGAAGCAAAAGACATATTGGAAGGACAACCTTACGAATGTCCGATGAAACCTTTCGGAGGCATGGAGCAACTGGCTTGGAGTCCCGATTCAAAAAGTATAGCCTATACTTGCCGTAAAAAAACAGGCAAGGAATATGCCTTCTCTACCGATTCGGACATCTATCTGTATAACTTGGAAAGTGGTAAAACAGAAAACCTTTGCAAGGATTACACGACTTCTCAACTGGCTTGCAACAAAGCAGTAATGACCAATGCCGACGGAACCGGCTCAAAAGAGGTAGCTCTCCAGCATAAGGATGAAAACAAAGGATACGATATCAATCCCTGTTTCTCCCCCGATGGAAAATACATTGCGTGGCAAAGTATGGAACGGGATGGTTATGAAAGCGACCGCAACCGCCTTTGTGTATTCAATCTCGAAAATAAACTCAAAACCTACGTTACGGAAAGCTTCGAAAGTGGTGTAGACGATTACTGTTGGAATAACGATTCGCAATCGTTGTATTTCCTCGGAGTATGGCATGGTGCAACCATGGTTTACCGCACTAATTTGAACGGAGAGGTAGAGAAACTGACAGAAGGAGATTATGACTATGCTTCCGTTGCTATGGCTGGAAAGAATGTCATCACCAAGCGCCACTCTATCAGCATGGCCGACGAAATTTATCTGCTTGATACGGATACCAGGCAGATTGCCCAACTCACTACGGAGAACAAACATATCTACGACCAGTTAACCATGGGAAAAGTAGAGGCACGCTGGACTAAAACGACCGATGGAAAAGAGATGCTTTCATGGGTTATTTATCCTCCTCAGTTCGACCCGAATAAGAAATATCCAACCCTCTTGTTCTGCGAAGGCGGGCCACAAAGTCCGGTCAGCCAATTCTGGTCATACCGTTGGAACTTCCAGATTATGGCAGCCAACGATTATATTATCATTGCCCCGAATCGTCGCGGACTTCCAGGTTTCGGTATGGAATGGCTTGAGCAAATCAGCGGCGACTATAGTGGCCAATGTATGAAAGATTATCTGTCGGCTATTGATGATATTTCTATAGAACCCTATGTGGATAAAGATAAATTAGGATGCGTAGGTGCCAGCTTCGGCGGATATTCCGTTTACTACTTAGCCGGAAATCACGGTAAACGTTTCAAGGCTTTCATTGCTCACGACGGAATTTTCAATATAGAACAGCAATATCTCGAAACCGAAGAAATGTGGTTTGCTCATTGGGATATGGGTGGCGCTTATTGGGAAAAGAACAATCCGGTAGCACAACGCACTTTTGCCAACTCACCTCATAAGTTTGTGGACAAATGGGATACTCCTATCCTCTGTATCCATGGAGAGAAAGATTACCGCATTTTGGCTTCTCAAGGAATGTCGGCATTCAACGCAGCTGTTATGCGTGGCATACCTGCCGAACTGCTCCTTTATCCGGATGAAAACCATTGGGTGCTAAAACCTCAAAACGGTATTCTCTGGCAACGTACCTACTTCAACTGGCTGGATAAATGGCTTAAATAATCGGAACGTATAAATCAATATCAGATATCAAGAAAAAGCCGTTTTAGCAAACCTTATTGCTAAAACGGCTTTATTAGTTGAGTTATATAAGAATCTTCGGATTACTTAGCTACCATTTCCAATTTCTTCATGATAGAGAAGATGAACAATGCCGACAGTAAGCAGAGAGCAACGAGAATACCCCAAAGAACCCACAACGGCAATCCGCCCCACAACATTCCGATAATAGATACCAGGTAATTACCTACGGCTGTAGCAGCAAACCAGCCTCCCATCATCAAACCTTTATATTTGGGAGGTGCTACTTTCGATACAAACGAAATACCCATCGGAGAAAGGAACAATTCGGCAAAAGTAAGCACGAGATACGTACTGATAAGCAAGTTAGGAGTAACACGATAATCGCCTGTAGCTGTAGAAAGAGCATCAGGAACAGGCAGACCGAGTGAACCTACTACCATAATCAGAAAACCTACAGCAGCAATAAACATACCGATACCAATCTTGCGCGGTGCGGAAGGTTCTTTGCCACGTTTAGCCAACGCACTGAATACAGCCATCGACACCGGAGTTAGCGCTACCACAAAGAATGGATTGAACTGCTGGAACTTCTGCGGAAGAATTTCAATAGGTCCGTTACCCATATATTGATAAGCCACAACCAATAAAGCAAATGCCGCAATGGTGACAATACCGGAAATTACTTTTCCTTTAGAATTTTTAGCCTGGAAGAAACCGAATAAACCGTATACGCCGATAGCGATGAGCACCAAATTCCATACGTCAAAACCAATTCGGGTAAGCCCTGTAGCCGAAGCCGCTGTATAATCACGCGCAAAGAATGTCAGTGTCAAACCGTTCTGATGGAATGCCATCCAGAAGAAAATAACCACAGCGAACACCAAACACAAAGCCACGATACGTGATTTTGTTTCAGCCTTAGAAAGTTCAGGAACAGCTGTAGCCTGTTCGTTTCCTTTAGCAGCCTGTTTTGCATTCATATCTGCATGTTTAAACGTCTTACGTCCGAGTACATAAATAAGCATCGAAACAATAAGAGATATACAAGCAACTGCAAAACCCAAATGGTATGAAGTAGAAAGACTATCAATGTATTCATTGGCAAAGTTCGTTAACGAAGTAGTGTCAGCCGCAACATGTTGCACAGCCGCCAAATCGGCAAACTTCTGCATAGCCTCTCCTGTCAAGCTTCCATCTAAGTATTGATGAGCCAAAGCAGGTATATCGCCGTTATAAATAAAACCGGACTTAGCCAGATACCAAGTCGTTATTTTTTCGGCAGCCGTAGGAGCAAATAACGCACCCACATTAATAGCCATATAAAAAATGGAAAATGCAGTATCGCGCTTAGCTGCATACTTAGGGTCATCATACAAGTTACCAACCATTACTTGCAGGTTTCCTTTGAAAAATCCAGTACCTAAAGCAATCAACACAAGCGATCCAATCATGGCAGCAATGCCCACAGCATTGTTTCCAGCAGGAATGGCTAAGCAGATGTATCCGATAAACATAATTACGATACCCGATGTGACCATCTTTCCGTAACCAAACTTATCTGCCAAATAACCTCCTAACACCGGAAGGAAATAAACCAGCGCTAAGAAACCAGCAAAGATATTGGAAGTAACTGCGGCAGTAAAGCCGAACTTTGCTTGCAGAAATAATGTAAAAATGGCAAGCATGGTGTAGTAGCCGAAGCGTTCGCCCGTATTGGCAAGAGCTAACGCATATAAGCCTTTTGGCTGTCCTTCAAACATAAAATTTAGATTTAAAGATTAATATTTAATTTTCTTTGAGTGCAAAGATATAATTTTAATGAGATTTTATACACATAACCTACAAATTTCGGCACGAGTTTCTTTAATTAAATCTCCCGGGGCAATCTTTATTTGCAATCCGCGTACGCCTGCGCTAACATAAATAGAGGAAAACCCAGTACATGTTTCATGAATGTAGGTAGGAAAGTTTTTCTTCATGCCGATAGGCGAACATCCCCCACGGATATAACCGGTAGTAGGCAGTAGTTCTTTTAAAGGCAGCAATTCACACTTCTTGTTTCCCGAAACTTTTGCCGCCAATTTCAAATCAATTTCCAATTCTCCGGGAATCACACAAACAAAATGTCCGGACTTATCCCCATGCAATACAATTGTTTTAAATACCTGCTCAATGTTTTCACCTAAACCTGCGGCTACATGTTGGGCACTCAAATCGTTTTCATCCACCTCGTATGGAATCAGCTCATAAGCTATCTTGGCTTTGTCCAGGAGCCGAGCCACATTTGTTTTTTTAACCATCTTACCTCTGTCTATTCATTACAGAGCAAAGGTACGATTTGTTATGAAAAACAGGAATTATTTCAAAGTCAAATAGATGTTCGAAGAACGAAATTTCATAAAATTATCGGATAAACTCGGCCTCTTTTTATGAATAGAATAGGTTTTCTGTGATTTGCCTTTTACTGAAATCACAAAGGAAACAAACTTTTTATCAGGAGTCAATGAGTATTCTACCGGAAGATTTTTTTCATTCAACAATAAAAACGTTTCTAAAGTATCGACTTGTAATTTCAAAATTTCCTCTAACGAAACCTGTACCAGTTTATCCTGCTTATCGTTTTTATCCTCATTCATCTGAAACCCAATAAATAAGGATAAATGCAAGTATAGCCAACGGAGCGCCTATACGCTACAATATCTTTTCAAAGCCTGCTTTTTGCATTTTCGGTAGTTTCTCAATACGATAATTCTCCATATCGAGAGGGTCAAAAGGCTTAATTTCTTCTGTGTTTTCTGCCATAGTATCAAATTATTTAAAAGAGAGAGCAGTGTGTTCTTTTATACACAGGCTCTCTTCTTTTTATGAAGATAAGAAGTAAAATTTACTTCCAGTTCTTATAAGGATTCTTCATCAGCATAGAGTTATAGTAACGGGAATCTCCGGTTACTTCTTCTCCTAACCATGCCGGATGTTCAAATGCAACATTTTCGTCAGGTAATTCTATTTCTGCCATAGTGAGTCCTTCATTTTCTCCGTAAAACTCATCCACTTCAAAAGTATATTCCCCGGCTTTCACCAGATAACGGGTCTTATCGATAATTCCCGGTTCACAAAGTTCCAGAAGTTCTTTTACCTCTTCTACCGGAATTTCTTTTTCCCATTCGAAACGGCTTGCACCACTTCTATTACCGATACCCTTAATCGTAATATATCCCTTTTCACCTTTTACCCGAACACGTACGGTACGTTCCGGCACGGAACTAAGATACCCTTGTATAATACGCGTTGCTTTAAATGCTCTTGATTTGAATGCTCCCTTTACTAGGAATTTACGTTCTATTTCTTGTCCCATAATCTTATTAATTTGCTAAAGGTTTATTACTCATTCCAATTACTCTCTTAATAGCTTGCAGATAGTTGATATCTTTTACAGCAAAACGGGCACGACGCATGGATACATTGTTACCACTGATAAAACAGAAACCTCAACCAATTTTGAAAAGTCCACGTTTAATTCGGTCGGGAATGAAAGGAACTTCAATCTCAAACTGACAAAGGTTTCTATATAATAATCGTACTATATTATCAAGTCTTTCCAATAACTGTAAGATGTCTACCAATGTACACTCATCAAGGTAATCAAGGAAGCTGTCCAAATCTTTAATAGTTTTATCGACTTTTTTTATTCCAAACATAATTTTAGTTTTTTTTGCTGAACAAAGAAAGAACTTTTATTTGGAATATAAAAATAGAGGGAATAATAAAAACAAAGACTATACAAAGGAATGTAGAGTTTTATATAATAAATAAATTACTGATAACAAGACTGTTAATTTTTACAGCATAGAGTTATATAATATATAACTACTAAAAGATGTAGAGTTTAAATAGAATATTTATATGCAAAAAATGAGAAGATTCCTATATGCATAATAGTAAACAGAATCTAAAACTTATCGTTTAGATATAGGTTAGTGTAAATTTATATCTGCCAGATAAAAGGCTAAGGCATAAATTTACGCTAACTTACGTCTAAAGTTTACAATAAAACTCTCAATTGGATTTTAAAATTCCTTCTCCTAATTCTTCACGGAGAAACTTGGGTGTATAGCCATTCTTCGAAAGGGCCACTTCTTCAGGAGTACCGCACGAAAGCAATGTGCCGCCTCCCTTTCCCCCTTCAGGTCCCATATCGATAATATAATCTGCCATCTTTATGACATCCAGATTGTGTTCAATCACAATCACTGTATTACCTTTATCTACCAAGCGGTTTAACACATTCAACAGCACACGGATATCCTCAAAATGCAAACCGGTAGTCGGTTCATCTAATATATAAAGAGTTTTACCAGTATCCCGTTTTGATAATTCGGTAGCCAGCTTCACCCGTTGACTCTCTCCTCCCGACAAGGTGGTAGAAGGTTGTCCTAATTTGATATATCCCAACCCTACATCTTGCAGGACTTTTATTTTATTTAGTATCTGAGGAACATTTTCAAAGAATTCCACTGCCCGGTTAATCGTCATATCCAATACATCGGCTATGGATTTTCCTTTATAACGCACCTCTAACGTTTCTCTGTTATATCGTTTTCCATGGCACACCTCACATGGCACCATCACATCCGGCAAGAAATTCATTTCAATGGTTTTATATCCATTGCCTCCACAAGCCTCACAGCGTCCTCCGGATACATTAAAAGAAAAACGTCCGGGCTTATAACCACGTATCTTTGCTTCCGGCAATCCGACAAACAAAGTACGTATATCCGAGAAAACACCTGTGTAGGTAGCCGGATTGGAACGGGGCGTCCGTCCTAAAGGAGATTGGTCAACATCTACCACTTTATCTATATTATCCAGTCCCTCTATAGAAGAATAAGGTAAAGGGTCTCGTAATGAACGGTAAAAATGTTGGGATAAAATAGGCTGTAGCGTATCATTTATCAAGGTAGACTTTCCGCTCCCCGACACACCGGTTACACAAATAAGCTTCCCTAACGGGAACTCCACACTCACATTTTTCAGGTTATTTCCACAAGCTCCTTTCAGCCACAAAGATTTTCCATTACCCTGCCGGCGCACTTTCGGTACTTCTATTTTCATATCTCCGGTCAAATATAGAGAAGTTAAAGTATGAGTACGAAGCATCTCTTGAGGAGTTCCGGCATAAACCACTTCCCCTCCCAGCCTTCCGGCTTTAGGGCCCATATCCACCACGTAATCAGCATTCAACATCATATCTTTGTCATGCTCCACCACAATTACAGAGTTACCGATATCGCGCAACTCTTTCAGCGAATGAATCAAACGGAGATTATCACGTTGATGCAATCCGATACTCGGCTCATCCAAAATATAAAGTACATTTACCAACTGCGAACCGATTTGCGTAGCCAAACGGATACGCTGGCTCTCCCCACCCGATAATGATACGGATGAACGGTTCAGCGAAAGGTAATCCAGTCCCACATCCAAAAGGAATTTCAAACGCGTACGTATTTCTTTCAAGATTTCCGCCGCTATACGTTTCTGCTTATCTGAAAGATGTTCCTCCACATGTTCCAGCCAATCATACAGTTCACTGATATCCATGGTCGAAAGCTCATAGATATTTTTATCATGGATGCGGAAGTGCAACGCTTCCTTATTTAAGCGTGCACCATTACACTCCGGACAGACAGCGGTTCGTGAAAACTGTTCCGCCCACTTTTGCTGGGTAGCGGACGATTCACTGTCCTGCATCATCTGTATGTATTTAACAAGCCCTTCGAATGTGATAAAATAATCCGATCCCGTGTGAATCAACGAACTCTTTATTTTAATACGGTCATCCGACCCGTAAAGAATTTCATCAATAGCTTCATCCGGAAACTTAGACAATGGAGTTTTCAAATCCAATTCATACTTTTCGAGCAACGCGGCTATCTGCCAAAATATCATTGAATTCTTATATTTACCCAATGGAACGATAGCTCCTTCATAAATAGAGAGTTTCCGGTCGGGAATCATTTTATCAATATCTATCAGATTCACAAACCCCAGTCCTTTACACTTGGGGCAGGCTCCCTGCGGCGAATTAAAAGAAAAGTTATGCGGAGCGGGTTCTCTGTACGACAGTCCGGTAACCGGACACATCAGACGCCGGCTATAGTGCCGCACGCTTTCTGTCTGGGCATCCAGAATCATCACCAGCCCGTCACCTTGCGTCATAGCAGTAGAAAGGCTTTGTTTCAAACGCTTGTTGTCCTTTCCATCTACTATAAATTTATCCACTACCAACTCTATATCATGATTCTTATAGCGATCCAATTTCATGCCATGGGTAATCTCTTTGATTTCCCCATCTACCCGAACCGACAAATAACCTTTTTTCCGTATCTGTTCGAACAATTCCCGATAATGCCCTTTACGGGTTCGCACCAAAGGAGCTAACAGATAAATACGTTTTCCCGTATAATCCTTTAATATAAGTTCCAGTATCTGCTCTTCCGTATATTTCACCATTTTCTCACCGGACAGATAGGAGTAAGCTTCTCCGGCTCTGGCATAAAGCAAACGCATGTAATCATACACTTCGGTGGTAGTACCTACCGTAGAGCGGGGATTTTTATTCGTTGTTTTCTGCTCTATGGAAATAACAGGATTCAATCCGGTAATCTTATCGACATCGGGGCGTTCCATTCCTCCAAGAAAATTACGGGCATAAGCCGAAAAAGTTTCAATATACCGGCGTTGCCCTTCTGCAAAGATGGTATCAAAAGCCAAAGAAGACTTACCGCTTCCACTCAACCCTGTAATAACACTCAAACTATTTCGGGGAATTTCCACATCAATGTCTTTCAGATTATGCACACGGGCACCATATACATTAATCATTTCCGTTTCGTCTATCCTATTCAATTGTTCTTCCATCGACCTCTACCTTTCATTGCTATCTTTAATTCTCCGCAAAATTAATGCTTCCTTCCGAAATATTTAATTAAAAAGCCTAATAATATTTGTGAATCTCTACATAGAATGTGAAGAAAAGAGTTTTTTTTGCTACTTTTGCCCGACTAAAGAAAAAAATATTTATTCATGAAAACGTTTAGATGCGCTTTGTTGTTTGGCTTGTTTCTTCTCATACCGTTTAACGGAATGGCACAACAAGCTTCTTACTTCTTACATACGATATCCAAAGGGCAAAGTTTATACTCTATTGCAGCCATGTACAATGTAACTACCGAGGAGATTATCAGCTTGAATCCAGGTAGTGAAAAAATAATTAAGGCTGGAGATACCTTAAAAATTCCACAGGCTCAAACCGCCTCCAAACAGCGATTCCATACCATTCAACCGGGAGAAACTTTATACCGGCTGACACAGGTATATCAAATATCGGCAGAAAAATTGCGCGAGGCCAATCCGGGGTTAACCGCTACCAATTTCCGGGCGGGACAAGTCATTGTTATTCCGGAAGCAGAACCGGAGAAAACACCTGCAACAACGGCTTCTGCTCCTGTAACAGCTCCCCAATCTTCACAAACGACTTTACAGGCTCAATTTCAGGACATGCACAAAGTGAAACGGAGAGAAACGATATTCAGTATTTGCAAAGAATACGGCATCACCCGTCAGGAGTTGGTTGATGCCAATCCGGAACTTAAAACAGAACCTTTGAAAAAAGGAAAATTCCTGCGTATTCCTTTTCCTAAAGTTCCCGAACAACCCGGTATGGTACAAAAACTCGAAAATGACAGACCTACCAAGCAGCCAAGCAATGTGGAGCTGTTTAACGAAACACCTAAGAAAAACCAACGTTTAGATAAAGTTAAGGTAGCTGTCATCCTGCCTTTCATGCTCGACAACGGAAGTTCCAACGAACAAACTAGAATGGTCGAATACTACGAAGGTTTTTTAATGGCCGTCGACAGTTTGAAACAAGACGGATACTCTTTTGACATCCATACGTATGACTCAAAGGGAAGCAACACTTCCATTCAAACGATTTTGGCCAAACCGGAAATGAAAGAGATGAATCTTATCATCGGTCCCGTACATTCCAACCATATCAAAGAGGCTGCCAACTTCGCCAAGAAATATGAAATCAGGATGATTGTACCATTCAGTTCCAAGGACAACGAGGTATTCAACAATCCTTATATATATCAGGTCAATACCCCGCAATCTTATTTGTATTCCGAAGTATACGACCACTTTATCCGTTATTTCCGAAACAATGTCAATATCATTATTGTTGATACTCAAGACGGAGATACAGAGAAACTCGATTTCATTAAGGGACTTAAAGTAGAATTGGATGCCCAACGCATGCCCTACAAAAATCTTACTCTCCAAACAAGTGGTAATGTCAATTTAAAAGAGGTGCTCAGCACTACACAAGAAAATTTATTTATTCCGACATCCGGAAGCAATATTGCACTTATTAAGTTATTGCCTTATCTGAAACAATTGGCCATGGAAAGCCCGGAATATAGCATACACATGTTCGGTTACCCCGAATGGCAGACCTATACAACCGACTATATCGCTGATTTTTATGCGTTTGACACCTATTTTTACGGTTCATTCTATGCCAACAACCTGTCATGGGCTGTAGATAATTTCCAGCACATGTTCCGCAAATGGTACGGAAAAACAATCATGAATACCTATCCCAAATATGCGATACTCGGATTTGATACCGGTTACTACTTCCTGAAAGGATTAGCGGTCTACGGCAATAACCTAGAAGAGAATTTAGGAAAAGTGAAAGTTTCGCCCATCCAGACAAGCTTCAAATTCGAGCGTGTAAACAACTGGGGGGGCTTTATAAACAAAAAGGTCTTTTTCGTACACTTTACGAAAGAACATGAACTGATAAAAATGGATTTTGACAAATGAATAAAGTAAAAAATATCCTGATAGGTGTCTGCGCCATTTGCCTGTTAAGCGGCGTACCTCTTTTATCTCATGCACAAGTAGGAGAATTCAGAAAAGATTTGGCGATTGGTTTCAACGGGGGCGTAAACCTAAATTCCATCGGATTTACCCCAACCATCAAACAAGGTTCTTTAATGGGAATGACGGGGGGAGTTACTTTGCGATATACCTGTGAAAAGTATTTTGCAACCATTGCTGCCGTACAGATGGAAATTAATTACTCGCAACACGGTTGGGAAGAGAATATAGACGACGGAAGCAACAATACGTATAAGAGAGTTATCAATTATATTGAAGTTCCTTTTTTTGCCCATTTGGGATGGGGACGCGAACAGCGCGGAGTACAGTTCTTTATGAATGCCGGCCCGCAATTCGGACTGTATCTGAGTGACAAAGAAACGTATGGAGGAGATACCTGGGACGTATCCCAGCGTCCGAATAATGTAACGGAACAATACGGAAAAAAGATAGAAAATTCGTTTGATTATGGAATTGCCGGAGGGTTGGGTCTTGATTTATGTACCAATATCGGCCATTTCATTCTGGAAGGAAGGTATTATTACGGTTTCGGCAACATTTTCAGCGACACCAAAAAAGATCCGTTCAGTTGCTCTAACAATTCAGTCATTACCATAAAATTCAGCTATTTGTTCGATATCTTGCGGACGAAATAAGCATTTATGCCGCTCTTACAAACATCTTATTTTCGGAAGTTTTCCTTTTTTCCCCGTAGGGACAGGTAAATCTCCCGGCTGGTATAAATAAAGGAGGTTATTCTCATCGGCAATGACAAGGCGGTTCTTTATATCCCTACTATCATAAGTAAATATTTTGTTCGGCAACAACCGATGTATAAAAACGAACGAATGGTAAAAGACATCTCCGTCAATCACCATCTCCTCCGCACTAAATCCGGTTTGATAAGTCTGGTTCAATTTTCGGGTACGCAAAATATAACGGTCCTGATAACAGGCAAACTCCAGAAATTCCAACCTGAAAACAGATGGCCGCCCCGGAAATCTTACCAAACTTCTCAAATCGAGATAATAGCGGACAAGCGGAGTTTCCTCTATATAGGCAAATTCATCCGGCAAGAGTTCGATAGAAAGACATTTAGGCAATGGCAAGGCATTTCCGGCAATAGTCAGAAGGCCATAGCGTCCTACGGGTAAAGTGAATACAGCATATTTTCCAACAAACGGAGCGATATGGGAATATACCGGACGAAGAATGATTTGTGAACCTTTTCGCAAACCATATTTACCATCTTCTTCAAAAGGCTCTACCTCTGCATGGCGGTCGAAAGCCTGTTGCAAAAACTCCTCCGAACCCTGTATCACTACCATACTGTTCTCTTTTCCCTCCCTGTCGGCTAATTCTTCCTGACGTTCAAGCATTTCATCCCGCACAAAATCCCGCTTCCCTTTTCCGGATTGCTTGCCTAAAAACAGAGTCATCCAGTCCCTTTTATCCGTAGGCAGACCAAACAAACGGTAAAGCCCTACTTGGTCAAGAATAAGTGTTTTCACCTTATCCGGATGCACCCGCAAACCTCTTCCTACCTGTTGCAGATACTTAGCTAAAGAGAGGGTTGGACGGGCCAGCTGGATAAACTCCACCATCGGACAATCAAATCCTTCCGAAAAGATATCCACATTGACAATCACGTCAATTTCTCCGTTTTGATAACGTCTCACCTTATCAGCACGTTCCCCGGCAGGAGTACGGCTGTCGATAGAAGTAATCCGCACTCCCCGCTCCTGGTAATACGCACAGATATGCAAGCTATGCGCCCGGTTGATAGCGTAAATAATTCCTTTTTTCCCCGAAGCAAACTGTTTGTAGGCTTGGTACAATTCTCCGATAGCATCCTCACAATCCATTACCTTTCCCATCTCCTGCACCGAGTAATCCCCATCTGCTCCCCTCTTTGTCAGACTGTCCACCCTTCGTTGTTCCTCACTATGGGGACGAATGGAAAGATAATCGAACAAAGCCAGACGCCCTTCTTCAATAAATCGGGAAAGCGGCCATGAGGTCAATAAGCGGTCAAAAAGAGATGTAAATCCACGCCTGTTCAATCGGCAAGGAGTAGCCGTCAGTCCCAATTTATATGCATCAGGAAAATAGTTCCATAGCAATTGGTAACTATCCGCTAAGGAATGATGCGCTTCATCAATCACCAGCAGTCCGGGAACCTTTATATTCCCAAACATCTCGTTCCGGGCATTTTCCACTCTCCCCTCACTAACACTCTTCCCTCTCAATCCGGAAAGCCTTTTCATAAAGGGAGCTAAGGTTTGAATAGAAGCCACCTGTACGGATTCACTCGTAACTAGCTCCCCGCTTACAATCCTCCCATGCGGAAGTCCATACCGAGTAAGTGTCCGACTAATCTGTTCAATGAGTTCCACCCGATGAGCCACAATCCAGACCGGTAATTTCCAAGTCTGTACAAAGTCCCATACCACAGATACCAATAGAAATGTTTTCCCCGTACCGGTAGGCATCTGACACATTACGGACATGCATTGCTCCCAAGCAAAATATAAGTTCCCCTTCATCTCCCGTTGGTAGTCGAAGAGGTATTTATCGTCACGACGAATATGTAAAGAAAAGGAAGAATCCAGAATTTTCATTCCTAATTATTTATTTCCCATACGCTACCTTTTGTATCATGGAAACTCTTTCGGTACGAGTCTGTCCAGTTTACACGTCTAAAATTAAATGAATCTGATCTATTTTTCTTTCAGCATTTATAAATATCGGCTTCTATTCCATTGAAAAAAGAAGCCGGATTTTATTTTTTCAATCTGGCCGAAACGAACTGCGGAATCTTGGAAGCAATCTTACACCCCAACGCCCAATAAGCATGGAATCCATGCTGACGATACAATCGTAAATCCTCCGCCCATTTCAACTTCATCTTCTGCGGGTCGGTAGATAATCCACCCATCCGCATACGGACAATATACTCCGGCAAGTAACACACCTTCAAATCCGCTTCATAAAGGTAACGTACCAAAAACTCACTGTCTGCAGCAATACGGAAGTTCTCATCATACAATCCCCATTTCTCCATCACCTCCTTACGGATATAGCAAGTAGGATGCAACGGCAGCCAGCCACGGCGGACTTTCCGTTTCGTATAGCGTCCGCTTATCCAGTTGCGCACCACCTTATCCGTAGACTCTGCCTCTACAAAAAGCCCGTCGCCATACACGAAATCCGCTTGAGAGTTCTCCAATGCCTGTGCAATATGGCTAACCGTATCCGTGGCATACAGGAAATCATCCGAATGCAGCAATCCGATTACTTCGCCGGTAGCCACACGAATTCCCTTATTGAGAGCTTCATACATCCCCTTGTCCGGTTCGGAGATAATCGTCGCGATACGGTCTTTGTACTCGTTGATAATAGAGAGTGAGCGGTCCGTCGACGCCCCATCCACAATGATGTATTCTATGTCCGGATAATCCTGAGAGAGGACACTTTCTATACAGTCACGAATTGTTGACTCCCTGTTGAAACAGGTAGTGATAATAGATATTTTCATAGATAACTGATTATTTTTTCATCACTCTTTCCCGTACCTTCACGGCAGGATTACCCTGATAGATACCCCAAGCTGCCATCTCTTTAGACACTACACTCCCTACAGCCAGAACGGAATGAGAATGAGCCGTCGTGCCGGGACAAACCACCGCCTTGGCGCCAATCCAAACGCCATCCTCCAGCACAATGGGAGCGTTACAGTAATCAAATTCCGGTTTCGTATAATCATGATTGCCCGTTAACAGCAGAGCCCCTTGCGAGATACAAACATTATTTCCGATGGTCACCCTATCCAAATTATCTATCCACACATTTTCTCCCAACCATACATAGTCTCCGATAACCAGTTTCCAAGGAAACTTTATGGTTACATTATTCTTAATCACCAATCCTTTTCCGATTTTAGCGCCAAAAGCTTTCAACAAGATTATCTTTATCCCCATGAAAGGATTCCATGAAGCACGTACCAATAAGGCATTTACAAAATACCAAAGTGTTTGTTTCAGAAAACCTGCACCTTTGTCGAAAGTGGAGGAATCGAAACGGGAAAGATTTACGTTAGGCATGCGTAATATTATTGATGTAACATTTCTTTTATATATGGCCTCAGTTTCTTTATAATTAGAGAAGTATATAACTCTACTCCTTCTTTATTCATATGATAATCACTATCGTATGCATACTCATCCGATAAAACACAGTCTTTTGGATTAATAATATAAGGATACCCTTCTTGTTTAAGAAAACAATTGATTTCATTAGCATTAGATTCATAAATATCAAATGCACTTTTTCTACAAACCGGAGGAATAATAAAAACAGAACATTTTGTTTGAAATTCCTTTACCCTACTTATAAAATATCTGCCAAAACGAATATTAAAGTTTTCATTTCTCTTTAAAGTTCTCTGTATAGGTACACCTTCCAATTCCCAATGCTTCACTTCATCACCATAACCATTAAAATTAGAAGCCAAATAAGTTCGTGAGGTAATAATTTGAGGTGATAAACGTCCTCCTAAAAAGGAAGGTACTCCCTTTATCACATTCAACCATTGAACCCAATTTAATATATCCAGTCTTTTCCAGCCGGTATTAGCAATCACTTCTGCAAGTGTTGCGGGTTCACCTCCACACATCGTACCATAGAAATGACTATATTCCGGAGCCAAAATCAATATATCCCCCTTTCGAACATAAGAAGCCAAATCATCAAGCATGTATTTTAAGCCTATGCCTGCATGTAAACCATTATTAACAACATTTATACGCAACGAATCTTTAATTCTCTGACTATTTAATCCAAATGCCAAATTGCTTCCTCCAATGAAGATAATACGGGGAGACTCCGTTTTCTGTAATAAATCACATTTTTGTCTATATGCAGACAAATAACTGTTTTGCCGTACAGGAACTATATAAATAAGGAATGCCAAAATAACTATGACACATAATCCTATACATGATAATTTTTTGATAAATAAGTTCATAGCTTTTCTAAAATTGAAAATAAATAAATTCAGCCGACATTCCCGCAAACAGTAACGTAAAAAGAGCCATTATTACATACAAACTAAACCTTATTATTGGAAATTTAAAAATACCTTTTGGTATTAATTGCAAACCATGCTGCTTTTCACGCTGAGTCCATTCAACCAACAATAAAATGACAATATATACAAGTGCCTTCTTTCCATACATTAATGGCCCAAAACGAAAATCAGTAACCATAGAAAATATATAATCCCACGCCTGAGTTATATTTTCTGCTCGGAAAATAATCCAGCCAATCATTACCAGCAGAAATGTACATAACATTTGGAGAGTCTCCTTGAAAGAAGGAAACCAATGCCCTACAGAAACCCCACTCGTATATTTCCTATTTTTCCCTAATATAAACAATGGAAAAAAGAGCAATGCATGATATGCACCCCAACATAAAAATGTCCAATTAGCTCCATGCCAAAAACCACTGACCAGAAAAATGATAAACGTATTACGAGCGACTTTCCACTTGGAACATCTGCTACCACCTAAAGGAATATAAATATAATCACGGAACCATGTTGTTAATGAAATATGCCAACGACGCCAGAACTCAGCTATATCACGTGAAAAATAAGGATAATTAAAGTTGCGCATTAAATTAATACCAAAAAGCTTAGCTGTTCCAATAGCTATATCCGAATAACCTGAAAAGTCTCCATATATTTGAAATGTAAATAAAAACGCTCCAATGAAAAGATTAAATCCGTCCAAAGATGCATACTCGGCAAAATATTGATTTACAGCTAATGCACAATTGTCTGCAATAATCATTTTTTTAAATGTTCCCCATAAAATCTGCCTCATTCCATCTACGGCTCTATCATAATTAAAAGTACGGGGTACCAAAAACTGAGGAAGCAAATTTGTAGCGCGCTCTATAGGACCGGCTACTAACTGTGGGAAAAAACTTATAAATGCAAAAAAAAGCAATTAAATTATGTGTCGCACATATTTTTTTACGATAGACATCTATTGTATAACTTAATGCTTGAAACGTATAAAAACTAATACCCACAGGTAACAGAATATCCAACGTTACCCAATCAACCTCAAAACCAAAGTTTCGAAATAGTGTAGCAAAATTCTCTCCAAAGAAATTACAATATTTAAAATACCCAAGTATAGATAAATTCAGAATAATATTAAATCCACTTATCCATTTTTGTTTTACACGGTTATTTTCAAATTTCTCAAGAAGCAAGCCACTTCCAAAACTACAAAATGTTGTCAACGCTATTAATATCAGAAAACGCCAATCCCACCAGCCATAAAATGCATAACTGGCAATTACCACAAATAGATTCTGGCTCTTTAAAGATTTAAAAACATACCAATAAAGCAAAAAAACTATTGGCAAAAAAACAAGAAATTCCAATGAATTAAATAACATGCTATTATCAATCTTTATTTTATTATTAAACAATCCGACAAAGACAGAATATCCTCAGCAGCGAGTTGACAAAGTACCAAAGAGTCTGTTTCAGGAAGCCTGCGCCTTTGTCAAAAAAGGCCCTCCATGATGGTCGCCAATTTTCGCTGCCCCTTTTTATTCAAATGAATCGAATCCCGATAATCATCCACTGTGAAAGGATAATCCAACTCTTTCACAAGTCGCACACCCTTCTCTTTGGCCCAGGCAATAATCTGAGTCCCTTGATCGTTATATTCTCCTTCTTTCATCTCTGACTGTTCCGCATGTAAATAAAGAATCAAAAAAATTCCCGCACTATCGGCTATTGACTTCAATTCATCAAATCCCGGATTAAACGTCTTTCCATTTTTACGAATACCCACAAGCACCTGTTGGTCCGGATCTATACCTTTCTTTTTATCAGGAAACAGACGGGGCAACAGATACCTATTAATCAACTCTGCCCAACCTAACAAATATTGCCTATCGGGATAAGAAGGATGAACGCCCACCGTAGGCTGAAAATCCATATTATCATACGCATCATGACTACTAACCAGCAAAAACAGGGATTGAGCTGTAAACAGACCTTTTTCTTTCAGGTAAGCCGCACAATTATCGGGACCCCAGCTTCCAGCCGAAATATTCAACATCTGCATACCGGTTTCTTCTGAGAAAAGAGACGTAGCCAAATCCGCCTGGTCTGTCTGTACCCCACCGAAAAGAACAGAATCCCCCAATCCTAGAACAATCATCTTGGAACTGTCCGGTTCTTCGCTACGCTGGGAATAAGCATTGTAATAATAATGGTTGCCGAAGCGCATACCCTTCTGATTCGGGCAGGCCATGTATTCATATTTGTCACTGGCAAAATACAAAGGCGCTTTGGCAAAGCCGTAACAGCGCAACGCTATTTCACCCACAACAAAGACGGAGAAGAGAATTACCCCCCCCCACTGAATTTTGGTAAATTTCATATTATAAAATATCAATGATACCTGCAAGCATGAATCGTTCTGTATAATTCTACAAGTCTCTCCGCCATGATTCGAGAAGAATATTTTTGTTCTATGAGTCTGCGACCATTCCGGCCCATCTCTTCCAGACTTTCTTCTGTTAAAGGCAAATATTGATTCAACGCCTTTATCAACGGATTCCTTCCGATTCCAATCCACCATCCACAATGTTCCATGTTCAGTTCTTCCCAGGGAGTCCCTGTGGTAGTTATTACAGGAGTTCCGGAAGCTAACGCTTCTGCTATCACTATCCCGAAATTTTCGGAATAAGTTGGCAATACGAACAAATCAGATTCTCTATACAGTTGCCATTTCAGCTCCCCATAAACTCCACCAAGCAAAACGATTACATCACCCATCCCCATAGATGATATCTTTCTGCGAAGTTGGTTTACATAATCCGTTTCACCCTCCCCCGCTATCACTATCCGATAATCTTTGAAAACTTCCTTCAACGCCCAAACAGCCTCTATCAAAAACTCAATGCCTTTTTTAGGATGGATTCGGGAAAGGAACAATATCTGCCTTTTCTTTTTCCAATCTGTTTTCAACTGGATGAAATCAACCTCTATGCCATTAGGAATGATTTCAATCTTATCATTATAGCCTAATTTTAAAATGTTGTCTTTCTCGCATTGAGCTGTCGCATGAATGATGTCAGCATTCCGAATCGCTCTCTTTTGATAAAACAATAATGCAGGCAGTTTTTTTGTCCAATAATGGCGATGCATGATATATGGTTCCAACATCCCGTGTGGAGTCAATACCACTTTATACCCGGCTTCCTGAGACCATTGTTGTGTATAAGCGCACAATGGCATCCAGCAACAGTTTACGTGCACCACATCCGGACGAATCTTATTCAATAAATCCAGCCATTGTTGCTTGGCGGATTTCAATTTCCACAAAGACTCTTCTATATAATGGATTGAAGCATTTTCCAATATAACTTGGTTTACGGAATGATGTGAAACAACATGAAACTCGACTAATTTCCCCAGTTCCTTGGATAGTAATTGCATGTAAGAAGTTGTTCCTCCCCATGCTCTATCAAGGGAAGGAATATAATGAAGAATTTTCATTCTATATAAAAGTAAATGAGAGTATCGAATTATCAACAATCTAAATTCAAACCATCTATTTTTTCTCTTGGAAACATATCAAGTAATCCACCATTTGTTAGATTTACTAACGAAATATTTCTGTCTTTACACCACTTTGCCAAACGATTTAAATCATGTAAATGACGGGAATGCATTAATAAATCTATCACAAATTGTTTTGTTGATTTACCTTCTAATTCCAAATCATTCCCGTAAAAATGACTATTAGCTGATTTAACCATCTCATGTCCAATTCCTGTAGCGTCAAATCCTGTAAAAAATATCTTCTTATATTGTTGTTGAATTGCAAAAGAAAAACAAGCTCCAGAAACACCCAGATTATAAAATGGCAAATTCCAATTTAGCCAATAAATACGTACGTTTTTCTCTATATATGGTTGAAAAATGGGATGGATATACCACGCTATTGGTAACAAAATTATTGTTTCAGGGGATAATTCTAAAATTTCATCAATCCATGAAACTGGCCAAATACCATTAATCATTTTAGGATCTATAAAAGCATGATATCGAGGTTGTAATTCTTTATATAAAGGATGTTTAAATCCTCTATTCACAAACATTAAGTCTTTTCCTTTCAGCACATCTAGTTTTTGAGTTTCTAAAGAAGGAGCATTTAATATTATGTATAATTCTTTGTTTACACCCATTATAGGAGCTGAATGCATTTTTTTCTTACATTTATATATTCTACTATTGAAATTCAGTTTTATCCTACGAAAGGATTCTAAAAAAGAGATAATCCAATCATCTTTTTTTACCATAAAATTCCAGAAGTCCATATTATATGATTTTATGTTGTTTTCTATATACAAATTCAGAAAATTCAAAATCAATAGGATTATCTATATCTGTAGCCTCTATTTCATCAATGCTATAAATATAAGGTTTATACCCTACTACATTTTTACATTCTATCATTTTGGCCTTTGATATAACATTTACTGCAAAATTAAGAGCTGAAATATCTGGTAAGTCTTGACTTCTTGGTTGATGTCTTAAATCATAATTAATAGGTAAATTATCCTTAAACAAGAATTCTTTAACCAAATGAGCTGTATTTACAGAATCATAAATAAAATGATTTTCTTTATAAAATTCAATAACATCATATATTGTTTTATCTAAAATTAGAGGATTTGTACAATTCGCATAAACAATAACATCACAATCTATATTTTCTGCCATATTTTTATATACATCACTCATTGAAACTTCATTAGAAGCATAATAAGAGTCGCGCCTCACAATTTCAGTTCCTAATGATTGAGCAATATCCAATATCAATTCATCATTAGAATTGATTACAATGCCATCTAAATTTTTAAGTCTTTGCAATTGTTTAATTTTTACTTCTAACAATGTACTATCCGCAAATGGACGAATATTCTTGTTTTGAACTCGGATAGAGCCCGAACGAGCTGCTATTAATGCCTTAACTTTCATGATATTATTGTTTTAATTAATTGAGTCTATCTTTCATATTGAAGTATATCTTTTTACACATAACAGGTAGAGTAACACCTATTATACTATAACCTATCCACCAATAAGTATTATATGCTTCTATTACATTTTGTTGTAAAAGAGTATCATCAAGACTGTATATTTGTATTTTGCAAATTGATATAAGCTTAAATGCTAAACGGTGACAAGCAAGGATTATTAACGTATTATTTCCAATGTAAACTATCATAGAAAAAAGCTTATATCTTTATTAATTTAGTTAAGGACAAGCAAAAATAAACACCAATACAACTTATTATATAGAAAAGAAGAACATGTTGAAATTTTGGCTCCACAACATTGAACGTTATGCCAGAATATGCTACAATTAGTAATATAAAGAAGGATATAAACAATCCTATTCCACTATTAAATCTTCTGAATAAGCAAGCTTTTTTTTAGTTAAAAATCCAAAGTAAAAGATAGCAATTAGAGTGAAATCTCTATGTAACTTATAATGGTAATTCCAAATTAAAAACTTCTATAATAAAACCTATAGATAGCACTACTATAAACAATATAGAATAAACACGTTCTGTAGTTATATATCGAATAATGTTATAAATGAAATATTGACAACAAAAAGACTACGTAAAAACCACAATGGTCCTAAAAAAGGAGCACTATCTTGAAAGCATAAAATAGTTCTTATATCTAGTAAATAGTCTTTAATAGAAAATGAAGATTCTTCAATGAATCCTAATATGTAAAATAGCGGGACTAATGCCAAGAACAAAAGTTCATATTTTAAAAAATTCAGATATAACCCTTTGATTCGTTTGATAATGAATTCGCTTTTTCTGTTAACATAATCTTCATTGAAAAAATATCCTGAACAAAAAATAAACAGACTCATATGAAATAAATAAATCCAATTATGTAATAGAAGGGGGGGGAACTATAACCTACAAACCATTAATATTAATAGTAATACCCTTTGCTATAGAAATTGTCCGGTCTTTGCTCTTAGAATCTCTCATAAGTTCCATTTATCCAAGTCATCATATCAATAGCCCTTCGGGTCCATTCATGTTCTTTTTCATTATATGGAGATACATAATGAGTGTCATATACTGCTTCTAATATTTTTTTATATAAATCTTCAGAATCAGAAATTTTATAATAGTATTTATAGTTTTCAGAAAACAGCTCTTTGGCTTCTCCTATTTTACATGTGATGATAGGTTGATTAAAAGGAAGATACATAAATAGTTTACTCGGACACCTTGCCCAATCTTGAACAGTATCAAATAGAGGAGAAACAAAAGCATCTGCAATTGAAAAATAAGAGCTTAAATCTTCTTCTTTTACATATCCTAACAGTTCAACAACATTTTGTAATTTCAATTCTTGAATCATATTTTCAGCAATACCCTTATGAACTCCATTTCCCATAATTAAAATTTTAACAGGTTTCTCAGACTCTTTCAAATATTTTGCTGCTTCAATAAGATAAGAAAATCCATAATTTAATCGCAGTAACCCCATATATAAAACTATTTTATGCCTCGAATACTTTTTTGATATTTCATTAAATAAAATACTCTTTTTCAACATCACTGAATAACTATATGCATATGGTGAATAGAAAACTGTTTTTTGTTTTTGAGGAGGCAATTTTGCTTTTAAATATTTTTCTAGATATCTACTAGCCGCGATTTGGCCACAATATAAATACTTACAAACCCACTCCATCATCAAGTAAGCCTTTCTCTTCCATGCTTGTACGGATGGTATTGCTGAAAAAAGTTCTGAATGTTCAACAATGATAAGAGTCCTTCTATCAATATTGTACTTACATATAAAATTTCGAAAAACAAAAGCACAAACATAAATAAAATCGGGCTTTATTTTTTTTATTAGTAATCGTTTATTTACAATCTCTTTGTACACAGAAGTGTTATGAATATAGTGAATTGTAGCTCTTGGACATTCTATATAAAAGCGTTTTCTATTTTCTTCACAATCTAATGATATGATATGCACTTCATGTCCCATATCTATTAAAGGTTCTGCAAGCCCTATAGCTCGTTTCATTGTCGCGACCTTTTCTACATTTCCTGTAGTAATAAAACAGATTTTCATCTCCCTCTATTTTTTTATATTGCTTAGAAACGAATGTTTCCTATTTGAATAATAAAACCAAAAGAAAAACAAAATTAGCCCATGAGCTGTATAGTGTCCTCCGGTAATACAAGCATTTACTATATAACTTAAAGCCATAAAGTTATAGATGCTATTTGTATTAAAATTCTTATAGATGAAGAATATGAAGACTATGATTCCGATAAATCCTAATTCAGAAAAAACACGCAAAGCCAATGAATAAGCGTCTTCTTTATTAAGGCCATATAAATAATATGTATTATATCGGTTAGGATTCAATTTTTCATACGAATCTTTATGGGTTCCCAATCCTGTTCCAATAATACGTGATGGGGCTTCTATTGCAACTTTCATATTTGTCATAAAAGCATAGGTACTGGCATTAAACAATTCCAAATCTTGGTAATCCGCATCTCTTATCACAGTAACGGCTTCTATTGACTCTTGATACTTCGTTAATGTACTAGAGAGTTGCGCTTCATCATCTACGAAATGATTGCAAAAAGAAAGAAATAAAAACAGGCATACAACAATGCCTAGAAACAGTTTGCATACCGTTCTTTTATTCTTGACAACAAACTTTACCAAAAAGACAATGACCAAAGCTAAAAAACTTGCCGCGGAAGAAGCCAAAACAAAGGCTATTCCTAAAACAGCTATTCTATAATTCCATTCTCTCTTATACAAATAATAAACGATAGATGGTAGCAACAATAGAGATAAGTCCCCAGCTTCTCCACTCCAGATACAAGCTCTACCACCAAAAGTAATACCTAAACAAAAAGTTATTATGGCATATATCGCCATGAACAATGAAAAATTCAGATAACATGTAATAAATAAACCTATATCTGCAAGGTACTTTTCTGCATAAACCCTGTATAATAGAAAAAAAGACAATATCAATAGAACTTGTTCGAGAAACTTCTTTATATCATAGTGAAGATAGAATATGACAACAGATTCTATAATCAGAAAAATACTTAATAAAAAAAGAGCTTTGGGATAAATTCGTTTAAATATATTTTTCAGATTACCGGTAATGACTAGCATGAAAAACAGTATGATAAATTCCCACACATATCCCAATGATATACCTATCAATGAAAGGTATATAACCCATTTCTTCATAGATGGAGTGTCTTTACAGAAACATTTTTCAAAACCAAAACTTACGCCGGAAGTACATCTTCTCAAACAGTATCAGGTACAAACCAAGCAGATACCTATAAGGCAATAATAAATACCCTTTAGCCTTTTGCCAAGAAGCACGGTCGTTATGTCTCAGTCTTTTTCCTTGGATAGGAAAGAATTCCATATCATCCCATTTATGATAAATATCATACACTTCATTATACGGAATGGTTGCATGAGTATATTTTTTAACCAATACAGAGAATGAACTTTGATCATGCCGATGTTCCACAAAACCAATTAAATTACCTGCAACAGATTTTTTATCCGTTATCAAATCATAGTGCTGTAAATGAATACTTTCCCATTCATTTACAAACGCAATGGAAACAGGAGTTTTTCTAATGATAAAACATCCACCCCATAATTGCCATGACATGACTATATCCATGTCATCATACGCATTCAAGAACCTCAACAAATCGCCTTTTGTGTAATCTTTCTCCAAGAAAGGCTGTTGAAATGCAACAATTCCAGAGTCCGTGGAATCTGCAAGATTCAAATACTCCCGAAAATGGTTTATACCTTTCACATTCCAAAAATTACCCGCATCAGACCACACAATAATGTCATTCTCATCCAAAGCGTCGAATACCTGTTTTACCAGATACGATTTCCATCTCCAATAGCCATAGCCTCTACGGTACTTCTTATAATGAAGATTCTCTTTCAGTTCTTTCGGAAAATCTTTCTCTGTATAAAAGTATCTCTTGGTGAAAGGGAAATCTTCCGTTTCTGCTTTTATCCGCTCCAATGACTGAACGTAAACCGAATCGGCAAAAGAAACCAATACGACATTTCTATTCATAACGTGCATAATTACATCTGTTTTTCTAACTCATTTGATACCCAACGCTCCAAGTATTTCCGTTCTTTTAAAGGCGCACAATTATCTATTCTCATAATAAGCCGTCCCGAAGGGGATATGTTTCCTTTAACTCTTCCATCCAAACCCACAAATAAAGAATCATATTCTAACAATATCTCAAAATCCGTATAAGTTTGATTTAAAAGATTTTTAATATCTTCTTTTAAAACCGGAGACGTGATAATGATTGAAACTGTAGGAATCGTGTTATTTATAGGTATCCATCCTTCATTCGGTATATATTTGGAAAATGTAGAATCATTATATTGATTTTGCCATTTAGTAGGAATCATTCGAATAGAATCAGGATGCGCATTGAGCCACGCTCCCATCAAACTAAACGTACTGTTTGCACAGATATTACATTTACAGTAAGACATCAGCTGCATATCCCTATAAGAATTTTCCCCCTTATTCCAATCAATATATATGGCATTTTTTATATCCAAGTTAGATTTAACCCACTCTATATCATCGGAAAAAACAAAATATGTAGGATTTGTCAATAAACTCTCGGCTTTAGAAATAGCTTCCGTATAATATGCTTTATCACAGATGTCTCCTAATCTTATTCTCCAAAAAACATTGTCTTGATAATCTCCTCTTCGAACATGAACACTAACAGATTCCGAAGTTCTCATTAAATCAGCAACTTTCATATTCTTATCATCCAATATGGGAAATTCGAAAATTTTCTTCAGCTGACTTATTTCACCAATAAAATGATAATCCTCCCACCCTAAGAATTCGACAATTTTAATAGGAAAATATAGTAATATATTATTTGTCTTTATATGTAAAAGCCTAATAATTCTCCTATATATTGGAATAATATAAGAAAGGACAATTTTAAGATATGCATTTATATACCATTTGGATGGAAACTCCTTTTGAGTGTTATTAAAAATCTTATTCAAACAAACATCCCTTGTTGGATATAAAATAGCCTTCATATTTTTCACAGATGTAAGGTAATACCATAAACAATAATTCATCATTTGATTACCTAACCCTCCATCCGTTGTTATAATATATCTTTTCATCAATTTGTATTTCACTATTTTATCTATTATTTTCATTCAAACAGCTAACTGATTGAAGATTTTCATTATCTTTCTTATAGTTCCTTTCTTAATTCATCCATATCACACAACAACATCCAGTTTTCTTTCAACCATTTATCTGATCGCTTCCACCATTTATTATTTAACAGTACATTAACAGTTTCTTCATCATATCGATATTTTAAAACTTTAGCAGGAATTCCTCCCACGATTGCATAGGGAGGTACATCCTTAGTCACAACAGCTCCAGCCCAAATGACCGCCCCATCACCTATGCTTACTCCTGCGACAATGGAAACTCCAGCCCCAATCCAACAATCATTTCCAATAACTACTAAATTTTCTCCTTCCGCATATTTCGTTTCCACAAACATTTGTCTTGTAGCAAAAGTGTATCCCGTTTGTTTTTGTAATGAAAAAAACATAGGAGAGGTAGATGCAAATGGATACGTATATGGATGACGCCCCATAATTACACGACAATAAGGACCTACAGATGTAAATCGACCAATTTTACCTGCTATAGAAGAATGAATAGATATATATGTCCCTAACCCCATATCACCTTTAAAAAAGGAATGAGGATAGATTTTATTCATACCTTCAAATGTAGAATGGAATCCAATCTCAGAGGAAAATGCAAAAGACACAGTCTTTCCCCATTTAATTTTAAGGAAAATATATTTAATAAGTTTCTTAAAAAACACTACATTATGATTTAAAAATAATATTCGATATTCTATTTATTATTCGCTGATACAAAGAGAACGTCCTAAAACCATAATTAAGAGCAAATTCTTTATCCGCATCTATATTGAGAGAGAAATCAGGAAGAAACTTCAACGGATAAGGCGACAAAGCTCTATATTGTGCTTCTTTCGTGCTCTCCCCCACTGTATGCGTTGCATCCACAGAGTTAAATCCTATATTTGCCGTCATATTCACATAAGGAATAATCGTATATCTATCATACAATATTTGATTAAAATACAACTGATAATCCCATGTATCACACTTGCCGGTTTGCATCATTTCAAATGTCTGATTCCAGAACTTCAATGTGGAATGAGGAAGTTCACGCTCTTTCAACTTCATCATAAATTCCTCCGAGCTCAACTTTTTCGCATCAAATTCATACGTCTGCCAAACCCTGCGCCATGAAGCCCAGCCCCAGATATGGAACAAGGAAGACATATAATAAGAATATTCCGAATCGTATCCTTCATAAAAAGCATTCCGACCGGCTATCAATTGAATCCTGTCATCATGACGATAACGCTCCAGCATTTCATCACAATATTTGAAAAAATCCGGATGAGGAATGATGTCATCTTCGATGATAATTCCTTCTTCTTCGTTTTCAAAAAACCAAGTGATGGCTGAACTAACACCTTTGCCACATCCCAAATTGGTATCTCTGAAAAGAGTCTTTACTTCACACTCCCAATCTATGTTCCGAACAATATCTCGTGTTCGAGCACATTTTTCCACATCTCCATCCTTATTTGCTCTCGGTCCATCGGCCGCAATGTAAAGTTTAGGAGGTTGCACTTCCCGAATCCGTTCAAACGCGACGGAAGTCGTATCCGGTCTATTGAATATTAAAAATAATACCGCTGATTTCATATAATTAAGCCATTAACTAAAGTTGTCTCATTTTTTTAAAAATGGGGATATTTTCTGCGCCCAAAGCTGATAACTATGAGGATAAAGATGAATCCCATCCATTGTTAATTCTGAAGGTAGTTCTCCATTCCGGAGATAAAGGGAATATAAATCTATATACCGGACAGATTTCCGAGAAGCGATATCTTTGATGATTTCATTGAATGAAGAAATTCTTTGATTATCACCGTATAAATGATACACTGTATGATTGACCGGCAAAATGCTCTGTACAAAAATCTCCGCATCGGGAAGAGAATCTCTAATATCAGAAAGCAAATGCTCGTATTTTAAACGAAAATCCTGTTCTGAAATGTCTTTTAATCCATTAATGCCACCCATTACAAAAATCTTTTCGGGATGGACAGCTTTCAGCATTTTTACCCGACGAAGCATGCCGTCCAGATTATCTCCGGCATACCCCAAGTTACAGATGGAAGCATCCTTGAAATATTCATCGAAAGAACTCATCCGGGTGATTGAATTACCAAAAAATGCCACATCTACCTTCAAATTCAGTTTCTCCAAACTATTAGTCCACCCATCTACTGCCCAATAATCAGGAACTCTTTTTTGGTCATACTCCACTAATCCGAGTTTTACCCCTATACGCTTCGCATAGCCGGAACGAACCAATACAGTCACAGTAGATGCAATAAAAATCAAATTTGAACATAATAAAATGAGGATGAGCTTTTTACCCCCCCCCTACAAGTCTGCTATACAATTTATTAACAATCATAACTTATCACATTATCTAAGATTATCTGCCAAAAAATCCCTCGAATATTGTCTCAATCTTTCCAAATTTTCATTTACTTTCTCATAATCCAATTCTTTGAAATGTAGCCTATCTATTCGCTCGACCATTCGCTCTTGTAAGCCCAAATCCGATAATAAATCCGTAGAACGGGCATCAATTTGATTCCCTATTTTTACAGTATAAAAAGGACGGTTAAAAAGAATACTAAGAACCGTTCCATGAAAAGAAGTCGTTACAACACAAGATGCGTACTTAAAATACCCGACAAACTCTTCAGGAGAAGCATAAGACATTTTATCTTGCTTAGAGACACCTGCAAACAAGGTAATAACCTCCGCATGGAGTTCATTAGCTATTTGTTTGGCGATATATTCAGTTTCCTTCACACATACACACTGATAAATCAATACATAAGGTTTCTTTACGATGGGATTCGTTGCAATATCATTAAAAAGATTCCTACCGACTAATAAAGTGGGATCCAATACGACCGGATAAGTACTGCCTGTCACCTGAGATAAAAAAGCTTGCAGTGAAAGTTCTCTTACAGAAAGACCAGAAAAATTTCTTACTAAATCTTTTAACCTGCCACACAATTCATACGACAAAGAAGCATGTCCCATGCTGACAGCATAACCTATATTTTTAGCATTTCGTGCCATTGGAAATGAAGCCGTATATACAGAATCAAATTTTCCATTCATCATTGTTGTATTCCATATTTGATCACTCCCATAAACATAGGCATCAAATGTAGTATCCGTGTACAATGAAGATTCGGATATAAGATGTAAACGATGACTTATAAACTTTTCAAAACGGCTGCTACGCTTTTGAGAAATATTCAACAAGAACAATTCCTTACATACTCCATATACGAATTTTATCAGATTCTTCCGTACGTTTCTTTTAATACTGAACGGAAGATTTATGCGATTAAAATAATCAGGCCTGTAATCTATCACATAAACTTCATGATGAAGTGATTTTAAAAATTCTTGCAAGGCATAGCATTGTAAAACAGCTCCATAATTATGGGCACAGTGAAAAGTGATGATTCCTATCTTCATACATCAATACTTTAATTTCTGAATATCCTCAATAACTATTTTCGTAAATTTCCTTCTTCCTTCATGATTCAGGCAGTCGGCATTCAAATAATATTTCTCATCCTGAAAACGTTCATCCTTCAAATAATCCAAAAAAGGAACACCTTGCATATTTGCTTCCCGTATATTTGCATACAAAACCTTTTCCAGAAATTCATCACTGAACAAATCATTCAAATGACGGCTAACAGGGGTAACTACCAATACTGGTTTATAACCATTTTCCAAACAATATTGAATCATTCCTGTCAGCATTTCTTGAGTCTTTTTAAAAATCTCGGACATATCATCAGGAATATCAGAAGATAATGTATCTTTTAACCCGAATAAACCACACCAACCGGCGCATCTTTGTAATGCATCATTTTTAACCTGATTTATTGTATGGGGATTAAAATCTACATTCTCCGGAGATGGTAATGGATTTTTATATACAATCTTGTAGAAAAGCAATTTTAATAAATGTTCTATACGTTTCGGATTCTCTAAAAGGGGGAACAGAGAACAGATATATTTCACCAGAGAAAAATCATCACCTAAGCTCTTTCTATTTAAGATCCGCCTATATTTGTTAGCCCCTCCAAATTCATCTCTACCTTCTCTAGCAAAAACCAAATCAGCAATAACCAAAACCACATAGCAATTTCTCTGGAAAAAGGGGCTGTAACACTGCAACATCTTCCTCGTATAATAGAAGAATTGAGCTACAAATCCTAAATTATATCCGTTTACTCCAGTATCTTCAAAATCAAATGCATAACGGCAATAGGAAGAACCAAAACAAACCATATCCCATCTGCCTTTCTTGACCCTTAAAATATGCGCTTCCTGTGAATCGTCCAAATGTCTATATAAAACATTCATTAAAATAAAAAGCACAACAGCCCCCACCAACAGGATAAGCCAAATACTATTCATAACACCAGATTACTTCATTTCATAATAAAGTCCATCCCCCATCGACGGCAATTACTTGTCCCACAATATTATTAGCGGAATCGCTGGCCAAAAATAAAGTAAGAGCTGCTACTTCTTCCACTAAAGTATAGCGCTTTGTCAAATGGTTAGACATATACGCGTTATCCTCAACCCTTTTACCTCGAACTCCTTCATGTATATTGGTCACAACATTCCCCGGAGCAATAGCATTTACAATAATTTGGTCTTTTGCCAGTTCTTTCGCCAAACCTTTAGTTATGCAATTAGCTCCCCATTTTGAAACAGAATAAGGATCAAATCCGGATTTTACACCATTAATAGAAGTAATGTTGACAATTTTCCCATACGATTTATTATTTTTCAGATATTTACCCTCTGCCTGACACATGAAGAAAAGTCCTTTTTCATTCACACTTGTTATTCTATCATACATCTCTTCCCCTATATTCTCCCATGAACCCATGTCAAACACACCGGCATTGTTAACAAATACATCAATTTTACCCCCCCCCACGACTTTCCGAACTTCTTCTAATTTAGAAGGTATAGATGCAACATCCGCGATATTCCACTGGCATATACACAAGTTCTCATTATTCAAAGATTCTTTCACCTCTTCCAGCCTTTTCATATTTCGCCCTGTAATAATGACTTTGGCACCTTCAGCTAAAAATTGTTTGGCTATCTCCAATCCAATGCCACTGCTTCCTCCTGTAACAAGTATATTTTTTCCAACGAATTGTTGATTAGGTTGTACAAATGCCACCTTAGTATAAACCACTCCTCCCTCCTTTATGTACTTCAAAAGATTGGTCAAATAGAATTTTATTTTCCGTAAGTTCATCATTTTATCATATTTTTCAGTTTACCATAACCACGTTTTACAAGTGAAAAGACACCTCCATACCGTGTGGGAACACAATATTTCAATGCGGCTTTCTTATAACCCTCTTTCCAATAAGACAAATAGAACTGTTCCGTCATGGGATGAACAGATACAGAAGAACATATATGAGGATTATAACGTATGACATTTTCAAGAGGATATTCTATATAATGCACTTGAGACTTCAATTGCTCAAAAACCAATTCAGCCTTTTTATTCTGTAAGATAAGGGTCGTACATCCTTTATTGTCATCGAAAGAAGGATTGAATTGATCAATGCCCCAACAATCCGCAATGGTAAAATCACTCATACGATGTACACTACGATAAGGACAATGAAAGCAAGAAGGCCTGAACGTGATATGATTCAAATAACTACTAAAAAACGGATTCTCATATCCTTCTTGTATTTTTTCTTTATTCGGATATTCGATAAGCATTTGCCAATTATGCCATCCTCTTCTTTTATCCTTGAAAAGAATACGCCGAATCTGTTCCCGCTCTTCAAAATTGTCCAGATATTCTTCCCACAAGACCGGAGAAGAGATGCCCATACAAATGAAATCACACGTATACAGATTTGGATAATCTTTTCGCAAGAAGAATTTCAAACCAGCCACCTGACAGGGTGTTCCTACAAAAAGGACTTCTTTTCCAATCCTAAGTTCCTTACGAATTTCGCCAAAAGCACATCCCAGTTCACTTTGCGCATACTTAGAACCTTTTAAACGGTCCAAATCCTCTATGCGATTAACAAAAACATGGCGAATATGAAATCTCCTGTCAAACTCTGCCGCACAAACGATTCCACCACGACTAATCACATATTCCGCCAAAACTGAAAAGAGACCTCCCGACGTACTTGATTTACGGATTTCCTCTTTTTTACTGAAACATGCATATACAGGTAAGAAATGTATCGCTTCCTCCTCATTCCGAGCAAAATCCTCCTTATGCAGAAGCGGACAAACTCTCTCGCACAGGCCACATTCCGTACATTTGCCAGTATCCACTATAGGATAACTATGCCCATACGAATCATATTCCATGCGAATAGCTTCGTGTGAACAACTATTAAAGCAAGCTGTACATCCAGTACACTGGGATTTATCTCTTATTTGAATCATGCAACTACTGCTTAGCCAATAAAGAACTCCGCTTCTTTAAATAATCGAAAGTGGTTGTAGGAACTATTGCTTTGATGGTCTCCCAATCTCCATTCTCCAAACACTTACGAACACGCGAAGCACTGATTACTTCTCCATGGTCCTGTTTGCGTGGAATCGCCTGAAATGCAATGCCATATTGTGGCAAAAGATCACCCATAGCCTCATTATATTGATTGGTTACAGGGTCCAAAGGTTCTTCACCGGCAAACCGAATTTTAATATCCAAAACAGGAGCTATATATTGAGCAAAAACATTCAAATCATTGGAACAATCTATTTTTGTTTCCTTTAAATTATCCTTATAAAAATATCCCGGAAAGGTGACCGCTGAAATAATAAAGTTTCCACTTGGCAATACGATTACATTATTCAAATGGGAGGTACCGAGTTTAACCAGATTAAAACGGTCTTCGAAAGTAAAATAAGACTTGTTTTCCTCTACAACAAAGATGTATAAATTATCAACACGGGAAGAAGCATATTCTATCAAATATTTATGCCCGTTTGTAAAAGGATTGCAGTTCATTACAATACAACCATTCAAAGAACCCTCCTCCTTTTTATAAACTTTCAGCTCATCCAGAAATTTTATTAATTCCGGATTGTCCCCATAGATTCTCATTCCTTTTGTCAATACGCTCTTTTCTTGCACTCCCTTTTGAGACAGCGACAAGGACAGCTCTTTCTGAAACAAGGATTGAGACAACCATCCTAAACCTTTAAGCGTTACATAGATATGATGGGCAATCACTCTGTTTCCTCTCGAATTGGTATGCAAAGTATGGTCGTTAAACCATTCCCCGTACGAATGAGGACGATTGAACAAAGAGGAAGTCCGAATAAATTCAATCCTATGCTTTTTATAAAAAGACGGAGATATGGAAGATAAGACCGGACCATGTGAGCCGACTATAACGATATCACCAGGCTTATAATTTTGCTCTTTCATATACTCCACATCATCATAGATGGAACTTCCACGGCCTATTCCGCTATTGACCACTTTATACGAATCTGCAAATTCCTTGTTCACTAAAGATTGAAGATAAGATGCGATGGTTTCGCCATCCTCAACCCCGGTACCTCGAAATGTACACGCTCCATGTGTGTAGATGGTATGATGATATTTCCGGGGTTGACCGGTTGTTACCCTTCTTCCATTAATGATATGTTGATGTCTACTCTGAAAATCAAGAAGGATTTTTCGTTTTATACCCTCTACGACAACACCTCCGTCGAAGATTGACATGATATATTCCTCAGTGACATGCTCTCCATACAGTTTCTTCAATTTGGGAAGTTCTTCTTTGTATTTATTGAAGTCAAAGCACCAATTGGCTATACGCTCCTTTTCAAAATCCGTCAGACCCTTTATCTTATCGCTTATCGGTAATTCCACATAAAGAATCCGGCATTCTCTCTCATGCAAATAAGAAGCCATTTCTGCTAAAACAGACTTTACATTTCGCTTTTTCCTCAAATCTGTTATGTTCCGCACTATTCGATGCGCCAATTTTTGAAAGATACTCATATTTCATTTTCTATTTAAACGTTGCTGTAAATAAGTCCATGCCATTTTTCGTTCCTCACGCTTCATTCCAATACAATATATCCATACGGCAGAACTTGTGACAGAAAGAATACCAACCAGTATAAAACGAAAAAGCCCCTCATCCAAATAATAATATACTCCATACGGAATGGATACTGAAAGAATAATAACACATACTATCGGAACTAATACTTCCTGTACAAACTTCTTCAGAGGAAAACCGACCTGTCTCTCAAGATAACGATAAATAACCAACATGACAATAACCTCCATGATACATCCGATAACCATAGTCGACTCTGCCGGATACCCTAACTTTAAAAAAAGATAGGAAAGCGGAAGATTCAACAACATTAATCCGCCTCCTATAAGTTGCAGATTTCTCACATTTCCCGTAGCCAGAAATAAGGGACCATGAGTATTCTCCAACGTACGTGCCAAGGCTAAAATAATAACCCATCTGGTAAATATCACGGTATAATAAGGCACTTCACCCAACCACATTTTTAAAATATAACCGGCTTCTATCCAAATAGGAATAGAAATAAGAATCAACATATATCCTTGAGCGCGGGCTAATATAAATGTCAAAGAAATGGACCTGTCCACATCTCCCGCCGCATAAGATTTAGTTATTTGCGGAGTAATGGCCGTTCCAATATTAGACGAAAATTGAGTGATTACTCCATACACTTGCATAGCAATTCCTCTGGCAGCATTCAACGCCACACCAAAAAAAATATTAATGAGCACATTCACTCCCTGCTCTTTCAATATAGCCGAACTACCGCCTATTGTCACCCATAAAGAGTAAGCATAGATATCTTTATATATTTTTCTATTAAAAATGAACTTTCCTTTGGATTCCTCAAAATGCAGGTGACAATATGCATGATAAATGACCCGAATTACAATTCCTACAAGAACATATAAAAAAGCATAGTAATAGAGTTTATCGAACGGAGATTTACAAAGCAAGAAAACGATAACAAGCTTAAGAACGGATTCCAATATGCTCATCACTGCATAGAAGTTCATTTTTTCATGAGCCGTAACCAGTGATATGTAAGGAATAGATATGATGTTGACAAGAAAAGAAACCAGAGAACAATGGAACACAAACAATGCAGCGTCATAACGGGATTCAGGAATGACAATATATTCCTTTAAGAACCAAATACCGGCTGTCTCTCCGATTATTAAAACGATAAAAGAAATAGCAAATAAAACAATCAATATGGTAGAGAATGTCTGTTTTAAGCATTCCATATTTCCCCTTCCCATTTCAAAAGTCAAGAAACGGGAAGACGAATTCGTCAACGAACCGGATACGATAGAAAACATGGAAACAAATCCACCGACTACGTTATATATTCCATAATCTTCAACTCCTAATATATTTAAAAATGCACGACTTGTATACAAACTGATACACAAGGTTACAATCATTCTTAAATATAAATAAATTGTATTCTTGGCAATTCTTTTATTCTCTGCCGATTGAGTCATGTATTGGAATTTTGAGATAAAATAGTAATAAAGGAATTATTCTTACTCATTTTTCTATCCCGTAATTTGCCACCGCATTCCTGAAAGCATCAGGTTTCCCCATATCGAACATCCTTCCGTTCAATACAACACCCATCATGCCTTCTTTTGCTCTCACCTTTTCCAATGCGGCAGTAAGCTCTATCTCTTTGGACATGTCTGTCTGCGCCTCTATATCCTCATGAAGCTGGGCATAAACTTCCGGAGTCAGAATGTACTGACCAAAAACAGAGTAAAACTTAGGCTTTCCGTCCGACAATCGGACCGGAAGATTCACTTCGGCATAATGGATAGTGGGTTTCTCACAGAAACGGGTCATATTCAAAACAGTCTGTTCCTTGTTCTCCCAATAACCGGTTATGATACCGTAATGACTGACATCCGTCAAAGGGATGGAATGAATGGAGACCATCGGCTTGCTGTATTTCTCATACTCTTCGATAAACTGAAGCACACAGGGTTTACTCGTATTCGACTCATAAAGGGTATCCCCTAAAAGCAACAAGACTGGGTCACTTCCGGCAAACTCCGCACTCTGGTATACCGCATGGCCGAAACCTCGTTTCTCCTTTTGGTATACATACCGCAATCTCTTTCCTATACGAAGTATCTTCTCTTCATAATCACGGAGTTCATTCTTCAAACGACTGTAATGTACATCCGAAAGTCTTGTTTCAAAGAAATCCGTATACTGCTGGCGTTCTTCTTCGCTACCCAGTACGATACAGACTTCTTCTATGCCACTGGCTATTAACTCTTCCAATAAAATAAGAATGACGGGTTTTACACGTCCGTCTTTGTCTACTATCGGAAAGAAGTCTTTTTTTATCATACGGGTAGCCGGATATAAACGTGTACCGTATCCGGCTACAGGAATGACGGCTTTACGAACGGTATGACGTGCCTTGATGGTCAAGGGGAAAGGATGCATCCCTTTAGAACTAAGATACTCTATCAGTTGCTTTTGACTCTCCTTATCCTTTGCCAGAAATTGAATAGAACCATCTCCTTGAGAACCGACCCCTTTACCTCCATAGGTGATTTCCCGGATATAAGGGTCATTCAGGGTCTGATGCAAAACAGGAGAGGTCAATTGGGATGGACACATGGGAGCCACCTGTTCATCAAATACTTGTTGGGCATATGTCATCAACTGACCCAGCCGTTCCAACTCTCCGTCTTTAATATAAGCCAATGCTTTTCCGATAATCTCCTGATTGACGGGACCCAATGCATGTTGAATACGTTCTTCCTTTTCATTGGAAGCAAAAGGGAATCCTTTATTTAAATCGGCCAAAATACGAATGGTATCTTTGGAAGCACACAAGTCCGCAAAGACCCAGTACATCTCCTTCTTTACATTCAGGCGCTCCACATCTATTTCCTCTCCGTCAAAAGTCATCAACACAGGACGGGTACCGAATGCACAGGCCTGGTCCAGACGACCGCAGCGGGAAGAGGTTCTCAGCTCTCCATGATAAGCGATGTTCATCTCACCAAGCGTACTCAGATTCAGACCATACAGTTCATTAAATGCACGGGCGACCAATACACATATTGCTGCGCTGGAAGACAGACCGCTCTTCATCGGAAGGGTCATGCGGGTTAGCGTTATCTTAACACCTCCCACGTTGTACCATTCGAGCATATAAGAGGCCACACCGGCACAATATGAAAAGAAGGAACCGGAACGGGCGACCTCCTTCAATCTGACACTCTCCATAGGACAACTGAAATCTTTCCAGACTTCTTTTATGGATTCGGCTGTGGAAACCATTTCAAACGTATCGGATTTCTCCGCTATGGCGGAAATTCCTTGTTCCGTACCTGTTACAATAGCCGCTCCTGCAACTAGTTCGGAATTCATGGTACGGTATTTTCCAGCCCAGTCGCTATGTTCGCCAAAAAGGCATAGACGGCCGGGAACGAATAATTCTATGGACATAATATAACTAATAACCTGTAAGAGACCCTATTATATATAATCGCTTCATATATTTAATTCACTTCTCTATCATTTACTTACGTTTTTTTCCCTTTTCGGCCGGCTGGCCTGATAGACTTCCTCTTCATAAAGAGCAAACATTTTCGGGGGAATACTTCCTTCATGCTTTAAAATCCGAAACCTTGATTCTACTATAAACCGAGTCTCCTCTTCCTGCTCTTTCCCCGTAAAGAAAATCGGAACGAGGAATAACAGATGATGATAGAGATTATCCAAAGCATCCAAACTAAAACTGTAGTCAAGATGTTCGCTATTGAGTTTACCCAATGTACGTGCATCGATAAACAACGCGGAAGCGAGCTTACGATAAGAAGGCAAATTCCAGCGAACCTTAATTTCTTGCAATTCCAAAGCGGCAATGGATACCCACTCTTTGTTCTTTGGGGCAACTTCTCTTTGTTCCATGACAACAAGGATTTATCCTCTTTTAAAAGGGTTGTCATGAAATGGTCTGTCACAAATAAATACTTAAAAAATTTTAATATTTCCGTTCTTTGCTACAGTCATAGATGCTGCAAAACCCAATTGCATGGATATAACTTTGCCCGAAAACTGATTACAGGAACTTTATTCATAACCATTATATATATAGCATCTTGAAAAATTCTATTTACAACCCTTCGATACCTAAAGGATTCTACACTACACTATCAGACGTTACCACGCAGACAATAACCATAGTATTTCATTATCTCATTAAACGGGACGATGAAATAGCCCCATTTTTTTTCGCAACTGCAAAAAAACTTTTTCGCAACTGCGGAATTATTTTTTCGCAACTGCGGTACAATTTAAATCTTGAAAACATTAAAATATGAGACCTATCACAATGAAGAAAAGCGAGCTTGCACTGCTTTATTTTCCACACTCCAATCCGGAAACAGCCATCCGTCACCTAATGCGCTGGATTAAACTCTGTACCCAACTAGTTGAATCACTCCGAGCCACAGGTTACCGGACATCGCAAAAAGTATTTACGGCAAGACAAGTAGCACTGATTCTTGAGTATTTAGGAGACCCTTTGGAGGAAACTGACACAAACTGACAAATCCTGACAGTCTCCATTTCCGGCCTCGTATCTTTGCATCGTTCGAACAAAACATACAATTTATTCACTCTAAAAAAAACAATTATGGCAATAAAAGTCAAAGCACGCCAAACAAAAATCAACATCGGCCCTTCTGCAGGCAAGTATCTATTCGTTATGCAAGCGGAAATCTACAACCTCCTCAAGGAAGATAAAGTCATCAGCGAAGCAGCCATGCGAAGCGGTATTCCCAAGGGTAGCATCAATGCGGCATGGAATGCAATCGGCGACGTCATCAAAGCATGGGCCACGGAAGGACACTCAGTTCCGATTCCCGGACTCGGAACCATGCGGTTTAGTGTACAGGCCGATGCAGTAGAGTCGGTAGAGGATGTCAAAACGGCCCTCATATCCAAACGTAAGGTAATTTTTACACCAAGCGTCGACATCAAACAGGAATTGAAAGAGACCTCTATCAGCATCACTTGTTACGATAAAGACGGCAATCTCATCAAACAGGTCACCTCCAACGACAAGGGTAACATTGATGAAGGAGGAAGTGATTCCGGCAATGAACCCGGCGGCATTGAAGGTATTTAATTAATCATTAAAAAACAAAACGTATGAATGAACCAAAACAAACCACTTGGAACAAAGTATTTCACATTATCGTGCAGGCACTGATTGCTGCGCTTACGGCATTAGGTGTGTCAAGCTGTGTTCCGGTAATATTCTAGTTACAATATTTAGTTATGATACAAGATACATTTCCCATGACAATCGGCGGGGATGAGGTGCTCAATGAGCGCCAACTCCTTGCCGGAGTAGAAAACGGACTCATGATGGAATCGGCACAAAGCGTGAGATACCTCATTCTCCATTGTTCCGCTACATGCTGCCACCGTAACTATACCGTGGAGCAGTTGCTGCACGACCACAAAACACGTGGATTCCGTACCATAGGATACCACTTCTACATCCGCAAAGATGGTTCTGTGACCCAACACCGCCGACTGCTCGAAGTAGGTGCCCATTGCCAGCCATTCAACCGTTGTTCGATAGGCATTTGCTACGAAGGTGGTTTGGACGAACTTAGTCATCCCACCGATACCCGGACAAAAGAACAAACCGAGCAACTAACGCTCCTGCTGATGAAGCTTCTGAAACTTTTCCCCAAGGCTCACATTTGCGGACATCGGGATATGCCGGGAGCAACGCCTAAAGCATGTCCTTGTTTCGATTGCCAGAAAATCTTTGGATACTTGGAACAACACTAATTTTTACCGCAGATTCATACGGATTATTATTCTTCATAATCTGTGCAGTCTGCGGTTACTTCTTTTTCGTCTTAAGAAGTGTTTTATTTTAATATTTCTATTAAATCCGGTTCTATATAAGAAGCTGCAATGGCTGTAACGCCGGGAATTTTAATCACAACACGCTTACTACGCTTGCCTTTTACTTTTAGAAGTACTCCTTCGACCATATCGAACGCTCCTCCATGTACACGCACACGCTCTCCTTTTTCTAATTGAATTTCATCCGGTCTAAAATAGAGGATGTCTTCTTCCGTCCTCTTTGCGACTTTAATGAATTCATTCATTTGATAATCGGGTACAACAATAATTTTGCGACGACCATCAGCTTTTTCTGTCATGAAATAAAGAATGAACTCTGATGAGGATTTAAAGTCTTCTAAAAAAGATTTTGTGGCTCGGACAAATATTAAATCGTGAATGGCCGGAACTAAAGTTCGTATTTTCTTCCCTTTCGAATTCTTTATTTCATAACGCATAGGAATAAAAGTTTCAACATTTAGTTGGTCCAACTTCTTTCTAACTTCCAGCTCTTTACCAAAAATAGCACGTAACACATACCAAAGGACTGGTTCTTCCTTTGTCTTTTCCTTTGTTGATAATTCCACTATTTTTAACTACTTCTTGTAGTGTCTATTTTGATGTATGTATATACCTCTAGCTCCATAAAGTATTTGTATTCTTTTGATTTTCAATCAATTAAAAGCAAACAAACTTCAATACACTCTTTTATAATAGTCCCGTCTCTAACATAGAGACAGGACTTTGATATAAATCAATTGATTTTCAATCTAATAAGAAAAGACTTTTACTCTATAAAACGATAAAATAAGAGAATATAGGCAATATATAACCAAATAGTAGAATGAGAGATAGCAGGAAATGGAAAGAAAAATATTTGCAACGAAATATATTTATTAAATATGTCATAGAGTTGTATATCAATCATATATGTTTACCATCTACAAAAGAGACTGGAAAAAAACTTCATATATCTTGTACACTCCAATATTAATTCTTACTTTTGCCAACGCAAAAAGTCCTGTCTCTATGTTAGAGACGGGACTTTTTTCAAGCCAAAAACTTATTCAATTCTAGCAAATTAGCATAAAAGTTATTTCTTAGCCTGCATCATTCATGGCCTTTGCTATTTTAGGAATTTAAGATTACAACAGGATTATTCCTTCTGTAATATAACTTGAGGATTATAAACAAAACGTCATATAGGCAGGCAGGTATACCACACCTTCTTTTATGCTCAAGTTCTTGGGATGAATCACATAACTCATGTTATTTTACCCTGCAATACGCACTATTCATTACCAGAAAAAGCGACCTGTATTGCTTTTACACAATGCAGGTCGCTTTTCTTATATGAGTAGTTTCTCAACTATTTATCGTAGCCTGTCGGCAGCCTTCACCATCACCTCGTCTTTGCCAATGGCACGCACTGCAAGATAACTTAGTACGATGGCAATAAACGGCAAACAAATCGCTATGCGCAACTGAAAAGTCGACTCCGGCAATTTACCGTTATATGCAATGACAAATGCTATAAACGTTGCATAATAACCTATCAATAATATAATATTGAATATAGTCATCCGAATTTGAAGCATGCGGTTCTTAAACAGGAATATCGTAGTAGTAGCCACCAACGATGACAAGATTAAGATAGCAAACATGCCCCAACATGAAGTTTCACGGCCTACATTAGCAACATCAATACCTAAATTTGTAAAAGGAGAAATACTCCCATCGCTACCGATATACACAGCCACCGGACTACACATACAGATAACCAACAAGGCGATAACAACTAACAAATAAACCGTCTGTATCCGTTGAATCATATAAAATAAATTATTGCAATTTTTCTTTTTCCTTAGAAGGATTACGATAATACACCTTACCTTCAATGTACTCCTGTGTAGCAATCAAAGTCGGTTTCGGCAATTTTTCATAATAACGTGAAATCTCGATTTGTTCTCTATTTTCAAAAACTTCATCCATGCTGTCGTTGTATGAAGCAAACTCCTGTAACTTCTTAGAAAGGTCATTCTTTATTTCCACAGCAATTTGATTAGAGCGTTTACCGATAATTGACACTGTTTCGTAAATGTTACCAGTGTCTTCACATAACTCCATCAAGTCGCGCGTAACGGTGCTCGTCGGCGCATTCGTTTTTCTGTAATCCATTGTCATACCTAAAATATATATGTTTATTCTTTAATCCGTTTACTTGAATTCTCAAAAATTTTCTCTGCATTCTTTAAATACTTGCCTTCAGGAAATTCATTTTTGTAGGCATAATATTCATCAATCGCATCTCGGTAACGCTCTATCTGTTTCGCTTCCACACTCTGTACGGCCATCTCATATTTGGCACGAAGAATCAACCAGGAAAGTTCTTCACGGCGAGAAGTATAGGGAAAGTCGCGCAAAGTATTTTGAGCGGTAATCACACATGATTGGAAATTATTTCCCAAATAGTTACCTAAATCATAATATAACTTAGCGGAAAGTAATTCTTTTTCGACCAATTTATCCTGTAACTGGAACATCATATCCTGCGCTTTATCTTTGTAAGGGCTCATGGGATACATTTCACAGAATAATTGAATATCACGGATAGCCTCAAACGTACTGGTTTGGTCCAAACGGGGTTCCGGCGTATCATTATAAAGAGCTTTGCATGAATAGTAATTAGCCAATTCTGCATATACCCCTTGCGGATAGGTCTTATAATATTTCTTAAATGTAGTGGACGCTTCCAGCCAATCGGCATTATTAAAATAACTCATGGCAAGCATATATAAAGATTCTTCGGCCTGGGTGCTACCTTTCAATACGGTAATCATATCCCCCAATACAGTAATAGCCTTATTATATTTACCATCTATATAATAGCCTTTTGCCGCTTCATATTTGTATTGATAATCAGTACTCTTCAGTACTTTGTTGTAATCGCCGCATGAGGTTAAAACCAATGCGGAAATAATCACTGCTGATATGTTCTTTTTCATCATTTTACTCAAAATAATGCGCAAATGTACGGATTACCAACGAATAATACAATTAATCAATGTTTTTTAATACAAAAAATCACTCTGCACTACCATTGATTGAGATTATTATGTAATTTTACAACCTCTATGTAAAAATTCAAAGTATAGAAGTCATGAAATTTGAATTAGTCTCTGATTATAGTCCAACCGGCGACCAACCGGAAGCCATTGCCCAACTGACTGAAGGCATTAAACAGAGGGTTCCCGCGCAAACGCTTCTAGGCGTGACCGGTTCGGGAAAAACTTTTACAATAGCAAACGTTATAAAAAACATAAACAAGCCCACTCTTATCCTCAGCCACAATAAAACGCTAGCGGCTCAATTATACAGTGAATTTAAAAGTTTCTTTCCAAATAATGCGGTGGAATATTATGTCTCTTACTATGATTATTATCAGCCGGAGGCCTATCTTCCATCAACCGATACTTATATAGAAAAGGATTTGGCGATTAATGATGAAATCGACAAGTTACGTCTGGCCGCTACTTCTGCCCTACTCTCGGGAAGAAAGGATGTTATCGTGGTTTCGTCCGTATCCTGTATATACGGTATGGGAAATCCGTCCGATTTTTATAATAATGTCATTGAAATAAAAAAAGGCAAGTTACTGGACCGCAATGTTTTTCTTCGCAGACTAGTAGACAGTCTTTACACACGGAACGACCTGGAATTGAACAGAGGAAATTTCCGGGTAAAAGGGGATACGGTGGACATTTACCTGGCTTATTCGGACAATATACTAAGAGTGCTGTTTTGGGACGATGAAATAGATGCTATTGAAGAAGTAGACCCTATATCGGGACTGCGTCTGGCCTCCTTCGATGAATATAAAATCTATCCGGCCAACCTGTTTATGACGACTAAGGAGAGCACGTTAAGAGCTATCCATCAAATAGAAGACGACTTAACCAAACAGGTTGCCTACTTTAATGAAATAGGGAAACCATACGAAGCCAAAAGACTTTATGAACGGGTGACATACGATATGGAAATGCTCCGGGAATTAGGACATTGCTCGGGTATTGAGAATTATTCACGATACTTTGACGGCAGAGAGGCCGGAACGCGTCCTTATTGTCTGCTCGACTTCTTCCCTAAAGATTTTCTGATTGTGATTGATGAAAGCCACGTAAGTGTGCCGCAGATACATGCCATGTATGGTGGGGACAGAGCTCGAAAAACAAATTTGGTAGAATATGGATTCCGCCTGCCTGCCGCTATGGATAACCGTCCCTTAAAATTTGAGGAATTTGAAGAACTGGCTAAGCAGGTTATCTATGTAAGTGCGACTCCGGCCGACTATGAGTTGCAAAAAAGTGAGGGTATCGTGGTGGAGCAGGTTATCCGACCGACAGGTTTATTAGACCCCGTGATAGAAGTCCGTCCGAGTTTGAACCAGATAGACGATTTAATGGAGGAGATACAGCTACGTATCGAAAAGAACGAACGCATATTGGTTACAACGCTAACCAAACGAATGGCGGAAGAACTCACCGATTATCTGTTACGTAATAATATACGTTGTAATTATATACACAGCGATGTGGATACATTGGAGCGCGTGAAGATTATGGACGATTTGCGGCAGGGATTATATGATGTATTGGTTGGTGTGAATCTGCTGCGCGAAGGACTGGATTTACCGGAAGTTTCGTTAGTGGCTATTCTGGATGCAGACAAAGAGGGTTTCCTGCGCAGTCACCGGTCGCTTACCCAGACGGCAGGCCGTGCCGCCCGGAACATCAATGGTAAGGTCATTATGTATGCCGACAAAATAACAGACAGTATGAAGCGAACGATTAACGAGACCAATCGACGCAGAGAAAAACAGCTGGCTTATAATGAAGAACACGGAATTACTCCCAAACAGATACAAAAGGCAAGAAATACCGTCTTGTTGGGAGGAAGCTCCGAACCGGACAAGAAGACTTCGAAAGCTTACATCGAACCGGAATTCCAGAGCTTAGTCGCCGACCCGATAGTGGAGTATATGAGTCGTCCGCAGTTAGAAAAGAGCATAGAACGAACACGAAAGCTCATGCAGGAAGCTGCCAAAAAACTGGAGTTTATAGAAGCGGCCCAATATAGAGATGAATTGTTACGATTAGAAGATATGCTGAAAAACAAAACAAAATAAAAGAAAATATGAGTGTATTAAAGAGGCTATTAGGAGTCGATACCCAGACAATGAGTATACGGAAAGAAATTTTTGCAGGAATGACAACATTCTTCACGATGTCATATATCCTTTCTGTGGTACCGACTATTCTAAGCACAACTTACATGGACAAGGGAGCTGTGTTTACAGCGACTGCCATAGCCTCCGGCATTGCTACTTTATTGATGGCTTTTCTAGCTAAAATTCCATTTGCCTTGGCACCGGGAATAGGGCTCAATACGTTTTTTGCTTTCACGATAGTCCAGAGTATGGGGTATTCCTGGGAGACAGCGCTTACTGCCGTTCTAATTGAAGGCATTTTATTCACCCTATTGACTGTTTTCAAAATCCGCGAAAAAATAATAAATAGCATTCCCGTTAACATCAGGCGTGCGACTTCGGGAGGTATCGGTTTATTTATAGCTTTCACCGGATTGGCCAATTGTGGAGTCATTGCCTACGACCCTATTACGATAGTCAAATTCGGGGAAGTCTCTTCTGCTGCCTATCTGGCTATTATAGGTATCCTTATGACCGTTGTCTTCCTCCGAAAGAAAATAAAAATGGGTATTTTTTACTCGATTATCCTATGCACTTTAATCGGAATTCCAATGGGAGTTACTGAAATTCCCGAAAACTTTTCCTTTATCGACATTCCGGCTTCCATATCGCCCGTTTTCATGAAGTTTGATTTTTCTTCGATTTTTTCTTTTGACATGATTATTATCATCACAACTCTTACTCTCATGGATATGTTCGATACTTTGGGAACTTTATTCGGGACTTCCATAAAGGCCGGATTAACTGATTCCAGCGGGAATATACCCCGAATGAAATATGCATTATTGGCTGATTCCATCGGCACGACTATCGGGGCTATATTAGGTACTTCTACTGTAACAACGGTAATGGAAAGTACAGCAGGTGTTGCGGTAGGCGGCCGCTCCGGATTGACTTCGGCAGTGACTGCCCTGTTCTTTTTCCTTGTTTTGTTTCTGGCTCCACTGTTTTTACTGGTTCCCAGCGCAGCTACAACGAGTGCGCTGATTGCCGTCAGCTTTATGATGTTTACTCCCATCCGGCATATTGATTACAAAGATATCTCCGAATCACTTCCCGCGTTTATGACAATTATCATGATGCCGCTTTGTAATTTCATTTCAGATGGGATTATGATTGGTATGCTGAGCTATGCAATTATAAAACTAATTCATGGGAAATATAAACAAATCAGCAAAACGATGTATGTATTATGCACGCTGTTTATCCTGCATTATCTCTTCTTGAGCACCTGATTTCCTGACGGATAGATGAAAAGAGGTGCCTATTCCGTTATGATATGGGCTGTTTCTACTTTACTTAACCGTTTCTGCAATAAAGGCATGCACGACTTGCGTATTCTTAATGTCATCATGCAATCCATGTCATAGGATTGCTTCACGATAGCTGGCTCTTCTTCCTTCACAATACGCATAATATCATTCATAAAAGGATATTCAAAAGCAACGGTGACTTCCTCATCTATTGTTTTTTCTATGATAGTGGCATTGGCTATAGCTTCTGCAGCCGCGGCTTTGTAAGCCACAATCAAACCGCTCGTTCCCAATTTGATGCCTCCGAAATAACGGACTACAACAATCAGTATATCCGTCAGTTCATTCGAATGAATCTGTCCCAGAATCGGTTTTCCCGCCGTACCGGAGGGTTCGCCATTATCATTGGCCCGAAAATTGGTTCGCTCCGGTCCTAACATATAAGCATAGCAAACATGTCGTGCATCGTAATACTTTTTCTGGCATTCTTCCAAATAACCTTTCACCTCCTCTACAGTGTGCACAGGAAAGGCTATCGCTATAAACTTGCTGCGCTTTTCCGTATAAATACCTTCGGAACTTTCCGCTATCGTATGATAAGTATCTTTCTGCTGCATAACGGTGACAAAGGTAGCATATCTCCTTCATAATGTTTGCAAAGATTTACTTAATTTATTTAACAATTATTTTTCTCCAGGAATAATATGTAACTTAGCCCGCATCTATATAATAACTTTATAAAACAAAAAAAACATGAAATATAATTTTGACGAAATCATTGACAGGACTCATACCGGAAGCTTAAAGGTAGAAGCATTGAATACGATATGGGGACGAACCGATTTATTACCTTTGTGGGTTGCTGACATGGATTTCAGAACTCCTCCTTTCATTATCAAGGCGTTAAAAGAACGCATAGAACATGAAATTTTCGGTTACACTACTCCCGATGAAGGATATTATACGTCCATATCAGAATGGGTAAAAAAACAATATGGCATGCCGGCAGGCCGCGAAAGCATTCATTACATACCGGGTATTGTACCGGGTATTCATTTCGCCATCAATGCCCTGACCGAGAAAGGAGATAAAATCATGATTCAACCTCCTGTTTATCATCCGTTCAAACAGGTTATCAACGCTACCGGGCGTAAGTTGGTTACCAACCCGTTGAAACTTGTAGACAACCATTTTGAAATGGATTTTGAATCTATGGAACAAAACATAAAAGGATGCAAAGTTTTCATACTCTGCAATCCTCACAACCCCGGAGGAGTTGTCTGGAGCAGAGAAACATTGGAAAAAGTGGCAGAGATATGCGAGAAAAACCAAACCTTGGTCTTCAGTGACGAAATTCATGCCGATATGACCTTGCCTCCCCATCATCATATTCCTTTTGCTATGATTAATGAGCAAGCCAAAATGAACTCCATTACTTTTATGTCTCCGTCCAAAGCATTCAATATGCCGGGAATCGTAGCGTCCCACGTTATTGTATTCCATCCTTCCGTACGCAGAAGGTTGTTTTTCTATCTGATGGAGAATGATTTGGATGCAGGAAATGTTTTTGCATTCAATGCCGTAAAGACTGCATACACCCAAGGAGAAGAATGGCTTAAGCAAATGCTGCAATATGTACAGGGAAATATTGATTACGTTACCGGATATCTGAAAAAGAAAATGCCTAAAATTAAAGTAATGCAACCGGAAGCTTCTTTTCTGCTCTTTTTAAATTGTAATGAGCTAGGATTTTCCACCCAAAAAGGACTGGAAGACTTTTTTGTGGATAAAGCTCATCTGGCACTGAATAGTGGCACGCTATTCGGAGAAGAAGGAAAAGGTTTTATGAGACTGAATGTGGCTTCTCCGAGAAAGAGGATAGAACAAGCGATGTCTCAGTTGGAGGAAGCTTACCAAAAGCTGGAAGCTACGCAAGGAGACAGATAAAGCAAACAAAAACTTTTTCCTTATTTCAAACGTTTATTATAAAAAGATAGATATAAATACATCTATAAAAGGTTTCATTCATATAAAGAGGTACTGACGGCTGTTTATATTCGTGTGTGTCTATTCGTTTTTTAGCTCATTGTATACTCTTTATAACTATAGAAGAAGGCTGTTCTGCGTAAAAATAGTATGTAACAGTCTTCTTTTTATTTCCGACTTTCCGCTATTAATATGTTAAATAATTAGCATAATGAAAGAAAAAACATTCTTTCTATAGATTTATTCCTCAGAATTACTATCTTTGTGCATGTTGAACCTTTAAATCTTAACCAAATGATTGTAGGAATTCCTAAAGAAATCAAGAAAAATGAGAATCGGGTATCAATGACTCCTTCGGGAGTGTATGAACTGATTAAACGAGGTCACAAAGTGTATGTGCAACATACAGCAGGAGCCAATAGCGGCTTCCCCGATGAGGAATACAGTAAAGTCGGTGCACAAATACTCCCTACTATTGAGGATGTCTATGCTCAATCTGAAATGATTGTAAAAGTGAAAGAACCTATTGCATGCGAATATCCGTTAGCGCGCAAAGGACAATTGATTTTTACTTACTTCCATTTTGCTTCCGAACGTACTTTAACTGAAGCGATGATTCAAAGCGGCTCTGTGTGCCTGGCTTATGAAACAGTTTTGGATAAACAACATACTTTACCTTTATTAATTCCTATGTCTGAAGTAGCCGGCAGAATGTCGGCTCAGGAAGGCGCCCGTTTCCTGGAAAAACCACAAGGAGGAAGAGGTATTCTTCTAGGAGGTGTTCCGGGAGTAAAACCGGCTAAAATACTGGTATTAGGCGGCGGAGTAGTAGGAACCAATGCTGCGCTTATTGCCGCAGGCTCCGGAGCGGATGTTACCATTTGCGATATTTCCCTGCCCAGACTTCGGTATTTGAGTGAAATCATGCCCCGAAACGTGAAGACTTTATTTTCTTCGACCCATAACATAGAAAAAGAATTGCCGGACACTGATTTGGTGATAGGCGCAGTCCTGATTCCGGGAGCTAAAGCTCCTCACCTGATAACTCGGGAAATGCTGAAACTGATGAAACCGGGAACAGTTATGGTAGATGTTGCTATCGACCAGGGAGGATGCTTTGAAACGTCTCATCCCACTACACATGCCAATCCTATTTATGAAGTGGATGGTATTGTTCATTATTGTGTGGCTAATATTCCGGGAGCCGTACCTTATACATCAACGTTGGCTTTAACCAACGCCACCATGCCTTACGTACTAAAACTGGCTGACTTGGGTTGGAAAAAAGCATGCCATGAAGATGCCGGTCTTGCTGCCGGACTGAATATCATAGAAGGAGAAATTGTTTTCCCTGCTGTAGGAGAAGCCTTCGGACTTCCTTATAAAGAGTGGAAGTAGACAAGTTCTTTATCACTATACAAGGCGGATTTACACAAGATTATTTTTTTGATGATAATCTGTGTAAATCCGCTAATTAGTTTTCTATAACAGCGATTCCCATCTTTTTCATCAAGAAACAGGCATTCATATTCTGCGCAACGCCCTCCCTCATCCGATACGAAAAAGTAAGTTCATTGTTTGTGATGTCTGCCTCAAAACAATAGTTCCGTATATCATTGGGATAGCACTGGGAAAGTTCACCCAACATTAAATCATGTGTGGCTATGATCCCGTTTGTCCTCAGTGACATAAACTGCTTAATCAAGGCCTGAGAACCTTTTTGCTTATCCACCGAATTCGTACCTTTCAATATTTCATCCAATATAATAAAAAGCTCTTCACCCGCTTCCAGCTTCTTTATGATTAACTGCAAGCGTTTTAATTCGGCAAAGAAATAAGATTCATTGTCTGTTAAAGAGTCGGTAGTACGCAAACTTGTAACAAGCTGAACGGGGTAAAACATCATTCGCTCGGCCCAAACAGGAACTCCGATGCAGGCCAACAAATAATTCACCCCCACCGTACGCAAATAAGTACTCTTACCGGCCATATTCGCCCCTGTAACAATAATAAAAGAAGACCTGTCAGGAAGGCATATATCGTTCCGAACACATTTTTCCCTATCCATCAAGGGATGTCCCAAAGATTTAGCTTTCAGACAGAAAGAGTCCGAAGAGACTAAGGGGTACACATAATCGGGATGGTTATAGGCAAAAGTGGCTAATGAACAATAAGCATCCATCTCTCCTACTGCTTCCAGCCAAGCCAGTAAAGAGTGGGCATATTGCTTTTTCCAGCGTTCTATACGCATCGTCTGCCACAGTTCCCAAAAGAAAGAACCATTCAACAGAATTGTCATAAAAATATTATTACGCCTATCCAGAGAGCTCATCAATGTAACCAGATGCATTAAAACTTGAGAAGCCGTTTTCTCTTTTCCATCTGACAACTTGTTCTTTATCCGGAGCAATTCCGGAGTATCCACTCTTAGCTTTTCCACCTCTACTATTTGGTCGGCATAAGTAGAAAGTATCTGTAGCTTCTTTCCATAAGTCAGCTGCAACTTTGTAATTCTGCCGGAGAAAAGGAAACTGAAGAAAACAAAAAAAGCAAAAACCATTCCGGCCAACGATGAGGGCATCACTCCGCAAAATGTGCAACTGATACAGAGCATGTTGATGAGCAGCACTAAGTAAGGAAGCATAACGAAAGCTTTATATTTTAGAAAACGAACCGGAGAATCAATCCATTTCTCTATTTCTTTTTTATCACTTCCCGCTCCCCGATTCAGTAATCCCATCAAAAGAAAGTTTTGGCGAAATTCCAACTCGGGAGCCAATTCCCGAACAGCTCTCTGTCGTTCTTCAATAGCTTGTTTATTCTTCAATGCATTGTTCATCCAACTTGCCAGCTGTTGTTTTCCTATCAACGTAGAAGTTCGGTTGATACACTGAAAAAGAGAATGATTTCCAAAAACATCCAAATCGAAAGTATATAGATGGGAAGCATCTACAAACTCTTTCCCATCATCGAATGCCGAGATATTTCCCTGCAAGGCCTCTATTTCCCGCCGGTTTATCTCTATTTTCTTTTTTAAATAGTCTCGTCGGTAAAACCAACGGTTGTGCCACTTGATTAGTCCTAGAAAACAGGCAAAAGGAACGAGTATAAACGTCCAGAACAAAAGTTTATTTCCTCCCCATAAGAAAACGGCTACGGCAATTATTCCAATAAAAAGGATGACTCTCAAAAGGCTGATATATCGAATAGTACGGAGGACTAAACGAAGTTCGGTTTCCGACTTACTTATTATTTGCTGATAAGTTTCTTTTACTTCCTGATATGTTTGCATACAATTATTTATTCAATAACACTTTATTTTATCGACAAACTTACATAAATTCTCTGGAATAAACGAATAAAAAGGGAGAAATGGCACTGAATGTCTTATTAATAAAGCGTTTGCGGTGACAGACGAAGCCAACGGGGAAAAAGGTAAAACGCAAAGAAAAGTGGAATATAGAAGCAGTTAGGTTTTCAAATCATTACCCGCCCGAATGTCAGTTTTAACAGTTACCGTGACGATTGCGCTACTCTGCTCAGATTTGCTTATCAAGGTATAACTCGTTGATAATTAGTTTTGCAATCAAAAAAAACGAGTATGAGCAGAAGCACATTCAAGGTGCTGTTCTATGCGAACGGAAGCAAAGAGAAAAAAGGGATTGTCCCTATCATGGGAAGAGTAACAATCAATGGAACTGTATCGCAGTTCAGTTGCAAATGTAACATCCCGAAAGAACTTTGGGATGCTAAAGGTAACAAGGCTAAAGGAAAAAGCAAGGAAGCCAGAGAGATTAACCTTGTCTTGGATAACATCAAGGCACAAATCATCAAGCACTACCAGCACATATCCGACCGTGAAGCGTATGTAACCGCAGAAATGGTGCGCAATGCGTATCAAGGTATGGGCAGCGAGTATGAAACACTGCTCGAAGCCTTCGATAAGGATTGCGCCAACTTCATGAAACGGGTAGGCAAAGACCGTACCATTGGAACATACAAGGTAATGTTAAGGGCAAGAAATTATGTCGCTGCTTTCATCAAAGCATTCTATAAGCGGAATGATATGTCCATGTTGGAGCTTACTCCCGATTTCATCAAGGAGTTCGCAGCCTACCTCACAACGGAACGCAACCTGAAAAACGCCACGATATGGCTCAACTGTATGTGGCTGAAAGGTGTGGTGATGCGTGCGCATTACAACGGACTGATACCGAGAAATCCGTTTGCACAGTTCCATATCAGCCCGAACGTAAAAGAACGTGAGTATCTGACAGAAGATGAGATAAAGGTCATCATGACACATGAATTTGAGAATCCATCACTTGCATTTGTTCGAGACCTATTCGTGTTCGCCTGTTTCACGGCACTCAGTTTCGTGGATATGAAGGAACTGACAACAGACGAGATTGTAGAGGTGAATGGCGAGAAATGGATTATCAGCAAACGCCACAAAACAAATGTTCCATTCCAAGTAAAGCTGCTTGATATACCCTTGTTGATAATCGAAAGATACAAGCATCTCTCTACAAACAGGCTGGTATTCGGTGAAATCAACTATTGGACGATGTGCAAGCAGTTGAAAAAGGTCATCAAGGAATGTGGCATAGAGAAACAAATCTCGTATCATTGCGCACGCCATACTTTCGGAACGCTGGCTTTGACCAAAGGAATGCCCATTGAGAGCGTGAGCCGTGTTTTGGGACATACAAACATTGTCACAACTCAGATTTATGCCAAAATCACCACGCAAAAATTGGATAATGACCTTACTATATTCGGCAACAAACTCAACAAGGTTTTTAATGACGTATCAATCGTATAACTATGGAAAGAAGAATTATTACAATAGATGAATATGGTGCAGTCACCATACCGAGTGGCGAAATATGGATGTCGGAAATGGAACTAATAGAATTGTTCGGGGTAATTGCCCCGACAATTCGGGCTACAATCAAGGCTGTTTATAAAAGCGAAGTTCTGAAAGAATACAAGGTTCAGAAATATATCCGGTTGGAAAATGGATATTATGCCGATGTGTTCAGTTTTCCAATGATTGTCGCTATTGCATTCCGCATCAATTCCTATGGTGCAGAACAAGTACTCAATCTTCTGTTGGAAAGGATGATGTACGAGCGAAAAGAGAAAACATTCCTTTTTGTAGGATTTGACAAATGTATGATGATGTGTTAGTACGTACCAACGTTGGTATGGGAATATGTTTACCCGAAGTAATGTATGTACAATATGCTATATTGCTTCGGGTTCTTCATTTCTCCATATTCCGTGAATAACATGGAGCAGATTGATAAGTTTTAGTGCATTTTACTCTCCTTCTGATTCGTTTACGCTGTTCTGCTATATTTTGCGTATCAATGGTATTTTGTAATACTCCATAATTTTGCATCCGTCTAATTATAAACAGATTAAGCGAATGACGTATGACAAAAAACAACATTGAAAGAGAAGAGTTTATCCGGGTGGGTACAACCCTCTACAAGTTAGTGAACCAGCCCCGTCTGAACGGAGGCTATGTAAAGAAACGTATCCCGTGGAATGCAGAGACACTCCGACAGGACTATGGTAAGGGATTTATAGCGACTGTTCCCAAGTATGACGGCTTCTGCACCGTCCCAAATCATGTAAACTATCATCCTGTGGTGGATAAGTTCCTGAACCTGTACGAACCGATTGAGCATAAGCCCATACAAGGGGACTTTCCTCATATCCGTTCATTGGTACGGCATATTTTCGGGGAGCAATACGAGTTAGGCATGGACTATCTGCAATTACTCTACCTGCAACCTGTACAGAAACTGCCTATCCTGTTATTGGTGTCGGAAGAACGTAATACGGGAAAGAGTACATTCCTCAATTTTCTGAAAGCCGTATTCCAAAACAACGTGACTTTCAACACTAACGAGGACTTCCGCAGTCAGTTCAATTCAGATTGGGCAGGAAAACTGCTGATAGTGGTGGATGAAGTGCTGTTAAGCCGTAGGGAGGACAGCGAGCGATTAAAAAATCTCAGTACCACTCTGTCTTATAAGGTGGAAGCCAAAGGAAAAGACCGTGATGAGATAGCGTTCTTTGCCAAATTCGTACTCTGCTCCAACAACGAACATCTGCCTGTTATCATAGATGCAGGGGAAACACGCTATTGGGTACGAAGGATTAGCCGACTTGAAACCGATGATACAGGTTTCCTGCAAAAACTGAAAGATGAAATACCGGCTTTTCTGTACTTTCTTACACAACGACAACTATCCACTGAAAAAGAAAGCCGTATGTGGTTCAATCCAATTTTACTTCAAACCACAGCCCTGCAACGTATCATCCGCAGCAACCGCAACCGACTGGAAATAGAAATGTCCGAACTTATCCTTGACATCATGGAAAGTGCAGATATTGACAGTTTCTCTTTTTGTCTGAACGATATATTGCCTCTACTGGTGAACACGCAGGTGAAAGCTGAGAAACACTAAGTTAGGAGAGTTGTACAGGATTACTGGAAACTGACACCTGCATACAACACGCTCACCTATACTACCTATCAGTACAACTACAATCAGGATTGCCACTATGCACCGATACGGAGGACAGGAAGGTTCTACACCGTAACAAAAGAAATGCTGGTTAATCTATGATTATTTGATGAAATGATGAATAAATATAGAATGATACTGATATACAGTGATGTATGTACTCATCAAAGACTTATCAAAGATATTCTACTGATGAAAAGAGAAAATACAGCAGCGAATTATTTCTCTTTTGGTAAGTACTTTGATGAAAGCACGATGAGGACTTATCCTGTTGATACACAAAGGGAATCATATTCTATTCATCAAATCATCAGTTTTTAATTCACCACTAAATCCATCGTAAAATATATTATGAACATTCAAGAAGCAAAAGAAATAAGATTGGCAGACTATCTGCATAGTTTAGGCTATTCACCTGTAAAGAGGCAGGGTAATAACCTGTGGTACAAATCACCGTTCCGACAGGAAACGGAAGCATCTTTCAAGGTAAATACAGAGTTGAACCGATGGTTTGATTTCGGATTGGGCAAAGGCGGCAATATCATCGCATTGGCGCAGGAACTTTATCGTTCCGACCATATACCTTATCTGCTTGACAAGATAGCAGGGCAGACACCGCATATCCGTCCTGTTTCTTTTTCTTTTCATCAGCAACCGTCCGAACCGAGTTTCCAACGGCTGGAAATAAGGGAGCTTGCACATCCTGCACTACTCCGTTATTTGCAGGAACGCAGGATAAACATAGAATTGGCTAAATCAGAATGTAAAGAACTGCACTATGTCCATAACGGCAAATCTTATTTCGCTATCGGCTTTCCGAATGTGACGGGAGGTTATGAAGTGCGCAATCAATTCTTCAAGGGGTGCATCGCTCCGAAAGACATCAGATATTTACGACAACAGGGAGAACCGAAAAACACCTGTTTCGTATTCGAGGGCTTCATGGATTATCTTTCATTCCTCACTATTCGCAAGCTGAAAAGTCCGCAATATCCCGACTTGAAAGCGCAAGACTATATCATTCTCAATTCAACGACCAATGTATCAAAAGCCATTGATGCACTGAATGGCTATGACCATATCCACTGCTTTCTCGACAATGACAAGGCAGGAATTGCGGCATATCGAGAGCTGGAAAACAGATTTGCTTACCGTGTCCGTGACGCTTCCATCCATTATGCAGGATACAAGGACTTGAACGATTTTCTGTGCAACAAGTCATTGGCAATGTCAGTTAATCAGACACCGAGAATCGTAATAAAGCCCAAGAAGAAAGGATTGGGTTTATGAGTCGGGAGAACATCTTTTTTAGGTTAGCAAGTTAATGTCGGTGTATTACAAGCCCCGACCACTTGCCCCTCAAAAAGATGAGGGGGACAGCTCCCGATGGTCACGGACTTTTCAGGTTACCTCAACCGGATTATTCACTAAAAACAGATAGAACAGATGAAGAAAAACAACATAGTCACCTTACGTTTGACAGACGATGAACTTGGCTGGCTGGGTGCATTGTGCAGACGAAGCAGACAGAGCAAGAGTGAAACCATCCGTTCGCTCATCATGAACGGCACGGTACGGGAACGAATCACCAAAGAACACCTTGCCGTCATCCGGCAGTTGATTGGCGAGAGCACCAATCTTAACCAACTGGCAAGACAGGCGAACACCTACGGATTCTTTGCCGTAGCCGATAAGTGCGAGAACATGGCAAAGGAGGTGTCCCAACTCATAAACAGGCTGAAAGATGATAGGTAAACAGACGAAAGGTACATCTTTCAGCGGTTGCGTGTGCTATGTGCTGAGAGAGGACAAGTCCAAATTGCTGGAAGCGGTCGGTGTGGAGGGAACCCCCGAACAGATGGCAGAACAGTTTGAGTTACAGACCTTGCTTAATAACAAGGTGAAGAAACGGTCGGGCATACTTCGCTCAACTTCTCACCCGAGGACGGTGAGAGATTAAAGACAGACGATACACTCATGTTGCAGATAGTCCATGACTATATGAAAAAAATGGGAATAGAGAACACACAGTATATTGTAGCCCGACATACCGACAGGGAACATCCGCACTGCCACATCGTCTTTAACCGAGTGGACAATGACGGCAGAACCATCAGCGACAAGAACGACTTCTACCGCAACGAGAAAGCCTGCAAGATGCTTACCGCCAAATACAGGCTACACTTCGCCAACGGAAAGGAAAATATCAAGGAGGAACGCTTGCGACCATACGACAGGGCAAAACATGAAGTTTACAAGGCACTGAAAGAGGAACTGCCCAATGCCAGAAGCTGGAACGAACTGAAAGAGGCACTTTCCGACAGGGACATTGAGATGAAGTTCAAGGTAGGCAGGACGACTATGGAGGTGCAAGGCGTGAAATTTGAGTATGGCGGCATATCCTTTTCAGGCTCAAAGGTCAGTCGGGAGTTCAGTTACATGAACATCGACCACCAATTAAGACGGAATGCCTTTGAAGATGATTTCAACAATAGGCAGGTAACTATCCGGCAGCCAAGAGAGGAAACGGTGCAGACCGTATAGCAAAACCGTTCCAAAGATAGCTTCGGTAGTGGATTGGGATTATTCAACGGAATAGGTTCTTCTTTTGATGTAGCAGATGTCGAAGCCAACCAAGAGATGGCGGAGCTACTGCGAAAGAAAAAGAAAGCCAAGCGTAAGCGTGGCATGAGATTATAACGACTTATTTATCAACTTAAAAGATTAACGACAATGGTACAGAAAGATTTCTTATTGGATTTTGACCTCTACATTTGCGAGAGGTTCGGTTACAGGAACAGCCTTCACGTCACACCGACACAGAACGGTTGTTGCGTGTATGTAAATATCAAGCCCGTAAAGCTCTACATTCGTTTTTGGGAATACAGCAATGGCGTGAGCGGTTTTGCCGACTGGTGCATCATCCTTGTGTACTGCAACTTCGGCAAGAAGCAGGAACAGGAATTGCAGGAACTTGTGCGGTTCTTCAAGGAGTATGCACCACGGTATGGTTACAAACACATTGGAATTGAGGATAATGCAAAACTCAATCAAAGTTTGGGATTTCAACGTATTCAATACAGAGGACAAGAAAACTATATAGAAAATACTGATAGATAGTGCATAATAGAAGGACACAAAGACTTTTTTCTGTCCTTCTATTTATTTATTAAAGGATTAGATGTCCATAATTACATTAAGCTATATTCCAAGTTTTATGTTACTCTCCTATTCCCAAAAATTTGCTCATCCGTTCAATGCATCGTTTCTTCTGATTGAGGTTTGGATGGACATAGAGATTAAGTGTTGTTGCAACATTAGAATGTCCAAGTATCACACTTACTGTTTTGTAATCACATTGACTTTCAATACATCTGGTAGCAAACGTATGGCGCAGTCCATGAAATACAATTGGAGGTATATTAAGACGTTTCAAAAGTCGAGCAAAATAATCACGATAAGAACGAGGTTCCTTTGAATGTATAGAGTTTCCCACTACAAAGAGTGATAAAGAAGTCTTTTTTACAATTTTCAAAGATAGTAGAAGTTGTTTAGAAATAGGAATCTCACGATATGAATTACTGGTCTTGGGAGATGAGTTAATTTTTTCCGTTGATTTCGATTCACAGTTATATATTCTTCCAACAGTATGTTTGACTGTGATTATCTTTTGGCTAAAGTCAACATCCTCCCATTTTAAGGCACATACTTCTCCGATTCTCATCCCTGTACAAAGTGACAAAAGTATGCCAATATTCTGTGATGTTGGTTTTTCAATCAAATAACACATTAAAATTCGTTGATGGTTCAATGCCAATGTCGGCAAACGGCGTGCATTGGTATTTGTCGGATATTCTACTTCCCATTCCTCAAAAGGGAAAATTTTATGTTTACCTCCATATTTGACGATTGATTTCAGTACTGCCACTAAATCTCTAATAGTTTTTCTTGCGAGACCTGTGGAAAACTTGTCTATAATAAACTGCTGTACATCGCTTTCTGTTATAACTGTCATTGTCCCGAAACATGGGAGTAAATGAGTTTGAAGAGTAAGCATATAGGCACACATAGTGGAATGCTTCACTATTGGACGTTTTGCATCGCACCAAATTTTAGAAATTTCTTGAAATGACTTCTGCATATACATATTCTGAAAGAATTAATACTATATAATTCTTTCAAAATAAGTAATATTAATCGATTTATCACTACTATCTGTTGCCTTTTGAACGATTGTGAGTTTTACAAAGCATCTCACAGTTTTCAATAGATGTAGCACCACCTTTACTCCATGCCGTTACATGGTCTGCATCCATCTCCGTCATTTTATAGATACGTGTTTTATTAGCATTATCACTCAAAGCGCAAAGTGGGCAGTTTGAAATGCCTTTCTTATTTGCTTCTTCTGTTTGCCGTTTGTATGCAACCTTTTTTGTAGACTCTTCGAATATACGAATATCAAGCAATTTCTTGTCTGTTTCCCCTCCCAATACATACTCATATATATTCCGAGAGCATTTGATACTTTCATCAGATTGTAAAGCGCGCACGCGTTCAGTAACAAAATCTACGCTGTACGGAGTGTTATGATATGTTTCATAAAGTCGTCCCCATTCCAAACCGCACATATCGTGTTCTACCATTGTGAATGTAGTGGATGCCCAATCAATCACGGAACGGAAATAATTTTCCAGTTCGTTGACTGACGTGTCACGACGATGCAGGCTCATATAAGCATCTACGCTCATTTGTTTGCTATCACAAACCCATTTGAGGGCTTCAGCAAGGTAATCTTGTCGCTTAACGTCACCCCTTACGTAGTGACTCCATTTCTGTACTTCAGCATTTTGCGAGTTACTAAACACTTGTTTGGCTGCATTAACAAATCCGCCGGAGTATATGGCGTTGAGTAATTCTTGTTCGTTCAGAGGCACACCCACAATGTTTATGATCTTAAACCATTCTTTTATTTCTTTTTCCTCTCCCTCACATTCATATACAAGTAACGATGATTGTAAAATCTTTTGCTGCAATTCTTCCGGCAGCCCCGAAAAGTATTGCATATTATCGTTTGCATCCTTTATGGCGAATTTACCTGTAACGAAACGACCGAAAGATGTGATGCGTTGCTGACCGTCAAGAACTTCATATCTGCCATCGTTTGTACGATTGAAATAAATCAGCCCTATGGGGTAGCCTTTCAATAGGGATTCAATTACGGCAACATCTCGTTTTCCATCATTATAGATATAATGGCGTTGATATTCCGGCTGGATGGTAAGCCGCCCGTCAAGGCCAAACAACCCTTTACCCTCCAATTCATTGTAGGTAAATCCTTTGCATATGTCTGCAACAGTCCATTCTGTATGTAATATCGTTTTCATAATCTGATTATTTATTCATCTGTTTCAGATTCTATCGTTTCATTGTTATTATTATTGAGAAGAATGCCTGTTTTTGCGTTCAAATTGGAAACAACAGCTTTGCCAGTCTTCGCCTCCAACTCTATTCGCGCATTACGGGCAATTTCCCCACCATCATGAGCCACTTGTTTATGTTCATCAAAAGAAGAAGGCTGTTTGCTTTCTGATATTTCTTTCGTTGAAAGTTCTGCCAGCATATTGAGTACAAGTTCTTTATTGGTCATATTATCACGCAGGTTTTCTTTTTTCAGACCCTTGAACATTTTATATTCTTTTGCAGTCATGTCGCTCCAAGTCTGATAAATTATATCGGTAAGTGTGGCAAACTGTACCCCTTCCTGCAAGCTATGCCTTTTCCATTCATCTGTCAAGTCCTTGCGTATTTCAATGGATTTTAAGCGTTGATTTATCCAATTGTCTGAATATCCCAATCGTTTATAGTCGGTCAATGCCTGATTGATGGACAACTCGGGGTCTTGCATTTGGTCGATACGTTCGGAAGCAATCTTTGCCATCCATAGTTTGAATGGTTCTACCTTTGGCGATGGAATAGACTGAATAAGACGTAAGATTTGCTCTGTATCAGCCACATCTGTTTTATAATACTTTCCATCAGAAGAAACCAATTTCAGTTGGTTACAGTTTGTAACCAACTCACTTCCTTCTTTCTTTAGCCTGTTCTTCAGAACTTTCCAATAATTTCTTGGGTTGGGACTATCGGTTAATATCCCCACCACATCCACTATTGAGAAATACCATTTTTCTTCTTTATCATCCCAAATAGTGCGAACTTTCTTCTCTTCAAAAAGCTTGATTGTATTCTGCTTAGCCATGATAATATCTTTTAGATTCTAATTTTTATTTTGTTTTTAAGTTGAAATCTTAGGGCAAACACAAGGTGATTCCGGCAAAGAACTTGGGTTGCGTCCGTATCCTCGTGAACTAAAGAAATTAAATTCTAGTCTGAGAGATGGACAGCTTTATTATTTAGAAAATGGAATACCTCAAAAACCATACGCACGTGTTCTGATTAGAAAAATTAGTAAATTGTGAAGCACTTTGAAATCTTAGGGATAACAAAGACATGGTTTGGTGGTGCTTGCAAACTTTACCCAGAGCAAAAGCAAATAGATCGTCATGGAAAAGAATCTAAGGTAACAAAACTTAATGATGGAGCAGTTCTGCACCATTCTGAAATACCTTCCAACGATACATACTACATTGTTAATGGAGGATATTACACTCAAGTTTATGCGAGAGTTCTGGTACGACATATCAAATCAATTCTTTCTAATTAATAAACGTGCATACATAGGAATATAACTATCTCCGATTTTTAAAACGCTTCGAGCATTTAAGTCGTTGTATTTTAGGTTATCATCAATAGTATATTTCTTTGTTCTTAGGCATGATGTATTCTGCCTATCAGTTATCCCTAAGATTTCAAATTGCTCCGGGCAATACTTGTCCAAAAACGAAATAGGAACCCCCATTACACCTTCATAATCAGAAGGTATTGCATCGGTAAAAGGTACTTCAATAGCATCGTAATTATCGTAATGATCGTAAGCCGATTTACCTTTTATTTCCTTATGCTTAGAGAAACGTAAGTTATCTTCCATCGTCATTAATGGGAGGGGTTCGTGACGACGACCGTGGTCAATATTGGTAAACCAGCGAACTCCTTTTACTCTGATATATTTTCGACCTTTGTCGTCAATTCTCCATCCTGCAGCTGATAGTGGGTATTCATTGGGAACTTCAAATTCCCTATCTCCGCTATGAATGGAATATCCCATCCACATTTTGTTTTCTTTTATTAAAGGGAATGTTTCTTTGTATGTTACTGCATTCATATTGCCAATAATAATGAATTTTTTATTTTCAGAAACTATCCAAGACAAAAATTCCCGAAACAATGAGAAGGGTGGATTGGTAATTATTATGTCGGCTTCATCACGCAATTTGACAACCTCCTTACTGCGGAAATCGCCATCACCCTCTAAATATTCCCATTCAAGGTCATCAATATTTATATGTCCATCCCCTGTGTGGTCTTGCTCCAAAACAAAGATTTTCCCTTTTGTCTGCGCCTTTGTTGGGTCAAATTGTGGAGCTTCTGTTTCAAACAAAGATGGCTCTGGCAAAAGTTTCATTTTCTTCGCATCAGGCGCATAACTTGTTGATATAAGTTTTTTCAAACCCAACTCATCAAACTTTGCTGCAAAAAAGCGAGTAAAGTTACTCCATTCAGGGTCATCACACGGCAATAGAATTGTCTTTCCTTTAAATACATTAGGGTCATATTCAAGATATGCATTCATCTCAATCTCTATATCATGAAATTGAGTATAGAATTCATCATTCTTACCTGCTTTTGCTTCCTTTAAATTGGTATTTGCCATTATCTTATTATTTTATCTTATTCGGTATAAGAAGCGTGCGAACATCTATATTTAGAAGTTCCGCAATCTGATATAAAACAGGCACAGGAGGTTGTACTCTATTAGTTGCATACAGATTAACCATATTGAAACTTTTACCAAGCATATTAGCCAATTCAGTTTGGCTAATGCCTTTCTCGTCCAAAACCTCTTTAATCCTATTCATCCGATTTTTTCTTATTTCAGTGCAAAGGTACACAATTTTATTGTGTATAAGGAATTAATAATAAAAAAACTATTATCTTTGCTGACCAAAGAGAGACATTGAAAGACAAACCAAGCAGAGCGCAGCAATAAGCACGGTTGCCAACTCGTTACCTCAAAATCGGGTAATCCTCCCAAAACCTTTATAATAAGGCGATAAGAAATTTATTCCAAACTTACTGAAAAATCTCGATACACCAAAAAATACGAATCATCCCTCAGACCCAGGTAACAACCTTACATACCTATATGTAAGTCCATCCAACAAAAATTAAAAGCCGAGGCTTCTAATAGAGGACAACTAGTAATTTCGACAAAATCAAAACACGTAGAAGATTAGTAATCATAAGCCTGTAGGATTACTAATGTATACATCTATACATTACGGGACTCAATAAAAGCAAATAAGGCTGTCTCAGAATTGTACTCTGAGGCAGCCTTAACGTCTGTTATTCTTGTGAATTTCTAACTCAATTTATGAATCACTAAGCCAGAACGCAATTTCGGTTCAAACCAGGTAGTTTTCGGAGGCATGATATTACCACTGTCCGCAATATCCATCAACTGTTTCATGGATACGGGATAGAGAGCTAATGCCACTTTCATTTCACCATTGTCTACACGTTTCTTTAATTCACCCAATCCACGGATTCCGCCTACAAAATCAATGCGTTTATCAGAGCGCAAATCTTTAATACCTAAAATCTTGTCCAGGATTAAATTGGAAGAGATAGTCACATCCAACACGCCTATGGGGTCATTGTCATTATACGTACCCTCTTTAGCAGTCAAACTATACCATTTGCCTTCTAAATAGAGAGAAAAATTATGCAACTGACTCGGTTTATAGATATCACTGCCTTTCTCTTCTACAACAAAGTTCTCTTTCAGCGCATCCAGGAATTGAGCAGGCGATAAACCATTCAAATCCTTTACCACACGGTTATAGTCAATAATAGTCAGTTGGTTTGCAGGGAAACAGACTGCCATAAAGTAATTATATTCTTCATCACCCCGATGATTCGGATTTTGTTTTGCCTTCTCCGCTCCCACCAATGCAGCTGCGGCAGAACGATGGTGTCCGTCAGCAATGTACATGGCCGGCATGGCTGCAAACTCTTTTGTAATCGCTTCAATGTCCTCCTCCTTATCAATAACCCAGAACTGATGTCCGAATCCGTCAATAGGAGCAATGAAATCATATTCAGGTTTCTGAGCGGCATATTTGGCTACAATCGCATCCAGTACTTTATTGTCCGGATAAGCAAAGAATACCGGTTCGATATTCGCATTATTCACCCGAACATGTTTCATGCGGTCTTCTTCTTTATCGCGGCGTGTCAATTCGTGCTTTTTAATTACTCCGTTCAAATAATCATTTACATACGCACATACCACCAAGCCATATTGCGTTTTACCGTTCATGGTCTGCGCATAGATATAATACTGTTCCTTTTTATCCTGAAGTAACCAGCCTTTATCCTGAAACTTTTGAAAATTTTCTGCCGCTTTCTCATACACACGGGGGTCGTGTTCATCTGTTCCAACCGGAAAATCTATTTCAGGCTTAATGATATGATAGAGCGATTTTTCATTCCCTTCAGCCTCTTTGCGGGCTTCTTCGGAGTTTAACACGTCATACGGACGTGATTCAACTTCTTCTACTAATGATTGTGGAGGACGAATACCTCTAAATGGTTTAATGATTGCCATAGTATTAAGTTTAGACTGTTATAAAAAAGAATTCACCACAAACCATACGCTGCACAGAAACAGGAATTAAAGCACCGAAGAATCGGCTATTCCATGGAAATCTTCTGTGAAATCTCGTATAGTTTGTGGCGAATATATAGACTATTTATTTACACGGAATTTCTCGCAACCGTCTTTCAAGAAACCGACAATCTGCTTTGCGGCAGCAATACCGGCATTGATATTCGCTTCAGCTGTCTGAGCTCCCATTTTCTTAGGAGTAGAGAAATAACGTCCGGCAAACTTGGAAGCAAACGTTTCATTGGCAGCGGGCATAATGTCCGTCATATATTTAAGGTCTGCTCTTTCATCCATCAATTGAATCAATTCAGCTTCATTAATGACTTCTTTACGTGCCGTATTAACCAATACACCACCTTTAGGCATTAAATTAACCAATGCATAATTGATTGAATTTTTGGTTTCCGCCGTAGCCGGAATATGCAATGAAACGACATTACATGTCTTATAAAGTTCTTCTACTGAATCAACAGCTTTCACACCGTCTTTTTCAATAACGTCCTTCGGACAGAATGCATCGTATGCAAAAATCTCCATACCAAAACCTTTGGCAATACGTGCTACATTGCGACCTACATTACCATAAGCATGAATACCGAGTTTCTTACCCATCAATTCGGTTCCGGATGTTCCGTTATAAAGATTACGAACCGCGTAAACCATCAAACCGAAAGCCAATTCAGCTACGGCATTGGAGTTCTGTCCCGGTGTATTCATTACACAAACCTGATGAGCGGTTGCAGCTTCCAAATCAACATTGTCGTATCCGGCTCCTGCACGCACTACAATCTTTAATTCTTTTGCCGCATCCAAAACTTCCGCATCAATGATATCACTACGGATAATAATGGCATTCACATCTTTTACAGCTTCCAGCAATTGAGCTTTTTCGCCATATTTCTCAAGCAATACCAGTTCGTAACCGGCAGCTTCTATCTCCTTACGGATACCGTCTACTGCAACTTTAGCAAACGGTTTATCTGTTGCTACTAATACTTTCATTATCTTATCCAAATTAATGAGCTTTCTCAAATTCTTGCATGCAATCTACCAAAGCCTGTACGCTTTCAAGCGGCATTGCATTGTAACATGAAGCACGGAAACCACCCACAGAACGGTGCCCTTTAATACCAACCATACCTTTTTCTGTAGCAAACTTCAAGAAGTCAGCTTCCAAATCCTTGTATTCGTCATTCATTACAAAACAAATATTCATATAAGAACGGTCTTCTTTATCGGTAACAGTTCCTTTGAACAATTTGTTGCGGTCGATTTCAGCATAAAGCAAATCAGCTCTTTCTTTTGCACGTTTAGCCATTACTTCCACACCACCCATCTTCTTAATCCAACGAAGATTCATTAAAGCAGAATAGATAGGTAATACGGGAGGAGTGTTAAACATAGAACCACCATCAATATGAGTCTGATAATTCAACATGGTAGGAATCGGATGAGAAACTTTACCCAGCGCATCATCTTTTACAATGACAAAAGTCAAACCTGCCGGAGCTAAATTCTTCTGTGCACCACCATAAATACAGATATATTTGCTAACATCAATCGGATGTGAGAAGATATCCGAAGACATATCACAAATAACCGGAACCGGAGATTCTACAGAAGAAGCATGTACTTCCGTACCAAAAATAGTATTGTTACTTGTATAATGGAAATAATCCGCATCAGCCGGAATTGTATAATTTTTCGGAATATAAGAAAAGTTACTCTCAGCCGAAGAAGCCACTTCAACTGCTTCACCGAAAAATTTAGCTTCTTTGAGCGCTTTCTTTGCCCAAGTACCTGTATTCAAATAAGCAGCTTTCTTATTAAAGAAATTATATGGAACCATACAGAATTCCAAGCTGGCGCCACCACCCAAGAAAAGAACCGAATATCCTTCCGGAATCTGGAGGAGTTCCTTAAATAAAGCTACGGCTTCGTCAACAACCGCTTGAAAATCTTTAGAGCGGTGGCTGATTTCCAAAATAGAAAGTCCTGAACCATTAAAATTCAATACTGCTTGAGAAGTTTGTTCAATTACCTCTTGAGGTAAAATAGATGGTCCGGCATTGAAATTATGCTTTTTCATTTGATGTTTGTTTTGGTTATACAATTAAAGTTCTAAAATTATGATAAGGCGAAATTACGAATTAATAACTACCCACCAAAAGGATTTTAAGTAAAAGTTTAGAAAAACCCACGTTTTAAGGAAAAATTCCTTTCAAATGGATTTTTATTCTTTCTTTTTGCAATGTATAGATAGCAATTCTATTTGACGATTTGATTATATTATAGCTAAAAATCGTTTTGTAGTCCACTATTAAGTACCAAAAAGACACTATTTACCCCTTCACTTCCTCTATAATAGTCTTTATTCCCTTAATTTTTTCACCTTTAATCAAATTCAACGTTTGTTTCAGCTTTTTCCTCTTGATGGCGACTAAAGCATAATGGTCTTTCACATCTACTTTTCCAACATCTTCTTTGGAAAGATTTCCTTTTTTATATAAAAAGCCTACAATGTCTATTTTATTAAGCTTGTCCTTTTTCCCTTTACCTATATATAAGGTAACCCAGACCGGAGGCAATGGTTTAGGGGGATTCTCCGGCAAACTGAATTCCGGAAGCTCGCCGCAATATTCAGGAAGAAGCTCTTCCTCATGAAGAATCAGGTATGAATTGCCCTCCGACTCCCAACGGGCCGTACGTCCGTTACGATGGATATATCCTTCTTCGTTCACCGGAAGATGATAGTGGATAATATTTTCTATCTCCGGAATATCCAATCCTCTCGCCGCCAAATCGGTAGAAACAAATATGTGACAACTCCCATTCCGAAATTTGTACAGGGCACGCTCGCGCTCCTCCTGTTCCATACCGCCATGAAAAGATTCATGGTAAACTCCTTTCGACAACAGGAACTTTCCAATCCGGTCGACAGACTCACGATGATTACAAAAAACAATAGTAGACTGATTACCTAATGTACAAAGTAATTTATAGAGGGTTTCAAGTTTATCTTTTCCCGGAGAAAGTACTTTATAGACATGGATTCGGTCGGATTGTGCCTTTTCTGGATTCAGGAAATTCAACTTAACGGTACGTCCCATCCCGGTGAACTCGGGAATCTCTTCTGCATCCGTTGCCGACAACAGATACCGTTTAGCCAGGTTGGGCAACTGTGCTATGACCGTAGACATCTCATCGTGGAACCCGAATTCCAGACACTTGTCAAACTCGTCAATAACAAGTGTCTTGACGGTTGAGGAATCAAAATTCTGCTTGGAAAGATGGTCGTTCATCCTACCCGGAGTAGCAACGATAACAGCAGGCTGTACTCCTTTCATTGTACGATGCTCGTCCATAGTGGGCCGGCCTCCATAGCAACTCATTATTTTATAATCAGTCCCCATCGATTTGAAAACAGATTCGGTCTGCAATGCCAGCTCTCTGGAAGGCACCAATATAATGGCCTGCACTCCTTTCTCATCCGGGTTCAACCGGCGAAGCAAAGGAAGCAAGTAGGCGATGGTTTTACCCGAACCTGTAGGTGAAAGCAAAATCAAATCTTTGCTGTCCATATCTCCTTCCCATGTAGCTTCCTGCATGGGATTCAACGTTTCTATATTCAGATTCTGAAGAATCTTCTTTATATCTATCATCTATCTTTATTTTCTATATTTTAAAAAACTCATTTAAACTCTTACGCGCTTCGGCCAATTTATCTTGCCAATGCTTTACTGAATTCTGGCCTATAACATCCGTCACATATTTGACTGAAACAAAAGGAAGTTGCCTTTCTTTGCACACAGCAGCCTGCGCGTATGCTTCCATATCAACAATATCTCCTTCTATATCGGTAAGCTCCGTTAAAAAACTATCTCCCGTATTGCAGACACCTTCTCTCTTTCCAACCCATGAGAAGCCTTGGATAACGGGATATTCCTGAAACTCAATCTCATAAGGCAACCCTAAAGAAGCTAGTTTTTGCATATCCCTATCGATAAACTTACGGCATACAAAGAGAGTGCCTACCTGATGGTCAACCGTTCCTACCGTACCGATATTCAATACGGCATCCGGTCTGTTTTCATAGATTGCCTCTGTTAACCGAAAAGCCGCATTCACTTTGCCAATACCTGTACAGACAGGAATAATTTCATCATGAGGGAATTTTATCTCCGTATATTCTTCTTTTACGGCATAGGTCATTAACCATTTCATATCACTTATTGTTTAAGCTGGTGTTACATTATTATTATCTCATTCAAACGATAGCATCCAACCCGTACCAACCAACGAGGTTATTGAATGCACTCCTTCGAAGGCTGTAAAATTAACGAAAAAACGGATTGCTTCCTATATAAAGCAATCCGTTTTGTTTATTTAAGCTCAGGTTCTACTTTTATCCCCCGAAGTTATCGTACATGATACTTGCAGGTTCTACACCCAGACTATCAAGCATCTTGACTACAGCTTGAGACATCGGGCCAGGACCACACATATAGTACTCAATATCTTCCGGAGCTTCGTGGTTCTTCAGGTAAGTTTCATAAATAACCTGATGAACAAATCCAGGAGTGTATTTTACACCGGCTGCATCCGCAGCAGGGTCAGGACGGTCAAGCGCCAAGTGGAAAGAGAAATTGGGGAAATCTTTCTCCAACTGTAAGAAGTCTTCCAAATAGAATACCTCATTCAACGCACGCGCACCATAGAAGTATGACATCTTACGGTCTGTGGTATGAAGTGTTTTAGTCATGTGCATAATCTGTGCACGCAACGGAGCCATACCGGCACCACCGCCTACCCACATCATTTCACGTTTCGAGTCGAATATCGGATGGAAGTCACCGTAAGGACCGCTCATAAGCACCTTGTCACCCGGTTTTAAGGTAAAGATATAAGAAGAAGCAATACCCGGCATGACATCTTGGAATCCAACCTGAGGTTTCGGTTTGAAAGGAGGAGTTGCGATACGTACCGTCAACATGATACGGTCTCCCTCTGCCGGATAGTTAGCCATAGAATAAGCACGGATAGTCGGTTCGTCATTGGTACATTTCAAGCCAAACAAACCGAAATTTTTCCATGCCGGCAGATACTCATCTCCGATAAGGCTCTTATCTATATCCTTATCATAATCCATTGAGTAAGTAGGAATCTTAATCTGCGCATAGCTACCCGGAACAAAGTCCATGTGCTCTCCCTTAGGCAATGCCACAATAAACTCTTTAATAAAGGTAGCCACATTCTTGTTACTGATAACCTCGCATTCCCACTCTTTTACACCCATTACCGATTCCGGTACTTTAATGGCCATATCGTTTTTCACTTTCACCTGACAACCCAAACGCCAATGGTCTTGCTGTTGTTTCCGGCTAAAGTGGCTCACTTCCGAAGGAAGGATTTCTCCTCCACCTTCCACTACCTGACATTTACATTGTCCGCAAGAGCCCTTACCGCCACATGCAGAAGACAAATAAATGCCATTTACCGATAATGTATTGAGCAGAGTAGAACCGGATTCCACCTCCAGCACATTATCTCCGTTAATCGTCATTTTTACATTTCCTGAAGGAGTAAGATAAGCCTTAGCCACCAACAGTATCACGACAAGCAGCAGAATGATTACGAGGAATACTCCAATGCTTGCTAATATTAAACTTATATTCATTGTTCTATTCCTTTCTTATTAGATTTTCAAACCTGAGAAACACATAAACGCCATAGCCATCAAACCTACGGTTATAAACGTGATGCCCAATCCTTTTAACGGAGCGGGAACATCCGAATAAGCCATTTTTTCGCGAATAGCAGCCAAACCTACAATAGCCAGCAACCATCCGATACCGGAACCGAAAGCGTAAGTAGCAGCCTCACCGATATTGAGAAAATGACGTTGTTGCATAAACAGTGACGCACCCATGATGGCACAGTTTACCGCAATCAACGGAAGGAATATACCCAACGATGCATATAATGACGGAGAAAAACGCTCCACAATCATTTCTACCAACTGTACAATACCTGCAATCACCGCAATGAAGAGAATGAATGCCAAGAAGCTTAAATCCACTCCTTCTATCAACGCATCAGCTTTCAATACATAATTCTCAAGCAAATAGTTGACAGGTAATGTCACGATTAACACAAAGGTAACGGCAATACCCAAACCTAAGGCTGTTTTTACATTCTTAGAAACGGCCAGGTAAGAACACATTCCTAAAAAGAATGCAAATATCATATTGTCCACAAAGATGGACTTTACAAATAAACTTAAATAATCCATATTCTATTCTTTTTAGGGTTCATTACTTTTCTTGTAACTCTTTGTGACGTGCACGCTGGTACCAGATGATACAAGCAACGATAATCAATGCCATAGGAGGCATCAACATCAAACCGTTATTCATGTAACCTAGATCATACAGCCAAGTACTTGATAAATCAATATGAATATACCAAAGAGCCTTTGCTATTAATCCTTGAATATCAAATCCGAGCAATGTTCCCGAACCAAGCAGTTCACGGAAGAAAGCAACGATAATCAATATCTTGGCATAGCCCAAACCATTACCTATACCGTCGAGGAATGATTCCCACGGTCCGTTTTGCATGGCAAAGGCTTCCAGACGTCCCATCAGGATACAGTTTGTAATAATCAAACCTACATAAACCGATAACTGCACGCTTACATCGTATGCAAATGCTTTCAGAATCTCACTCACAATGGTAACCAACGCCGCTACCACTACCAATTGCACAATAATACGAATACGGTTAGGAATCGTATTACGAATCAATGAAATGATTACATTGGCAAATGCCACAATCACGGTTACCGACAAGCCCATGACAATAGCCGGTTCCAACTGGGCTGTTACGGCCAATGCCGAACAGATACCGAGCACCTGTACGGTTACGGGATTATCTATGCCAAGTGGATTGAAGAATATCTCTTTATTCTTTTTCGAAAATAATTCGCTCATATTCTGTCTTCCTCCTCTTCTTATTTATTAGTTAAAAAATTAGTATAGGCGCCCAAACAGTCTTTCAACATAGCATCTACACCCTTGGATGTAATGGTACCACCGGAAATACCGTCTACCTGATATTCAGGTTTTGACACTTTACCGTTCTTTTCCACACCGATTGCTACGGTTCCGTTCTCAAGCACTTTCTTTCCACTGAACTGAGTCTGGAATTTAGGAGTTGTAATTTCAGCTCCCAAACCCGGGGTTTCACCTGCATGGGAGAAATAAACACCATAAACCGTATCTTTATCATCATTCAAACCGATATATCCCCAAATAGGTCCCCAAAGTCCGGCGCCATATACAGGAATAATATATTTGGTTTGACCATCTACTTTACATTCGAAAACATGCAGACGTCCTTCTGCAATTTCACCTTTATATAATGTCTGGAAAGGACCTTCGTTCTTTACCAATGTTCCGTCAGGCTGTACCAGCATGTCAGTCATGCCCAGTTTAGTAAACTCGGCATCAGCATCCTGCACATCGTGAATATTCACAGCAGCAAGAATTTGCTTCTTGGTATCCAGCTGCACATTCTTTTCCTGCGTACTCTTCAAAGCACTGGAAACGAATGCTAACAAGAATGCTACGATAATAACCATTACCGCCGCATAAAGAATGGTATATACATTGCTGTTGGTATTCAACTTTTTCTTTCCGGCTTCACCCTCCTTAATCTCTTCAAATTCTGAAGCAGGAGCACTACATATCGGACATTTAGCCGGAGCTTTATCTCCCTCGTGGACATAGCCACATACTTTGCATTTAAATTTCTTTGTAGCCATATTCCTGATTATTTAAGTTTTGCACGATTCATTCTACGGGATATATTGCTCTGTACCACGCAGTAGTCAATCAACGGAGCAAATACATTCATCAACAAGATAGCAAGCATCATACCTTCAGGATATCCCGGGTTCAACACGCGAATGATAATAGCCATAGCACCTACCAAGAAACCAAATATATATTTACCGGTTTCCGTACGAGCCGAGGTTACCGGGTCGGTTGCCATAAAGACTGCACCAAAGCAGAAACCGCCTAATACCAAATGTTCATACCAAGGCATGTGTGCCATCGCTGTATCCGGACCTACCGCATTAAATATAAGTCCCATCACAATGCCTCCTACAAAAACAGAGCCCATTGTTTTCCAGCTTGCCACGCCTGTCCATAATAAAATAACCGCACCTATTGCAATGGCAATCACGCTGGTTTCTCCGATAGAACCCGGAATCAAACCGGTTACCATATCCATACTGAACGGAGGGAAGCCCGAAGCATCGGCTGCCGTGGAAGCAATTCCCAAAGAGGTGGCAGCGGTATATCCGTCGATATCGGCACCCAAGCCGAAGATGCTATCTGTAGCTACCCAAACGGCATCACCACTCATAACAGTAGGATAAGAAAAGAATAAGAATGCACGGGTAATCAGAGCCACATTGAACACATTCATACCTGTTCCGCCAAAAACTTCCTTGGCAAAAATAACAGAGAATGCCGTAGCAATCGCTAATATCCATAACGGGCATCCTACCGGTACAATCATCGGAATCAAAATACCGGAAACAAGGAAACCTTCATGAATTTCTTCCCCTTTCCATTGCGCTACGGCAAATTCAATTCCAAGTCCTACTACATAAGAAACAATAATTTTAGGCAAGGTTGCCAAAAGACCATAACCGAACATTTCGATGAAACCGGCCTCAAGGCCTGCCGCATTAAAATGTTGGTAACCTATGTTATACATACCGAGCAACAAGGCCGGCACTAATGCAATCACAACAATCGACATGATACGCTTGCTGTCAATCGCATCATGGATGTTCGTTCCGGTTTTCGAAGTAGTGTTCGGCACATACAAAAATGTTTCAAAGCCATCGAACACAGAACGAAACGCGTGGAACTTGCCCCCCTTTTCAAAGTTTGGCTTTATCTTGTCGAGATAATTTCTTAACGCTTTCATTAATGATTTGTCTAATTATATAATAATGAATAGTTCTTAGCACATTTCAGCACGCAAAGCATCTAACCCTTCGCGTACAATACGTTGTAACTCCAATTTTGAGGAATCTACGAACTCGCATAAAGCAAAGTCTTCAGGAGCCACTTCATAAATGCCAAGGGCTTCCATCCGGTCGATATCTCCTGCAATAATTGCTTTTACCAAGAATTCAGGAAGGATGTCCATCGGAAAAACTTTATCGTATTCGTTCGACATAATCATGTGCCGCTCACCGCCTTTCACACGGGCATCGATAGTGTATTCCTTCTTTTTGCCGAACAACCAGCTAAAGTATGAATGACTGGTACTATAATCGTTGAAACGCGGCATTATCCATCCGAACATTTCGTGCACATCACTTCCTTCCGGAATGACTGTTATCTCTGTAGTTTTTGCACCTAAGAACGAATCAGAAGTAGTTTTACGTCCCGTCAATACATTACCGTTAATATAACGAAGTGCTTTGCCTGTAGTAGTTCTGCCTTGTAAAAGGGAAGTTAACTGTGCCCCCAGCTTCATTTTGCAATAAGCCGGAGCGACAACTTCGGAACCTGCCAAAGCGATAGTACGTGTAAAATCAATCTGTCCTGTACGGAACAAACGGCCGATAAACAAAACGTCTTCCGCACCGATGGTCCAAACAATTTCTCCTTTATTAATAGAATTTACATGATGAATCTGTACTCCTACATTTCCTGCCGGATGCGGGCCGTCGAATAACGTAACGGTTACATGCTTGGCTTGTACTAAAGCCGGAGATTTTTGCGCTACGCTTACGCCCAGATATACCGGAGCCATTTTGGATAAGGCATCCAAACCTGTTTGGAAGTCCTGCTCCTGACCTTTCAATACAAACTCGAAATCGGGAGCTAACGGTTGGGAATCAAAAGCAGAAATGAAAATTGCTTTCGGAGTAGTGTTTGGGTCAGCTACCACATCGTATGGACGTTGCTTGATAAAAGCAAAAAGACCGGCATTTAATAAGGCCTCTTTCACTTCTTCTCCGGAAAGTTTATCCACATTCTTCTCGCCAAAATTCACATAGCTCTGCTCCGTATCGGCTTTCACGCGGATGCTAAGCACCTTACGACGCTCGCCCCGGTCCACTCCAAGGACAGTTCCACTCACGGGAGAGACAAATTTCACTTCTGGATGTTTCTTATCAATAAACAAAGCATCCCCGGCCTTTACATAATCCTGTTCTTTGACCACCACTTTAGGAGTAACGCCCGTAAAATCGTCCGGAACCAACGCATACGTTTCGGGTTGTTTTACGTCAAAAAGCTCCTGCACCGGCTTTCCTTTCAGGTTTATGTCCAAGCCTTTACGTAACTTAATTACATTTGCCATATACCTAAGTAAATAATAGTTTAATAGTTTTGCGTGCAAAAGTATATAAAATTAGTGGGATAATAACAACTTTTAGGCAGTTATTAGAGAAATAATTCTTTAATATTCTTATCCTTTCTTTTTTCCGAAGTAAATTTGTAATACTCATCATATAAACGGAGATTAATGCTTGTTCCAAAACTAAAGAATCTATGGTTTTCTTGCTATGATTCTCTTCTTTTTCCATTATTCCTAAAAGATTTATTTTAATGCCTTCTACTTGTTTTCTCTGAGCCTTGGCAAGAAAAAAAAGAGGTAATCAGGGCCGGCCAATGGACTAAAGGAGTAAAAAGTTTAGAAACCATTGCGTTTTAACTCCCAAAAGCTCCAAAGTGAGAAGATAAATCATTCGATTTTCTTAATAAAAGTATCTCCTCCTGACAATTTGGTTTATACGAAACTTAAATTATCTTATATCATTCGGACTTTTACTAAAGATTGGAGCCAAAAACGGCAAGATGTTTCCCGAGGTATTGCGTATCTCGATAATTATTGCGATTATTGCAAAACAATTTATACTACGATTAAAAACACTTCAATAGAGAATTTATCACATGACAACAAATCGCAACTTTCAACTTCGGCAGCATATTTCAGGCTGTGAAGAGTATAACACTCAAATGCTTTATTTTACTTGTTCCAGCCTTTCGCAAGACGACCGCCGTATTTACCTTGTGAGCGACCGTAACGGTAGTCCCAATGTGGTGGTTAAAGACTTGGAAACAGGAGAAGAACGTATTCTGACCCAAAATCATAGCGGCTATTTAAAAAGCTATGTTTACTTTGACGGAGGTTTCAACGATGGATTAGGCAAGGCCAGTGTCAGTCTGGACTGTGTAAACGACATTATTTACTTTATTCAGGACGATAAAATTTGTAAGGTAAACCTTCAGGGAGAGATTACAGTACTAAACACGGTTCCCGACGGACGTATGACCGCCTTTACCCATGTAAGTGCCGATGGACGCCTGCTTTGTGTACCGATGACGGACGGAAGATGCCTCGATTTCGACCCCGACACAGAGGGTTACGGATTGGACAAACGACCTAAATATAACATTGACGGACGGGTACAGGCTGAGAACCTGAGTAGTTACCTTTGTGTATACGACACGGCCACAGGGGCACTGGTTTATGAAAAACAGATTCCCCGCTGTTGGATTACCCATGTGCAGTTCAATCCTATGAACTCGGAACAAATTATGTATAACCATGAATGGCCGGAATCCGACTGTGGCATCCGCCGCATCTGGCTCTATGACCACAGCACCGATACCATTCGGAATATGCGTACCGAAGGAGAGATGCCGGGTAAATATGCCCGTCGCAAAGAAGATTGGGTATGCCACGAAATGTGGAGCGACGACGGACGATATATTATCTATCACGGAGGCTACGCTGACGGTCCGGCTTTTGTAGGACGCCTGGATACGGCCGATTTCAGTTATGTGGAGTGTGCCCTACCCGACGATTACAATGCTTACGGCCATTTCTTGATGGCTCACAACGGAGACCTCGTTTGCGACGGTTACTTCAAGTTCCCTGACGAGATAAAGCCTGTACGTGAAAACAGTACCGACAACGGACCTGACCCACACAAGAAAGACGCCGAATATATTTGTCAGGTTATTCCCGACTGGGCATCCGGCACCTTGAAATGGATTCCTCTTTGCAAACATGAAACCGATTGGCTCGGACAGGACAGTCACCCCCATCCTATTTACAGTCATCTGGGAGATAAAATTTTCTTCTCCAGCCGTAAAGGAAAGAAAGTGCAAGTGTATGCCGTTAAGTGCTTACCTACCAGATAAAAGAAGATTTTGAAAGCAGGCAAATAATGCCTATAAATAACTAACTATGTGAGAGCGGATAACTAACGTAGTTACGAAAGCTTGAT
>ERZ839767.319-NODE-319-length-84800-cov-6.712042_pt1 | contig 84800 bp, 81 predicted proteins | sample MGYA00519879_ERZ839767 | MGnify/ENA primary metagenome ERZ839767 (study PRJEB31850, sample SAMEA3708852) | human gut metagenome | biome: human gut; feature: human-associated habitat; material: faeces | place: China | collected 2014 ...
ACAATAAAAAACCTATGTCCTTACGAAAAGGTATAGGCTTTTGTCAACAATCTGAGACCGAATATCAGATGTAAAATCTGAATATTCGGTCCTTTTAGTTTATTAGGCAAAAACCTTTTCTGTTTGTTTGTAAATACTCTTGTTTAGAATACGAACTAAAACTGGGATGACAATCAATTGAATAATGATACCTGGAAGACAAGTAATAAAGCTAGCTGTCATAAATACAGATAGTGTGTAGCCTTGTGTACTTAGGATAAATGTGCTGACGAATCCATTCACAATTCTTCCTGCAAGCATCGCAATAATCAAACTCATATATAATTTTGTCATTTCATTTTTTTGTGGAATATATTGTGTACATAGACCAGCCACAAGACCATAAACACCAAGTTCAATGATCATTTTAGGTAACATCATTGCAGGAGGCATACCTGTCATTACACTTGAGATAAATGGCGTGATGATTCCGCATGCCAAACCATATGGTGCTCCGCAAAATAATCCACAAATCAATACGGGAATGTGCATTGGTAAGAACACACTTCCGGCATTTGGGATAACATGAAATGCGATAGGAAGTAAGACTCCTAGGGCAATGCATAAGGCGCAAGATACTAATTTTTTTGTGATACTATTCATTGTAAAACTCCTTTTTTCGAAAATATAAATTGTTTTAGCTAGAAAACAAAGGTTTACTAAGCCTTTTGGCAAGTCTGATTGTTATGCAGAGTGAAATACTTTTTAAGCTTGTACATATTGCTCTATGTAATCTATATCTAAAATATATATTTTTTTGTTGACGATTGTGATTACGCCTTCGTCTTTTAGTTTACTTAAAATACGATTTACACTGTTACGAGTGGATATTCCACAAAAACCTGCTATATCATCGTTTGTAACTTGAAAATCAATGAGTGTGCCATTTTGTGTTTTACGACCAAACAAATGAATTAACTGATATAAAAATGCACAAACAGCTCCATTTTTCCCATTCATTGTCATGACTTGTTGGCGGAAAATAGCTTCAGATAATTTGTCTCTATAATATGAATTGACATAGTCCTGTAGCTTTTTATCTTGGTTTACATAGTCCCAAAATAATACTCTTGGTATTCTATAAAAGGTTGCCACATCACTTTCAATACGAACATTAAATGGGGCTGATGTATATTGACTGACTTGATCTCTTAATAAAGAAATAATATCGGGGGCCTTTATATAAGAAATATTAAATTCACGTCCATCCCGTAAAATAATACTTGTCTTAATGACACCTTCCTTTAATACATATGTGTCTTGTTGTTCAAGTCCATAATAAGTTAAATAGGTGTGCCTTTTCTTTTCAATTACAGGCATATTTTTTTCTTTTAAAAACTGCAAAAAGTACTCACTATTCATAACAGATTCTCCTTTACCAATTCCGTAGTATAACATAAAACATATTTTCTGATACACCAAATGTTAACAACAAAAGTAGTTTCACAAAATACCATTTTGGCTTATATTAATGCCTGAAAAAAAGGAGAGATAAAGATGTTTGAAATGAATGTACCTTATGATAAAGGTCAAATGAAAATCAAATTAGAAGATAAAAATCTAGCTGGAGTGCTAGAGGGAAGACAAAGTGATTATCAAACTTCACTTTCAGAAAATGAAATTGTAGAACAGTCACTTGACAATCCTATTGGTTCAAAAAGCTTAGAAGAATTAGCTAAGGGAAAGAAAAATGTGGTCATTATTAGTTCAGATCATACGCGTCCTGTACCTTCAAAAATTATTACACCCATTCTTTTAAGAAGAATTCGTAGTGTATCACCTGATGCACGTATTCGTATTTTAGTTGCGACAGGTTTTCACAGACCAAGTACGCATGAAGAGCTTGTAGCTAAATATGGAGAAGAAATTGTTAAAAATGAAGAAATTGTAATGCACGTATCTACAGATGATTCTGCCATGGTCAAAATTGGACAATTACCAAGTGGAGGAGACTGCATTATTAATAAAGTGGCAGCTGAAGCCGATTTATTAATTTCAGAAGGATTTATTGAAGCCCACTTCTTTGCAGGATTCTCTGGAGGAAGAAAATCAGTATTACCAGGCATTGCTTCTTATAAAACAATCATGGCAAATCATAGTGGAGAATTTATCAATGATAAAATGTCACGTCCAGGAAATTTACAACACAATTTGATTCATGAAGATATGGTATATGCGGCAAGAACAGCCAAGCTCGCATTTATTGTCAATGTTGTTTTAAATGGAAATCATGAAATCATTGGTTCTTTTGCCGGAGATATGGAAAAAGCGCATGAAAAAGGCTGCGATTTTGTTCGCTCTTTGGCAAGTGTTAATAAAGTAGATTGTGATATCGCAATCAGTACGAATGGTGGATATCCTTTGGATCAAAATATTTATCAGGCAATCAAAGGAATGACAGCTGCTGAAGCAACATTAAATCCAGATGGCATTATCATCATGATTGCAGGATGTCGTGATGGACATGGAGGGGTAGGCTTCTACCATAACATTGCTGATGTTAAAGATCCAGAGGAGTTTGAACAAAAAGCTATCCATACACCTCGTTTAGAAACCATTCCAGATCAATGGACATCACAGATCTGTGCACGTATTTTAGCACATCACAAGGTTATCATGGTTTCCGATTTAGTAGACCCACAACTTGTGAAAGATATGCACATGGATTTAGCGGCTACAGTCGATGAAGCTTTACAAAAAGCGTTTGAAATTAAAGGAAAAGATGCCAAGGTTGCCGTCATTCCTGATGGTTTGGGTGTCGTTGTAAATATTTAAGGAAGGAAATTTGAATTTATGTTACACAATTTAATTGCGGAATTTTTATCAACAGGACTTATGATTTTATTTGGTGTCGGTGTACACTGCGATGAAGTTTTGACAAATACAAAATATCACGGAAGTGGACACATCTTTGCAATCACAACATGGGCTTTTGGTATCAGTGTTTGTCTATATATTTTTGGCGGAGTTTGTATGAATCCTGCCATGGTACTTGCACAATGTATTTTAGGTATGCTTCCATGGACAAGCTTTATTCCATACGTTATTGCCGAATTTTTAGGTGCACTTGTAGGAGCTTTGATTTGTTACGTGATGTATAAGGATCATTTTACAGAAAGTGAAGGAAATGTGAATCCAATCGCCATTCGTAATATTTTCTCTACCAATCCAAACTGCAGAAATTTGCCAAGAAACTTCTTTGTCGAAACACTCGCAACAACTGTTTTCTTAAGTGCTATTTTAGCGGTTGCCACAAAATATGAAACTCAATTACCAATTGGCGTTGGACTTATTGTATGGGCTGTTGGTATGGGTCTTGGAGGAACAACTGGATTTGCGATGAATCAAGCTCGTGATTTAGGACCTCGTTTGGCATTCCAATTATTACCAATTAAAAATAAAGCCAATAATGATTGGCAATATGGACTATTAGTTCCAGGAATTGCACCTTTTGTAGGAGCTGCAATTGCTGCTTTATTCTGTCATTTATTTTTAGGTATTTAATAAAAGAGTGAATATTCAAAACAAAATTGAATATTCACTCTTTTTATATTTTCTTTTGTGTTTTTAAATCATACAGGGCAATAACTAAACAGAAGATTTCAGAAATTGTACAACTGATCCAGATTCCATTTTCTTTGAATAGTGTTGTACATACAAACAAAGAAAATAAGACAAAGATGATTCCTCGAGAAATGGATAGTACGAAAGCTTTTCTAGGTTCTTCTAAAGCAACCATGTAGCCGCTTGTGATTACGACATGTCCCATAATCAAGAAGACAAAGCTAAATTGACGTAATGCTAAAATGGTATTATAGTAGTTTTCTGTATTTACTGGAATAAAAGCAGCCGTGATATTTGGTGCAAACACCTCTACAATTAAGAATAATAAAACTCCAGCACAAGAGACTAAAACACGTGCATATTTATGGAAAGTTGAAACGGCTTTTTTATCGTCTCGACCATAGTAATAGCTAACTAAAGGCTGTGTTCCTTGACTGGTTCCAACCATTACCATCAATACAAGATTATAAATATACATCAAGACTGTAAAAGTAACTAATCCATCCGTACCAAGGAGTTGATTGATACGATAATTAAATACTGTAATCATAATGCCTGGAGAGATTTCGGAAATACAATCGGGAAGTCCTAAAGGTAGAATTCTAGAATATTCATGCCATGGATAGCTTGCCTTCACAAAATGGAAGTGTGATTTATGGCTAAACGCAAAATGATAAAAGAAGAAACAGAATGTCACAAGCTGAGATAAACCTGTAGCTAATGCAGCTCCATCAATACCCATGCCAAATAACCCCATAAATAATGGGTCTAGAATTAAGTTAGTTCCAGCACCTAGACAAATACCCATAATAGATTTTTGTGGAAAGCCATCAGCTTTTAAAAGTACTTCAAAACAATAGGAAACAATATAAAAGAAAGAGAAGCAGGATAATACCTTTATATAAGTGTCTGTATAGTTAAAGACGTCTGCGTTGGCGCCTAAAAATTCAGTTATATGATGGGAATTTAAGAAGGATAAAATCGCAATACAGAATGCTATACAAGAAATCGTAATTGTGTTCATTGTGAATACTTCATGCATTTTTCTTTCTTCATTCGCACCTCGATAGATGGACATAACAGTACTTGAACCAATCGCAAATAATACACCTATTGAGAAAATGGTTGTGACATATGGACTTGCCACATTTATGGAAGCTAATGCCGTATCACCTTCATAATGGGCAACGAATATACCATCGACTAATGTATATAAATTAAAGATTACCATTGAGCATATGGATGGTATGACAAATTTAAGATATTGTTTTAACATAAAAAACCTCCATCTAAACTGTAAACCTTGGTATAATACTAAGGTCAAGGGTGGTTATATGAAAAAATATTATAAAATTAATGAAATCGCAAAATTATACAATATTAAAACAGATTCTCTTCGATATTACGAAGAAGTAGGATTGATCAGTCCTATGCGATCCCAATCCAATTATCGTTTGTATACACTGAAGGATATTTATATTTTAAATATTATTCGTGACTGCTTAAAATTGGGTTATGATACGCATCAAATTAAAGATTATTTAGATAATCGAAGTGTGAATAATACAATTGTGTTTTTAAAGGAAGAAGAGAAATTGATTCAAAAACAGATTCGAGAATTGAATGTGACATTGAATTCCATTCAAACTCGAATTGCATCTTTAGATTATACGAAGCATATTCAATTCAATACTTTTCAGGTGGAATCTTTTCCCAAAAGATATTGTCGGTATCTAAAAGAAAAGATTGATCAAGATGAAAAAATTGATTTCTTATTGACTAAGCTTACGGAATCGATGGAAGAAGATATTTCTGTGTTAGGAAACATGGATTCCGGAAGTATTGTAGAATATAAAAATGATGAATATGTCTATACAAGTGTGTTTGTCTTAACTCAAGAAGAAAAGTATGACTTCATTCTAGAGGAAGGCCTATATTGTACGTATACATACACAGGGGAATATGATCGTACAAATCAAATATTTTATAAAATGAAAGATTGGATCACAGATCACAACTACACAATTGAAGGTCCATTTTTAGAATTTTTATTAATTGATATACATGAAACAAAAAAAGTGGAGGAGTATATTACTTCCATCCACGTTAAGGTTAAACCAAGATGATAAATCCAGATTCAATAGGTTTATATTCTTCTACATCCATAGAATCATAATAAAGATCTCCATTTGAGTCTAATACTAGAATTCGATGATCGTCACAAAGAGTTGGTAAAGTTTCTAATGTGTTGTTGATTTTATAAACCTTATTTTCGTTTTCAAATAATTGAGAATTATATGGTTCTATATTATCTTCACAAATATAGGTATAGCTTGCACAATATAGCTTACCATTTTCAAAATAAGGCTCAATACGATCTCTAGAACCATTACAAGGTGTGTTTAGATAGCTTTGTGCATGCGCATCATCTATAACTTCAATTGGAAATTCAGATAATACAGGCTCAGATTTATTGCCATGAACAATTAATGACATTGTATCTTCAGTCCTGTTAAATTCCACACTACATAACATTTGATTAGTGACAATATCATAATAGGTTGTATCACACACGATATATTTCTTATTTAATCTTGCTTTCCAAACGGAGTTTAGTTCTTGTTTCTTAGCTTTTTGTGCAAACGCAACCGTACGATTTCGTGTTGTCTTTAAAAGATAATTTCCTTCAAAGAAGATTTGATTTCCTTTTTCATTGGTCCATTTACCATCTGCATAATCCAACAAATCACTCATGACCCAGCCTTTTTCCGTTTTATCTTGCACAACCATACTTGATTTGATGGTTGTGATTTTTTGTAAACCAAAGGCATGGGCATAAATTCCTGAATAATCTGGATATGTATTTGGTTCTAAATAGGTATTGAATAGGCGCATTAAAGTTGTAGGAACATCGAGTCCACAATCATGTGTTTCACTTAATGCTAGTACGGCATTGTATTTTGGAACAATGATCAGTCTTGAACTAAAGAACATACTGTTTCCACCTTTAGCTAAAACGCCATCACCAAAATCATAATCTGGATCATGGTGTTTGACTAGATCCCAGCCTAAGCCAAAATCAATGGCTCCTAGATCCGATTCAAGAAAAGTAGCTCCCCAGGATTTCGCCATTAAAGCTTTGGATTCTTCACTAATAATGGAATTGGGTTCAAGAAATAATTGTCCAAACTTACATAGATCAATCATGGAAGTCGTAATGCCTCCAGCTCCTTGAATAGGAAAGTATTCTTTTGGTTTCTTTCCTTCAGAAACTAAAGGATAATTTGAATCCATTGTATATGTTGTATTTGTGCTTTTTGCGCCAATCTTTTCTGTAATATATTTCTTTAAGACCTTTTCATAAGGCATGTTACGCACTTTTGAAACGACCATTTCAGCTAATGTAAATCCATCATTACAATATGTACTATACATTCCTGGATCTGCCTTTAGAGTGCTTTTTGATAAATAGTTTAATACTTCACTATAGTAGTCAAACTTAGAAGTCGTATTCACACTAAAATGTTTCCATTGTGTTCCTGGAAGTCCACTTGAATGATCTAAGCACATGCGTACTGTGATATCTTTATATCTTTCATCTTTCATTTTAAATTCAGGAAGAATATTTGCAACTTTATCTTCTAATTGAATTAATCCTTCATCTACTAGCTGCATGATGCATACAGTACAATAAATTTTTGAGATGGAACAAACATTAAATGTGCAATCCGTCGTAATCGGTTGATTATTGATTTTGTCAATGACACCAATCGCATCGGCACATACAATTTTTCCATTCTGCATGAATGCATAGCTGCAAGCTGTATAGTCTGGTTTTACCATAGCTTTTAATAATTGTGTAACTTGATTTTCCATATGATTTCTCCTTTTTAAAATAAAACGAGAAGATAATAAACCTTCTCGCTAGTCTGCAACGGCATCAATTAAAATGCTGTGATAGGCATTCACAATATCGTCTACTGTTTCTTCAATATTCGCATTGTTGGCAGCTACATAAGCAGCGTATTTTTGGTACAATGGGTATCTTTCTTTATGCATTTGTTGAAGGGCTTGTTTAGAACTTGATAGAGGTCTATTTGGATCAGAACTGATTAATTTATCGATATCGCGATCAATGAAAATCGTGATTCCATTTAAACGCAAGAAGTCCATATTGACTTTATGCTTAACGACACCACCACCTGTCGCAATAATTTTATTGTTCATTTTACTAGCTTCAATTGCTACTTCAGTTTCAATCGCTCTAAATCCAGCTTCTCCAGATTCCTGGAAGATTTCTGGTATGCTTTTTCCGGCCTTGGTAATAATCATATCGTCTAAGTCGAAAAATTCTTTTCCAAGCTTTTCTTCAAGCATTTTACCAATTGTAGTTTTTCCAGCACTAGGCATACCAATCAATACAATGTTACAACGATCTTTCAACATTTCTTTTTTGATTTCATCAATGATGGAATCATCAAAAGATATGTTTTCGAAAATTTCAAATGTATACTTGGCTTGCGCAATCAACATTTCCAAACCAATCACACGCTTGATATCTAATTCTTGTGCTGAAAAACACAAGCGCGTTAAGATGGGATTGTATACAACATCTAAAACACATTCTAATTTATGGAACCAGCTTACATCAATGGGTGCATTCGCAATATTTGGAAACATTCCAACAGGACTTGTGTTCACTACAATATCTGCATCTAAATGCGATGTATACATTTCATCATAGCTAATGGCACCACGATTTGCACTTCTTGAAACAATTACAATGTCTTTGGCTTTTTCATGTTCACAAACGGCTTTAACAGCCGCACAAGCGCCGCCATTGCCAATGATCAAGACTTTTTTGCCTTCCATATGGACGTTGTGTGCTTTAACCATATATAAGAATCCGCCAAAGTCTGTATTGAATCCTTTTAATATGCCATCCACATTGACAATTGTGTTGACAGCACCAATGGCCTTGGCACTTTCATCCATTTCATCCAAATATGGAATGACATCTTTTTTATATGGAATAGTTACGTTGATTCCTTTGAAATCTTTCTTTTCCATAAATTCTTTGAATTCATCTTTATTTAATTCCACCAATTGGTAGTCATAATCTTTTACATTCTCAATCTCTGCAATTCTTGTCTGAATTTGTTTGGAGAAACTATGCCCTAAATGCTCACCTATCAATCCGTATTTCATATCATTTCCTCTTTTCTAGAACATCTCTTTAAATGTTAAAAAAAGCATTTCGAAGTAGAAATGCTTTTGTGTAACGCCCTGAAACTTAAAAATAACCATCGTATACATATGGCTTTGTTCAGGGCTATTTAAAGTAAAAGTAATAATGTCTTGAATTGTTCATACGCATAGGATACACCATTTCGTTGAAACTGGCAACCCTAAAATGAAAACGAATGTAAAAAAAACAGAAAAAAGTTTCAAAAGTGTATAATAAAAGTGGTGATTATTATGAATGTTGGATTTGTGGCATGTATTATCTTGGTAGTGTTGTTTCTTGTTTTAGGAATATTGTTTGCGATACTAAAAGAAAAAGGAGCATATTTTGTTTCTGGTTTTCGTACACTAAATCATTCGGAAAAATATGATAAAGCATCTATTTCTTTGGATATGCGAAATCAATGTTTTACATATTCATTGATTCTATTCCTAGGAGCTATTCTTTCCTATTTCATATCTGCCATTATCGCTATACCAACCTATGTTATATGGGGTATTGTTTTCTTTAAGTCTGTACATTTGGATGCAGAAAAGGCATTCGAAAAGTATTTGATCCATTCGAGCATGTAAAGAGCTTTGGCATCTTGTATATGATTTAATATGCGTATTGACAGGTAGAATGAGAATGTATATAATCGCTCTAAATCTAACGATTGAAGAGGAACTATTTATGTTTCATAATCGTTTGTCAGATAAGGACAAAAAGATTGTAGATCAAGCAGCCCAAAATGCGCGTGATTATTCGCGTGAACAATGTGATAAACGTGTGTCGGATCATTTAAGTATCATTAAAGAGAGTGGTACAAAAGAAATTGACTTATCATAAGAAGTATTAAATAAAATGAGAAACCGTTCAAGTTCGGTTTATGCAGATATCAGACAACAAGTCGGTGATACGTTGTTTGATGTATATACAAAAAATATGAATAAAGGAGAATAAAAAAATGAATACAGTAACAATGAAAAATGTTGAATTTGGTGCAGGTGTACCAAAGATTTGTGTTCCTATTTGTGGGAAAACAAAAGAAGATGTTTTAGAACAAGCGAAAATCATTCTTGATACACCAGCTGATATTATCGAATGGCGTATGGATTGGTTTGAAGGTGTTGAAAATACTGTGACTGTAGTAGAAATGGCTAGAGAATTACGTGAAGTATTTAAAGAAACTCCAGTCTTAGCTACTTTCCGTTCTAAAAAAGAAGGTGGAGAATTAGAAGTATCTGCTGAATATTATGTTGAGTTAAACTGTGCCGTTGCCAAAAGTGGATATGTAGATGCAGTGGATGTTGAATTATATACAGGCGATAAGGAAGTTGAAACGATTGTAACGACAGCTCATGAAAATGGAGTAAAAGTAATCATGTCGAACCATGACTTCTTTAAAACACCATCAAAAGAAGAAATCGTTTCTCGTTTGTGTGCTATGCAAGAAAAGGGTGCAGACATTCCTAAAATTGCGGTGATGCCTCAATCTAAAAAGGATGTATTGACATTATTGTCTGCTACTAATGAAATGGCTGAAGAACATGCTAATCGTCCAATTATCACAATGTCTATGGCAGCTACTGGCGTTATTTCTCGTTTAGCTGGTGAAGTATTTGGTTCTTGTTTGACTTTTGGTGCAGCTAAAAAGGCGAGTGCTCCAGGTCAAATGGGTGTGAATGATCTTAAGACAGTTCTTGAAACTTTACACAAAAGCTTATAATCAATAAGGCAGGTTAACCTGTCTTTTTTTTGTTGACATTAGATATCAAAATGATATCATTTAGATAGTGGAGGTGCTTATATGACAGAAAAAGTTTTAAGCAACAAAAAGAATGGCATGGCTATGATGATATTATGGATTGTTTTATATCTTGTAGCTTTATTGATGACAATACTTGGAGCAGCATTCGTTTGGCCTTTATTTATTATTGGTGTTGTATGGCTATGCATTGGTTGGATTCCATTTCTTGGCTTAAAAGTGTTAAAGCCACAAGAAGCTTTAGTTTTAACGTTATTTGGTAAATATGTAGGTACTTTAAAGGATGCTGGATTTTATTTTGTCAATCCTTTTTGTCAGGCTGTCAATCCTGCCGCAAAGACAAAATTAAATCAAAGTGGAGATGTGGATGATGGTTCTAAGAAGAGTATTTTACAAGCACAAAATAATGGAACGGTAGAAATGACTTCTAAAAAAGTATCTTTGAAAATCATGACTTTAAACAACAATCGTCAAAAAATCAATGATTGTTTAGGAAATCCAGTTGAGATTGGAATTGCCGTAATGTGGCGTGTTACAGATACCGCAAAAGCTGTGTTTAATGTAGATAATTATAAGGAATATCTTTCTTTGCAATGTGATAGTGCATTAAGAAATATTGTTCGTATTTATCCTTATGATGTCGCTGAAAATGTAGATACAACAGGTGATGGTATTGCTGATGAGGGAAGTCTTAGAGGTTCAAGTGAAGTAGTAGCTTCTAGAATTCGTGATGAAATTCAAAGTAAAGTAAAAGATGCAGGTCTTGAAATCATTGAGGCAAGAATCACATATTTGGCATATGCACCAGAAATTGCAGCGGTAATGCTTCAAAGACAACAGGCAAGTGCGATTATTGATGCGCGTAAGATGATTGTGGATGGAGCTGTTGGTATGGTTGAAATGGCGTTGGATCGTTTAAATGAAAATGGGGTTGTAGAATTAGATGAAGAAAGGAAAGCGGCTATGGTTTCAAACTTATTAGTCGTACTTTGTGGAAACCATGATGCGCAGCCAGTCGTTAATTCTGGCAGTCTGTATTAATGGAAAAGAAACAAATTCCTTTGCGTCTTTCAAAAAAATTGTATGATCAAATCGCTTCATGGGCAGAAGATGATTTTCGCAGTGTCAACGGACAAATTGAATACTTGTTGACAGAGTGTGTAAAACAAAGAAAAAAGAATGGCAAATATGTCAGTGATACGATGGATGAGCCTATTGAATTGGACATTAAGTAAGAGAGTGTAGAAATACATTCTCTTTTTAACTTGAAAAAGTATTGATTAATTAAAAGTTTTACAGGTTTACACTGTAAAAATTGTTAAAAATATATACTTTATTTGGTATACTTAGAATAAAGAAGGTGATATTGTGATTATTAATAGACATGATTATATAGAAGCTATAACTCCATTCATTGGTCAACCATTAGTGAAAATCTTATCTGGCGTAAGGCGTTGTGGAAAATCAACTATCTTTGAGATGCTGAAAGAAAAATTGCTTGCTTCTGGAATTGAGAAAAAATGTATTATCTGTAAAAGATATACAGATATGGATATAGCGCAGAATGTTACGGCTAAACAAATGTATGATGAACTAGTTTGTGAATCAAGAGATAATGATTATTCATATTTGATTTTGGATGAGATTCAAGAAATATCGGGATGGGAAAAGGTAGTAAATTCTTTGTTGGAAAAAGGAAATTTCGATATTTACGTGACTGGATCAAATTCAAAATTAATGTCGAGTGAGATCTCAACTTATTTAACTGGAAGATATGTACAAATACCTGTATATACATTGTCATTTAGTGAGTATTTACAATTCAAATCTAAAAGTCAATTATCAAAAAGAGAGTTATTGAATGAGTATATACGTTTTGGCGGTTTTCCTATTGTCGCATTAAATGAATATGAATCAAATGCGGCATATCAAATTGTGAATGGCATATATTATACAGTTGTTTCTAGAGATATAGTAAATCGTCATCGCATTCATAAACAAGAATTGTTTGATCGTGTTGTAAAATATGTGGTTGAAAATACAGGTAAGACATTCTCGGCCAATTCAATTTCTAAATTCTTAAAGAGTGAGAATCGACAACTCTCAAATGAAAGTATATATAATTATTTAAGATGGTTAGAACAAGCCTTTATTATTTATCCATGTAGACGATATGATTTGCAGGGTAAAAATATTTTGAAAACACAAGAAAAATATTATTTGGCAGATATTTCATTGAAATATGCTTTGTTTGGATATAATCGAAATATGTTAGATGCCGTAATGGAAAATATTGTGTATTTAGAACTAAAAAGACGAGGCTATGATGTTTATGTTGGAAAGTTAGGTACAAAGGAAATCGATTTTGTCGCTATTTTAAGAGATGAAAAAATCTATGTACAAGTCTGTGTTCAATTACCCGAAAATTCAGATCGTGAAACTTCGAATTTGAAGGATATTCAAGATAATTATCCTAAGTATGTAGTAACGTTAAATGATTTAGATGTTGGAAATGATGAGGGAATCAAAATTGTGCATCTACAAGATTTTTTATTGCAAGATCGATGGATATAATAGTCATTTTGATAGAGTTGTACATTGTAATGTATATGTAAAAAACATAAAATACTCTAAAAATAGGAGGTATATTTATGTATACAAATAATTATTCAAATTCAGTAAGTACAAATTCACTATATAAAGTATACAGCTGGATGGTGGTAGGACTTGGAATTACGGCAATCACTTCTGCATTGTTGTATGCTTCAGGTATATTCATGTTCATTATTCAGATTCCAATGATTTCATTATTATTGTTGGTGGTACAAATTTCACTCACAGTCTCAATGGGACGTCAATTATCACGTAGTACACCTGCTTCTACAATGAAGACAATGTTTATTATTTATTCACTGACAATGGGAATCAATATGACATCATTGGCTTATGTATATAGTGCTGGACAGATTGCTGCTGCATTTGGCATTAGTGCAATTTACTTTGCATGTTTAGCTATTATTGGAAAGACGACTAAGATGAATCTTAGTAAAGTAGGAAACATCTGTTTGATTGGATTGATTGCGATGATCTTTAGTCAATTTTTCTTTATGTTGTTTAGAGTCAGCATGGACGTACGTCTTTGGAGCGTGATTGGATTACTATTATTTACAGGACTTACAGCTTGGGATATTCAAAGAATGAATTATATGTTAAATGGCTATGAAGATGAAAAGATATCGATTTATATGGCTTTACAGTTGTATTTAGATTTCTTAAATATTTTCTTATACATTTTACAATTACTTGGACGTAGAGATGATTAATTTCATCTCTATTTTTTATGGTTGACAAAGTAAACTAATATTGTATACTTTAATAGTTCACAAAATGAACTAAAGGAGTATATATGAAATTATTAAAGAGAATAGGAATTACAATAGTATGTTTATTATTGATTTGTGGAATAGGAATTGTTTGTCTGTTTCATAATGAATATAGTTCATTAAAATCATTAAAAAAAATCGATGCATATCCAATGTATACAATGGATTATAGTGCGGATTATGGATTGGATGAGTTTTTAGAAAAAGGTGCAAGCAATGATAAAGAGCTTGTCGAATTTGTGGTGAATCACGTAATGAAGGGGTTACCATTAAGTATTAAGATTCCAGATTTAGGTTGTTCTACATTTATTGCACAAAATAAAGATTCAGGATATCTGTTTGGACGCAACTTTGATATGGATTATTCGCCAAGTGTATTAGTGAAGACAAAGCCTAAAAATGGTTATGCCTCTGTATCTATGGTGAATTTAGGTTTTGTAGGATATAATGAAAAATATTTACCAGATACATTAAAAGATTCATTGGTAACTTTGGCAGCTCCCTATGCACCACTAGATGGGATGAATGAAAAAGGATTGGCTGTTGGCGTGTTATTGATTGATACAAAACCTACAAATCAAAATACTGAAAAAGTGGATATCACAACCACAACAGCGATTCGAATGATGTTGGATAAGGCAAAGAATGTGGATGAAGCGTTAGAATTATTATCTTCTTATGATATGCATTCAAGCGCAAACAGCTGTTATCACTTCCAAATTTGTGATGCATCTGGAAAAAGTGTTGTCGTAGAATATGTAAATGATGAAATGAAGGTTGTATATCCAGATAAGAATTATCAGTGTGCTACGAATTTCTTATTGACTCAACCGGAAGCAGAATTTAATTTTGGTCAAGACCGCTACCAAATTATTGATGAAAAATTAAGTTCCACAAATGGAAAACTATCGAATCGCGAGGCGATGAAGCTATTGGCGAATTGTTCACAGGATGCACATAAGAATAAAGAAGGAAAAATCTCAAAGACACAGTGGTCTTGTGTATATGATTTAAAGAAGAAGCGTGTAACGATATGTGTGAATCAAAATTATGATACGGAATATTCTATAAATGTGGTAGAATAGAACCATGAAAAAGAATGAACAAGTATTAGAAGCATGGCTTCAAATGACGACAGTTATAAACAATGAAAGAATCACCTCTGATTTACCTTATAATGAATCGATGATCTGTCGTTATTTATATCAAAATCAAAATCAAGATGTTACCGCAACGGATTTATGTAATTATATGCGCATGCAAAAGTCACAGATGAATCGTACACTAACGAGTATGGAGAAAAAAAACTTGATTACGCGTGTTCGTAGTGAACAGGATAATCGAAAGATTTATGTGACGTTGAATGATTCAATGATTCAAATTTATAAGAAACAACATGAAAAAATTTTAAAAATTGTAGATCAGTTATTTGATAAGATTGGTTATGAAAAACAATCTGAGGTCATAGAATTGTTTGATTTGATTACGCAAACCGCAAAGGAAATGTTGTAGAAGCAAGCTGGGAAATCCAGCTTTTTTCTTACGTTTAATTTAGTTCGTTTTTTTGATAGAATAAAGATAGGCTTTGTGAGGATGAGGAAAATATGAAAAAGACAAATTATGTTAAGGATGTATTTATTGTATTATTGGGTAATTTTATGGTGGCGGTTTCGGTTGCCTTTTTTGTTTTGCCAAATAATACATTGACCGGTGGAGTGGCCGGTGTGGCAGTGGCATTAAAGCCGTTGCTGCCATTTATTCCATCTGTATGGCTGATCAATATATTGATGATAGGACTTTATATTGTTGGTGCTATTTTTTTAGGAAAGGCATTTGCCTTGAAATCGTTGATTTCTACATTTAGTTATTCATTCTTTGTTTCTTTGCTGACTTATGTAACAACATTATTTCCTAAAGAAACATTTGTGATGCAGCCCATGTTGGCAAGTATTTATTGTGGTTTGATTTCAGGGATTGGATTAGGTCTATGCTTTAGAGTGAACGCAAGTACAGGAGGGATGGATATTCCAGCCTTGTTGATTCATAAATATACGCATATTTCTTCTGGAAATTCTGTTATGATCATTGATGCGTTAACAGTGCTTTTAGGAGTAACAACATATGGTATAGAACCAGCCTTGATTGGTGTTCTTTCTGTGTTCGCATCAGGCTTCGCAATTGATAAAACAATTTTAATTGGATCAAGCACGGCAATCAACTGTATGGTTGTTTCTGACAAATGGGTAGAAATTAAAAATCATGTATTAAATAAAATGGAACGTGGTGTTACAATTTTAGAAGGTAAAGGTGGATACACCAATGAATCGAAACCTGTATTAATGATTGTAATTCCGCAAAAGCTTTACAGCAATTTAGAACATGAAATTATGCAGCTAGATCCACGAGCCTTTATTATTGTGAATAGTGTTCATGAAGTCGATGGTGAAGGCTTTACGTATGAGTTGGAGGATATAATGTGATGCCACAATTAGTTATTTGTGATATTGATGCAACCTTGGTCAATGAGAAAAAAGAATTAACACCAAGGACAAAAGAAGCTTTGATTAAGCTTCATGAAAAAGGAATTTATTTTGGGATTGCCTCTGGTCGTCCTGTTGATGAGTTAAAACGTAATAAAGAACGTTGGGATTTACCGTTTGATTTTGATTTTGTGATGGGTATGAATGGTGCGGAATTATGGGATGGTGTACATCAAAAATTCTACAGCTATTTCATGATGAAAAAAGAATGGTTAAAGGAAACAATGAAAATAATGAATGTTGTTGAATGCAATCCAATGGTGTATTGGAAAGGAAAAATTCGCTGTGTTCGTATTGATGATTGGATGATTCATTCTGCTTCGACTTCTCATAAGGAATTAGAGATTGTTCGCTTAGAGGATTTATATGCGAACGAGAATGCGAAAATTATGTTTCGTATGAAAGAAGAAGATATGCCTAAGGCAGAAGCATGGGTGAAAGAACATCCAAGTCCTTATTACCATGGTTTTAAGACGCAAACGACTCTATTGGAATTCTGTGATAAAAGAATCAACAAGGGGTATGGCCTTAAGAAAATATGTGAGTTAAATGATATGGATACAAAGGATGTTATGGCTTTTGGAGATACATCCAACGACAATGAAATGTTGAAAGCAGCAGGATGTGGTGTTTGTATGATCAATGGGACGCAGGATACGAAGACTTGTGCAAATGCGATCACAAAATTTGACAATGACCATGACGGTTTAGCTGTGTATTTAGAAGAAAGTGGAATCTTATGTCAAAAGTATTAATTGTGGGTGGAGGGCCATCGGGTTTAATGGCGGCATATGCTGCTAGCTTGCAGGGACATCAAGTGGAATTGTTTGAGAAGAATAAACAATTAGGCAAAAAGTTACAGCTTACAGGACATGGACGTTGTAACGTCACAAATAATTGCTCGAAGGATGAATTTTTTAAGCATGTTGTGCATAACGAAAAGTTCTTATACAGTCCATTTTCGCAATTCTCCAATTTGGATATGATCAAATTTTTAAAATCCAATGGATTACCAACCGTTGAAGAGGATCATGGACGTATGTTTCCAGGATCAAATTCAAGTCAAGACGTTGTTTTATTATTTGTGGAATTGTTACGAAAAAACAATGTCATTCTTCATATGGATGAAGCGTGTACAGATTTAGTGGTTGAAGATGATAAAATTGTCGGTATTGAAACCAATAAAGGAACTTATACATGTGATGTGGTGATTATCGCAACGGGTGGCAAGTCCTTTGCTTCAACTGGAAGTAGTGGCGATGGATATACATGGGCTAATGCACTTGATATCAAAGTCAGTGACTTATATCCTGGCTTAGTTTCTTTGCGCACAAAAGAAAAGTTTGATTTAGCAGGACTTTCATTACAGAATATTGGTATTCAGGTAAAGAAAGATAAAAAGGTTTTATATAAAGAATTAGGCGACATCTTATTCACACACGAAGGCTTAAGTGGACCAGGTGTTTTGGCTATGTCAAGTTATGTCATCAATAAAAATCCGGAAAGAATCCTATTGGATTTGATTCCAGATAAAACGATTGATGAAGTAGATATGTTGTTGTTAGAACGAATGAATCATTCTTCCAATAGACAACTGCATCATATATTAGAGACAATGATTCCTAAGCGTTTAGTGCAGTATGTGATGGATCGTTTAAGTATGGATGTTTATTTAAAAGCGAACGAAACAACAAAGGCACAAAGAAGAAGTATTAGTGAATTATTGAAGTGTCTAGATTTTGAAATTTCAAGCTTTGCGGGTTTTGAGCAAGCGATGATTACTGTAGGTGGAATTAAAACGAATCAAATTCAACCTCAAACGATGGAGTCAAAGAAAATCAAGGGTTTGAAGTTTGTGGGTGAAGTCTTAGACTTGGATGCTCAAACAGGGGGATATAACTTGCAGATTGCCTGGACAACAGGTTATGTTGCGGGTACTACAATAAAAGAAGGGACTGATTAAAGTCCCTTCTTAAATTTTGATGCAGGTATATGGCAATAAGCCCCTGGGTTTTTATCTAAATATTTTTGATGATATTCTTCTGCATTAAAAAAGTTTTTTAATGGTTCTAATTCAACGGCTAAAGCTGAATCGTATTGTTTTTGGATTTCATCGTATTTGATTTGAATCATTTCTAAATCTTTTTCATCAACATAATAAATGCCTGTACGATATGAAATACCAACGTCTTCACCTTGTTGATTGACAGATATAGGATCAATAATGTCAAAGTATAAGTCTAGAATTTTAGGTAATGAAATCACTGTATCATCATATTCTATTTCTAAAGTTTCTGCATGACCAGTCAAACCTTTTTTGACATCTTTATATACTGGGTTTTCTGTGTTACCATTCGCATAGCCAACGGTTGTCTTTAGAATACCATCAAACTGATCGAAATAGTGCTGCACACCCCAAAAGCAGCCTCCTGCTAGATATATTGTTTTAATCATTTTAATTTATAATATTTTCCTTTCGCATCCTTTTTAAAGCGACCCACTTTTTTTGCGTAATCACTCTCTATCCATTTCGAAAGCTTACACTTCTTTTGTTTGTTCGCTAAGATGGGCATTAAATACTTACTTAAATCATCAATAGATGCATAGCGGGTATTGATTTTTGGATATTTCTTTAATGCTTCTATTACCTCTTCATCACTTGCTTCATTTGGCTTTGAGGTATTTGTTTGTTTCTTTTGTTTTTGCGCCTGTTTAGGCTGAGACTTAGGCGCTTCTTCCTTTAAAGGCAACAAGAACGGGTCTCTTGTTTGTAAGATTTCGATATCGATATCTTTTCCTTGAAACAATAAGGCTTGTTTAATTCCATGAAATCCTTGGTCGTTTGTGACAAGAAGAATCTTTTTGGGAACTACATTCGCAACAATTTGTCCAAGTAAGGTTGCACAATAGATGTCCGCAAAATTCTTTTGACTTTGGTGTGTGTTGAAACAATAAGAATTCGGAAAATCCTTGGCAATCGCAAAGATTTGTTGCCAGCACTTTTGCCCTATTTTTTCAAAATTACCAAAGAAAAAGAAGACACTAGGACTTGTAGCGTTGAGTGTTTTGATATCAAATTGTTGAACATTTTCACAATCAATACAATAAAGCGTATAGTCTTCAAAATTGTCGATTTGGATTCTTTGAGGAGAAAAACTCATGCATTGAGAAAAGGCTCCAATAGAAAAAATAAGTTGTGACATTTCATTCATCCTTTCGCAAATAATTATAGCACATCGTGGTATTCTTGCCTTGAATTTGTTATAATAATCTTCAAAGGGGGAGTTTTAGTGGCATATTATCACATCTTAAAAGAACGTCGAACAAATCTAAAACTTTCCATTCAGGATGTTTCAAATCAGACGCGTTTAGCGCCTCAATATATACAAGCAATCGAAGAAAATAACCTAGATGTTTTCTCCGATGACCTTTCTTTTGTACGTTACTTTGTACATGCTTATTCCGATGCGATCGGTGTAAATTGGCAAGCCATTAGCGATGAAGTAGATATGGATGTAAATGAATTTGCTCATCAAAGAGATATGGCTTTAACTATGGCTCAAAGGCGCATGGTAGAACAAATGGCAAGTGTTCAAAAGAGTAAAAAGACAACCAAAAAAAGAAAGAAAAAGTCGTCTTCAGCGTGGTTTCAAAAACATGTTAGTCGTACGAGTTCTTCTTTAAGTACAAATCAAACAAAGGTAATCAAAGTGCTTGTCCTGATTGGAATTGTAGGATTATGTGCATTATCAGCTATTAATGTAGGACTTCGTTCTATTTCAAATCAGAAGCTCGCAAATCAAGAGGAGCTTCGTCAGCAGGAATTATCTAAAAAAGAAAAAGAAACCAACAAATTGGCAAATCAACGTCAAAAAGAAAAGGAAGCCCAGGCTTTGGTAGTTAAGAAGATTACAGGAGAAACCAATGCCTATCAGCTTTCCAATATACAGGATGATGTCAAAACACTAGATTTGACAATCACATTACCATCGAAATCAAAAATAACTGTGAAAAAAGATGGAGAAGCAGTCAATGATACTTCAAAAACGTATACAGGTACGTTTACGCAAAATCTAGAATTATCTGAAAACTGTACTTTTGAAATTAGTATCGAAACATATTCAGATAATGATATCACGGTAGATGGAAAAGAAATTGATTTTGACAAAACAAATTGGCAGGAAGAAAGTCCAGCTGTTATTACTTTACAGGTGGGTAAAGGAAATCAGAATGTGAATGTAAATACTGATTCACAAGATGAAAGTAGTTATGATTATGGTTACGGAACAGATAGTTACTATAATGATAATCTTTATACACAGGAGGATGGAATATATGGCCAAAATGAATATACCGAACAGACTAACAATTATTAGAATCTTATTAGTGCCTGTTGTTGTAGCTGTTTATCTTTGTATGGATCCTAGCGTATGCATTATTGATGAAACAAGTGGATTGGCATTGCGCGATGTAATCGCATTTGTGATTTTTGCGATAGCTAGTATTACCGACTTCTTTGATGGAATGTTGGCAAGAAAGAACAATTGGATTACTTCCTTTGGAAAATTTGCGGATCCAATCGCCGATAAAATGTTAGTAAATACAGTGTTGATCTTGATGGTTTATTTTCATCAAGCCAATGTTATTGCAGTACTATTGATGATTGCAAGAGACTTAATTGTCGATGGCTTACGAATGAGTGCTGCAAATTCAGGAGAAGTGGTGAGCGCAGGAATCTTTGGAAAATTAAAAACGGTTCTTCAAATGTTTGCGCTTGTATTCTTATTACTAAAGGATTGGCCATTTGTCTATATGGGAATTCCTATGGATCAAATCCTATTATGGGCAGCTACAGTGGCATCTTTATATAGTGGACTTATTTATTTCAATCAATTAAAGAAATACGTTTTGGAGACGATGTAATATGAATCGTGCAAAACAACTTGTTTTATTATGTACAAAACATCATTTGACCCTATCAAGCTGTGAAAGCTTAACAGCCGGTCTATTCACAAGCACGATTGCTTCCGTTCCAGGAGCTAGTGCCGTTTTAAAAGGCGGTTTAGTTACTTATTTTACACCAATGAAAAATGTATTGGCTCATGTGGATGTGGACTTAATTCAAAAATATGGTGTAATCAGTGAAGAATGTGCCTATGCCATGGCAAAGAACACAAGAGAAATTATGGATGTGGATTATTGTGTTTCATTTACAGGAAATGCCGGGCCTAGCGCATGGGAAGAAAAGCCAGCAGGAAGAGTCTATTGTGCAATTGCCTCTAAAAAAGCGGTACGTGTTTATGGATTTCAATGTACGGGTTTATCTAGAAATGATGTGCGAGAACATGTTGTTTTAGAAATGGTGGATGTGTTGATTAACACAATTCAAAAGGAGAATGTATGCCAAAAGAAAAAGTAGAAACAAATAAAGATAAGCTTTTAAGTGATGTTTTAAATGAAATTGAAAGAGAATATGGTAAAGGCTCAGTCATGAAGTTAGGTGATCGAGCAGCCGTTGATATTGAACCGATTCCTTCAGGAAGTTTACTCTTGGATGATGCCTTAGGTATTGGTGGATATCCAAAGGGAAGAATTATTGAAATCTTTGGTCCTGAATCGAGTGGTAAAACAACACTTGCACTTCATGCGGTGGCTGAAGTACAAAAGAAGGGTGGTCGTGCTGCATTTATTGATGCAGAAAATGCGATTGATCCGGTTTACGCAAAAAATTTAGGTGTAAATATTGATGAATTGATTTTATCTCAGCCAGATTCAGGAGAACAAGGATTAGACATCATGTTGATGCTAGTTGAAAGTGGTGCTGTTGACTTAGTTGTAGTTGATAGTGTGGCAGCCTTAGTTCCACAGGCTGAATTAGATGGTGAAATGGGTGATAATCAGGTTGGATTGCAGGCACGTATGATGTCAAAGGCGATGCGTAAGCTTGCGGGTGCAATGAATCAAAATGATTGTACAGCTATTTTCATCAACCAATTACGTGAAAAAGTAGGGGTTATTTATGGAAATCCAGAAACAACTCCAGGTGGTCGTGCTTTAAAATTCTATTCATCGGTTCGTGTTGATATTCGTAAGGCGGATGCGATTAAGAATGGTACGGATATTGTTGGGAATAAAGTAAAAGTAAAAATTGTTAAGAATAAGGTGGCTCCTCCATTCAAGACGGCTGTGCTTGAAATTATGTATGGAGAAGGTATCTCTTATATTAGTGAACTCTTAGATTTATGTGTAGATGCCAACATTGTGAAAAAAGCCGGTGCTTGGTTTAGTTATGAAGGGGAAAAAATTGGCCAGGGTAAAGAAGCGGCCAAGGCTTATATCAAGGCAAATCCTGAATTTAAATCAATGCTAGAAGAAAAATTAAAGGAATTTAGAACAAAGGAAGAGGTAGAAGAGTAAGAGTTCTGAGTACAGAACTCTTATTTTCCATTTAGAGGTATATATGGCACGTTTAGAAAAAAACAATTATAATCCAATTCAAAAAGAAGAATTAAATGCTCCTGTTGTGTTTGTGGTGGATATGATCAAAGGCTTTGTGGATATGGGAGCCCTACATGATGAGGCAATTGGGAATGTAGAAGAAAATATTCAATCCCTATTAAATTGTTTAGATTGCAACAATGTTTTTGTATGTGATTCACACCCTCCAAAGACGCGTGAATTCAATTCGTTTCCAGTACATTGTGTAATTGGTAGTGAAGAAAGTGAAGTTGTCGATTCTTTAAAGCCATTTATTAAGCATGTAATTAAGAAAAACAGTACGAATACATTTATGGCGCCTGAATTTGAAGAGTTCTTAAATTCGGATTTAGGGTATTATCGTGATATAATCGTAACGGGTTGTTGTACAGATTTATGTATTCTCCATTTCGTGTTGAGCTTAAACACTTGGTTTAACGAACACAATATGAATGAATATCGTATTTTCGTTGTAGAAAACTGTACTGAAACCTATCACATACCAGAAGTACATGATGCACCATTTTGGAATGATATAGCCTTTAAAATGATGGAGGCCAATGGCATTCGTGTCGTTTCTGAAGTAAGGGAGTAAGATAAAAAAATGAAAGACAAGAGAAATTTAAGTTTAGTCATGGACTTTTATGAATTAACAATGAGTCAATGCTACTTCAATAATGATAAAGATAAAGAAGTTGTATTTGATTTGTTCTATCGTAAAAATCCAGATGATGGCGGATATTGTGTATTTGCAGGCTTGGAACAAGTTGTAGATTATGTTTCTAACTTGCACTTTGAAAAAGAAGATATCGACTATTTGCGTTCTTTAAATCAATTTAGTGAGGGGTTCTTAGAGTATTTATCTACTGTGCATTTTACTGGAGATATTTATGCGATTCCAGAAGGAACACCTGTATTTCCGCATGAACCATTGGTTCGTGTAAAAGCGCCGATTATTGAAGCACAATTAGTTGAAACAGCCTTATTATTGGCTATCAATCATCAGACTTTGATAGCGACAAAATCACGTCGTATTGTACAGGCGAGTGAAGGAAGAGCAGTCATGGAATTTGGTGCACGTCGTGCCCATAACTTTGATGCGGCTATTTTAGGAGCTCGAGCTGCTTATATTGCAGGCTGCGCAGGAAGCGCTACAACATATTCTGGTAAAGAATTTGGTGTACCCGTATTAGGAACAATGGCACATTCCTTTATTCAAAGTTTTGATACAGAATATGATGCATTTATGTATTATGCGAAGACCTATCCAAACGCATGTACTTTATTAATTGACACATATTCAACTTTAAAATCAGGTATTGTGAATGCAATCAAGATTGCAAAGGATTATCTAGAACCAAATGGATATCGCTTACAGGGAGTTCGTATCGATAGTGGAGATATGGCATATCTTTCTAAAAAAGTTCGTAAGATGTTAGATGAAGCGGGTATGGAAGATTGTAAAATTGTTGTATCCAATTCATTAGATGAATATGTCATTGAATCTTTAATTCATCAGCAAGGTGCTAAAATTGATTCGTTTGGTGTTGGTGAAAACTTGATTTGTTCAAAGAACTCACCAGTCTTTGGTGGTGTATATAAGATGGTTGCCCTTGAAAAAGATGGTAAAATGATTCCTAAAATCAAAATTAGTGACAATGTTGAAAAGGTAACCAATCCAGGTATGAAGAATTTGAATCGTATCATGGATAAAGAAACAGGTATGGCAATTGCTGATTTGTTGACATTAGAAGATGAAGTCATTGATACTACACAAGATTTAACAATCTATCATCCGATGTCACGTTGGAAATACAAAGTCATTCCAGCTAATACATATACAGTACGCGATATGTTGGTACCAATTTTTAAGGATGGTAAGTTGGTCTATGATTTACCTAGTCTTGAAGAAATTCGTGCTTATAGTGAAAAGGAACTTGCTACAATTTGGGATGAAATCAAACGTTTTGTATATCCACAAGAATATTATGTAGACTTAAGTGAAAAGCTATTGAATCTTAAGTTAGAAATGTTGAAAAAATATAAATAAAAAAAGGGAACCATTTGGTTTCCTTTTTAAATACAGCTTTCAAAGAATTCACGCATATCCTTCGCAAGAAGATCAAAGCTTTCTTTACCAAGATAAGCCATATGGCCACTTGGATATTCACCGATTGTAACTCGACTTTGATCTAGATTTGAGTGAGTAGCTAAATATCTAGCATTTCCTGCAGTTGTACATAAATCATATAGACCTGAGGCAAAGAAGACTTTCATCTGTTTATTTCTTCGCATACAACCAGCTAAGGATTGAGCTGGACTTGTCTTAAATTCACGATTCCAAGTCATATTTACATCAAAGACCAATCCCTTTGAAATACGATCACTTGTAATATTTAATTCTTGACGCATGAGTCCGTAGGCAGTTTGGAAAGCTGGTGTATATTGTCCCATAGCTGGATCGTCTGCAATCACATTAGCTTCCATAATTTCTGGATCATCATTCCAAGTATATCGACCGTCATAGAATCCCAATGCCAAACCTTTATCTTCTAATAGTTTGTGCGCAAAACCCTTTTGCATATCCATATGTAGATGATGTCTTAACCAATAAGCTTTATCAATGCCAGAATAGTAAGCTAATTTATTGGCTATTTCTTCTTTGTTTGGACAAGCATCGCCTAAAAATAAGGCTGTAACATATTCAGTAGATGCGAATGTAAAGGCTTCTTCAATAAAGTCTTTTTGAGAGATATTTTCTTTGGGGTTATGGAAATAATTCGTAGCTGCCATTGTGATCAAATCCGTAGCACTTGCTTCAACAGGAAGCTTTTCAATAAAGTAACTACCAAGTAAGAAGATACCACTTACACTAATACCCATTGTATCGGCTTTTTCAGGTCCTGCACCCATAAGTTCTCCGGCAAGTAGAGCACTTCTTGCTGTACCATAGCTTTCACCTGCAAGTAATACTGGTGAATTTCTGCGGTTGTAACGAGCTAAAAATTGTTCGATAAATTTAGAAACACTACGAACATCGCCATGCGTTTCATAAAATTCTTTTCTTGCCTTTTCTTGAATTAAACGACCTAAACCAGTTCCGACCGGATCAATAAAAACTAAATCACACAAATCTAATAAACAATGTGGATTGTCTTCTAATTCAAATGGAGGAACCGTTGGAAGATTTAATTCGTCATCTAGTTTGACGATTCTAGGACCAAATAATCCCATATGAAGCCAAAGACTGGCACATCCTGGACCACCATTATAAATAAATAGGATAGGGCGTTTTGAATTGTTTTCTATATCACTTCTAAAATAAGCATAGCTAAATATAGATGCGACAGGATTGTTTTCTTCATCTACAAAGAAATTATCTTCACAAATCGTATGATAGGGAATCGTTTTTCCTTGGATTTGAATACTTCCATCCGCTTCGTATTTTGATTTTTCTAAGTTTTCTTGAATACGCATTTACTTCACCTCGCAATTTTTTAGGAATTCATTAAAGATAGCTTGCATCTCACCATATTTATGTGACATAGCTTCAGGATGAAACTGAACAGCATAGATAGGGAATGACTCATGTTCAATAGCTTCAATGATTCCATCACTAGATTTAGCCGAAACCTTGAAATTTGGGGCTAAGTCTTTGATTGCCTGATGATGAAAGCTATTGACCATAGCTTCATCACCTAAGCTTTTATATAGAAAGCTATCCTTTTCGATGTGGATCTTGTGACTTGGATTTTCTCTTTTTTCCTGCTGTGCATGCTTCAATACACTTCTTTTACAATACGACAAATCTTGATATAAAGATCCCTTAAAATAGACATTTAACATCTGAATGCCACGACAGATTCCCAAAATAGGAATCTGTTTCTGACAGACATATTTTAACAACCGCATTTCATAATAGTCACGGTCTAAGCTTGAATCCCCTTGTAATGATTCTGGATTTTCATTATAAATCATTGGATTTACATCGATGCCACCTGTCACAATTAATCCATCTAACATTTTGGCTTGTGCTTGAATGGTATCAAAATCATTTGTGATAGGTAAAATAATTGGACATCCACCAGCGCGAATGACACTGTTGATGTAAGCTTCATTGATAAATTGTTTAGGTAGATTTTCTTTATCCAATTCATTACAAGTAAGACCGATTACAGGTCTATTCATCTTTTCCCTCTAAAAGAGCGATTTCAATATTCTTTGTTTCTTTAATGATGTATTTGCCTGGAATAGCTTCATCTACATATTCCATTTCGCCATTTTGGTTGTCATATGGATCATTTGGCAAGAAGTTTTTAGCTGGCACAAAATCACCTTGGAATTTTGATGAGCATGGCGTTCTAAATGGATCTAGATATCCAAAGTAAAAGTCTCTTCTTTCTAGATTGCCTGCTCGATAAGATCCGCCACCAAATGAACAATCGGCATACAACCATCCATAAGGAGCTACATAGAAACGAGCCCAATCGTGGTTACCAATTGTTTCTGGTGTAGTATAAAGTCCAGCTTGCCAAGTGGCAGGAATGCCCACAATACGACATAGAGTAATAAAGGTTAAGGCTTGTAAACCGCAATCTCCCTTTAATCCAGTAGTGATATATTCTGGAATACATGGTAAAGTTGCATAAGCACGTACATAAGAATATGTGACATGGCTTGTGATATAATCGTAGATCAATTTAGCCTTTAATAATGGGTTAGTTTCTTCACCGATAATTTCTTTAACTAGATTCTTTAAATAATCTGTAAATACAACGTGTGGAGCATATTCTTCAAGGCAAGTATCTGGATGTTCGTCTGTTACAATACTTGGATCTAATTCTTCGTAGTGCATGTGATTGATGAATTCATATTCAACACTGAATTCTTCACCTTTTTCATATGGCTTTTCAATATAGACACATCTTTGATCTACATTGTTATCGTTGACTAGACCTTCATGAGATGTGTTTAATAGTTTAAAATTCTCAACCTGTGCATATTCTTTTGGAATTGGAAGCCATACACGAATGGTTTTACCCGGCTTTTCAAATGCAGGGTCTACTTTAAGACTAGTCTTTACATGAATCTTGCAGTAAACATCCTTTTCTTTCTTCATTTTATGCATTACATCATCTAATAAAGTGCTTGTAGAATTTTGTTTTTCAATTAAACGATCTGTATAAGCTTTACGCACTTTAATTAAATTTTCAAAGAAGTTGTCTTTAAAATACATTTTTCCTTCGATAAAGATCCATTCAAACGCGTTATCCTTAAATAGAGTATCGAATTCTTCATCTTTAAAATCTGCAATTTTTGATTTTAATAATGCGATCGCATCTTCTTTTGAATACGTAAAATCTTCAGAAAGACGAGAAATCAATTCTTTTTCAAGTTCTAAACGCTCCTTTAGTTTGGCAGGAATGTCTTTTTGAAGACGTAAATCAATCATTTCCTGCATTAATTTAAATTGCCCGTTCCATTTTAATTTCATTAAGTCTTCTGGAAGGGGCGTGTTCAATGTTGTCATGTTCATAATAGTTCACCTCGAATTGATTATAACCTATTATGAAAAATATTACACAAAAAAATGAAACTTATTGAAATAAATTCCGAATTAAATCATCCTGACTATATTTTTCCTGTGTTTCCTTATCGATACTCATTAAAGCAGGAGGTAGTTTTCTGTATGATTTATAATATTGAAGTACTAAAGACAATGCTAAGAAGGGAGCCCATTCTTGAAGTGTCATATTGTCTTTTGATTCTAAAAGAAATCCATCTTTTAAGATTTCTTTTCGTTTAGCACAATCCAATCCATATTCTAACTCATTGCCATAATTTGTGTTTAATATCTCTTCATTAAATGAAAGAATAGGACTTAAGTTATTTAATGGGGCATTCATACTATATTGATAGGTATGTCTATCGATTTGTTTCATCACTAATGTTTTATATTTCATGATTTTATTGTATCTCATAAAAGTTTTTAGTTCTGTTAAATATTATTAACATGGTATAATTCTGTAGGTGATAAAATATGACATTTGAACAAATGAATTTAGATAAAAATATTATACAAGCCTTACATACATTGGGTTATGAAAAACCATTACCCGTACAAGAACAGGTTATCCCTAATATTCTTTTGGGAACGGATTGTATTGTAAAGTCTAGAACAGGAAGTGGGAAGACAGCTTCTTTTGCGATTCCCATTATTCAAAATCTAGAAATTGACGAAAGAAGTCCTCAAGCATTGGTGCTTACACCAACTCGTGAATTAGCTTTACAGATTCAGCAGGATTTTGATCACATTGGAACCTTCAAAAAAATTAAGACATTACCTATATTTGGTAAGCAGCCATTTAAGTTTCAAAAGGAAGATTTGAAACAAAGATGCCACGTTGTGATTGGTACACCAGGAAGAGTTTTAGATCATCTTCAACAAGACACACTAGATCCTTCTAAAATTAAATATGTCATTTTGGATGAAGCAGATGAAATGTTAAATATGAACTTCTTAGATGAAGTCCAAGCTATTTTAAAATATATGCCAAAAAAACATGTGACATGTTTATTTAGTGCAACTTATCCAGAAGTGATTCAAAGGATGAGTAAGAAATATTTGTATAAACCAGCTAAGATTGATCTTACAAGCACAAATAAGCCAAATATAGTAGAAGAAGCCTATCATGTAAATGAAGAACATAAGGAATTGTTCCTTTTACACTTATTAGCTTTAAAGAAACCTGAATCTTGCATGATCTTTTGTAAGACACAGGCCAGAGTAGATGAAGTATGTGAATGTTTAAAAAAGAATCAAGTCAGTGTAGATAAGATTCATGGCGGTATGATGCAAGAAGAGCGCTTATCTCATATGCGACGCTTTAAAAAAGGAAAGGTACGTATTTTAGTATGTACTGATGTTGCAAGTCGAGGCATTGATGTTTTTAAAGTAGAGATGATTGTTAACTATGATATGCCTAGTCCCGTAGAAACATATACACATCGTATTGGTCGAAGTGGCAGGGTTGACGAACAAGGCTTAGCCGTTAGTTTAGTGAATGAATATGATGGGATTCGAAAAGAAAAGCTAGAAGAATATTTAGGTTACAATTTACCTTTTAAAGAAGAGGGTGAAGTCTATTTAAGTGATTTAGACGTACTTGATTCATTAAAAGAATCGAATCGTGTTGTGGTTGATAAATCAAAAGATTTAAGAAAGGGTATCACAAAAATATATTTAAATGGAGGAAAGAATAAAAAAATTCGTCCAGGCGATATTGTAGGGGCTATCTGCGAAATTGATGGAGTTACTGTAGATGATATTGGTGTAATTCAAGTACAGGACCATCAGTCTTATGTTGATATCTTGAATGACAAGGGAAAACTTGTATTAAAGAATTTAAAGACATTTAAAGGCAAAACATTACGTATTCAAAAGGCAAAAAATGGATTTGGTCACTAGACCAGATCCATTTTGTTGTACATTACTAAAATACGTGATTTGCACGTAAATAGGGAGTGAACTTTAATAGAAGTAAAAGATAAAGGTGATTGAAAGTATTCGTATATGTAATGAATCTTTTTCGTGATTTATATATAGTTATAATTTTGAATGATTAAAATGAGCCCAAATAGTTTTAAATAGAGCTATTTTGGACCTTTTTCTATGGCTTATAAATATTGTGGTTGTCTTTATGTTGAAATGTTATAACAATAGTTCTATAATAAAATTGAATGTTATAACAATTAAATAGGAGGCAATTATGGAAATTAAAGACGCAAAAGTATTTCATGATTATTTAAATGGTGTGATTGAAGGTAAGGATGTTAAGAAGAGTACAAAGCTATATGCGAGTGCGAAAACATTTTATAAGAGTGTGGATTCAAGTGTTTCAGATGATCAAATTATGTATGAAGTGTATTCCTATGAACATGATGGTTTGTGTTATGGATTGACTGTGATGCAGCCAGTATGCGTGAATGGGGAATGTAATGTAACGCGTGGACATTTTCATGAAAATTTGGATTGTGATGAAATCTATTGTGGTATGAGTGGTGAAGGTCTTCTTTTGTTGATGGATGAAGACTATCATTGTTATGCAGAAAAAGTTAAATGTGGAAGTGTACACTATATTGATGGACATTTAGCACATCGTTTGATCAATACAGGAAATGAAGAATTCAAGGTACAGTGCATGTGGCCTGCCAATGCAGGACATGATTATGAGCGTGTAGAAAAGCATCCGTTTACCGCAAGAGTTTTTAAAGAGAATAATGAAATTAGAATTGAGGAGGACGAATGAGTTATTTAAATTTTAAATCAGAATATGATTGTTTTCCTAAAACGACAATAAAGAATCATAAAGCGTTTCGTGGTTATGATGAAATCTATCAGGAATTAAATCAGAAAATAAATAATTCGAGTGTTGTAGTCTTTGATTATTATCCAGGCGTAGATGAAGAGGAAGTATATGAATTGATCAAACGATTCAATTTTTCTTTAGAAATCAATATGCATGATATCTTTAAAGATGGCAAAACTATGACAGAACAAATGAAATATAATCTTACAGATGATCGTGTCTTTGGCAAGATGTATTATGGAAATCTTTTAGATTTTATGGATGAAGAAAAGCTTCAAAGGGCTAAAGATAAAGTGAATGAATGTAAAGACTCTGTCATTATATATGGTGTAGGTGCAGGTTTAATTACACATGGTGATATATATGTCTACTTTGATATGGCACGATGGGAAATTCAATTACGTTATCGTAAAGGAATGCCAAATTATAATGCGACTAACTATGATGAAGATATATTAAAGAAATATAAGCGTGGCTATTTTATTGAATGGCGTATAGCAGATAAACATAAGGCTGAAAGATTTGAAAGTTTTGATTATGTAGTAGATACAAATGCATCAAATGATCCTAAAATGATTTCAAAAGATACATTTATCGAAAGTTTAAAACGATTAGCTCAAAAACCATTTCGAACTGTGCCTTACTTTGATCCAGGCGTATGGGGTGGTCAATGGATGAAGGAAGTGTGTAACTTAGATACAAATCAATCAAACTACGCATGGAGCTTTGATGGTGTACCTGAAGAGAATAGTATTCTATTTGACTATGATGGAGTTACATTTGAGTTACCAGCTATGGATTTAGTGTTGTATCAACCAAAAGAATTATTGGGTGAACAAGTGTATTCTCGTTTTGGGGCAGAATTTCCAATTCGCTTTGACTTTCTAGATACGATGGAAGGACAAAACTTATCTTTGCAGGTACATCCATTAACGGAATATATTAAAAAGAATTTTGGCATGAGCTATACACAGGATGAAAGTTATTATATTTTGGATGCCAAAGAAGATGCACATGTATATCTAGGTTTAAAAGAAGGTATTGATAAAGAGGAAATGATTCGTGATTTAGAATCTGCACAAAGAAAAGAAATTGTATTTGATGCCGATAAGTATATTAATAAGTTTCCGGCAAAGAAGCATGATCATTTCTTGATTCCAGCAGGAACTTGTCATTGTTCTGGAAAAAATGCGATGGTACTAGAAATCAGCGCAACTCCGTATATTTTCACTTTTAAATTGTGGGACTGGCAAAGACTAGGCTTAGATGGCCTTCCAAGACCTATCAATATTGAACATGGTAAGCATGTTATTCAATGGAATCGCACGACAGAGTGGGTCAAAGAAAATTTAGTGAATGCGATTTATGAAGTAAAAGAAGAGGAAAATGATTGTAAGATTGAGCATACGGGTCTTCATGAATTGGAATTCATTGAAACAAGAAGATATACAGTAAAGGATAATTCATTTCATAAAACATATGGTACAGTAAACATGTTAAATCTGATTGATGGAAAGAGTGCCATTATTGAAGGAGATTTTGAACCGTTTATTGTGCATTATGCAGAAACCTTCATTATTCCTGCAAGTATAAAAGAGTATACAATCAAGCCTTATGATTGTGATGAAGTGAAAGTATTAAAGGCATATGTAAGAAATTAAAAAAGTGACAACCTAGATGGTTGTCATTTTATGTGTTCGCTTCTGTGCATACATCCTTTGATCCGCTATCTGCAGAATTTTTAATAGAGAAGTTCTTTCGTTTGCATCAATATAGACAGTTCCAAAGCTAAAGCTTTGCGGATAATCTTTTGCGTACTTTGAGAATTCTTCATTGATAAGTTCCATTTTAATGTTGATGGATTCAATGGATCCGTTCTTGAATAGAATACAGAATTCATCTCCACCCAAACGAGCAATAATATCTTCTTCACGAATATTTGATTTTAGAATATCTACAAAATCACAGATATAGGTATCTCCCTTGTCATGGCCAAAATGATCATTTACATATTTTAAATGGTCTAAGTCACAGTAACATAGAGTTGCAGGAATTTTCTGGTCTAAAAACTTCTGCATCTCATCTTTAAAATAATAGCGATTGCCAACTTGTGTTAATGCATCAATCTTTGCCTGTTGATGCAGACGATCCTGTTCGTGTTTTTCTTGTGTAATATCATGAATAAAATGGGCATAGGCTAGTTTATCTTCCCATTCCATACCAATGGTGACAATATGATAGTATCGACTGTCTTTATCTTTCATGTTCCAATCACAAGGATTATTTGTTTTTTTTATAAAATGTGAATATCCCTGCGAATCGCATAAAATATTATTTATCCCACAAAAAATGAATGAATTTAAGGGGAAATAGCCTTAAATATATTGACTTTCCCTTATTGCTTATTATAATTTAAGGGAAACAAGATACTTTAAGGGAAAAATGAAAGACAGGTGTTTAAATAATGAGACCGTTTAACTATTCAAAAATTAAAGAAGAAAAGTGGGATTCAGAAATTCTTGGTCTCATAGCAGCAATATACAAGTTCGCAGGGAAACAAGAACTATATCTTAAGCAAAGACCATACGAGTTGGAGAAACTTGTGGAGATAGCAAAGATTCAGAGTACCGAGGCTTCAAATGCGATAGAGGGTATTGTAACAACCAATACAAGAATTAAGCAGTTGGTGGAGGAGAAGACCACACCAAAGAATAGAGATGAAGAGGAAATCGCAGGATACCGTGATGTATTAAATATTATCCATGAGAGTTTTGATACGATTCCTATTACACAAAACTATATTTTACAGTTGCATAAAATATTGTGCAGCCATATGAATAATCCACTCGCTGGGCGAACCAAGACTGTACAGAACTATATTAGTGCCACATATCCAGACGGACGTACGGAGGTGCTGTTTACACCATTGGCACCATTTGAAACACCAGAGGCTCTTGATAGAATCTGTGAAGAGTACAATAAGGTAATTGGAAATTATGAGGTGGAGCCATTATTGGCTATTCCAATTTTTATACATGACTTTCTGTGTATCCATCCATTTAATGATGGTAACGGCAGAATGAGCAGATTGCTTACAACTCTTCTACTTTATCGTAGTGGATTTTATGTGGGTAAGTACATCTCGCTTGAAGCCAAAATTGCAAAGAATAAGGATTTGTATTATGAGGCTTTGGGTCATTCACAGGATGGCTGGCATGAAGGAGAAGAGGACGCAGTTCCTTTTATCAAATATTTACTTGGAACAATTCTTGCTGCTTACAAAGATTTTGAAGACCGATTTGAAATTGTAGAAGAGAAACTTCCGGCAATTGAGATGATTCGTAAAGCTACACAGCAAAGGATTGGGAAATTCAATAAGCAAGATATTCGAGAACTATGCCCGGCACTCAGTGTGAGTTCTATAGAAGGTTCACTTCGTAAGCTTGTAGCAGAAGGAGAACTTCGCAGGGAAGGCAGAGGGAAATCTACATTTTATGTTAGATTGAAATAAGAATCAGCCCAATTTCGTTTTTAGAACATGTTCCCGTGTACGAAAAATGGGCATTTTGGCATTTTATTATAAAAAAAGAGAGGAGCTGAACTCCATAAGCGATAAAATTCACTTACTCGTTACAGTCCCTTTCTTAGCTTTTTAATGCATCTAATTCTTCTTGGGTTAAAGCTCTAAATTCACCTAATGGTAAATCATCTAGTTTTAAAGGACCAAACTCAATGCGTTGAAGATAGGTAACTGTACAATTTGCCTTTTCAAACATTCTTTTGACTTGGTGAAACTTACCTTCATGAATCGTTAGATACGCTTTATTTGTATCTAAGATTTCAAGCTTAGATGGAGCTGAAGTAAATTCTTCAAATTCCATTGGAGAATTAAAGAAATCTATGGCATTTTCTGGTAGAGTTCCATCAAATTCGACATAGTATTTTTTATCAACATGTTTTTTTGGTGATAATACTTCATGTGTTAGCTTGCCATCATTACTAATGAGTAGAAGTCCTTCTGTATCGATATCCAATCTTCCTACTGGATATAGATCGTGTCTTTGACTTTGAATAAGCTCCATTACTGTTGGATACATTGCATCTTCGGTTGCACTTACATAGTCTTGTGGTTTGTTTAACATGTAGTATTCAAATTCCACATAGCTTACAGGTTCATCATCCACACAAACACGATCATCATCCTTAACGTTATAGTCGGCTTTTTTTACTGTTTCATCATTGATAGTAACCCACCCGTTTTTGATTAGTTTTTTTACATCATTTCGTGTGCCAAATCCCATATGAGATAAGTATTTGTCAAGTCTCATTGATAACGCCATCCTTTCGCATATTTATTTTTTAAGGATCCCTTCGAAAGCTTCGCAAAGCCTAAAGGGAAGTTATTTACACAAACAAGTGTCCATCCTGATGTTTTGGAATCTAAATCCTTTACATCTAGAGTTTCACCTTTTAAATATTTAATAACACGCTCATCTTCAATTGTGAAGTTTAATACATTTTTAAATTGTTCAGGACAAAGGGCAAGGGCAAGGCTTTGAGCTGGTTCAAAATGTTTACCTTTTAATTGACCTAATAATAAGCCTGATCTAAGTACGCGATAGCCTTTGTAGGCTTGAAAATCTGTATTTAACCAAATAACCTTGTCTTTTTTGACTTTGATTGTGCCTTTATTTAATTTAACCAATCTTAAAAAATCAGTAACACAATCATCTATTGTATCGCTTGGCTCAAGTTTTATCTTTTTATGTTTAGATTCTCCATCCTTTGAAAGTAAAGCCACAAAATGACCTTCTCCTTTAATTTTATGAGGATAGAGACGTACACACTCTTCCATATTTATACCTGGTTTCATGCCCTCTACCTTTTCGATTGGCAAGAGGTGCAAATCTGAATGTTGATCTAATACAGCTTGAATGACCTCTTCATTTTCATGAATCGAAAAAGTACATGTTGAATACACAATAGATCCGCCTGGTTTCAACATGGATACAGCTGCATTTAAAATATTTTTTTGAATAGGCGGATAGAATGTATCATCCTTTTCAATCCAGCTTTTAATTAAATCGGGTTCTTTACGAAACATTCCCTCACCACTGCAGGGGGCATCCACTAAAATCTTATCAAATGTTTCAGGATAGTACTTTTCCATATTTGTTAAATCTTCACTGGTTATCCAGGCATTGTCACAACCAAATAATTCAATGTTCTTTAGAAGCCCCTGACATCTTGAAGAACTAATATCATTGGATATTAATAATCCTGTATGATTGAGCTTTGTAGCAAGCTTTGTGCTTTTTCCACCAGGAGCGGCACACGTATCTAATACAGTATCATTCTTGGCTACAGGGAGAATTTGTGCTGGAAGCATAGCACTTGGTTCTTGAAGATAATAAAGTCCTGCATAATAGTAGGGATGTTTACTAGGCTTATCTTGACTAGAATAATAGAAGCCGTCTGTAGTCCATGGGATGGGCTCAAGCTTAAAGGGTGAAATTTTTAAGAATTCTTCAACTGAAATCTTAAGTGTATTCACTCTTAAACCGTAGTATCTTTCATGATCAAAGCTATTTAAATAATCTTCATATTCATCTTGAAGAAGTGCCTTCATTTGTTCTTTAAATTTAACTGGTAATTCCATTATAAATCAAATGCCTTTCCTAATGTTTGAACGGCACGAACCTTGTCTTTTTTTTCAATTGTTAGTGAAATGGAAATCTCACTTGATGTGATCATATAATATTTGATGTTGTTTTCACTTAAGATATTTAATACTTTACTCGCAATACCAGAATGCGTAGAAATTCCAAGTCCAACTAAAGATAATTTGATATATCCAAGCATTTGATGTACTGGATATTCCTTTGAGGCATGCTCCATAATTTGATTACTCTGTTCTTCAGAACAGTATAATGTAAAGTTGGCAAGTCCTTCATCGTCTAATTGTTGTGAAATGGTGTCTAGGTTGATATTTAAATCGGAAATCATTTTAAATAGCTTTCCTAAATAAACTCCATCATTCGGTAAGTGCATAAAGCGCATGATCGCATAGTCGTCTTTTACACTTAAGCCTGTAATTGGCATATCTTCTAATTCTTTATGCATAATCCAAGTTCCTTTCTCTAAATCTGTTTCCAAAGCTTTTCCTAAGAAAAGGGGAACGTTATATTTACTCGCAAGCTCAACGCTACGTGTTTCTAATACACCAGCTCCAAGACATGCCATCTGCATCATTTCTTCATAAGAAATCGATTTTAATTTTTTAGCACGTGTATATAGACGTGGGTCAATGGTATAAACACCCGCAACATCAGTAAAGATATGGCATTGATAGCCTAATTTTGCGGCAATCGCAACGGCTGTTGTATCACTTCCACCACGTCCTAAGGTTGTAATGTCTCCATATTCAGTAGCCCCTTGAAAACCAGCGACAACGACTACTTTTCCTTGATCTAAATGGGATTGAATCGTTGTTGTATCAATATCTTTGATCAAGGCACGCGAATGATGTTTACTCGTAAGAAAACCAGCTTGATATCCGGTTAAGCTAATCGCATCCACTCCAATTGAATTCATTGCAATCGCAAGGAGTGTGATGGTTTGTTGCTCACCCGTAGATAATAGGGAATCCAATTCTCTTTTATTTGGATTGTTTGTGACACTATGAGCCAGCTCAATTAATTTATTTGTGGTTTTTCCCATGGCACTCGCAACAATGACTAGATTATGACCTTTTTCTTTCATTGCCTTCGCATGCTGGGCAATGGCCTGAATCTGTTCAATTGTTCCAACGCTGGTTCCACCATATTTTTCAACTATATTCATAATTAATCTCTCCAACTCCAACATTTTAACATAATAAAAGCTGTCTTAGACAGCTTTTATTCCATTAATATATACATTTTTGATTGTGTTAGTCAAATCCAACAAGCTTTTTGTACAGATAATAAAGTCTGCATCTTTTCCAACTTTAATCGAACCTACACGATTATCTAAATGTAAGATTTTAGCTGGATTGATTGTGATGGCTTTAATGGCTTCATTTTCTGGAAGTCCTGCTTTATGGGCAAGAGCCGCATTTAATGGCAGATATTGTTGGGGATTAAATGGGGAATCGGTTGTAATCGCAAATAAGATGCCTTTTTCATACATCTTATTTGGCGTTCCAAATGAATCGTTGGCACATTCAAATTTATCCTTGTGACAAAGACTTGGTCCACAAATACATGGAAAACCACTTTCTTTAATCTGGTCTAAGATTACTTGTGAGTCTGTCGCATGATCTAAGGTGATTTCAATATCATATTCCTTTGCGATACGAATCGCTGTTAACATATCATCTGCTCTATGGGCATGACATTTTAATGGGATTTCTTTTTTAATGACAGGAATCATAGCCTCTAGCTTTTGATCATAGTCTACGTCTTTACCGGATTCTTTTTTAGCAAGGTATTCCTTTGTTTTCTCTAAAGTTTCTCTTAGCAGAGCACTGATTTGCATACGTGTATCGATGCTCTTTCCTTTATAGCAATTCTTTGGGTTTTCTCCAAAGGCTGCCTTCATTGCGATCGGATTTTGAATGGTCATTTCATCAATACAATTTCCTTTGGTCTTATACGCAAAGAAAGTTCCACCAATCACATTGGCACTTCCAGGTCCTGCGGCTACCGTTGTGATACCTGCATTTAATGCGACTTCAACGGTTTCATCCATAGGATTACAACCATCAATTCCTCGCATGTTGGGTGTAATGGGATTTGTGATTTCATTTAAATCATTTCCTTCAAAACCAATGGCTGTTTCTTCCATGCCCAAATGACAATGGGCTTCAACCATACCTGGATAGACTCTAAGACCTGTAAGATCTTGAATTTCTTCATTTTCTGGATTTAGATTGGTTCCAATCTCAGTAAATTTACCCTTGTCGATTCTAAAGTCACCGACAAAGGGTTCTTGTTCCATTGTGTAGATAGTTGCGTTTTTAAAAAGCATTAAGCTGCCTTCTTTCCATCTACATAAACGGATTTAATTTCATTTTGTGTATCTAAAATATTCTTTGTACAAATAATAAAGTCTGCATCTTTTCCAACCTTGATTGATCCAACACGATTATCTAGATGTAAGATTTTAGCTGGATTGATTGTGATGGCTTTGATGGCTTCATATTCATCCATACCATTCTTTGCGGCAAGAGCAGCACATAAAGATAGGTATTGTTCAGGAATAACAGGCGAGTCTGTTGTGATAGAAACTAAGATTCCGGCTTTGTTTAATACGCCAGGCGTTTTAAAGGATTTGGATTTTAATTCGAATTTTGTTTTATGACCAAAACTAGGACCACAAATACATGGAAATCCACTTTCTTTGATTTGTTCTACAATGCATCTTGCATCTGTCGCATGATCCAATGTGACTTCAATATCATATTCTTTTGCGATACGAATCACAGTTAAAATATCATCAGCTCTATGTGCATGACACTTTAATGGAAGCTCTCTTTTTACAACTGGAATCATAGCCTCTAGCTTTTGATCATAGTCTACGTCTTTACCGGATTCTTTTTTCTCCATGTATTCTTTAGTCTTAGCTAAAGTTTCTCTTAATAAGGCACTGATCTGCATACGCGTATCAATTTTCTTTCCCTGATAACAACGCTTAGGGTTTTCTCCAAATGCTGCCTTCATTGCGATTGGATTGTCAATAGTCATTTCATCAATACAGTTACCCTTTGTCTTATACGCAAAGAAAGTACCACCAAGTACGTTTGCACTTCCAGGTCCAGCAGCTACGGTTGTAACTCCACCTTTTAATGCCAATTCAACAGTTTCATCCATTGGATTACATCCATCGATTCCACGCATATTTGGTGTGATAGGATCTGTGATTTCGTTCACGTCATCTCCTTCAAAGCGAATGGCTGTTTCTTCCATACCTAAATGGCAGTGACTTTCAACCAAACCAGGGAATACATATAGACCATTTAAATCTTGAATGTCTTCACCTTCATCTGGCGTTAGATTCTTTCCTACTTGTGTAAATACACCCTTATCAATTTTAAAATCACCAACAAATGGTTCTTGTTCCATTGTGTAAATAGTTGCGTTTTTAAATAACATTTATATCACCTCTAGAGACTATTGTATCACGGTATGAAAAATAATTACATACTAAATGTAACATTTTGTAAACAAAACTCAATTGTCTTTCATCTGCTTATTTAATATAATGGATTTTAGGTGATTTTATGGCAAAAAAGAGAAGGAAAGTAAATACGAAGCGCATCGCAATCCTTGTTTTGATACCTATTATTTGTGTGGGTTTATTGATTGCGAATATGACAAATATTCGTTTGAGTATCAAAGGATATGATAGGGCTGCCAAAAAGGTCGTTTTAAAATTAGATAGTGAAGAAATTCATGATATTTTGAATTGTGATTATGTGATCGACATTGCGAAGTGGGATAAAGTAAAGAATAATTCGCATTATGTGTTGTATGACAAGTATTATCGAATGACAAAATATAAAACTTCCAAGGTTGTATATTTTGTGGATGCTTATTATGAGCGAATGGAAGATTTGAATTATTTGGGTTATACAACGAATTTCCTATTTAAAAATTCAGATTTATATACCATTAATACTTTGGATACTTTGATATCTTCAAATATTCCTTATGAAACGACAAAGAAATATTTAGCTGTCAAAGGGGCACAAATTTGTGACATTAAAGATTATGTGGATTCCGAACTAAGTCCATTAAAGGCGGTCTTAAAAGTTTCATATCCTGGCATTGACTCAAGTAAGCGAAATAGTCGTACATATACAATATTAAGTCCAGAAGATACTTTAGTTTTAATTAAAAATGGCTTTAGTGTAGGAAGTGATTATGAGCCAAGTGACTTAAGAAAGGTAAATATTCCTTATGAGAGTGAAGCTGGAGAATTAAGAGATGAGGCAGCTACGGCATTAGAAAAAATGTATAAGGATGGTTTAAAAGAAGGATACGATATCGCAATTAAGAATTCATATCGTTCGTATGAAAAACAAAAGGCGGTTTACGATGAATATTTTGCGACATATGATGCAGATTATGCGGCAAACCTAGTTTCTGTTCCTGGATCAAGTGAGCGTCAATGCGGGTTAAGTGTAGATTTAACGAGTCAAGGTGTGATGGACGGAATTTATGGTACATTTGGAGAAACTCCAGATTATGAATGGGTTGAGAAGAATGCATATAAATATGGTTTCATTTTACGCTTCCCAGAAAATGCAAGTGATAAAACGGGAGCTACAAATGAGCCATGGCATTTTAGGTATGTTGGAAAGAAAGTCGCAAAAGAAATCTATGATAAGGATTGGGTCTTAGAGGATTATATTCAGCATCATGGATTTACATACAATATGCGTTTGAATTGACGAATATAAAGGGATTAGATTAAACTAACTATGGTGATGATTATGTGGTTAGGATTACTAATTCCTTTTTTTGGTACAACATTAGGTTCAGCTTGTGTATACTTTTTGAAAAATACAAACAATGAATTACTATCCCGGTGCTTTTCGGGAATAGCTTCAGGTGTCATGGTCGCTGCTAGTATATGGTCTTTATTGATGCCGGCAATGGAACAGGAAAAGAATATCTTGATCATTGTACTGGGGATATTCTTAGGGGCTTTATTACTTCTTTTCTTAGATTGTATGATTCCTCACATTCATCCTGGAACGGATGATGAGGAGGGAAAGGGTTCGCATTTAAAGAAAACCACAAAGTTAGTCTTTGCGGTAACTTTACATAATATTCCAGAAGGTATGGCCGTTGGGGTAGTCTTGGCACAAGCGATTCAAACTGGAAATTATTTTTCAGCCTTGGCCCTATCCATTGGGATTGCGATTCAAAACTTTCCTGAAGGAGCTATTCTTTCTTTACCATTAAAGAGTAATGGCTTTTCAAAAAATAAAGCATTCATGATTGGTGCATTATCTGGTATTGTAGAACCTATATTCGGATATATTACCATTCTGTTTTCAAATTGGATCTTACAAGGTTTACCTTTGTGTTTAAGTTTTGCGGCAGGCGCCATGTTGTTTGTGGTGATTGAAGAACTTGTTCCTGAAATGGCTCAAGGAAAACATTCCAATCTTCCTACATTTTTTTTCTTGTTAGGATTTTGCATCATGATGATGTTAGATGTACTTTTAGGATAGGGTTTCATTTTTTTCAGAAAAGAGTTAAAATTATTTTACATTATGTAGAAGACCAATCGGAATTCTGCATTTTCTTTTGGAAAGGGTGGGGTCATGGAAAGCACAGATTTATTAAAGGGAAGTATATGGAAGTCAATATTGATTTTTTCTTTACCATTACTTGTAGGAAATTTATTTCAACAATTATATAATACAGTTGATTCTTATGTGGTAGGAAACTTTGTTAGTTCGCACGCGCTTGCGGCCGTAGGACAATCCACTTCCATTATTAATATGTTGGTTGGATTTTTCATGGGATTATCGACTGGAGCCGGTGTTGTGATCGCACAATATTTTGGGGCAAAAGAAATAAAAAAGATGCAAGATTCGATTCATACATCGCTAGCTCTAACATTGGTTTTATGTGTGTTATTTACTTTTTTAGGAATTATTTTGGCTAGACCTATTTTAGACATGATTGGTTCACCTAAAGAAGTTTTACCTTTAGCTGTTACGTATCTACAAATCTATTTTGCAGGAGTAAGCTTTGCGCTAATCTACAATATGGGAGCCGGTATTTTAAGAGCTTTAGGCGATAGTAAAAATCCATTGATTTATTTAGTTGTATCCAGTCTAGTTAACATTGTGTTAGATTTTGTATTTGTGATTTACTTTGACTTAGGAGTTGCCGGTGTTGGCATTGCGACAACTCTAGCTCAGCTAGTTTCTGCCATTTTAGTCATGCATGAATTGATGCATACGGATAAGGATTATAAGGTATATATTTCCAAGATTCGTTTTTGTAAGCCAATCCTTTCACGAATTATTTCGATTGGAATTCCAGCGGCTCTACAAAACAGTATTGTTTCCTTTTCCAATGTCATTGTACAATCGTATATTTCTAGATTTGGATCGGCTGCCGTTGCAGGCTATAGTACAACGACAAAGCTAGATGGATTCTTGCAGCTTCCAATTCAAAGCTTCTCAATGGCCATCACAACATTCGTAGGTCAAAACTATGGGGCACAAAACTATAAGCGTGTAAGAAAAGGATTGTATACCACACTTATTATGTGTGAAGTGATTATTGTATTAGGAGCTTTCTTGATTTATACAAATGGAGACCTCTTAGTTGGACTGTTCTCACAGGATAAAGATGTGATTGTAGCAGGTGTCACTATGATTTCTGTTTTTGCGCCAGGCTATATCTTCCTTCCCTTATCCCACATTACGGCAGGTGCATTAAGAGGAGTAGGTTTATCGAAGGTTCCAATGTATTCGATGATTTTATGTTTCGTTATTTTAAGACAAGTCTATTTGTTTGTGGCAACACAATTTAGTTCAGAATTGATCACTGTATTCTTAGGTTGGCCTTTGACATGGATTGTAAATGCAGCATTATTAATGGGCTATTATCATATATATTCAAAAAAACTAGTAAGAGGCGAGATATATTAATATCCCGCCTTTTTTCTTTGTTTTGAATTAGGAATATTTAACTCCTTACGATATTTAGATATGGTTCTTCTTGAAGCATACAATTCCATATCTTCAAGTTCCTTTACAATTTGTTCATCCTGTAGAGGATTTTCTTTATCTTCTACCATAATTAATAATTGAATAGCCTTTTGAATCGAGTCCTTACTGCTTCCATTATGTGTTTTTGAAACAAATAGATCTTTAACAGGATAGATTTGATTATTGAATTCATAATATTTATCACTGAGTGTTCTAGAAACTGTGGAAATGGAGTATCCAGATTCTTGAGCAATTTCTTTAAGTGTACATTCTCTTAAATCATCTTGAAATAGAAAGTAATTCTTTTGATGGGTAATCAAAATATTGGCGAGTAAAAGAATGGTCTTATTTCTACGGTTTAAACTATCAATATAGAATTTTGCTTCATTTAAATATTTCTTTGCCTCTTTCGATAATTTTACTTCTTCACAATGAAGCGACAGATTTCCCATTTCTTTAGGGATGATCTTTAATTGATCTTCAATAATCTCGATTGTGAATTCAGGTAATGCGAGATTTGTCGTGCTTTCTGTTGCATATTCACTACATGGAAAAGGATTGCACTCTTGCATGTGGGCTAATTCATCAAATACAGATTCATAAGGTATATCTAAGGATTCAGAAATCGTATAGAAATCTTTTTCTTCAAGTTCCTTTGAATAATCCTTTAATATTGTATATGCGATGATATATTCTTTTTCTTTTAGTTGTATCATTAAAGAATCAACACTGTTTTTGGCAGCAACTCCAAGGGGTTCAAAGGTTTGAATTAAATTTAATGTATCTGTAAATTCTTCTTTTGTACATTTTAAATCGTTTAGAACTATATCTAAGTCATAGTTAAAGAATCCATGACTATCTAAGGATTCAATAATATAATCGGCAATGGTTTCATTATGCTTTTGTTTTGTAGTGTGTAGCTGTAGATATAACTCATTCTTTAGGCTTGGTTTATCTGAAATACCTGCTTCTAAATATTGTTGGATATCTTGGCTAGGGGTGTATTCTAGAAAAGGATTATTTTGGCTGACAGTATATAAAAGGTCGGATAAAGTCTGTCTATCTTTACTTAATATTTCAAGATGCGACTTTAAACCCGTTGTCATATGGAATGTCTGTTTATAGGTATGTGTATATATCAAGTCTTGTTTCATATATATATGTTAGCACATAATGTGGTATAATCATCTAAAAAAGTGGAGGGTAACATGATAGAAAAAATATTGGCATATATTTTGGCTTGCTGTAATAATAATGAATTTGATCAAACAACAGTTGCCTTAATAAGTGAAAACTTAAAGATCAGTCGATCACAGATATCGGTTGTTTTAAATAAACTAGTGAAAGAAAATAAGCTTGTTCGTATTGAATCTAAGCCTTTTTGTTTCATTTCCGTTGATTATTTAAAAGAAAAGGGAATTCCCTATAAAGATAATGTATATACAAGTATAAATGAATTGATGTCAAACCAGGAAAAGAAGGATTTTGAAAAACTAGTAGGTATGAATCATTCATTGGCTCAAACAGTTAAACAATGTAAGGCTACGATTTCATACCCGCCTAATGGTCTACCAATGTTACTTTATGGTCCTACTGGAACAGGTAAATCTTTGATTGCGAAGCTTACGTATGAGTGGGCTAGAAATCAAGGTGTAATTGCGAAGGATGGACAATTTATACAGGTAAACTGTAGTGAATATGCGAATAACCCAGAATTATTAACGGCAAATCTATTTGGACATGTCAAAGGTGCCTTTACAGGTGCTGAAAAAGACAATGAAGGATTGATTGCGCTAGCTGATAATGGTGTCTTGTTTTTGGATGAGGTGCATGAATTAAAGGCGGAGTGTCAGGAAAAATTATTTTTATTTATGGATCAAGGTATTTATCATCGTGTGGGAGATAATGAAAAGTGGTATAAGTCTAATGTTCGGATTGTATTTGCAACAACAGAAAATCCGGATAAGGTTTTATTAAAAACATTGATGCGACGTATTCCTATGATTATTACGATTCCAAGTCTTGAACAAAGAGGCACGCAAGAGCGTATTGAGTTGTTGCATGATATTTTTAGTCAAGAAGAAAAGCGCTTGAATTGTCAGATCAAAATGAGCAGTAAGGTATATAATGCGTTGTTGCAAAGTAAGATGCCAGGAAATATTGGTCAATTAAAGAGTAGTGTTCAGTCTTGTTGTATCAATTCCTTATTCGATAAGGTTAATGATGATTTAGTGATTCATTTGGATAGCTTGCCTCAGGATTTGTTGCAGCAAGTGTATGCCAATCAAAAAACTGTTCTAGATGACGATGAATATATTTATGTAGATGATTTACAAGGATACTATAATGGACAAAAAGAAATCTTACAGTTAAATGAGAGTGTGTTGGCTTGTTACAGACAGTACAAGGAAGAACATATGAATTTGTCGGATTTTATGGCTAAAGAGAAGAATTATGTTCAGAAATATTTTGATAATTTAATTTTTAGAAAGAAAGAATCTAGTCAAGTAGATTATTATAATCGTGGTGTGCAGCATATCTTTAATTTGATTGAATCTCGATATGGTTTAAAAATCACAAATAATGAAACGTTATCGATTGCTTCTTACTTAGATGAAATTCACCATGAGTATCATGATTTAAGAAGTTGGTTTATAAAGCATGAAGAAGAATGTGATGATTTATACCAGTTGCTTCAGGAAGAATTCTTTAGAGCTACTAATGTATCTTTAGAAATCTGTACATATTTAAAGTCTTATCTGGAAATTGATATGTATTCTATTATTATTTGTACATTTATCTTCTATGTATATAATGTACAAAAAGATTCTAGGCTTTCTCAAAAAGCAGCTGTTGTACTTTCACATGGCTTTTCTACGGCTTCTAGTATTGCAGATGCAGCCAATCGTTTCTTAGGCCAATATATTTTTGATGCCTTAGATATGCCACTATATATTGATACGGCTACAATGATTGACAAGCTGAATCGTTATTTGGATCGTATTGGCAAGGTAAAAGAACTATATTTATTAGTGGATATGGGAAGCTTAGAAGATATTTACAAGGGTCTGCATATTGAAAATGCCAATATTGGAATTATTAATAATGTCAGTACACCAATCGCATTAGAGATTGGAAATGGCATTCGTAACAATATGGAGATGGATGCTTTGCTTCAAAAAACAATTGATGCTTTCCATGTGAATTTTGCGTATCATATTGAAAAGAACCAACTAAAACAACCTGTTATTCTTTGCTCATGTGCAAGTGGATTAGGAACGGCTAAGAAGTTGAAGTCAATGTTAGAACAGTCTTTTCCAGATGGAATCAATTTAGATGTGAAGACATTAAATTATTCGGAATTGATTGAACTAGGTAATAAGAATAATGTATTTGAAGAATATGACGTTCTATGTGTACTTGGAACGTTGGATCCCAATATGGAAGACATTCCATTTGTAGGGCTTGAAGACTTGATTATTGAAGATACATTTAATGATTTTAATCAATATTTCAAAGACTATATGGATGAAGAGCAGCTGTCTGTATTTGATAAAAATATTCTACATAACTTCTCATTGAGTAATATTATGAATGCACTAACGATATTAAATCCAACGAAGCTATTAGAACAGGTTGCCAATGCGATTGATGTTCTGCAGAAATATGTCGGGGTTCGTTTTAGTAATCGTACTTGTTTTGGATTGTATGTACACATTTGTTGCTTGATTGAAAGATTGGTTGTATCTAGAAATGCGGAATATGACCCAAGCTTAGATTTCTTAAATGAACATAAAGATTTTGTGGAATATGTTAAGAAGGCGTTTAAACAAGTAGAGGATTTCTATGGTGTAGATATTCCTACAGAGGAAATGATTCATATTTATAATTATGTGAAGAATAACTAGTAAAGATGGGAAAACTCATCTTTATTTTTATATCATTTTTCTATGGCACAATATTTGCTTGTATATAAGTGAGCGACGTAATCAGAAAGGAGAAAGAAAATGAGTAGAGTGATATTTGCTTCTCATGGAGGATTATCAAAAGGAATGAAAGATTCTGTTTCTATGATTGTTGGTGACTTGGCGAAGGACGTAGAAACATATAGCTTACTTCCTGGTCAAAATCCTGAAGACTTTTATCAAGAGCTTTCTAAACAAGCAAAAGAGAGTGATGAACAAATTTTAGTTTTGTGTGACATCAAAGGTGGAAGTGTTCATACAGCTTTATCAAAGCTTGCGGTATTGGATAATGTAATGGTTTTCTCAGGAATGAACATGGGATTAGCACTAGATGCAGTGATGAAAAGTCTAGGTGGTGAAGTTAGCTTAGAGGATGCTACAGATTTGATCAATGCAGCTAAAGAGGGAATGACTGTTATGAATGGCATGTCTAGCGAAGAAGACGAAGATTTCTAAAAGGAGGAAAATAACATGATTAAATTATTAAGAGTAGATCATAGATTGTTACATGGTCAAGTTGCTTTTTCTTGGAAAAATGCAGTTGAAGCCGATTGTATCTTAGTTGCGTGTGACGCAGTTATGAAAGATGATTTAAGAAAAACTTCAATCAAATTGGCAAAACCAAATGGTGTTAAATTGGTTATTAAAAATATGGATGATGCAGTGAATGCGATCAACAGTGGTGTTACAGATAAATACAAATTATTAATTGTTGTTGAATCTATTAAAGATGCAGAAAGATTATGTAAAGATTGCAACATCAAGAAATTAAATCTTGGTGGAACAAAGGCAACAGCTGAAACTCGTAATATTTCAAAGGCTATGAATATTACACCAGCAGAAGAAACAATTTTAAAAGGATTATGTGCAGCAGGTGTGGATGTAACAATCCAAATGGTACCTGAAGATAATGCAGTAAACGTAGAAAAAGTATTATAGGAGGAGAAACATGTTACTACAAGCAATTTTACTTGGTTTGGTAGCAATGCTTGGAAATGCTGAATATTTGTTCGGAACAAGCTTGTTGTCAAGACCATTGGTTATGGGAGCTTTAACAGGTGTTGTACTAGGTGATATCCCAACCGGTGTTACTTTAGGTGCAACTTTAGAGTTGGCATTTATGGGAGCTTTCTCAATCGGAGCAAGTATTCCACCTGAAATGATTTCAGGAACAGTATTAGGAACAGCTTTCACAATTACTACAGGAGCTGGACCAGAAACAGCATTGACTGTTGGTTTACCAGTTGCTTCATTGGTTTTAATCGCAAAGAACGTTGGAATGGTATTCATTTTACCTCCATTTGTTCACAAAGCAGATAAATATGCAGCTGAAGGAAACATGGCAGGAGTTGCTAGAATGCACTTCTTAGGTGGATTCTTCGGTGTTAACTTGATTATCGGTGTTATCGTGGCATGTGGATACTATGCAGGTGGACCTGCAGTTCAGGCTTTATTGAATGTAATTCCTGAATGGATTTCAAATGGTTTACAAATCACAATGGGCTTATTACCTGCAATCGGATTTGGTTTATTGTTGATGATGATCATGGACAAAGATGTTGCATGTTTCTTCTTCTTAGGATTCGCATTAAGCGTATACTTAGGAATTCCAGTAACTGCAATCGCAATTTTTGGAGCTATCATCGCTATCGTATTAACTCAACTACGTAGCAATTCAGCTCAAACAGCTACAGAAGGAGGATTAGACGAAGATGACGACTTCTAATAAATTAACAAAAAAGGAAATAAATCAAGTATTCTGGCGTTCATTCGGAATGGAGTGGGACTGGAACTATGAAAGACAGATGAACATGGCATACTGCTACTGTATGTTACCAGTAATCAAAAAATTATATTCAAATAAAGAAGACCAAATTGCAGCTATGCAACGTCACTTGGAATTCTTCAATACAACACCTCAATTGTCAACATTGATTCTTGGTATCAGTGCTGCTATGGAAGAAAGTAACGCAAATGATCCTAACTTCGATACAGAAAGTATCAACAGTGTTAAGGTTTCATTGATGGGACCTTTAGCTGGTATTGGTGACTCATTCATCTGGGGAACATTACGTATCATCGCTACAGGTGTAGGTCTATCATTAGCAAATCAAGGAAATATCTTAGGACCTATCTTATTCTTATTGATCTTCAACATCCCTGCTCAAGGATTACGTTATTACTTAATGAACGCTGGTTATAAATTAGGTAGTGGATTCTTGGCTAAAATCCAGGAAAATGGATTGATGTCAAAATTGACTTATGCAGCAAGCGTTTTAGGATTGATGGTTGTTGGTGGTATGACGGCTGAAAATGTTTCAATCAAATTCCCATTGGCATTTGGTTCTGGTGATGAAGCAACTACATTAAATGATGTATTCAATAATATTATGCCTGGTTTAATGCCATTATTATTCACATTATTGGTTTACTATTTATTGAAAAAGAAAAATGTTAAGACAACATCATTGTTGTTATTGTGTGTCGCAATCGGATTGATTGGCTCATTCTTTGGTATCTTAGGTTGTTAATAAAATTTAAATAGATGGAGGACATGAAAATGATTAAATTTAACGAACAAGAAAAAATCGATAGCGTAAATGGAGCATTGGCTCTACGCCCTCGAATCAACGAAATCGTTGATGAAATCTGCGAACGTGGATATTCAAACATCTGCTGGTTAGGTGTTGGTGGTACTTGGGCAAGTGCTATGCAGGCTACAGTACACATGAAAGAGATGAGTGCTATTGAAACTTGGGCAGAAAATGCTGCTGAATACTTAACTACAGGAAACAAACGTATTACTAAAGATACAGTTGTTATTATCTCTTCTGTAACTGGAAACACTAAAGAAGTTGTTGAAGCTATTAAAAAAATCAAAGAAGAAGTTGGAGCTACAGTTATCTCATTTGTAGATGCTAAAGAAGCTATCTTATTAGACTTAGGAGACTACAAGATTTCTTACCCAGTTAACGAACAATTAAAGTTCTTCATGGTTGCTGACCGCTTTATGTTCAACAATGGTGAATTCGAAGACTACGAAGATATGTATGCAGAATTTGACAAATACTTAGCACAAGATTTAGTAGAAGTTGAAAAGCAAGCTGAACCATTCGCAATTGAATTCGCTAAAAAACACTGGAATGATGAAATGCACTACTTTGTAGGTGCTGGTAACCAATGGGGAGCAACTTACTCATACGCAATGTGCTACTGGGAAGAACAATTGTGGTTAAAAACTAAATCAATCACATCAAATGAATTCTTCCACGGTATGTTCGAAATCGTAACTAAAGAAACTCCAGTTACAATTTATATTGGTGAAGATGCTCAACGTCCATTATCTGAACGTGTTGCTAACTTCATTCCAAGAATTTGTGCAAACTACACAATTATCGATTCTAAAGATTACGAATTAAAGGGTATTAGCGAAAAATATCGTAAACACTTGTCTCACCATGTAATGCATGCTGTAAACAACAGAATTGACGTTCACATGGAAATCGAAACTCGTCACCCAATGGAAATCCGTCGTTATTACAGAAGATTAGAATACTAAAATATAAAGGTGGAACCATTCCACCTTTTATATGTTGTTTAGGGAGGTACATATGGAAAAATTAACAATGCTGGATTATGTTAAAGAAACGCCAGGCGTCTTAAGAAAGAACATTGAACAATATGAAACATTGCTAGAACCATTAATGAAGGAAGTGCAAGGAAAAGAAATCAAACGTATTTTGCTTGTGGCTTCTGGATCAAGTCGTAATGCTTGTTATTGTGCAAGAAGCTTTGTAGAAAAAGTAAGTGGTTTAGAAGTAAGAATTATTACGCCATACACATTTACATATTATGAAAATGATATTAGAGAAACAGACTTAGTTTTGGTTGTTACGCAGAGTGGTTTAAGTACAAACGCAATTGAAGCGTTAAAAATCATTAAGAAAAAACAATATAGGGCAATTTGTTTAACTGGAAATAAGAATAGTGATGTAAAAGACTATGCAGATGCTGTCATCGAATATGGGGTTGGTGAAGAATTAGTTGGTTATGTCACAAAGGGCGTTTCAACATTGGCATTATTCTTAGATTTATTTGCGGTTGTGTATTCTGGTAAAGTGGAATATTTAGAAGAATTGAAAAAGGCTGCAGATTTGAATGAAGAAATGATAGATAAGGCAACAGATTTTATTCAGTTACACTATAAGAATTTATCATCTATGTCATGGGTGTATAGCTGTGGTGCAGGTGCCAATTATGGTACGGCATTGGAAAGTGCATTAAAAATGGGAGAAACAATACATATTCCTAGCTGCTGTTATGAAATTGAGGAGTATATTCATGGTCCAAATTTACAATTAACACCGAAATATAATGTGATTTTCTTTGATGGAAACGATGTGGCAAGTCATCGTGTGGAACAAGTATATAAGGCTACACGCAAAGTAAGTGAGCGTGCTTATTTGATTTCAAATAATCCAGGATTGGCAAATGATAATCACGTTTTAAGCTTGAGTGATATGGTATCAAGTGAACTTTCACCAATTGTTTATTTACCATTTGTACAACTATTAAGCTTTATTATTTCAAACGACTTACATTCCATTTATCAACATCCTTTATTAAAGGAATTTAAGGCTATTGCGGCTGCAAAAACGGAGAATTTTGTAAATTATGACGGCGATGATTAATACAGTGATTTTTGATATGGATGGATTAATGTTTGATACAGAAACACTTTATATTGATGTATTTGAAGATGTTTGTAAAAAACATGGTCACGCTTTTCCAAGAGAATATTTTTTAGGGATGTTAGGCACAAGTCATTTTGATTATTCGATCTACCATAAGGAATATCCATGGCTTGAGGATATGATAAAAATCGCAGATGATGTGTTCACTTCCTATTATGATGAGCGCTTTGCGATTCCGGGTTCTGCCAATAAATATGGTCTTGAAGAATTACATAATTATTTAAAGGAAAAAGGATACAAAATCTGTATAGCCTCTAGTTCAAGTGTTTCTCATATTAAGAAGTTAGTAGGAAACTGTGGATTTGATTTTCAAGCAGATTTGATGCTTTCATCACAAGATGAATATGCGTCAAAACCAGCTCCCGATTTATTTTTGGCATGTGCAAAAAAGATGGGAGTAAAGCCTGAAAATTGTATCGTACTTGAAGATAGTAAGAATGGAATTCGTGCGGCTTATAACGCAAATATGCGAAGAGTTTGGATTCCGGACCAAGTACAATTTGATGAAGAAGATATGAAATATGTGGATCTTCAATGTAAAGATTTAAAAAGGGTTATAGATATATTAGAAGCAATGTAGTGTTGCTTCTTTTCGTGCTATACTATATTTGTTTTTAGGGGAGATATGTATGTTAGAGTTAGTCGTATTTGATGTAGATGGGTTAATGATTGACACAGAAAGTGTATGGAAAGATGCTTTTGATGTAGTGGGAAATAAGTATGGTATTTCCAATTTAGGCGATGCTTTATTTAGTAAGCTTGTAGGGAAAAGACTTGAGGATGAAAAGGAAGCTATCGATGAGCATATTCCAAGTGAAATTCAAGAAGAATTATTGGATGAGTGGAGAGAAATTGGACTTCGTTCATTGGAAAGAGAAGTACCAGTAAAGCCAGGTTTATATGAGATATTAGATTTTCTTGAAGAAAATCATATTAAAATGGCCGTCGCAACTACTACAAGAAGAGAATTGACAGAACAACGATTAAAGAAAATTGGCGTATTTGATCGTTTTGACTATGTTCTTTGCGGGGACGAGGTGACAAAGCGAAAACCAAATCCAGAGATTTATGAAACTGTATTAAAAAAGATGGGCGTAACCAATAAGAATGCACTTGTATTAGAGGATAGCGTTGTTGGTGTAGAGGCTGCTTATCGAGCTGGAATTGATTGTATTCAAGTACCGGATTTGATTGCTCCAACAGAAGTACAGGAAAAACAGACAATTTGTATCGTTAGAGATCTAACAGAAGCTAGAGATTATATTAAAGAGAACCGAGTGTAAAATGCGACAAAATGATTTTGAAAATACACCCATGTTGAAGCTTGTTATGGGGTTGGCTATACCGAGTATGATTGCACAACTCGTCAATATTCTATATTCCATTGTTGACCGTATGTTTGTAGGCCAGATTGAAGAAGTAGGAAATTTATGTTTGGCAGCCGTTGGAATATGTGGGCCAATCGTAACCTTGTTATCGAGCTTTGGAACACTGGTTGGTATTGGAGGTTCTATTTGGCTATCGATGTGTTTGGGACAAAAGAATGAGAGAAGGGCAAGTCAAATTTTATATAACAGCTTTGTGATGTTGGTTGTTCTTTCCATTTGTTTAACACTTGGATTCATTTTTTTAAAACACGATTTAATCTATTGGTTTGGTGGTAGTGATACTCTATATCCTTATGCCAATACATATCTTACAATCTATACATTGGGCACTTTTTTTGCTCTAATGTCGATCGGATTAAATTATTTTATAACGGGACAAGGTTATGCCACCATTGCCATGTTTAGCGTATGTATTGGGGCCATCACAAATATTATATTTGATTTTATTTTGATTCGTACACTGAAGATTGGCGTAGCTGGAGCTGCCATTGGTACTGTGATTGCTCAATTCTTATCGTGTATGTTTGTGCTTTGTTTTTTGAGGTTTAAGGCAAAAGTCAAACTTCGTAAGGAAGAATTATCCATAGAGAAAATGAAGCATATTGCAAAATTAGGTTTTTCACCATTTCTTATTATCGCATCCGATTCAGTCATTTTAATAGTGATGAATATGATGCTTCAAAAGTATGGTGGTAGTATGGGTGACGTCTATATATCGGCAATTACAGTAGCCCAAAGCTATTTCTTGTTGATTACGGGACCTCTTCTTGGAATTAGTTCAGGAACACAGCCGATATTTGCGTATCATTTTGGTTCACGCAATTTAAAGAAAATCAAAGAAGCATTTAAAATTGTGATTTCATTTGCGTTTTTATTTTGCTTAGTCATGTTCATTATTTCAATGTGCTATTCAAATGTATTTGTAGCTTTGTTTACAAGTGATGTTACAACTATGCCAATTGCGCAAAGAGCCATTAAAATCTTCTGTTTAGGTATTTTAATGATGTCCATTCAATATGTTTTAGTGGATGGAATCACGGGATTATCTAATGTAAAACTATCTTTGTTTTTATCGTTAAATCGTAAAATGATGTATTTATGTTGTACATGCCTGTTACCTGTGTTTTTAGGGGTTTCAAATATTTTCTATGCACAACCCGCAGCTGATATTTATGCAAGTATTGTAACGATTATTTGTTTCATAAAAATCATTCCTTCTTATTTAAAAAGTCATGGTGTACAATAAGATTAGGTGATGATTATGTTTTTTAAGAAAGAGAAAAAGATGAATGTTCCAGATTTATGGAATTTCATGACATCCTTAAACAAAAAGGATAAGGCTTTGTTTGAAGAACTATTAGATAATGATAATGAACCTTTGGAATATAAGGGGGATGCCAAACAGGGCGGATTATTAAAGAATAAAAAAATGATCGAAAGAAAGGTTATTGAAAAAGAAGAGGATGGAAGGTTGCGTGATTATACGCAATATCGTATTCAGCCAGATGTGTATGAAGTTTTAAAGCCTTCTTATGACCAGTTTTATTCAATTATTGGTGATTAAGCTTGTAGAAAAAGCTGTCTTTTCGACAGCTTTTTAGAACATTTTACCTTCAAGCATTTGTTCAATCAAAGTAAATACAGTCTGTTCCATTCTTCCATCATACAACATTCTATGTTTGGCATCCTCAATATAAATCAAACGTTTCTTTTGTGCTGGAATCTTTTTGTAGGCATGTGTTGAGCTAGATGGTGAAATTACTTCATCGCTTGTTCCATGCAACATCAAAATTGGACATTCAATTTGAGAAATAGATTCTTTATATTGAGAAACGATTTTTGTGAAGGTTTGGTATTGCTTCGAACTAGGGCCTTTCTTTTCTTTGTCTGACTTTTTAAATAATCCTGTTACTTTTTTGATATCTAAATATTCAAAGGCAGGTGCACATAGAATTAAAGATTGTACTTTATAAATACTAGCTAAATAACTGGCAATTACGCCTCCCATGGAAAATCCAATTAGGATGACATTGGGATTTTCTTTAATGGCAAGACTTAATTTGGCTTCACATCTTTGTACCCAATCTTTGTAGTTGGCATCATTTGGATTGTTTAAATCATACATATCAAATTGAATTACTTCATATTTTTTGGCCTTTAAATAGCGGGCTAATGGATCGAATTCATGACTTAGATTTCTTCCAAATCCGTGGATTGTAACTATTATAGGTTTCTTTCTTCGATTAAATAAAGACATTCGCATCACCTCGTTGTATAATTATTATAGCATCTATTGAAAGGAAGGTCACATGTATATATGAAGGCAACTTTACTGATTAAAAATATTGAAAATTTATATACATGTGATAAGAATTTTACTATTTTGAATCATGCCTTTATTGCATGTCATCATGATAAGATTATCGAAATCAATACAGGATCTTACAAGGAGTGGCTAGATCCTGCAACCCGTGTGATTGATGCTCAGGGAGAGTGTGTTGTTCCCGCATTTATTGATTGTCAATTTAAAAGCTTTACACACGTGCGCTTAGGAGATCAGTTAAGACAGGATATCAACGCTTTATATGCGATGCGTCAAAATGGTATTTTAACTTTGATTTGTGACAATCCCAATACGCAAAGAATGAAACTTGATCAAGATGTATTTTATAAAAAAAATCAGTCGGAATTACCGGTATTGCATCGATTGAGTGAATTAAAGAATGAAATTCCAGAAACGTTTTTGATGAGCTGTGGCTTTGGTCTTCCAAACTCTTATGTATATAGTATGGCACCCATAAGTTATGTATTGTTTCAAACACATCGTGTGTGTTCTAGAAAATTGTTGGAAAGTATGACGTCTTTACCGGCAAAAGAATTTGGTTTATCGGATCGTGGCTCGATTGAAATTGGTAAAACGGCAGATCTTTTGGTTTTACAAGTCACAACGATTGAACATTATTTCCAAACTTTGGGAAGGCCTTTGATTCATCGTATGATTAAAAATGGAATTCAATTCTATCCGGAGTGGATGGTTTGTTAGGAAGAATTTTCTTCCTTTTTTCATTTATGTAAAAAAGATGGACTAGTCGTTAGTCCATCTTCCAAAGATTCCACATGGCAATACACTGTTGTTTGTTGTGACTGGTAATAGGTTTTCACCACATTCAATGTGCCCGCCTTTTTCTTTTTGAATCGATCTAGATAAAGCTTCATTTAGTGTTGAACAGCTAAATCCTGTTGTATAGCAGTTCACGATAAAGAATAGGGCATCATCACTTAAGATTTTCATACATTCTTGAATCAATGGGAATAATTCTTCTTCAAGCTTCCAAAGTTCGCCGTTTGGACCTCTACCATAGCTAGGAGGATCCATTACGATACCATCGTATTTTCTTCCTCTTCTTTGTTCTCTTTTTACAAATTTAATGCAGTCATCTACAATAAAACGGATCGTATGATCTTGTAGATTAGAAAGCTGCATGTTTTCTTTTGCCCATTGAATCATACCTTTTGAGGCATCTACATGCACAACTTCTTTAGCTCCGGCTTTTGAACAGGCCATAGTCGCACCGCCTGTATACGCAAACAGGTTTAGAATTCTTAAATCATCTCTTTTAGATTCTTTAATTTTATTGGCCATAAAATCCCAGTTGCTGGCTTGTTCAGGGAAAAGTCCTGTGTGTTTAAATCCAGTCGGACTGATTTTAAAGCGCAATCCTTTATATCCAATAGTCCAGAATTCTTTGACTGGTTTTTTCATTTCCCAATGACCACCACCAGATTTAGAACGGTGATATACCGCATCCGCTTTATTCCATGCACGCTCATCTTCAATTGGCCAGATTGCCACAGGGTCTGGTCTTCTAAGAATCGTTTGATTCCATCTTTCTAGTTTTTCTTTATTTCCAGTATCAATAACTTCATAGTCTTGCCATTCTTTAGCAATTTGATTCATACTTAAGTTCTCCTTTTAACTTAGTAATTATAACATAGATTTGCTAACTATGATATAATAGAGTGTGACTCTAGAAGGAGGTTTTAACATGTTTGTTCAAATGATTTGTAAAGATCGAAATGAAAAAGAAATGAATGAATTGTATGTTGTTTTAGGGCTTATCGCAAGACGTGAAGAAGTGCAAATTGAAGATCGTTATGATCATGTTGATATCTTGGTTTGTCCACAAGGAAAGATCATTGTGACAGAAGAAGATGGCGACATGGTTTTACGTGCGAATACTCGTCATGCAGGCCCAGGCTTTCATGCGTTTGTGGTAGATATATTTAAAGATATTCAGGAAGAAATACCTGGGGAATATGAATTGATAGATGATATGGAATTTGATAAGGATGAAGATTTTGATCGATTGAGTTCTATGTATGAGGATGAAATGGATTATATTCGTGGTGTTTTGTTGGAAAATGAAGTGATGCGTCAACAGAATTATATGTATGATGAAACGTATTTCTTGCCTCTACAAAAAGAAAATCGCATTCTTACAAGCCAGGGAGACTTGGATTTAAAGGAATTTAAGCATATGAATACACGCGATTTAATGGATGTTTTCTATGTTTGGAATGATTGGGAAAGAGATGCAAAATTCTATAAGAATTGTGCGTTAACTTTACTTGCCAAAGAAGGTGTTGGAAAGTATACATTAATGAATGAAAATACGATTAAACATGCGAATGATATTTGTGAATATATCGAGGCTGCTTATGAAAAGGATCATAATGTGGATCTTCCTTTAGATGCATATGCAGATTTATGTGAAAAGTTGGGTAGAGAGAATAAGTTACAGAATGCGAAAAACATGGAGCAGGAAGCTATTCAATATCGTATTCGTGAAGTATACCACTTATTTGAAGACGCAAGAGTTGTTGCGAGTGGTGCCGCTGAAAGAAGCTATGATCCTGTAAATCAAGCATTATGTTTAATGTCACCCTATACAGATGAAGCACAATGGGATTGGTTGATTCAGGCTAGTAAACAACCGGGTATTGTCACAAACTTAGAGAACATTATGGAACAAGATCCAATTCAATATGATAAGAAAACAATTTGGATGGATTCATGGCAAGAAGATGGTATCTATGTATTAGAGGCTGTACTTCGCTACAAAGAAAAATTCTTATATTTCCACGATGTATGTGCCAAGGAAAAGGATTTAGCTTTCTTAGAACAATGCATTAAGGAATCTGGTTTTACGAAAACGCAACTAGATTAGAGTTGATGGATTATGGATTTATTACTACTGTATTAACACCAAAACATAAAAAGATAGAAATTGGCAAAGCAATTATAAATAATTGAACCTTTTTGAATTTTATAGGTGCTCATATTTCTGAGCACTTTTTTTGTGTTTTATGGTAAAATTGATACGGTGATTAAAAATATGAGTAACTCAATATTAGATACATTAAATGAAAATCAAAGAAAAGCTGCAACGACAATTAACGAACATGTTCGTATAATTGCGGGTGCTGGTAGTGGAAAAACACGTGTCTTAATGGCACGTATTGTTTATTTAGTTGAAGATTGTGGGATTATGCCAAATCGTATTTTGGCCATCACATTCACAAATAAGGCAGCCAATGAAATGAAGACACGTCTTACTGCACAACTTGGCAGTATGGCAAGTGTCGTACGAATTTCAACCATTCACTCTTTATGTGTAAGAATGCTTAGAGAAGATGCGGATTTGATTGGCTATCCAAAAACTTTCTCGATTATGGATCCAGAGGATCAAAAGGCTATCTTAAAGCCAATTTATAAAACATTAGAAGTAGATAAAACAGCTATTTCTTATAATCGTGCTTTAGGTGCTATTAGTGCTTATAAGACAAACTATATTGATCCACAAATGGCCGCAAATATGGCTATGGATGATGTGAGCATTACTTTAGCAAAAATCTATGCAGGCTATGAAAAACGTCGTAATGAAATGAAAGCTATGGACTTCGATGATCTATTATTAGAAGGACATCGCTTATTAAATAGCGTATCTTCTGTTCGTGAGAAGTGGCAAAATCGTTTAGACTACATTCATGTAGATGAGTTTCAGGACGTAGATCCAATTCAGTATGGAATTATTAAGTTGTTAACAGGAAAGAATACACATCTATGTGTTGTAGGAGATCCAGATCAGACAATCTATACTTGGCGTGGAGCAAGTGTTGATATTATCTTGAAGTTTAATAAGGATTTTGTGCCATGTCAAACCATCATTTTAAATGAGAATTACCGTTCAACACAGCCGATTCTAGATGCTTCCAATGCGGTTATTAAATACAATAAGGAACGTATTGATAAAGATCTATACACAAAGCTTCCGGGTGATGAAAAAATCACGATGTTTGAAGGTAAAGAGGATAGTGAAGAACCTATCTTTGTGGCTCGTCAAATCAATGAAAAGCACAAGAAGGGCTTGGAATATAAAGATATGGCCATTCTTTATCGTTCTAACTATTCTTCACGTGCATTTGAGCGTATCTTTAAATCTGTAGGTATTCCATATGTGATTTATGGTGGTGTTCGTTTCTATGAAAGACAAGAAATCAAGGATGCTCTATGTTATTTAAGATTATGTACAAATCGCAATGAAGAAGATCCAGATCAAATATCGTTAGATCTAGCTGTGCTTCGTGTAATCAATGTACCTCGCCGAGGAATTGGTGCGCGTACCATTGAAAATCTTCAACAACAAGCAGCCCAAAGACATATGAATCTATATGACGTTATGAAGGATCCGATTGGATTGAGTACGGCTGTTACTAAGAAATGTGAAATGTTTGTGGATTTAATCGAAGATCTTCGTGAAAATAGAGAACATTACGCGCTCGAAGATTTCTTGGATTATGTATTAGATACGACTGGATATATTTCGATGTTGAAAGAAGATAGAGAAAGTGGCCAGGACCGTATTGATAACTTAAAAGAACTAAAAGAAGATATTGCCCAAAGTATGATTGAAGATCCAGAAATGACGTTGGAATCTTATTTACAGGATATTGCTCTGTTTACGGATAAAACACAGGAAACAAGTGAAAATACTGTAAGCTTAATGACTGTGCATGCCGCAAAAGGATTAGAATTTGATACGGTATTTTTGGTAAACTTTAATGATGGTGTATTCCCAAGCTCAAGAGCCTGCGATGAAGGTGGTATGAAGGCATTAGAAGAAGAAAGACGACTTCTATATGTTGCGATGACACGTGCGAAAAAATCATTGTATATTTCATGGAATACAGGGTTTAGCTATATGCAGGATGCGTTTAAAACGCCAAGTCGTTTTAGGGCTGAAATCCCAATGGAATATATTGTGCAGGAAGAAAAAGAAGAGGCTCCTAAACAACCGAAGACTGTTGTTTCACAATCTCTAACAGGAAGACCAACTCGTGCTGCGGCAAACAAAAAGAAAGTGCGTTTACGTAAAGGGGATGCCGTTGAACATACGATTTATGGTCAGGGTGTTGTCCTTGAAATTCGTGGCGATGTCGCAACGATTGCGTTTGGACATACGATTGGTGTTAAAAAACTAAATGCATCTCATCCTTCTTTAAAGAAAGCTTAGGTGATCGATGATGGATGAAAAGGCAAGAATTTTAGAATTACGAAAAAAATTAGAGAAATATTCAATTGAATATTATGTATATGACAATCCAAGTGTAACCGACCAGGAATATGATCGATTAATGCAGGAATTGATGGCTTTGGAAGAGAAGTATCCCGAAATGTATGATGCGAATAGTCCAAGTCAAAGAATTATTGGATCTGTGCTAGATGGCTTTGAAAAGGTTACGCACGATTCACAAATGTTGTCCTTGGGCAATGTGTTTAATAAAGAAGAAATTGAAGAGTTTGTTCAAAGAATATCGGAAAGTGTGGACAATCCTGAATTTGTAGTCGAATGTAAATATGATGGATTAGCCATGTCTTTACTTTATGATAATGGAAACTTTACACGAGCCGTTACAAGAGGTGATGGAATCGTAGGAGAAGATGTTTCTAATAATGTGAAAACCATTATGTCTATTCCTATGCATATTCCCGAAACACGTCATGTTGAGGTTCGTGGTGAAGTCTATATGCCTAAGGCAAGCTTTGAACAATTAAATAAAAGACAAGAAGAAAGAGGATTGGCGCCTTTTGCGAATCCTAGAAATGCAGCTGCAGGATCCATTCGTCAATTGGATTCTGGCATTTGTGCAAGCCGTAAATTGGATGCCTATTGGTATTATTTCCAGAATGCTTCTGATTTTGCACTACAAACACAAGAAGAAGCTTTAGAAACAATGTCTAAACTACATTTTAGAGTCAATCCACTACGTAAGGTTTGTACAACCGTCGATGAAATTTGGCAGTTTATTCAAAAAATTCAAGAAAAACGAGAGGATCTACCTTATGAAATCGATGGTATGGTCATTAAATTAAATAATTTGGCCGAACAAAGAGTGCTTGGTAGTACCGCAAAGGTACCTCGTTATGCGACAGCCTATAAATTTCCAGCTCAGGAAGTTTTAACACGACTAAAAGACATTGTGATTACTGTAGGTCGTACAGGTAAAATTACACCAAATGCTGTATTAGAGCCCGTACGCGTGGCAGGAACAACGGTAAGTGCTGCTCAGCTTCATAATGAAGATATGATTGCGAATAAGGATTTACGTATTGGCGATATTGTTGTCGTGAGAAAAGCAGGCGAAATCATTCCAGAAGTAGTGACAAGTGTACCTGAAAGAAGAGATGGAACACAACTTCCATATCATTTCCCAACAACATGTCCAATTTGTGGATCTCACTTAGTTCGATTACCAGATGAAGCGGCTCACTATTGTATCAACCAGGATTGTCCGGCTCGCGTCGTTGAAAGTATGATTCATTTTGCGTCTAGAGATGCGATGAATATAGATACATTAGGAGACAAGAAGATTGAACAGCTTCATGATTGGGGCTATTTAAATTCGATTGAAGATATTTATTTTTTAGACCGCTATTATGATGAATTAATTGAAAAACCAGGTTATCAAAAGAAGTCTGTAGATAAGCTTCTTGAATCGATTGAAAATAGTAAAAAGCAGCCATTGGGAGTCATTTTATATGGTTTAGGAATCCGTCAGGTTGGTAAAAAAGCCGCAATGATTCTAGCTGAACAATTTGGCGATATCGATACTTTAATGCATGCGAGTATGGATGATTTAGTTACGATTCATGATATTGGTTTGATTACAGCTCAAAGTGTTATGGCATTCTTCAAAGAGGAAAAGAATCGTCATTTGATTGATGTGTTAAAAAGTGTAGGGTGCACGTTTACGCAGGAAAAGAAACAAGTTGTACAAAGTCGTTTCACAAATAAAACATGTGTGTTGACGGGAACTCTGGAACACTATACGCGTAATGAGGCAAAGGCTATCCTAGAATCTTTAGGTGCGAATGTTTCAGGCTCTGTATCCAAAAAGACAGACTATGTCATTTATGGAGTAGCAGCGGGTTCTAAGCTTACAAAAGCACAGAATTTAGGTGTTGCGACAATGAGTGAAGAAGAGTTTGTGCAGGAGGTAGAAAATGCGAAAGAATAAATTAGTATTGGGTTTACTTGCTTTAAGCTTATGTGCTTGTTCTACCGGAAATAAAAATCAGGCGAATGCATTAAATGAAGATACATATCAGGCAGTTTTACCTTATGAATCCAGTGATACTCGAAGCAAGCATGTGGGTTTGATACAAGATACGGATTTGCGTGTTGAAATGGAAAGTGGCTTGATGGATCTATCAAAAAAATATTTTTCTGTCAATTCCGTAGGTTATAAGGTTCATCAGTTTCTAGATTATGATGAATTAGATGCGACAGATGGATCTAGAGGATTGCTTGGAACAGTTCGTGATGGAAATCCCAATGGATTAAATCCAAGTGCAGATGAAGAATTTGACACAGGAAATGGGATTGTTACGAAGGCAACAATTCTAGTAGATATTTATGAATTAGACTGGTATACCAATGACAATCTAAAGGGGATTTCTTTGGGTTTAGTGGTGAATGGTGAATTAAATGCATCGGATGGATCTACAGTTGAAATCTCAGATGAAAAAATGGAAAGCTATTTGGAAGTCACTTTCTCTAAGCTAGCATCTTATATGCATGAGCGTTTTAATGAAATTACGAAGGATATTCCTATTTTTGTTGCCGCTTATCGTTTGGATGATTCAAACACAACTGGAAAAGGTGGCTATGTTTATGAAGGTTACTATAAAGGTGGACAAGGAAGCTTTACCTCTTTAAAACAAGAATGGGTCTTAGTTCCTAGCTCACGTTTTAAAGAATTGGATTCAACAGCTTATAGTGAATTTACAGCTTTCAAGGAAGATATTTCAACAGTGCTTCCAGACAACACATATATTACTGGGGAAGCTAAATTTGAATCTAAGAAGCTAAAGAAATTAAATTTGACTATTACAGCACATGGAAAAACAGCTGGTGAAATATTGGCTGTTATAGAAGATGTCAGAGACCAGATGTCGATTTTTGAGTCTAAAAAGTGTGACTATTTGATTACGATTCTAAATGATGATACAGTGTATGCGTTAATTGAAAGAGAATCTGGTTCTAGTGAATGTAATGTGATCAGTAAGGTATAGGAGGAGACTTATGGAGAAGTTCAGTACAGAATATTTTCACAAATTGGCAAATGATTTGAAGTTCGACTTGAGTGATGAAGAAATCGAAGAATTAAAAAAGGATTTTGTTGCCGTTGAAGAACAAGTATCCCTTTTTGAAAAAGTGGACACAGATGGGGTAGAACCTATGGTTTATCCTTTTGAAGCACCTACAACATTCTTAAGAGAAGACGTTGTGAGTGATGTATTAAGTCAAGAAGATGCGTTAAAGAATGTGAAGGATGCACGTATGGGACATGTTCACGTTCCAAAGGTGGTGAAGTAAAATGGAAATTTCAAATTGTGTAAATAAACAAACAGCGATTGAAAAAATCAATGCTGCACAACCAAAATTAAATGCGGTTGTAACAATGATTGATGAAGAGGCCAACACAAATGCAGGTAAGCTTGCTGGTGTGCCTGTCGCATTAAAGGATAACATTTCAACTCGTGGTGTTAGAACAACAGCAAGTAGTCGTATTTTAGATAACTATGTGCCTGTATATGATGCTACGATTGTTGAAAAGCTAAGAGCTGCTGGAGCTGATTTTGTATGTAAGGCAAGTATGGATGAATTAGGTATGGGTGGTACAAATAAAAATGCTTATACAGGAGTGGTTCATAATCCTTATGATTTAGATCGTATTCCAGGAGGATCTAGCGGAGGGTGTGCAGCCCTTGTAGCTGATGGATGTGTACCTTTGGCAATAGGTACAGATACAGGGGATAGTGTACGTAAGCCAGCTGCTTATTGTGGTGTTGTAGGTGTTAAACCAACCTATGGACGTATTTCTCGCTATGGCATCATTCCATATGCAAGTTCACTTGATCATGTTGGATATTTTACAACTAACGTTCAGGATGCTGCGTTAGCTTTAGAGGTTCTTGCTGGTCGTGATGATCATGATATGACTTCTAGTTATGAACCGGTTGGAGAATATGAAAAATTATTGAATAGTGATCTTACTAATAAAACAATTGGTGTATTTAAAACGGTAATGGATGAAGTTGAAAACGAAGAATTAAAGGCTCAATTTAACGCTTTAGTTTCTAAATTAGAGGCAAAAGGAGCTAAAATCGTAGAGGTTGAAATGCCGAAAGAATACATGGAATTAATTGCGCCTGTATATAAAACAATTGCGAATGCCGAAGCAACCGCAAACCATTCAAATTTAGATGGTATTCGTTTTGGTATGCGCGAAGATGGTAGTGATTTAGAAGAGATTATGACAAATACACGTACAAAAGGATTCTCAAGCTATGTTCGTGCTCGTTTCGTGATTGGTTCTTATTCTTTATTCGAAGAAAACCAGGATCGTTTATTCAGAAAAGCTCAAAAGATTCGTCGCTTAATCGTTCAAGCTTACGCGAAGATGTTTGAAAAATGTGATGCCGTATTATGTGTTGCAGCACCTACGATTGCGCCATTGATCAATGAAAGTTCAAATGTTCGTTTTGGCGTATCTAGCTTTGCCGAAGAACACATGCAGTTACAAAATTTCTCAGGCTATCCAAGTATTACACTTCCATTAGGTAAAGTGGATTCTATGCCTGTGGCTGTGAATTTAACTTGTAAACCTTTTGAGGAACAAAAAATGTTTGATGTTTCAAGTGCAATTGAAGAATGCACAGGCTTAAAAGGTCAATGTTTGGAGGGATAAGAATGAATTATTTTGTAACAATTGGTATTGAAATCCATTGCGAATTAAAAACAAATACGAAAATGTTCTCAGGCGCTCCTGTACGCTTTGGAGAAACCGCAAATACATGTACAAGTGTTGTGGATCTTGGACATCCTGGATGCTTGCCTTGTGTCAATAAAGAGGCGGTTGCCTTAGCTATCAAGGCATGTACAGCTATGCATTGTGAGCTTGAGACATTGGTTCGTTTTGATCGTAAAAACTATTATTATTCAGATTTACCAAAAGGGTTCCAGATCACGCAGCAATTCCATCCAATTGGATCAAATGGATATGTGGAAATTGATGTAGATGGTGAAAAGAAAAAGATTCGTATTGAACGTATTCATATGGAAGAGGATACCGCAAAACAATTCCATAAAGAAACAGGTACATACATTGATTTTAACCGTGCTGGAACACCATTGATTGAAATTGTATCAAAGCCAGATATGCATAGTGCAAAAGAAGCAGCTGCATATGTAGAAACTCTTCGTAAAAATCTTTTATATCTAAATGTTAGTGATGTAAAGATGGAAGAAGGAAGTATGCGTTGCGATGTTAATATTTCTTTAAGTAAAGATAAAGATACTTTAGGAACAAAGACAGAGATCAAAAACTTGAACTCGATTGCGAATGTTCAAAAGGCAGTACAAGCAGAAATTGAACGTCAAAGTGCTTTACTAGATGCTGGTGAAAAAGTGGAACAGGCTACGCGTCGTTATGATGAGGCACAAAAGACAACGATTTTGATGCGTAAAAAAGAAGGAAATGTCGACTATAAGTATTTCCCAGAACCAAATATTTTCCCAATTCAATTGGATTTAGACTGGGTAAAATCAATTCAGGATAATTTGGAAGAACTTCCAGATGCTCGTTTAGATCGTTTTATGAAGGATTATGAATTGAGTGAGTACGATGCGAGTGTTTTAGTTTCGGACCGTGAAATGGCTGATTTCTTTGAGAAAGTATTAAAATCTACAAAGTTTGCGAAGAAAGCATGTAACTGGATCATTGGAGATGTGTCTGCTTATTTAAATAAAAATAATTTAAGCTTTGCGAAAATTCCTTGTACAAGTGAAAACCTTGCAAGCTTGATCAATGTGATTGAAGCTGGAGAAATCAGTGGTAAACAAGGTAAGGTTGTATTTGAAGAAGTGATGCAGGGAAAAGATCCTAAAAAAGTAATTGAAGAAAAGGGTATGAAGCAAGTTAGTGATGATGGTGCAATCTTAGCAATTGTACAAAGTGTATTGGATGCGAACCCTCAATCTATCGAAGATTTCAAAAATGGTAAGGATCGTGCTGTAGGATTCTTGGTAGGACAAGTCATGAAGGCAAGTCGTGGACAAGCAAATCCTAAGCGTACAAATGAACTAATTCAGGAAGAATTAAAGAAAAGATAAAAGTCTGATTCATTCAGACTTTTAATGTTTTCAAGTACTGTGATATAATAGTTACGTTATTAGGAGGTTTTTATGGCCAAGATGAAACGTAAAAGACTTGCATCCAATAAACCAACAGGACAAGGACACAAGCTTGTTTGGTTTACTGTTATTATAATTATGATTCCAGTTGTGATTGTAGGTTATGTATTATTGACAAGTATGGGCGGACAAAATCGTCCAGTAGAAGGAAGTCGTTTTTCTAAAACAGATTTAGACCCTGCCATTACCGATAGTAGTATTTCTTCACTAGAAACTAGCTTAACTTCGATTGATAATGTGGAAAAGGCAAGTGTGGATCTATTGAGCGCTACACTTCGAGTGCATCTTGATCTTGTAGATAGTGCAACGGATGATGTGGCAAATCAAGCATTGGATTCAGCTTATAATATTGTGAATGATCAATTACCAATTGATACATATTTTACAAATAAAGATGGATCGAAAATGTATGATCTTGAAATAGATTCTTATAATTATTTGATTGATGACACGCATACTGCGGATGGATGGACATATTTAAAATTAACGAAAACAGGTGCAAGTAAAGAACCTGTTACAGATAATATGACTACCGCAAAGGATCCAGAGCTTGCGAGTCAATTAAAGGCAGCCAGTGATCAGATTCAACAGAATATTGAAAATGCGCAAAATGAGGAGGATGGGCAATAGTCCATCTTTTCTTTTTTGGGGAGGATAAAATGAAATTATATCTTGATGACAATAATACTTGTTACACAATGCACGAAGCAACAGGTGAAATGCGATGCTTTGAAGAATTTGAGAATAATGTAAAATGGGTGGACTGTAAACCGTATGTATATGGAGATATTAAATTCATAGATAATGACATTTGTCCGGTGCATGTTTTGTTGAATACAAGCATGATTGATGAAAAATGGATCTATATGAATTTGAAGCCTTATATGTCTAAAAATGATCGTGTTTGTATTTTACCCTTTAGCTTTTTTGATGATACAAAAAATGAGCAGGATTGGAACAAACAATATGGACCTGGAATGGGAATATGGTATCGAAGCAATCAAGATGTGTTCTATAGATATGGAATTTCGAGTAGTCATATAACATGGGTTAATTATTTTACGGATTCAATTGAAGAAATGAAAAATAAAATAATGAATAGTTCAGTTTTACTTTTGACAGGTGGGGCTCCGGATTTAATGATGAAACGTATCAAAGAAAAGAAGTTAAAGAAAGTAATAAAAAATTATAAGGGAGTGATGATTGGATATAGTGCAGGTGCTATGATTCAATTGGATGCATATCATATCAGTCCAGATGAAGATTATCCGAAATTTTCATATCAAATTGGTCTTGGATGTTTATCAGGTTTTGATGTAGAGGTTCATTTTAGAAAGAGTAAAGTGCAAATGGAGAGTATTGAAAAAGTAAAAAATGATAAAAAAATTCCTGTGTATGGAATCTATGAAAATGGTGGAATGATCCTCGAAAAAGAGGTGATTTGTTTCGGTCAAGTGGATTGTTATTTATGAAAAGTGAAAAAAGTATAAATTTATTTGCATAAATTAATCTATTTTTTGCACAAATTAACAAAAAGTTAGAATTTAATGTTATTTTCACATTATTGTGACAAACTATATATAGTGTGAACCGATACTACGGTTAGAAATAGGGAAAAGAAAATAACATGACAGAAAATAATATGATGAGGAAAGAATAAAATGAAGTTTAGTAAATTAATAACCGAAGTAGATTTCGAATTGCTAGAATGGCTATGGGAACATGGATATCCTATAGATCGCATTGAAGAGGATGGAGAGATTTACTATAAAACACCGGCTATGTTATGTCAGAATCTAAAAGTAAATGATGAGGTAAAAAATTACACAAATGGTTTAATTAGTATGGAAATTGATAATGGTCGTAGTAGAAAAGGTATGTATCGAACAGGAAACCTACTGATTGATATGGATTCTAAAACAATCTTTAAAGATGAATGTAAAATTATGGTTTCGCAGTCAAGCTTTGCGGTCATTTCTTCGTTAATTGAAGTACCGCATAGAACAGTAAGTAGAGAAACATTAATTTTCTATTTAGAACAAATCTATCATCACGAAATTCAAGACAATACTTTAACAGTGCATATAGCTGCGATTCGCCGGACACTCGGTAAAAAATGCATAGGAACCCATAAAACTGTGGGTTATTATTGGCGATATGATGTAATAAAAGTTGTATAAAGTTGAAAAATGGCTCAAAATAAAGGTATAATAACTTCATAGTGGAAGGAGATATTAGATTATGCCACAACTATTTGAGTCAAAAGATAGTTTTAAAGAAAGTTTTAAAAATGCTGTTTCTGATGCCTATGGACGTGATTTTGAGGATACATATCCTGAAGAAAGATATATTGTTTTAGGTAACATGATTCGTGATTTTGCTGGTGAACATTGGAGAGAGACAAAAAATGCGATCAAAAAATCAGAAGCAAAACAACTTTATTATTTTTCAATGGAATTCTTGATGGGCCGCTTGATGACAAGCAACCTAATGAATTTAAACATTTATGACGTTGTTAAAGATGGTTTAAAAGATTTAGGTATGGATATCAATGACATGGAAAATATTGAAAGTGATGCTGGATTAGGAAATGGTGGTTTAGGAAGATTAGCCGCATGTTTCATGGATTCATTAGCATCTCTAGATTTACCAGGACATGGTAACTGTATTCGTTATCGTTATGGTCTATTTAAACAAAAAATTGAAAACAACCAACAGGTTGAATTACCAGATTGCTGGTTAAAAAATGGAAATGTTTGGGAAGTTTGGAAACCCCAACATGCCGTAAAAGTTGAATTTGGTGGATATGTAGATGGCTACATGGATGGATATGGAAAATTCCATGCTCAACATCATCCAGACTTTGTAGTTCGTGCTGTACCATATGATGAACCAATTGTTGGATATCACACAACAACAACAAATACCCTACGTTTATGGGATGCAGAAGTTGATGAAGATTCAGTTAACTCAGGTACATTAAATGAATATTTAAATAAAGTCACTGCAATTACAGCCAATGTATATCCTGATGATTCGACTATTGAAGGAAAACGTTTACGTTTAACACAAGAATATTTCTTTGTATGTGCAGGAATTGACCAAATCATCCGTTCACACTTACGCGTTTATCCTAGCTTGGATAATTTAGGAGACAAAGTTGCAATTCAATTAAATGATACGCACCCTGTATTAGTTATTCCTGAATTGATGCGTGTTTTATTAGATGACTATTTCTACGATTGGGATGATGCATGGAGCATCGTGACAAAGACTGTTGCATACACAAACCATACTGTTATGGCGGAAGCGTTGGAAAAATGGCCTCAAGACATGGTTCGTTCGTTATTGCCACGTCTATATATGATTATTGAGGAAATCAATCGTCGTTTCAAATATGACGTAGATCATAGAGGATTATGTGGAATTTTCAATAACGTTTCAATCCTTAAAGAAGGACAAGTACACATGGCAAACTTAGCTGTTGTGGGATCACACAGTGTAAATGGTGTTGCGAAACTTCACTCAGAAATTTTAGTGAATGATGTGTTCAAAGATTTTGTTACAATTTATCCAAATAAATTTAACAACAAGACAAACGGTATTACACACCGTAGATGGTTATTGTTCTCAAACCCTCAATTGACTGAATTATTAGAAGAAACAATTGGTGATGAGTTCAAGACAAATCCAGAAAAATTAGAAGATTTAATGGCATATGTTGAAGATGAAGCTTTACAAAATAAATTTATGAATGTGAAGTTAGAACGTAAAAAAATCTTGGCTGCCTATGTAAAAGAAACTCTTGGCATTGAAGTGGATGTAAATTCAATCTTTGATTGCCAGGCAAAACGTCTACATGCATATAAACGTCAATTGTTAAATATCTTCCATGTTATGTACCTATACTTAAGAATGAAACAGGATCCTTCATTTAGAATTTATCCTCGTACATTCTTCTATTCTGCAAAAGCAGCAGCTAGCTACGATTTAGCTAAGGAAATCATTAAGTTGATCAACATGGTTGCGAATGTTGTAAACAACGATCCTGAAATTTCTAAATACATGAAGGTTGTCTTCATTCCTAACTATTCAGTATCTATCGCAGAAATCTTGTTGAATGCAGCTGATGTTTCTGAACAAATTTCTACAGCTGGTAAAGAAGCAAGTGGTACAGGTAACATGAAGTATATGATGAATGGTGCTATTACACTTGGTACATTAGATGGAGCCAACGTTGAAATCGTTGAACGTGTTGGATATGAAAATGCGGAAATCTTTGGTTTACGCGTTGAAGACATTAATGAACTTCGTCATGAAAACTCATATAACGCATGGAATCTATACAATTCAAGTTACAACATCCGTATGGTAGTTGATTCACTTAAAAATTGTGTTTGGTCAAATGATCCAAATGAATTTAAATTGATCAATAACGATTTAATGATGCGTAATGATGAATTCTTTGTATTAGCGGATTTCGATGCATATTGTTATGCACAAGAAAAAGTACAGGCACGTTACATGGATAAGAATCGTTGGGCTAAGACAATGTTGATCAATATTGCGAAGTCTGGATATTTCTCAAGTGACCGTACAATTAGCGAGTACGCAAAAGAAATTTGGGATTTAAAACCATTGTCATTTGAAGACTAATTAAAAAATAGATCATATTTACCGAACAAAGGTCATATGATCTTTTTTTCATGATAGAATGAATTTATGAATGAAATTCTTTTTGCGGAAATCTACTATATATGTGTAGCTATCATGTTGGTTCTAGGGTTTAAAACCTATCGTTCCATGATGAAAAATAGCCAAAAAGTCAGCTTTTTGGCAGTTGTCTTTGTACATATATTATATTTTCAAACCGACTTAGTACGAATGACGACAAATAGTCAGGATCTGTTTCTAAATGAAATGTGCTTCCTGTTCTTTTCGCTATGCACACTTTCCTGGTTTAACTACATTCAGACAATGCTCGGTATTCATTATGTAAAGAAATCACAAACATTTTTTTCGATGCTTCCAGTGATTATAAGTGTTGTGTTATTATTGGTTAATACCTTGAATGGATGTTTGTTTTATATTGATCAAAGTGGAGATTTTCAAAATGGATCACTTTATATTTTATATGTTCTTATAAATGATATCTATTACATTATAGGAGCTTATCAAGCTTATATTTATAGTTATAGGGCGAAGAATTATCAACAAAAGAAATCCAATCAAATACTGGGAATTTATATGATATCTCTATTATTGATTGGTACGATTCAAGATTTTTTTCGTGACATTCCTGTTTTCTGTGTTGGTACCAGTCTTAGCATTTTAATCGTATATATCAGTTTAGAAGAACAAATGATTTCGATTGATCCATTAACACAATTAAACAACCGTAATCGTATGGAGCAGTATTTGTTCGAATGTGTAAGAAGTCAAGATTTAAATATGTATTTGTTGGTACTGGATGTGAATCGATTCAAAAAAATCAACGATGAACATGGACATGCCCAAGGTGACTTGGCATTAAAGGCTATTGCGAATTGTTTAAAGGAATCCTGTATTGAAAAGAGTGATTTTATTGCACGTTATGGCGGAGATGAATTTGTGATTGTTTATAAAGGGAATGATGTAGAGGATTTATGCCAAAGAATTCATGATTCTATTCAAAAACTATCTTTTCCTTTTGATCTGGATGTGAGTATTGGATGCGCACTATATCATAAAGATATGCATAAATGGAGTGATTGGTTTATTGAAGCAGATAAACGTCTATATAATGAAAAGAAGAACTTAAAAGGCCAGTGATTTACTGGCCTTCATTCGTACCAAGCGATAGCTCGAATAGGAGCACTATTACTGTTTTTGATTTTAAGTGGAAAGCAGCTAAACCAAAATAAGTCATTGCCACATAGATGTAAGTTCTTTAGATTCTCGATATTTAAAATATCATGATTCTTAAATAGAGCTTTATGCCTTGTTAAATTCATATCTGAGATAGGATCTAAACCAATCACATCAAAGCCGATACTTTTAAACTTTTGATTCAAAATGAAATCTAATACCTCCTCATCCATACAAGGGTATGCATTAAAGTAGGAAGCTTGATTCCAACGCTTGTTACAACCTAGATTAAAAAGAAGAAAATCTGCTTGTTTTGCCTTGTTAGAATCGATTAAATCCATTGTGATTGATTGTTCCTCTTTTAATGTTTTACAATCAATGACCAGAGCTTTACCTATGAATTGTTCTGGTGGAAATTGGTCTAATGTTGTGCGATTTTTAAAAATATGAGCTGGTGGGTTTACATGTGTTTCTGTATGTGAATACATATGCAACAAAGTTTCTTTAAAGCCATCCCTCATATAGTATTCATCGTTGTTAATTTAGGCTTTTCTGTACCTGGATAAACAAGCATATCCTCTGAAATTGTATGTGTTAAATCGATGACTTTCATTTTAACCTCTTTTACATACTATTTAAACACTACATTTGATCTGTATTGTGTTAGAATTATAAGTACAGGTGATTAAGTTATGAAAAGAATATTATTATTAGGAGCTACAGGCTCTATTGGTTTACAAACTGTGGATGTGATTGAACAACATCCAGATCAATTTTGTCTAGTTGGAATTGCAGCTGGACATCAAGTGAATGTGATGCAAAAAATCATTGATAAGCATCCTACAATCAAAGTGGCAGGCATTTCAGATGTTTCCAAGGCAAAGGATTTAAGTGGTGTAACTGTTTATAGTGGGGATAATGCGATGGTGGATTGTATTGAAAACTGTGAGTATGATTTACTAGTGAATGCTGTTGTAGGTTTTAGAGGCTTAAAGCCCACATTAACATCCTTAAAGAAGGGAATTGATGTTGCTCTAGCCAATAAAGAAAGTTTAGTCGCAGGTGGCGTTCTAGTTCGTCAAGCATTACATGAAACAAATACGAAACTATATCCAATCGATTCTGAGCATTCTGCCATCTTCCAATCCTTACAAGGAAATCGCAGTGCAGATGTAAAACGCTTGATTATTACGGCAAGTGGTGGAAGCTTTAGAGATAGAACCAGAGATGAATTGGGGAATGTTACAGTAGAAGAAACGTTAAAACATCCAAACTGGAATATGGGAAAACGAATTACAGTGGATAGTGCAACAATGGTAAATAAGGGATTTGAAGTCATTGAAGCCCATTATCTATTTGATTTGTCCTACGACAAAATCGATACGGTATTACATCGTCAAAGTATTGTACACTCAATGGTTGAATACAACGATAATGCGATTATAGCGCAATTAGGCTCTGCAGATATGCGATTACCAATTCAATATGCTTTGTGTTATCCAGATCGTCCTGTGTTAAAAGAGGATCATCCTTTGGATATGACAAAGACAATGGATTTGAATTTTAAAGAAATGGATTATGTCCGTTATCCAATGTTGAAGTTAGCTTATTCTATTGGTAGAAAAGAAGGGAATTTGGGAGCTGTTTTCAATGGAGCCGATGAACAGGCTGTACAATTATTCTTAGAAAAGAAGATTTCTTTCTTGCAGATTGAAGAAAGTATTGAGCAGGCTTGTAAGCAGGCAAAATATATTGAAAATCCAACAATTGAAGAATTAGAAGCAACAGATGCATGGGCTCGACAGTTTGTCGTAGAATATTGGGACTAGACCAATTGAAATTTTCGGAGTAAAATAATGGAATGAAATGGAGGGTTTGTCGTGAATAAAGCAAAGGTTTATTGTGTAGCAAGTGCTGTTGCGGTTTGTGTGGCTTCGAATCCTAGCGTTGATGTACTTGCCAAGCATGTACAGCCAGTAAAACTAGAAGAAAAAGCCCAACAAGCAATTTCAGCTGAAGAATTTATTAAGAATTATTTAAGTACAAAAGAAAATGATACATATAAATTGATTACTAAAGTAGATGAAGCAAATTATTTGTCTGTCTTAACAGGAAATAAATTGTTTAAGGATCTAACTTCAGAAAATCAAGATCAGATTAAAGCAGCTTATGAAACTGCCTATACCGATGCAGGTATGAAAAAAGAAGATGGATGTACTTTAAGTGCTTATGAAATTGTAGTCAATGAAGCAAATAAATTAGTCGCAAATGCGAAGAATGCATTGGAATTATCTTTAAAGGATGTGAAAAGCTTAGATGCAAAAAACTTTACATCGGATAGCTATGCAGTTTTAAAAGCATGTATAGATGAAGCGGATGCGTTAGTTGTTTTACCAGAAGTAACGATTGAACAGTTTTCGAATGAACAAGTTAATTTAGAAAATGCCAAAAAAGCTTTGGTCAATATTTCAGGCTTAAATGCATTGACAGATCAATCAAGTACATACAATAAGGATGATTATACAAAAGAAAGCTATAATGTGTATGAAAAGGCATTGGAACATGCTTTAACAGTATTGAAGAATGCTGCTTGTACGTATGATGAAGTAAATAAGGCACAGGATGCATTAAATCAAGCTGCAGCCAAATTAACGAAAAAGGCGGATTTTTCGGCTTTAAAAGATAAAGTAGCTGAGGGCTATGAATTTTTAAAGACAGATAAAGATATGCTTACAGAAGCATCTTACAATAACTTTAAAAAGGAATTAGAGGCATGTGATGTGGTTCTTCAAAATGATACTTCAACACAGGATGAAGTAGATAAAATGTTAGATGAGTTAAATGCTTATTTTGACAACAATGATAATTTTGAATATACAACTGTTACATTGGATATCAAAGAGGAATCAAAGAATGTTCAACAAAATGTAACTGTTGATGTACCTGTCAAACAACAGGTTGTTCAAGAACAGCCAAAAGTTGTACCAAAACCTGAAACCAAAAGTGTTCCAACTACTTCTAAACAGGCAACGACAGTGGCTGCAGAAAACTTTATTAAGACATATTTAACAAGCTCAAGTGGAAATGTATTTGCGATGGCAAATAGCTATAATTATCAAAAAATTCTATCTGGCATGCCAAGTTGGATGCAATTATCGGCTGCAGATCGTAGTGCTGTGAATGCTGAATTGGTAAGCAAGGGCGGTAAAAACTATCGTGAACTTGTAAAAGAAGCTCAGACTTATAGTATGAATACAAGAAAAAGTGGATTAATCAATACAGCTACAAATACAAATGTAACGCTTTACGCATGGTTATGTGCAATGTCATTAGGTATGTTAACATTTGTGTTAAAACGTCTAAGAAAACAAGATTAAGGGCTATGGCCCTTTTTTTCATGCTTAAAAATTGTTATAATAGTGCGAGAAAGGCTTATGATTTTATGAAAAAACAGAAATACAATGTTAAAGATTTAACTCTAGCATATTTCCAGAAAAAATCGAAATTGTATCGTGCAGGTGGATACAAATATGCCACTCCATTAAAGCGAAGTGCAGCGGATTATCAAAATCATTTCTTTGCATTCTTAATGGATATCAATATTTGTTTGTTACCTGTTTATATATGGGTTATTGAATTCTTATTAATTATGTGTGGATTGATTCCACCACATTTCTTTGATTTATTATTCTATTTGATGTTCGCATTACTTTTTGTCTCAAGTGTACTATTGTTGGCATTTTTTACGGCACGAACAAATGGACAGTCATTTGGATATGCTATGATGGATCTAAAATTGGTAAATAGAAGTAAGAAGGAGGCGATGCCTTTACAGCTAATTTTAAGACAAGCTCTAGGCTTTGGACTTCCACTTATGATTTTAGGATTTTTCTTTCAGGTGCCAGGTGTCATCGCATGGTGGGTTTTAAATGGAATTGTTGTGTTGATTACACCAAATCAACAAACGTTATTTGATTTGATTTTTGGCTTGGTTACTGTAAATGAACCGGATCAGGATATTCGTTTTGAAGTTAAACAAGAACCTGAAAAAGAAGAGCTAACAATCACTCCAATTGATTTACATATCCGCTCAAATTATAGTGATGACGGATATTATGATGTAGAAGAGTTGTTTAAGCAGGCAAAGGAAAATAAATTGGAAGTCATTTCCATCACAGACCATAACTGTGCAAGAGCCAATGCGGCTGCAATGCGTTTTTCAAGTCTTTATAACATCCAATATATTCCTGGTGTTGAAATTGATGCCCAATATAAAAGAATGCGTGTACGTATTTTAGGATATTATATTGATTGGACAAACGAAGTGTTTGAGGTATTAGAACAGAACTCATTAAAGCGAGAAAAAGAGCTTTCGATGGAACGTGTTCAAAAATTTGAAAATTATTCTGGTATTCGAATTGATGTGAATTCTTTGATTTCAAATTCTCGCTTCCAAACAATTACGCCGAATGAAATCACAAAAATGGTATTCCATAACGAAAGAACGCGTTTATTACCATTTGTAAAGAAATATATTGATGGCTGTGAAAGTGAAAGTGTGGCAATGGCACGCTTTGAATCGGATGTGTTTGGTAAGAATGGCCCTTGTTATGTCAAGGCAAGCTATCCAAGTGCGCAAGCTGTTATTAATGCGATTCATAATGCAGGCGGAATAGCTGTTTTATCAAGCTGGCATTTAGATTATATTTCAGATGAAGTATTAGAAGAAATCGTTGATTTAGGTATGGATGGAGTGGAATGCTTCTCAAATGATATTCATGAACAAACGGTTGCGGCAGCATTAAAGATAGTTTCGCAACGTAAATTATTTGTTTCTTGTGGTAGTGACTATCATGGTCCTACAAAGCCTAAATATCATATGGGTGTTTCAAATTGTCCACAAAAGGCTTTGCCGCTTGTACGAATTTTGACAAAAGCAGCGAAATAAATTTGCTCAATATGCACTTTATAGCGTATAATAGAGCAGTCAATAAGCAAAGAAAAGAAGAGTATTTATATAGAGTTCTGTAGAGAGCAGATAATTTTGGTGAAAATCTGTGTGCAATATATAGAGAATATGGTCTTGGAGCTTCTTTATCGATAGGTAGGTAAAGACGTATGCTGGCGTTAACAGCTTGAGGTGTGAAAACACAAACTAAGGTGGTACCACGAAGCTTTCGTCCTTGGATGAAAGCTTTTTTTAATTTTTATGATAGGAGGAAATATAGATGACACAAAAGAAAGAACCATTTTATTTAACAACGGCCATTGCGTATACATCGGGTAGACCTCATATTGGAAATACATATGAAATTATTTTATCTGATGCGATTGCTCGTTTTAAAAGAGCACAAGGATACGATGTATTCTTCCAGACAGGTACGGATGAGCATGGTGTAAAAATTGAAGAAAAGGCAAAGGCTGCTGGTGTAAGTCCACAAGAATTTGTAGATGACGTAGCTGCTCAAATTAAATCAAACTGGGATTTGATGAATACTAGTTATGATTATTTTGTACGTACAACAGATGATTATCATGTTAAAGAAGTACAAAGCATTTTTAAACGCCTATACGATCAAGGAGATATTTACAAAGGAACATACGAAGGATGGTATTGTACGCCTTGTGAATCTTTCTGGACGGAGTCTCAGTTGGTCGATGGATGTTGTCCTGATTGTGGTCGTCCTGTTAAAAAGGCAAAGGAAGAAGCTTACTTCTTTAATATGCAAAAATATGCAGATCGTTTGATCAAATATATTGAGGATCATCCTGATTTCATTCAGCCAGAATCACGTAAGAACGAAATGTTAAATAACTTCTTGCGTCCAGGACTACAAGATCTTTGTGTTTCTCGTACATCATTTACTTGGGGTGTGCCTGTAGATTTTGATCCAAAACATGTTGTATATGTATGGATTGATGCTTTAAGTAACTATATTACTACGCTTGGTTATCATGCGAATGGTAAAAGTGATGAAAAATTCAATAAGTACTGGCCTGCAACACATATTATCGGAAAAGATATTTTGCGTTTCCATACAATCTATTGGCCAATTATTTTAATGGCATTAGATTTACCTTTACCTAAAAAGGTGTTTGGTCACCCATGGTTATTAACTGGAAGTGACAAAATGTCTAAATCAAAAGGTAACGTAATCTATGCAGAAGATTTAGTAGCTCACTTTGGTGTAGACGCTGTTCGTTACTACTGCTTACATGAAATGCCTTTTGCCCAAGATGGAACAATCACTTGGGAATTGATGATTGAAAGAATTAATTCAGACTTAGCGAATATTTTAGGAAACTTAGTATCTCGTACAATTGCGATGTCAAATAAATACTTTGGTGGCTTAGTCACAAATCCAAATGTATGTGAACCTGTTGATGAAGAACTAAAGGCTTGTGCTTTAGAGACTAAGAAGAAAGTAGAAGCTAAAATGGATGAGCTTCGTGTAGGAGATGCATTGGATGAAGTATTCACATTACTACGTCGTACTAATAAGTATATTGATGAAACAATGCCTTGGGTACTAGCTAAGGATGAATCAAAACAGGATCGTTTAGCTACAGTTCTATATAACTTGTTAGAATCTATCCGTATTTCAGCTGTATTGTTACATTCATTCTTGCCTGAAACGGCAGATAAGATGTTCGCATATTTAAATACAAAGGTAACGGATTTAGATTCTTGCGATTCATTTGGAAACCTAGAAACAGATATTCATGTTGTTGAAAAGTGTGAACCATTGTTTGCACGTATTGATGAAAAGAAATTTATGGAAGAGTTCAACAAAGAAAAAGAAGCAGCTAAAAAAGAAGAACCTAAAAAAGAAGAGCCAAAGGTTGAAGAAGTCACAATTGATGATTTTGCGAAGCTTCAATTTAAAGTGGGTACAATCGTTAAATGTGAACCACATCCAAAGGCAGACCGTTTATTGGTAGAACAAATTGATTTAGGTGGTGAAGTTCGCCAGGTTGTTAGTGGGATTGCGAAACACTACAAGCCAGAAGAATTAGTGGGCAAACAGGTTGTTGTAGTGACAAACTTAAAACCAGTAAAATTACGTGGTGTAGAATCATATGGTATGATTTTGTGTGCTACAGATGATAAAGACTTGTCATTTGTCACAGTCGCAAAAGAAATGCCTAACGGTGTAACTGTTCGCTAATGAATGATAAACAAAAGGTTGTTTTTAAACAATTACAGCTTGCAGGGCTTGGCATTGTTGTCTTTGTGTTCGGCTTGTTGTATCAAGAAAAAGCCATTTCTATTGTAGGAATCTTTATTTTGGTTTTTGGTTTAATAAGAACCTACTACATCAAAAAAGTGATCGATAAATTAGATGAGTAAACAATGCGGGTAACCAAAATCATTTAGGGTTTTAGCGCAATCATTTGGGGCCTAGTTCGGGGTCTGTGAATATTCGTTAAAATTTCAAATTCAAAAGAGATGTAAATCTGTACGTTGGTACATGCAGAGATTCATCTCTTTTTTAGTTGTGTTTTTCTTACTATGATTATTAACTTGTAGTTATATTTTTATATTATTTCTTTTTATTATATGATCCGCGTTTTTTTCTTTATTCTTTTTGATCTCATCTTTTGGTTTAGGAATACCTCTAACGCTTGGATTGTCTCTTGTAGCCCAGAGAATGCGATTGCGTGTATAATTAAAATCAGAGAATCCTCTCGATTCTCTCTTAAGATCTTTCGGCTTTCGGTTGAAAGACTCCATAGGTCCATTGGAAAGACGTGCATAGTATTCTTGCTCGTTTCTTGCACTCTTTCTATAGACCTTTACTTTAATAAAGGAATTAACGATAGGTTCCTTGTTCTTGGTAAGAAACAAGGCAAAATCACTAAATATCGACTGATCTGAATATTTATATTTGTTGATCAAAGCGTTTAGATTTGTCAGTACATCGAATTCACTTTTGTATTCCTGATTGTTGAATTCAATATAATCTTCTTTTAAATCACGAAGCTTTTCAAAGTTTGGATCCAGTTCTAGAAACATTTTCTCAATGGTGAATGTATCTACATTCATACCGAGCATTTTATGATAATAGCGCTTTGTTGAATAATTAATTTCATCATGATTTTTAAGGATAACCCATTTATAGTTTTGTAACAGAATTACTTCTTTAGAAGGCTTTATAGATTTATCATCACGGTTCGTATCGTGATTTTTTTCTTTTAGCCTTTGTTCGTCTCTTTTTTTGTATCTCTTCATTACTTTGTAGATGTAAGTGTTCATTTGAGAAATGATTACTTTTACAACGTGAAACGAGTCTAGGATTGTGACCGAATTAGGAAAATACTCTTCTGGCATATTAAGATAAGTCTTATAAGCATCAGATATTACACCCTTGACATTTAATCTTTCCTTAAGTGGAATAGATAGAAAGTAGTTTTCAAGTGTAGAATGCCATCGATTATGAACGATATCGATGATATCTCCAGTAGAAAAATTCATAATGACAAATGCATATTTTTCGGTATTACTGATGTCCAGATATACTTCATCTACAGATATGTATTCAGGCAAAGGAAGTCTAGGAAGATCCACATAGCGCTTGAATATAAGACGGGCAGCTGAATCAGATATATTGAATTGAGCTGCAATCTCGGCTGTTGATTTAGTAAGAGTCTTGAATGCATTAAGAATCAAATATGGCGTGATATTTGAAGAATGTGAGTATTTATCCAAAAACGGAAAGGAATCATTCTCAGTGTGACCGCACTCCTTACAGACCCATCTGCGCTGGCGTACTATCAAGTAAGTGTTCATTGAATCCTGAGAGATTGGATGATTTACTTTACGAACATAGATACCCTTGGAATGCATACGAGACTGACACATAGGGCAAAGAGTAGGCTTTAAGTTTTTTTCGATATAAACAAATTTATCAGAACCGATGATTTCAATCTTAGTAACAGTGTATGTACTATCATCAGTCAGATTAAGAAGAGCCAGATAATTAGAATTTTGATTCGTGTTGTGTTCCATAATAAATTTTACCTCCTGAACAATGTAGAAAAACACAACACACTCATTATAGAAGATAAAACACTCTAAAAACTTTTTAAAGTTTTTAGAGCAGGTTATAAACGCCTCTAAATAATTATTAAAAAAAAGATGGAAGAAAACAGGTAAAGAGACAGTTGTTCATGTCAAAAAAAGGAAAGAAAAAAGAGCCAATTTGGAGACCCCCAAAGTAGCCCCTAAAATTGACCCTAAAATAGACCCCAAAAATAATGACCCTAATTAAAATTGGTTACCCAACAATGCTCATCTTTTTTTCTTGTACAAAAAAAGGCGACCAACTCGCCTGATTATTGCATTAAACGATGCATATTTTTAGCTTCATACATAGAATCGTCCATAGCTGATAAGAATGCATCGATATTTTTACCATTAAATTTAGTTATTCCAATCGAGAAAGATAGATGGAATGGTTCTTTGCCATGAATATTGAATTGACGAACATTATTTTCAATTCGTTTTTTCAATTTAATAGCTTCAGCATCGGACTGTAATTTTGCGAAAATGACAAATTCATCTCCACCCATACGAATGGCAACTGAATCTTTATCAATTGAATGTTGTAGAATTTTGCCAAACTGTATGAGGGCATGATCACCTTTTAAATGTCCATATGTATCATTGATGGCTTTAAAGTCATTGATATCCATCAAGAATCCGTATACATGTTTTGTTTTATTGTTTTGAAGTTTGTTTAAATAATGATTCATGTATTTTCGATTGTAAAGTCCGGATAAATCATCAATAAAGGATATAGATATTTGGATTTCAATATAAACTAAGATAAATGCGATTGCGACACATAGCCAGATTGTGGAAATCCCAAAAAAGAAACCTTGAATCATGGTACCAATCATACAAGGGATGATAAAGTAGTAAATGGGAAAGAATTCGACTAAAATGGAATCGTTTTTAGCTTTTTGAACAGTATACATACTTTCAATGTAATACATAAAGACTATAATATATAAAATAAAATTAGCAGGGCCACGAGTATATTCGTTTTTCTTTGAAATATCGAAAATAATGCCTGTACCACATAAATTGATAATTAATAAAATTATAGCGATGATAAGTGGAATGGCTAAAATTTTCGATTTCTTTTTGATGCGATCAAAATTTCTATAAATTTGATATTCTACGAATAGACACCAACAATAACCGATTATAATTGAGATACCTGCGGCTATTGTATTTGAGATATATTGAAGAATATAAAATATAAATCCAATTTTACCATCAATCAAAAAACTAAGTGTTTCACATAGAGTAGCGATAAAAGTAACAATTAAGAGGAGGTTGTATGTTTTTTCATCGAATCGATTTGTTTGATCAATTCGTATTCTATATAAGAGTAAAAAAAGAACTAAAAACGCACCAGTCCCGTTTGCGACCAATATCTCGGGTATGTTGATCATATTAAGCTCCATTTCTTTTTGGTTATTTAATTTAATGATAATCCTCTTTAAAGGAACTTGCAAATAAAATGAAGGTATGAATGTAAATAAAACTTTACAAAGATTAAATATAAATTAAGCATATGCTAAATGTCTGTTCAATCGTATGTGTGCCTATTGTACTTTATATAAAGCGAATTATACTGAAAGTGAAAAGAGAGGTACACATATGGAAACAATTAAAAATTCATTGATTGAAATCATTCTCATTCTACTTTGCGCATGTACCATTTTCATTTATAAAGTGCCAGATATTTTCGGTAATTGGTTATTAAATACAGTGGTGCTGGTTGTGATGGGTATATGTCTAATAAGAATAGCACTGCATATGCTAAATAAATAATTTCATTCAAAATGAAAGGGCTTTTTCTAGGGAAAAGCCTTCAGATTGTTGACAAAAGCCTATACCTTTTCGTAAGGACATAGGTTTTTTATTGT
>ERZ839767.327-NODE-327-length-83962-cov-4.781687_pt1 | contig 83962 bp, 72 predicted proteins | sample MGYA00519879_ERZ839767 | MGnify/ENA primary metagenome ERZ839767 (study PRJEB31850, sample SAMEA3708852) | human gut metagenome | biome: human gut; feature: human-associated habitat; material: faeces | place: China | collected 2014 ...
AAAATAAGATTCAAATTACAATTGTTCTTGCAGAACATATGATATATGTTAGGGTACTCTTTAAGGAAAGTACCCATGACAGGGCGTTAAGTGTCTGGGGGTGCTTGCTTAGCGCCGACCGGAGCGGAGCGTAGAGGTGGCGTCGATGACGGCTTATGAGATCATTTCGATTTTCATTGGGATATTAAGGATGATTTAGTACTTATTCATAGTGCAACATTTAATTCACAGGGGAGAAGTTACATAGAAAGGGATAAGATAAAAAAGAATGTAGATCTCATTGATAAATATAAGGTAAAAATATCAAGAATGATACCACAAGGTGGTGAGGTGGGAATAAAACCAGAAAATGGATATCGATCTATTTCTACCCCTGAGATTTTAAACAAAAATGAGGTTGATACATTTTCATATCTGAATGTTGGATTTTTTGATACAAGATCAGAAGCAGAGAATTTAAGAGATTACCTTACGTGCAAGTTTACAAGGTATATGTTAAGGACTACGTATTCAGGTGTAAATGTATCTCAGAGCAATTTTATATTTGTACCTGTTATGGATTTTACAAAACACTGGACGGATGAAGACTTGTATAAATATTTTGATTTGTCTGAGGATGAGATAAATATGATTGAAACAACGATGAGGCCGATGGAATTGTAAATGCATAGAAACGGGGGACAAATGGACAAATTTTTATATCATTATTGTAGTACGAAAAAAATGTACGGAATTTTATCAAGTAAACAACTTAGGATGAGCGATATAACAAAGAGCAATGACTATGATGAGGTTTTCATGTTCTTTCCCGGGATAATAGACGCTATGCGAGAAAGATATCGAAAAGATCCATTTCAATTCAAATTTGCGTGTGAGTATGGTGAGAATGCAATATCGGCATTTCTGCATCTTATTTATGGGTATTTTCGTACTCGATTTGACAAAGGTGGTGTAACTAATTTTGTTGTGTGTTTTTGCGAAGACGGTGACAAACTTAGCCAATGGAGAGGATACGCTGACAATGGGAAGGGGGTATCTATCGGGTTCTCTGCACAGGAATTAAGGTGTTATAGCGAAAGATATAAAGATATTATGACAATGGAGAAGGTAGAATATAAAACTGCAGAGGAAATTAATAGCATAATTATAAATAGAGCTGATTCCCTACTAGCAGAGTTGAAGAATCTACGTTCTTGGATTGAAGGTAATTTTAGATTTGATAAAATTAGCCCAGAAAAATATATGCTTTTAATATTTTCACAAATACTCAGTTGCGTGTTTATGAAATCTTTGAAATATAAAAATAAGTCATTTGAAGAGGAAAATGAATGGAGAATGTTTTTTAATTATCCTATATTGAAAAATTCGGAATTGATATATGGTGAAAAGAGAAAAGACGTTGTCTTGGTTGAGGAAATGCTGGAGATTATGAGAGGCAAAATTGATTTTAATATTTTAGACGATGATATAATTCCATATTACCCAGTGGATTTATTGGATATATCGCATGAACCGATAAAAGAACTTATAACTGGACCAAACAATCGTATTTTACAGAACGATTTTCAGCTGCTGTGTGGAAAATACAAATATAATAATATTGGATTTAGATACAGTAAAATTCCATATAGGGGATAAAAAGAATTATCGGAACTTTTTATTTGTGGATGCATTAGTGGAGATGGACATAGGTGAATTATATACATCTAGATAAATTGGGTGAATATGTATGAGAATGTTGTTTTGGAATACACATAGAAATGTTAATATAAATTCTTATATTTTGGATTTAGTTAATGAAAACGAAATTGATGTATTAGTATTAGCTGAGTATAAGGCCGATACTAATGAATTAAATTGTAATTTAGAACAAAGTAAAAAAAGGTTATTTAAGTGGAACACTACTGGATGTGAGAGAATACATATTTGGGGTAATTATATTGATGCTACACCAGGAGAGCAGAATAAATATTTTTCAGTTCAAATTATAAATAATAAATATATTGTATGCGGAGTGCATATGCATTCAAATCTTAACAGAGAACGTTATGATGAGAGACTGGTATTGGCGGGAGAACTTATGAATTCGATAAGACAGATAAAGCAAGACTTGCAATCTGAGTATGTTATTGTTATAGGAGATATGAACGAGTCACCTTATGAAAAGACATGTCTAACTGCAAATGGATTTCATGCTTTACCAGCATTAAAAATCGAGGATAAAAGTTCTAGATCAGTTTTTGGAAAAGAGTATGAAAAAATGTATAATCCTATGTGGAATTTATTTGGAGATTTTAAATACCCACCAGGGACATATTATAGAGCCGAATCTAAATTATACAATCCGTGTTGGTATATGCTCGATCAAGTGATTATGAGCCAGTCTATGATACCATTAATGGTTAGAGAACAATTAAAAATAATTACGAAATGTGGAAAAAATACGCTATATACAGGCAATAAATATCCAAATAGCCATATAAGTGATCATTTTCCAATTATGTGTGAGTTTAAAATATGATAGAAGGAGACCAGCTATGAACAAAGAAACGTTTAATTTTGATTTAAAAGACACAATGTCACCTGAAGAAGTGATTATTGAAGACGCAAAAAAAATAGCGGAATGCACAAGAGATATGGTGAGTTGTAATGTTAATTCATATGAAGGAGAAACAACATCGTATGTTAGAAAAAATAACATTTTAGCCATGGCTGAAGCGATGCAACAAACCGAAAAAACAATAAATATTCAAGATTCTTTGGGAGAACAAAGTGGAGTCGATAAGAAATATGAAGTATTTTTATCAGTTAAAGGGTTGGAATATTATAAATACCGTATTATGTTTTTAAGGTATGGTGCTATTTCATATCCTGTTGAAGTTGTGTTAAATGAGGATATAGCTGAGGCATATAATGGAAAAAAACAATATGTTTATAATGTTGGTTCTATGGAGGAATTAAAAATAATGTTTGAAACGATTATAAATACAGATTTCTGTACTGAGTTAATTCAAAGTTTGATATATGAATCAATGAGACAAACTAGAAAAGATAAAATAGAAATAAACTAAAAAATTAGTATATGGGACATAAGTATTTGGTACTGCACAAAGTGAAAAAGGCAAGTGCAATATGCTTGGAATTGAATATACATAAATTATGATTTTGCTGAAATGATTGGAGATGACACGATGGAACTTGAAATGGGTATTGAGGACTTATTAAACAAAAGAAAATTGGAATCAGACCGAATAGAGTTTAAGGCAGGATGGAATCCTGACGAAATCTACCATAGTGTCTGTGCATTTGCAAATGATTATAACAATGATGGCGGTGGCTATATTGTTGTAGGTGTTGAGGAAGAAAATGGCATTGCAAAGCGACCGGTAAAAGGAGTGCCGGAGTATATGCTGGATTCCATTCAGAAAGATATGCTGGGTTACAACAACATGATTTCACCACCGTACTTTCCGCAGGGAATACCTGTTGAAGTAGATGGGAAATGGATTTTTGTAATTGTTGCCAGAACAGGACAGCAGCGACCGTATAAATCGCCGGAGCATGTGACTAGTAAGAAAGATAAAAAGTATAATTATTATATTCGTTATCAGACAAGTTCTGTAAAGGCAAACAGCGAACAGGAGAGAGAGCTGATTAATATGTCAGATCTAACTCCATTTGATTGCCGGGCGAATCATAAGGCGACATTTGAAGATATTTCTCCTGTGTTGTTAGAAGATCATCTGAGAAAAACAGGAAGCAAACTTGCGAAACAGGTAAGGGAGCGTGGAGTTGAGGAGATACTGGGGGATATGCAGCTCCTTGTAGGACCACCAGAACTTAGGTATATTCAGAATGTAGCCATTATGATGTTCTGTGAGCATCCAGAGAAATTCTTTGGATATACTTATGTGCAGATGACATCTTTTCCAAAGGGAAGTGTTGAAAATCCAAGCATTAGTGAAGATTACCCAAACATCACGGGTTCAGTGCCACAGATGATACAGGCAACTATGGAAAGATTCCGTAATCTTATTATTCGTGAAAAGGTGATCAAGGTGCCAAATCAGATGGAGGCATTGCGAATATTCAATTATCCATATCAGGCTATAGAAGAGGCAGTGGTAAATGCTTTCTATCACAGAGATTATATGTCATTTGAGCCTGTGACAATAGAAATTGAGCCGGATTGCATAAATATCATGAATTTTCCGGGAATAGACAGGTCAATTTCAGAAAAGACGATAGCAGAAGGTAAGCGGTTTGTTTCCAGATATTATAGAAATAGACGTCTTGGAGAGTTCTTAAAAGAACTGGACTTGTCAGAGGGGCATTCTTCGGGTATCCCAACGATACAGGAAGAGCTTGAAAAGAACGGTTCGCCGAGAGCTGAGTTTTTTACTGATGATGATAGACGAGCTATGAGAATTAGGATTCCCATTCATCCGGCATTCTTGGAAAATAATGATGAGGATTCAGCGGTAGATAGTTATGAAAAAACGACGAAAAAATTGTCTAAGAAAAAGAAAGAGCAGTATGACATAATCCTAAAGCTGTTAGCTGATGGCGAGTGGCATAAAACCTCGGAAATCGCTGATGAACTGGGGCTCAAAGGTACAAGAGCAAGGGAAATAATGAGAGAGTTATGTGCAATTGATAAAACTATTGACAATGGAAAAACGAAAGGAAAAATGTACAAGATAAAATAATTCAACGCTTTTGACACCTAAAAAGCGTCGAAAAAAGCGTTGAAAAAAGCGACGAAAAAATGGATACCAGTTTAGCCTTATAGATGAGGTGGAAGTAAGTATTACTGCTGAATCCTCAAACCATTTCGCTACAATATAATATAAAAATAGCGAAAAAACAAATTTTCAGAGCTGCCCTTGGGTGATGGGAAGGAATCAAGAAGATTTCGTTGTGGTGATACAAGCGTGATACCCGTATGATACCTATTGCCCATGAAAATAAAAATATAACGTGAAAAGTAAATAAAAACGGTAGTCATAGATAATAAAAATTGGAATATACTTAACATTTATATTAAACATATAGGGAGTATGGAATAAAGAATGGGAGGTGGGTCGAATAAAATTTATATATAAAGTTTTACTTACAATAAATGCTACGATTATGTTTGTTTTTTTATATTTGGTTACAAATAAGATTTGGATTCCATCTATAGGGGAAATAAGCATTGTTATTTATATTGGGTGCATATTAGTTTTTACCGTTTTTTGTATATGGAGCAAATTTGTATTAAAAAAGGGAAGTATAGATGGAGATATTACGGAAATATCGCTAGCCAATGATAGCTATATGGCTAATTATTTGGGCTATTTTTTTGTAGCATTAGGAATCCCAAATGATTGGATGATATTTATAGTTGCATATATAGTTATTTTTGTTTTTACATATAAGTCGCAATCCTTATTTTATAACCCATTGTTTTTATTATTAGGATTTAATTTTTATTATGTTCATGATAAAGAGGGGATGAAAATATTTGTTATAAGTAGAAAAAATGATATTAGAGGTTGCAAAAATGTAACATTTAAGAAGATGAGAAAAATTAATGATTTTACATTTATAGATGAGGAGAGATGAAAATGAATCATTTGTTTGCAAAGGTAAATGATAGAAAAAATAAGTATAGAATTTTATTGTCAGATGTTGTTGTTTATGACAGCATTGAATTCAATGATATTATAGAATATCAGCCGTCACATTCATTAGATGAAGAGCAATGGTATTATATTAATGAGTTTTCAAAAAAATCATATTGTATTGACTTGTTAAAGAAAGAAGTAATAAATTCTATTGACTATTTAGAGATGAATAGAGCTGATCCGGAAAAAATTCTATATTTAATATCTTATCAAGACGAAAATATTTTTTACTTTCAGAGAGTCTTCCAAAGTCGTGTGTTAAAAAATAAAAAATTTATTCATATAGGTGATGACGTTAAAATAGAAAATACGAATAATTCAATTATTATAAATAATGTTCCTGATGCAATATATGTAAAAAATGATGATCGTTTGTATTTTAAAAAGTTTGAAGTGATAACACCTATTTTTAGAGGAATTGAAGAATTGTATTGCGAAGCTACAGATGATGAAGTAGAGGATTTTTTAGGGGCTAAATTTATTCAACTAAAAAATGATTATTCGACTGAAAAAGTAAAAAAAGCAAATCGGAAACGTATTGCATTGGCTATAAAATCTTTAAGTGAATATACAGATGAACAAAAGAATACGATATTTAGCTATACAAATGAATATTTTCCTAATTTAGATTTTAATGGAACATCATTTGAAGTTAGTAGTGAGGAAGATTTAAAAAATTTATTATATGGAATAGAACAGCGATTTTATACAACAGTTGCTACAAAGGAAAAAAGATGTGCAAGTTCAGTATATTCACTAGAAAAATAGCTTTGATTGATACGATTAGAGCAAAGGATAGTTGGCTCCATTTTGGCTCTAAAAATTTTAGATGAGGTACACAAAAATGCGAAATAAGATGAATATGAAGAATAAAACGCACAAATGTGTACCGAGAAACAGCCAGATAAATCTCTCCGCCCAAGAGTTTGAATAATGTACATGAGCCAAGAAATGCCGAATTTAGAGACCGTTTCAAGTTTTGTGTAAACGTTAAAAACCGATATAAGATTTGTGAATAGTTACAAATGGGCAGAGCCGACTTCGCGGGTTCTGCCCATATCTGCATTATACAGGAGTTTTTAGGCATGTCAATAAGCCCTGCCTAAAACTATCTGTTTTACAGGTTCCGTCCTGCCAGGCGTTCTTCAAAATAGATTTCCAGCTGGGAGTGAATCTGACCCCAGTCGTGCCTATGATCTGTCCATTTTTTCGTGATATCCATAGTTGCCCAATATAGCATTTTTAAAAGGCTGTCATATGACGGAAAAACAGTCTTGCTTTTTGTTACCTTTCGGAGCTGGCGGTTAAAACCTTCGATGGCGTTTGTTGTGTAAATCAGGCGCCTTACTGCTTCTGGATACTTGAAATAAGTCGACAGAGTTGCCCAGTTATCATACCAAGATTTGTAAATCTTAGGATACTTGGAATCCCATTTATCTCTAAACAGCTCTAGCTCATTTAATGCTGTTTCTTCCGTTGGTGCAGCATATACGAGTTTCAAATCAGCCATCAGTTTTTTGATGTCTTTATATGAAACAAATTTTGTTGAATTACGGATCTGATGGATGATGCACTGCTGGATCTCTGTTTTAGGATAAACAGCCTCAATTGCCTGTGGAAATCCATTCAAACTATCAACACATGCAATAAGTATATCTTCAACTCCGCGGTTTTTTAATCCATTCATGATTGAAAGCCAAAACTTTGCACTTTCGTTTTCGCCTACGTACATTCCAAGGACATCCTTTTTCCCATTCATGTCGATACCAAGAGCGATATAAACCGCACGTTTTACAATACGACATTCGTTGCGAACATGATAGTGGATTGCATCCATAAATACAACTGCATACACTTCTTCCAGAGGACGCTCCTGCCATTCCTTTACAATTGGCAGAATTTTGTCTGTGATCCTGCTGATTGTACTATCAGAAATATCAATATCGTATAATTTGCACATGTGAGATTCAATATTGCCGGTTGTCATTCCTTTGGCATACATAGAAAGTATTTTTCTTCCATGTCCTGAGTTACTGTATTTTGATACTTCTTAATCAGCTGTGGTTCATAATCACCATTACGATCCCTTGGAATGACTACATCCATATCTCCATAACTGGTATGCATAGTTTTACGGGAATGTCCATTCCTACTATTGTCCGTTTCTTTGTTTCAGTAGTCATACTTGGAATATCCTAACTCCTCATCCAGTTCTTCATCCAAAGCACCTTCCAAAAGGACAGACATCATGTCACGCATGATGCTATTTACATCGGTGCCATCTTTGATGCTGATATCATTATTTTTCAGATAGTCACGCATCATTTCTCTCATTGCTGCTTTTTGTGGGCTGTCTTTTCTTCTTGCCATAAAAATAACCTCCAAACTGAGTAATTTTATCTTACATCAGTTTGAAGGTTTACACAAACTTTGGGATGCTCCCAATTTACGGCGTTTCTTGGCTTGCTTTATGTTGTGTGACAATTAAATGACAATAATTTTGTAAAATTCTCCGTATGTTTTTCAATTTGTATATGTATCATTTTCTTTTGCATAAAAAAGTTTTATTTGTCGTAGATCATATATTAAATCATCATATTTATTATAATCCCTGTATAGAATATCTTTTATAATTGGTGTTAATGAAAAGATAAGTGAAAAAGTTAATAATACAAGAATTATAACTTGAACTGCCAGGGTAATCATCTCATCTGTGGTGGCAGCATTGCCAATTTTTTGCGCGACAAAGGCGATTATAGGAACAATTATTGCACCTAAAGTTTTAAGGGGCATTTTTAAGGGATCTATATAATCGCATTGGATTTGTGCAAGTTTTGCTTCTTCAATTAGCATATCAAGTGAGTCAGGATTTTGAATGTCTATTCTGTAGTCTTTTAATACATTAATGGTCATATTTATTCTTTTTTCGGAATAGGGGGCATAATGTTGTTGAAGCATTACTTCAAGATTTCTTTTTGTAGAATCAATTATAAAAAAGATTATAAATGATAGAACTCCTAATCCTATTGGAATATATGAAGCCCATGTTTGTCGAATGATTAAAAGTATACCACTAGTAATGGCACTGGCAAAAAGAATGATTACAAAAATCTTGCGGTAAAGCGGTAGTTTGGTGAATGGAATTGTACTTTTGATATTCTTCAATCCAATTTTATAGCTGATAAATAAATCACAAAATCTCATATGTTTGTATAGCCCTTCCTTACTTGGTATGTTTATCAAATTATAAAATAAAATTCAATAATTCATACAAAAATGATGATAATATATTTATTATAATTGTACTAATGAAAGTGATTATAATAGATAAGATAGGTCTTTCTTTTACAAAGTCAATAATTCTGTAAAAAAGTGCTTTTTTAAATGATTTAAATTCCTTGTTTAGAAGTGGGACGAATTCTTTATCTACTGCAGTTGATTCGATTTTAGCAATACAAGAAGGACATAAACTAGGTACACCATATTTTATAGCGATATCTTTTTTTAATCCACACATATCAAATAGACAGTTTCTTGTATCATCATGTAGAAAATAATCTTCATTAACTTTATGCAAAGTAGCAATTTGAACTATTTCATTTAAAATGATGCCATGTATATAGTTGAAGATATCAATATTTTGTTCATCAAATATTGTTTCTACTTGGTAGAAAGAACATAAAACCGTTTTTGAATCAAATTCTGATAAATCTCTGGTGAAATAATTGTATTCAATAGGATTATCGATAAAGCATAAGCAGAGGTCGACATTGCTATTATCAATATTGCTTGATGTAAGAAGTTGATTTATGCAATTATCGGAATAACCCCATTCAAGGTCGCAGGGGGGAAGTTGTTTAATTACTATACAGTTTGTAACTTCAAATAATTTGCTTGAATAATTTTGTAGTTTTTCTATTTTGTCGAGATAACGCTGATAACCAAGTAAACAAATTTGAATTTTAAACTTTTTCATTCGATAAGTACTCCTTTGTATATTTATAGTTCGGTGCTAATATTTGATGTAACTATTTACTCCTTCTTCGGTTTCCTCTTCCTCCTCACATACGAGAAATTCGGAAACAAGTCTTTTAACAACTCAGCAGTTTCTGCTGCCTTTTCATCCTCATTCAGATTCTGAACCAGTAGTTGGTCGTCATCATCAAGATTCAACGAAACAGTATATTCCTTATCCGAATCTATCGGATTCATCGGAAACTTTATCTCTTTGAAATAATATTCTGTTTCGGTTATTTCACCATCCTCCAGTTTATCTCGTAGGCGTGCCCAATATTCCACCATCTTCTTGAAGTTATCAAGGTCTTCCTGTGGGCGTGGTCCGGCACTTGGAAGCCGTTCTTCAAATTTGAAGCATACTTCGCCATCTTTGATTGTGGGGTGCAGTCCGTATGCCCATTCGATGTCAAACAGCACATGGAGCGCACTGAAGATATTGGCAACATCCGGGTCTGATAATGCATAGAAACTGACACCCAGATTGTTGGCGATATTGAGTAAAGTCGCTTCGTCTGGATATCGGTTTCCGAGCTCGTAATTTCGGATTGTGGATTCGTTTAGTCCGCATTTATCTGCCAATTCCTTTTGTGTCATTTTTGCTGCAATTCTGAAATTTCTAATTAAAAAGCCTACCCGGCTGGTGAATTTTTCGCCCATTTTAACTGTTCCTTATAAGTGTAATGAGTGTTGTAGCTTGTATGAAAACACGAGGCACAAATTATACATATACAGAGATTATAACATCAACAGTACAAAAATGAAATGTTTTTTTGGTGAAAAGTATTGACAGTACAAAAACGAACTGTTAATATAAAACGCATCAAAACCGTTCGGAAATGAACTGGATAATAATACGAAAGAGATGAGGCATTTGCTTATGGAGAACAAACGATTTTTAACAGCACAGGATGTCATGGAAATGCTGGACGTATCACTATCCTATGCTTATAAGCTGATACGGCGGCTGAATGCAGAACTTGAGGCTGAAGGATTTGTGACAATAAAAGGGCGTGTCAGCACGCAGTATTTTTTATGGAACGAATCTACGGACTGTCCACAGACAATGAGGTGGGATAGATGGCGGTTATCAAGAACAAAAAGACCGGAATGTGGGAGGTTAGGACCTATTATAAGGATTTGACCGGAGAAAGGAAGCAGAAGACAAAGAGGGGCTTTGCTAAGAAAAGCGAAGCCCTCGAATGGGAACGGAACTTCAAACTGAAAGAGAATTAGAGTATCAGTATGAGCTTTCAAAGTTTCGTGGATATTTATTTAACGGATTTAGAGCCGAGAATAAAACGCAATACGTTTCTGACAAAGAAGCACATTATTGAGACTAAGATTCTGCCATATTTCGGGAAAAGGAAGCTGGATGATATTCGTACTTCGGATGCCATCCAGTGGCAAAATGAGATTATGAAACTGAAAAAGGATAATGGGGAGTTGTTCTCCCAAACTTATCTGAAAACGATTCACAACCAGCTTAGTGCCATTTTAAATCATGCAGTAAATATGTATGGCCTAAAGGATAATGTGGCACGAAAAGCAGGAACTATGGGGAAGGAAGAAAATAAGGAAATGGAGTTCTGGACACAGGAGGAATTTCAGAAATTTTTGGAGTGTGTGGCAGATAAGCCGATTTCATATTATGCATTTGAAATGCTTTACTGGACGGGAATACGAGAGGGGAAATTACTTGCCCTGACACCTGCAGATTTCAATTTTGAAAAGAAAACGCTTCGGATAAATAAGTCATATCAGAGGCTGGAGGGCGAAGATGTGATAACGGATCCGAAGACACCAAAGAGTAACAGGACAATCGTTATGCCGGATTTCCTTACTATTGAGATGGAGGATTTTATAAAAAGCATATGCGGAATCAAGATAGATGACAGAATTTTTACCATTTCAAAAAGCTATCTGCATCACGAAATGGATAGGGGAGCAAAGCTTGCAGGAGTGAAAAGAATCCGAATCTATGGATTACGACACTCGCATATTTCCCTGTTAATCAATTTAGGATTTTCAGCATTGGCAATAGGGGAAAGAGTCGGACATGAGGCGGTAGATATCACTTATCATTATGCACATTTATTTCCAATGGTGCAGACGGATATGGCAGGGCAATTGGAAACAGAAAGGGAGGCGTTGGTCAATGTCAGAAATAGTATAAAGGAAAATGAACTGATTACATTAATAGAAAACAATCGTGGTACTAACGATTAGTACCATAAAACTTTTTCTTGTAGAAATATCGCTTGTTAAAAAAGAGTATAGCATGTGGGAAATGTTATAACAATAAAAAGCTAAACAATGTAAGTCAATAAAAATCCCTTTTATAACCCCTCCATAATTTTTTCAAATCTCCCCATTCCCCATCTTTTATGATAAAATAAATCATACTATTTGAAATGGAGGACAACTATGATTCAGGACAAAACGCAGTTAGTACGTGACGGATTGGAAACTGCATATATCGATGGCAATATTGCATCTGAGATATCATATAAGCCGGGCTTTGTTTCAAATAATCATAGGGAAGGCAAGAAAGTTATTTCAGTCATAGAGAGTGAACTTCTAAAATGTGATAAGTTTCAGATAAGTGTGGCATTTATTACTTTGGGCGGTGTAACACCGCTTCTTCAGACGTTGAAAGAGCTTGAGAGAAAAGGTGTTCCAGGGGAGATATTGACCTCAAACTATTTGGATTTTAGTGATCCTTTGGCTTTGGAGAAATTGCATTCTCTGAAGAATATAAAGATTAGAATGTATGACACAAGATCTGCTAACAATGGCTTTCATACAAAGGGATATATATTCAGAGAGGAAGAAATATACAGGATCATAATTGGCAGCTCGAATATTACCAGTGCCGCACTTACGACCAATAGAGAATGGAATACTAAGCTTGTCTCAACGGCACAGGGAGAGATGTCAGAGGATATATTAAGAGAATTTGATGAGTTATGGAATTCAGAGTATGCTTTGGACTATGATGTATTTTATGAGGAATATAAGCAGAGATATGACATAATCAAGGCTCAAAGGAAAATCGCTTCAGAGGGAAATGTTACCTCATTGGAGAGATATAAATTAAAACCAAACAGCATGCAGGTGAGATTTATTGCTAACCTTAAAGCTATATTGGAGAATGATGAGAAGAGAGCACTTCTTATAAGTGCCACTGGTACGGGAAAGACTTATGCGTCGGCATTTGCAATGCGTGAACTTGGATTTAAGAGAGTGTTATTTCTTGTCCATCGAGCGTCACTTGCTGTACAGGCAAAGAAATCGTATCAGAGAGTTTTCGGCAGTACGATTTCTGTAGGGTTGGTTGGTGCTGGCTATCATGAATACGATAGAGATTATATATTTGCCACTGTGGAGACGTTAAATAGGGACGAGCATTTGCAAATGTATGATCCAGCCGAGTTTGATTGTATTATTCTGGACGAGGCCCACCATAGCTCGGCAAATACATATCAGAAGGTTATGAATTATTTTACTCCACGTCTATTCCTTGGCATGACAGCTACGCCTGACAAGAGAAATGACAATGATTCTGGGGAAAATATTTATGAGATATTTAATCATCAGATAGCCTATGAGATTCGTCTGCAGCAGGCAATGGAAGAGGACTTGCTGTGTCCATTTCACTATTTTGGAATTACTGATTTATCCGTTGTACAGGATACCAAGTCAAAGAATCTATCAGAAGAAGATTTTAATAAATTGGTATGTGACGAGCGTGTAAAGCATGTTATAGAGCAGTCGAATTATTATGGTTACAGCGGAGAACGCGTAAAGGGATTGGTATTTTGCAGCCGTAATCGGGAGTGTAAGGAACTTTCAAAGAAGTTCAACGAATTAGGATATAGGACAGTTGCACTCAGTGGTGAGGACTCAGAGATGGTTAGGCAGGATGCATTTGAGAGACTTGCCATGGATGAGACAAATGCAGCGGCAGATAAGACTCCTATAGATTATATTTTCTCTGTGGATGTCTTAAATGAAGGTGTTGATATTGTCGAGGTAAATCAGGTCATCATGTTGAGACCGACTCAGTCTCCAATTGTTTTTATACAGCAATTGGGAAGAGGCCTTCGAAAAGCAGAGGGGAAAGAATACGTTGTAATCCTTGATTTTATTGGAAACTATAACAACAATTTCATGATACCGATTGCCTTATCAGGAGATAGGACATATAACAAAGATAATATCCGTAGATATGTCATGGAAGGTGAACGGATGATTCCTGGTGCATCTACGGTTCATTTTGATGAGGTTAGCAGAAAGAGAATTTTTGCGTCGGTTGATAACGCAAACTTTAGTGATATAAGGCTTATCAAAGAGAATTATACGAACCTCAAGAATAAACTTGGACGTATTCCCCGATTGAGGGATTTTGATGAATACGGCGAGATGGATGTTATTCGAATCTTTGATAACAACAGTCTCGGATCGTATTATAAGTTTTTAGTGAAATATGAGAAAGAATACAAGACTCGCTTGCCAGAGGATGAAGAAAAAGTAATCGAATTTGTTTCTAAGAAATTGGCAAATGGAAAAAGAATTCAGGAACTTCAGATGTTGAAGAGAATACTTACATATGCCCGGGGCCTAGCTAAATTTGGTTTGTTTGCCGGCCTTTCAGAGGACATGAGGAAGTATGGAAAAGATGTCAGTCAGGATCAGAAGGAAAACATTGTAAATGTTATGACTAATGAATTCCCGGCTGGAGCGAGCAAGAAAACTTACGCGAAGTGCGTGTTTATTGAGAAAAAAGAAAACGATTATAGACCAACAAAGTCATTTTTACAAATGCTATCAAATGGCGAATTTTATGATATCCTTCAAGAACTTGTTGAATTTGGTATTAGCAGATACGAGCGTGATTATAGTAATACATATGATCAGACGGACTTTGTTTTGTACCAGAAATACACTTATGAGGATGTGTGTCGTCTTCTCAATTGGGAGCAGAATGAAGTTCCGTTAAATATTGGTGGATATAAATATGACAGAAAGACGAAGACATTTCCTGTGTTCATCAATTATGATAAGGCAAAGGATATTAGTGACACCACGAAATATGAAGATCATTTTGTCCCGGGCTACAGGGATCGATTGATAGCTATTTCGAAGTCTGGCAGAAGTTTACAATCAGAGGATGTACAGAATTTCCTTAAAGCGAAGGAAAGAGGGATTCATGTAGAGCTTTTTGTAAGAAAGAATAAAGATGATAAGATTTCTAAGGAGTTTTATTATCTTGGACATATGACAGCAAGTGGAAAAACTAAAGAATTCAAAATGGCGAACACAGAGAAAACAGCAGTGGAAATTGAATGGATACTTGATGTTCCGGTGCGTGAAGATATTTACGAGTACATTGTAAATTCTTAATTGGAGGATGTTATGAAGACAATAAGAGTAGTTGCTGCAGTAATTGTAAGAGAAAAAAACAACCAAAAGCAGATATTTGCAACCCAGAGAGGATACGGAGAACTTAAAGGGGGATGGGAATTCCCTGGAGGAAAAATAGAAGCTGGTGAAACTCCACAGGACGCTCTGGTCAGGGAGATAAACGAGGAACTGGATGCAAGGATAAATGTTGGAGAATTGCTTGATACTATCGAATATGATTATCCAGCTTTTCATTTGTCGATGGATTGTTTCTTGTGTGAGCTGGCAGCAGATCATTTAGAATTAAAAGAACACGAAGATGCGAAGTGGCTCACTATAGAGGAACTTGATTCGGTCGATTGGCTGCCGGCGGATGTGACACTGGTGGATAAGATAAAGGGTAAGCAAATGTAAAAACAGATTCAAAAGTGAGGTTATAAGAAAGATCGGAAGATATTTCAAGAAAGAAGATTAGGGGTTACACCACAAGGAGCACACCGAATGGAAAACAAACGAAAAACTGCAGTCCTGGAAATCCTAAACTACTGGAAAATCACAGAATTTCTAGGTCAGATCGACATTCCACAGGAAAGTACAGAGAACAAAAAGCTAATTAAGAATATTAAGAATGGCAAAGAGGTTAAGGCAGAGAAGATCGAGGTCTTCTTTGATTTGCCAGTTTTGTCGGCTTCTGATATTGATCTGGAAATGATCCTGGAAAATGACAGGGACGACTATGCGAAGTTTCCTTCGGTTGGTGATGAGATCTATTTTTGTCTGGGGAAGGTAGAGCGGAATACAGTAGTTGATTATCTTGAGAAGTTTATAGAGGATAAATCCGATAATCCTGAGATAGCTTATCCGAAAAAGAGTGCGATCGCATGGTGCTCATTCAAGACAGATACGAAAGGTGTGTATCTTAAGAACAGTTTCCAGCTGTCATCGATACTGTGGGCAGTTGCCAAGTGGGATGAGTCAAGAGCACATAATAGTCATGACTTTTCTCTCGATACTAGTGAGTATGAAGAACTTGTTGGAGAGATCGATGAGGAACTGCAGGACCAGAATGTCGATGAGTTCATTTCAACCATATATGAAAAGATTTTTAACGAGTATGTGAAACACAGGTTCTTAGACGATCCTCAGGAATCGATGGGAATTGCCGAATACAACAGGTATGCGAGCGAACAGGCCAGAGATGCGGACGAAGACGCATTTGACTATGCGGATCTAGGTAAAAGCTTCTTTCTGAATGACATTATTCAGTTGTCAGAGCTGGTTCAGAACGGGAACTTTGGCGATGGGAATGAATATGAGAAGAAAGTGATCAAGTACATTCTGGCAGGGTACGAAAAGTCGAAAGGCCCAGACGATTTACTGAGAACGATCATATCGCCGGATGCGGGAAAAAGTGAGATGAAGTTGTTCTTTGACAGAATTCTTAACGTTACAAATTCGCCAAGGGGAAAATGGCCGGCCAAATATATGCCGGCGTTGATGCAGCAGGTTGCAGTCAATATTGCGATCAGACAGGACGGGGATGCTCCAGTTTTTTCTGTAAACGGACCTCCCGGAACGGGAAAGACTACATTGCTCAAGGAGATCGTGGCAAGCAATATTGTTGAGCGTGCCAGACTCCTCGCTGAGAATGCAGAAGATCCAGACTCTTTATTTGAGATGCATTCATTTTCGCATGGACCGCTAGAGGCAAATGCGAATGCCTATTACCAGTATGCGCCTCATTATTATTCGATAAATGTTGATGAGATCAACAATTATAGTATGCTGGTCGCGTCATGTAACAATGCGGCGGTGGAAAATATCACGATAGACCTTCCGAAGGCGAGGGATATACTTGACAGTCTGGAGTCGTCTGGGAATGACGAAGAGGAGATCCGCTGCGGTCTGGATGAGGTTCATGATTTGTTTGATATCAACAAGTCAGGTGATGTGGAGACTATAACCAGATATGGTAAGAGCCGAGAAGAGAAGGACATTTATTTTACGCGTTATGCGGATAAGCTTCTGGGCGGAGCTGACTGCTGGGGATTGATATCCGCTCCATTTGGCAGAAAGGCAAATATCCGTAAGTATTGCAATTCTGTTCTGAAGCCATTTGTGGAGGACTATAGATCAAATGATGTCAGGGAGCAGCATAAGGTAAAATATCTGGAAGTAAGAAAAAAGTTCTTATCCCAATATAAACTGGTGGAAAGCCTGCGAAATGAGTTGGAACAGATTTGCAATCTGGCAGGGACGGTTCCTATGGAACTGCAGAAAAATGCACCAGAGGATTTGTCATGTGAAATAAGTGATGTGGAAAGAAAGCGGCAGATGCTTGAGCGTCAGTTATTTGCTGAACAAAAAGAGCTGATCGAGCTTGAGGAAAGCAGACCGAAGGGATTGTTCGCAAGGCGTAAGGATGCATCCGCAAGAGATATATTCATTCAGGAGAAGAAAGCGACAATATCAAAACTTAATGGAGAGATAACTTCTTTGAACAACAGGATATCAGGCCTGCAGAATCTTCAGGAATACCAGCGGTGTATTTCAAAATACTCGCATGGGCAGATGAAGATGACCCCGGTGGACGCTGCATTTATGGAACGTTATGTATCCGAGGACGACAGGCTGTCGACAAAAGCACAGATAACCAATCCATGGTTTACCGCCCAGTACAATAGAGAGCGTGAAAAGTTATTCCTGTATGCATGTAAGCTGCACAAAGAATTTGTCATTTCTTCAAAATGCATGCGGCATAATATCATCAACCTGATGATAGCGTGGAATGTGTTTGATGATTGTGGTGAGAGGATGAAGCTTGCAGACAGAGAAGAAGCCATGCCATACATGCTTCAGAGCATTTTCCTGCTGACCCCTGTGATATCCACGACATTTGCATCAGCGCAGACTTTCCTGGGAGACGTGAAGAAAAGCGGAGTGCTTGGAACTCTTATCGTCGATGAGGCGGGACAGGCACAGCCACAGATGGCAGTTGGTGCGATGTTTAGGTGTAGAAAGGCGATCATAGTCGGAGATCCAAAGCAGATCGAGCCTGTGGTTACCGCAGAGACTGACATGATAAAACAGTTGCTTACCGCAGAGATATTGGCAGGTTACAAGGATAAGAAAATCTCTGTGCAGGCTTTTGCTGACTATATAAATCCGTATGGAACTTATCTTGGAAAGGATGAGGAGAAAGAGTGGGTAGGCTGCCCGCTGGTAGTCCATAGGCGCTGCATTGACCCGATGTACACAATCTCAAATGTGCTTTCATATGATGGAACTATGAAGCAGCAGACGGCAGCACCTAAGGCTGATAGGGCAAAGACATTTATTTTGGACAAGAGCTGTTGGATAGATGTAGCCGGTGCTGAGAATCCGGGCAAGAAGGATCACTTTGTCAAGGCGCAGGGCGAGCTTGTTCTGAAACTACTGGAGAGAAAATTTGAACGGGATACTATCGATATTCCGAGGCTGTTTATCATCACACCATTTACATCGGTCAAAGAGGGAATGCTGGAGATGATAAAGAAATCGGAGTTATATGGAAAAGAGCCAAGAGTCAGAAAATGGCTTAATGCCAATAACATTGGAACTGTGCACACTTTCCAAGGGCAGGGAACGGATGAGGTTATATTCCTGCTCGGATGCGACAGCAAATCTATGGGAGCAGTCAACTGGGTGAACAATAATATCGTCAATGTTGCAGCGACAAGGGCGAAATTCAGATTCTACATGATAGGAGATAAGGCGGTATGGACTTGCAGGCCGGTGAGGGTTGCGAGAGAGTGCACTGCCGAGATGATAACAGCTAAAGAGGTTCGAGAGCTGCTCATCGGTAAGCCCAAGGAAGCCAGCGATAAGCCCCAAGAGATCGAAGCTATATCTGACGGTACGCAAAAAAAAGGCACTAAGACCTCCGATCATTTAAAGAAGAACGGCAATAAAATGCCGCAGGACTCAAGTGGAGATATTAAGTCTGCACCTGCAAAGATGTCTATGATATGCCCGGAATGCGGGAAAAAGTTGGTTGAAAGATCGGGAAAATTTGGCAAATTCATAGGTTGCTCGGGCTTCCCGAAATGCCGGTTTACGCAGTCGGTATAGGAACAGAGCAACACCCCGTTGCTTTCCCCAATCCCCGCAATCTGTTATGATATCCATAACGGAGGTGAGTACAATGGAGACAAAGGACGTTATATTAGAACTTCGAACCAAAAGGGGATTATCCCAGGATGACCTGGCAGAGAAGGTCATGGTCACAAGGCAGGCGGTGTCACGTTGGGAAAACGGCGATACAGTGCCGAATACAGATACGTTGAAACTGCTTTCAAAAGAGTTTGATGTATCGATAAACACTCTGCTTGGCGAACCGAGGAAACTGATATGTCAGTGCTGTGGAATGCCACTTGAGGACGATGCCGTTATGGGGCGGGACAGTGATGGTGCGCTGAACGAGGACTACTGCAAATGGTGTTACGCCGACGGCACCTATACCTATAGCAATATGGATGATCTGATCGATGTATGTGTGAAGAATATGGTGGGGGAGAATTTCACTGAGGAGCAGGCGAGAGCATACATGAAAGAACTTCTGCCAAAACTTGATTACTGGAAACGATATGAGTCACTCAGCGATGGCGGACAGTTTGAGGCATTTAAGAGGCAGCTTATAGATGAGATAAATGCCATTCAGATAGAGGGGATGCCTCACCTTGAAAGACTCAATGCGCTTGTTGGCAAATATGTGAATCTCGAGTATCGTCTGCCAAATGGCATGAATGTCAAATTCCTTGATGACGAAAAAACATATCTGGGAAATCAGCTGGAATATGAGTTTGGTGGAGACAGATACTTTGGAGTTCTGGCGGATATGGATTTTATTTTGATATCGACATATGAGGCGGAAGGGACAAATCCGGAACTGGTTCTTTATAAAAAGAGGTAGTATAATGAGTTAGGTTATTTCGTCAATAATCTTTCACAATTTATATTACAGGGGGAAATACATATGATACAATGTGCCGGATGTGGCAGCAATCTGGTATATGATATAGCAAGAAAGAAAATGTACTGCAAAGCATGTGGAAATGAATACGAGCCGGAGAGTGTCGACAAGGATGAGGACAGCGAGGAACGCAAGCTTATGGAACTTACTGTATTCATTTGTCCGCAGTGTGGTGGGGAGATATACAGTACAGATGAATCAGCGACGGGATTCTGCAGTTACTGCGGGGTAGCGACTATGCTTTCCAGCCGGCTGAAAAGCGAGAGAAGACCGGATTATGTGATACCGTTTGCGGTGACGAAGGACATGTGCAAGGCATCATATGCCACAGTCATGAAGAGGGCGATATACGCTCCGAACAGGCTGAAACACAGACGAAATGTGCAGGAGTTCCGTGGAATCTACATGCCGTATTGGCTGTGTGATGTTGACCAGAAAGGTAAAACAGCTGTCAGGGCGACGGACAGCTATAGCTCAGGGGTTGATACAGTCAGTCATACATATAATGTAAGATGCTTTGCGGATAATCATTATGAGAATATAACCATGGATGCATCATCGCTGTTTCCGGATGATCTCAGCAGTAAGGTGGCACCATTTGACTCGGCGGATATGAAACCATTTTCCATGGGATATCTGAGCGGGTTCTACGCGGATCTGCCGGATGTGGATTATGGTGTGTACAGGGATAAGATAGCGCAGGTGACAGGTGATATGGCGTATGATGTGATGATGAGTAAGATAAAGCATCATCTATGTACATACGATGCTATCGGTGAACCGGAGGAGCCATTGTCAGAAACGATGGATATAAAGATCACTGGAGCAAAGACCGGGTTGTTTCCTGTGTGGCTTTTGTCATATAAGAACGGTAAGCGTATTGCATATGCAGCGGTAAATGGCAGCACAGGAAAAGTGGCTGCGGATATACCGCTTGATATCGGCAAGTTCCTGCTGGGATGCCTGATAGGAGTGGCTCCATTATACTTTTTGCTGAACTTATTTCTTACGGTGAGACCTGGCGTTCTGCTCGCATTTGTATCTGCGATAGGTGCGCTTGTGACCATGATATATTGCGATGAGATGGAGAAGATAGCGGATGTAGAGACACATGAAAATGATGTGGGATTCTTCGCAAGGCATACACTCAATGTAAAGAAAAGTGGAGGCAGGAAGAAAAAACTACAAATAAAAAAGCTACAAACAAAAAAGCCACAAAAAAATATAAAAAGAAAATTAAAAAATAAGATAACTTCATTTATAAAGTTTTCTTGTTTTCTTGAAGTCATACAGCTGATAGCATGCATGATATTATTTTTCTGCCTGAAGTTTGGAATAAATCCTTTACTTTTTAACTGGGATATTATGGGAAAGGCCAGTTATGTTGTGGCGGTCATCTCGTGTCTGGTTGCCATTTATGGAGCAGTAAAAGGCATAGCAAACGTGAGAAGAGTAAAAAGAAAAAGTGGCGTCATGGGATTATTTATTGCCTTTGCCACCATTCTGTCTGTAGTGGTTGTGTTGATAAAACCGGTTATGGATAAGTATTATTATGGATGCGTGCTCCTGGTGTGTGCTGCAACCATTCTGACGCTTATAGACCTGGTTATCAGCCACAACCGGATGTCCACAAGACCACTTCCGCAGTTTGAGTACAAGGGAGGTGATCATCGTGCGTAGAGCGATAATTGGCAGAGTGGTGATCACTGTAATGATCATGCTGCTGTTTCTGGTTGTGGGATGCAACGGTGCAGTGACTGTCCACGCATCTGAAAATGATCAGGATGATTCGTACAGTTACCACTATAAAGTGATAATCAAGGATTATGCCAATGTGTTGACTAAAAGTCAGGAAGCACAATTGACGGAGACTATGCAGGAGACGGCCCGTTATTGTAATGTATTATGCGAGATATCGGAATTTGCATTCCATTCTTCAGCGTACCATGCTGAGTCATCCTACAAAAGGGAATTGGGCACCCTGGATGGTGTTATGTTCCTCATTGATTTGTATAATAGACAGATATACATCTATTCTTATGGCGAACCGTATAAGATCATCACCAAGACAAATGCGTATACGATAACAGACAATGTCTATGAATATGCAAGTGAAGAGAAATATTTTGAGTGCGCAAATGAGGCATTCAAGCAGATAAATATGCTGCTGGTAGGAGAGCAGATAAGCCGTCCCATGAAGCATATCAGCAACATACTCCTTGCAATAATATTTTCTATATTGCTTAATTATCTTCTGCTGAAGAAGACGTCAAAGGTATATGACATGGGGACAAAAAATCTACTTACCGGCACAAAGGTTTCATATAATATGAATCATAAATATGATATGCTCACTGAAACGAGAAGTACAAGATCCGGTTCCGGCGGCCATGGCGGAATTGGTGGAGGCGGCTTTGGAGGCGGAGGCATCGGTGGAGGTGGCGGTGGCCACAGTTTCTAGTCAAAGAGAAGAAAATCTGACAAAATATAAACGATGAAAAATGCTGTGAAGAATTTTCGAAATTCACAGCATTTTATTTTCATAAGGAGGGATCCACGTAAGTGGGAGGATTCCTTGTGAAGTACGCAGACGCCGCGCGAAGCGCCTTACATGCGTCTGCTCCTTTTGTAACGTTTTTCAATTATACTGGTCTTATATGTGAAGGGAGGTAAAAAACTTGGCGTCAGGAAAAGAAAAAAATGGAATAGAAGAAATATACGAAAAGTACTACAAAGACGTATATCGTTTTGTGCTGGCACTGTCTAAGAATCCCCACATAGCCGAAGACATAACACAGGAGACATTTGTTAAAGCGATAAAAGCTGTGGATCGGTTCAAAGGAGACTGTGATATAAAGGTCTGGCTCTGTCAGATAGCCAAGAATACATACTTTACATATGCGGGCAAACAGAACCGGGAGCAGGTGGACGTTGACGCGGTAAATAACCGGTCAGAGTCACATGCTGCACTTATGGGGGCTGCGGAGTATGATTTCATATCTGAGTCGGTTGAGGATAGCGGTGTATTCAAATTTTATCTCGGGGAGCAGGGACTGACATCACTTGATATATTTGGAAATGCAAGGTCGTGGATGTCAAGTGAGGCGTATCAGAGCTTTGGAGGATATAGAGAGGGCGCGGCTGTCCCTCAGACAGAACATAAGGATACAGACAGTTCAGATATATACTATGGCGATGAGGAGCCAAGAGTTATAAATAAGATTGTGTATTGTCACAAGGATGGAACCGTGGTTGCGACTCTCTGGGAGGAGAGCCAGAATCTGCCGATCCTGAACAGTGAAAAATAGAATGTGTATGCCACATAAAACTCACATTACAAATAATTAAAGTAAAAACCACCCTTTTTTGCCATTTAATTGAATGATCCATGATATACTAGCATTGTGCATGACGTTCACGCTGTATTTAAAGGGGTATTGCCCCAGTTATGAAAAGGATAGTAAGCTAAATGGGAAATAAGAAAAAGATGGTGTTCAACGTATTGTTCCTGGTTCTCATATTTGCCGGAACGATATACGGAGTGTTTCACGGCGAGGATATAGGACAGATATCTGATATACTTCAGACGGTGAATCCTTGGTGGCTCATACCGGGAGTGGTATGTGTTGTGGTATTTATATGGGGAGAATCAATTATCATTCATTATATGATGCGAAATCTTGGAGTGAATGTAGGCAGGGGAACCTGTTTCCTGTTCTCGTCGGTTGGATTCTTTTTCAGCTGTATCACGCCATCTGCATCAGGTGGACAGCCGGCTCAGATATATTATATGAAGAAAAAGAAGATCCCTATTCCGGTGTCAACTCAGGTACTGCTCATAGTGACGATCATGTACAAGCTGGTGCTGGTACTTCTGGGACTTGGAATAGCTATATTTGGACAGAGTTTTATACATACATATATAGATGATGTGCAGTGGGTATTTTATCTTGGACTTGTGCTGAACGTTGTGTGTGTGGCAGGAATGGTGCTGTTCGCATTTCACCCGTCGCTTGCAAAGGCATTTGTGGTGAATGGCAGTAGACTTCTTGAGCGGATGAAGTTTTTAAGACACAAGAAGTCCCGTGAGGAAAAGCTCGCGGCATCAATGGAAAAGTACAACCAGACTGCGGATTACATGGTAGGACATTTCGGGATGCTGGTGGTAGTGTTCATTATAACAGTTGTGCAAAGATTCTCACTATTTGCAGCTACATGGTTTGTGTACAAGGCGTTTGGACTTTCAGGATCATCATCATGGCTTATCATTCTCATGCAGGGAGCCATAGCAGTTGCGGTGGATATGCTTCCCCTTCCGGGTGGTATGGGAATCAGTGAAAAACTCTTTATGGAGATGTTCTTGCCGATATTTGGCAGCACATTGCTCCTGCCGGGCATGATACTCAGCAGAGGACTGGGATACTATACTGAGCTGATAATCAGTGCAATATTTACAGTGGTGGCAAGCTTTGTGATAGGAAGGAGATCTGAATGAAACCAAGATCAGAGATGAGCATGGAGCTCTATGAGATGATGCTTGACCGGGGATATCCCGAGGAGTTCTGTGATCTCATATCAAAGAATCTGAATACGGATTTTACGGCGGGCAGGATGATGGGCTATCTGTCGCATTATCAGGAGCTGCCTCTTGAGGAGATTGTGGATGAGATGTTGTCCATTCTCGCAGACCGGAACCGTATCATGCAGAAGAAGCAGCTTGAGAGCAACAATGCCGAGTGGAACCGTTTTCTGGAGGAAGGCTTCGGACTGGATGAAGATGATGAATAATCTTTATAATAGTTGAGTTTCTTAACTGGTAAAATCTGTCGTTATATGGTACAAATATTTATAGAAAAGTATATGGAAAAAGGATTGATATAATGACGGAAAATGAAGCTAATCAGAGCGCTGAGGAACAGGAGAAAAAGGTACAGAGTGAGATAGAAGAGACCTTGGCCGGGGCCGGTATTGGTATGTGGACCATGGTGCTCATGAACGACGGCAGATCCATGCTGTATGCGAACAAGAAGATGAACGCTCTTCTTGGAACGACTGATGATCTGTCGCCTGAAGATAGATATGTAAAGTGGATAGCAGGCATTACTGAGGAGTCACAGCAGGCCACCGCTGAATACATGGAGACCATAAGACGCGACGGCAAGGCTGAGGTTATATATACCTGGATGCATCCAACCAGAGGACTGTTGCACATAAGATGTGGCGGTGTTCGGGACAGGAGTTTTACCGATGGCATAAAAGTCAGAGGCTACCATCAGGATATAACCGCTGTGCGCAATGCGGAACAGGCTCACAAGGAGAAACTCCGGGAGCAGGATTCGGTTATCAAGGCTGTTAGCAGCATATATTTTATTGTGTGTATATTCGATCTTCAGACCGGTAAGGTGCGGGTTATCAAGGAAGGTGATACCTTCAGAAAGCCGGCACAGAATGCGGATTACGAAGCAGGAAAGACAATAGAAAATGTGATAAATGACTGTGTGGTTGAAGAGGATCGTGAGCAGATGCGCAGATTCTACAATCTGGACAGGCTGGCGGAGAAACTCAGGACGGAGAAGAGCGTCAGTAAGGATTTCCGGGACACTTTATATGGCTGGTGCCGTATAACGGCGATTCCAGTCAGGACGGATGAGGAGAGTGAACTCACCCGTATACTCATAGGTGTTCAGGAGATCGACGAGGAGAAGAAGGAGGAGATCCGTGCCCAGAAGCTGCTTGCCGAAGCTTACGAAGAGGCCAAGCGTGCAAATACAGCGAAGACGGAATTTCTTTCACGCATGTCACACGACATAAGAACACCTATCAACGGAATCCTTGGAATGTCACGAATTGCCGAACAGTGCATAGATGACAGGGACAGAGTGATGGATGCGCTGTCCAAGATAGATGATGCTGGAAAACAGCTTGAACTGCTCATCAACGATGTGCTTGATATGAGCAGACTTGAGAGCGGAAGAACGGAGCTCACCAGTGAACCGTTTGACATAATAAAGGTTTTGAGAAGTGGATATGATCCAATCCTGGTCATGGCACAGGAGAACGATGTGAAGCTTACGGGTGCTCATTTCAATATAAAGCACAACATGGTTATAGGCAGTCCGCTTCATCTTCAGCGGATCTCTCTCAATATACTGACAAATGCCATCAAGTACAACAAGCCGGGCGGAACGGTAGAGGCGTGGATGGACGAGATACCTGTAGACGGCAGGCATTCCAATTATGTGTTCAGGATAGCTGACACAGGAGTTGGAATGAGCCAGGAGTTCATCAGCCACCTGTTTGAGCCATTTTCAAGGGAGCACACTGATGCGGGAACAAAGTATCAGGGAACAGGTCTTGGCATGGCTATTACCAAGGAGCTTCTCGACCTCATGGGTGGAAGCATAGAGGTTGATAGTAAGCCGGGTGTGGGTTCTACATTTACCATGAAGATACCATTTGAGATCTGTACAGATGTCGTTGAGCCGGAGAAGCCAGAGGATCACGAGGCAGTCAGACTTGATGGAATGAAGATACTGCTGGTTGAGGACAATTCGCTCAACATGGAGATAGCAACATTTATGGTGGAGACGGCTGGTGCTGTTGCCACAACTGCGGCAAATGGCCGTGAGGCTGTTGAGATATACAGATCACATCCGGCTGGAAGCTTCGATGTGATACTCATGGATGTGATGATGCCGGAGATGGATGGCCTTGAGGCCACCAGGCAGATAAGAAGCTCAGACCTTGAGGATGCCGGAACCATTCCGATCATTGCCATGACTGCAAATGTATTCGCAGAGGATGTGAAGAAGTGCAAGGCGGCGGGCATGAATGAGCACATAGCAAAGCCACTTGATGAGGATAAGGCATTACATATAATTGCGGGATACAGACATTAAACACAATAAGATACACGATTAAAGAGATAATGATACAGTAAGTAAAAAGCAGTCTGCGGACATCGCCAGTGTTATACATGGTGATGATCCGTCAGACTGCTTTTTATTAATTATATTGAAATGTCTGTCTAGCCGATGCCTCCGAGAAGGATACCAAGTATCAATACAAGGAGACATACAGGACAGTAGATGTATTTGCATATAGGCACGAACTTCTCTGTGAACTTCTTTTCCCTTCCGGTGTTGACCTGTGTCTCAACATATTTCTTGCCACATACCCAGAAGAACATGATTCCGGCAAGTCCTGCGCCAAGTGGGCAGATGTAGATGGACAGTACATCCATCCAGTCAGATACGATACCCTGTATACAGATGGATACCACAACTGCTATGACACCGATGATGGCACATGCAGGTTTTCTGCCAACTCCAAGCTTCTCCTGCACCGTTGCGATCGGTGCTTCGTACAGGTTGATTAGTGATGACAGTCCCGCCATGAACACAGCCACAAAGAAGAGTATGGCAACAATATAACCGCCAGGCATGGACTTGAACAGGCATGGCAGATAGATGAACAGCAATCCCGGGCCGCCCTGGTTGAGCTGTGCTCCGGCAGTTGCCATGGCAGGTATGATTACCAGTGCGGCAAGCATGGCAGCAATCGTATCGAAAAGTGCAACACGTCCGGCAGCCTCCGGTATATCCTCATCGTCTGGCAGATATGAGCCGTATATCAGAGTTCCGTTTCCCGCAACTGAGAGTGAGAAGAATGCCTGTCCCAGCGCAAATATCCATGTCTTTGGATCTGCAAGTACCTTTGGCTCTATTCGGAAGATGTATTTGTATCCCTCTATGGCTCCCGGCTGGCATGCCGCATATATGGCCAGGATGATGAACAATACGAAGAACGCCGGCATCAGGACCTTGTTGGCCTTCTCAATACCGTTGCCCACGCCGAACATAAGGATGGTGATTCCGATGGCAAGTGCAATGATCTGCCATGCATTGTTGCCAAATGAAGATGCCATTCCGCCGAAGCTTGAAGCAAAGCCGTCTATATCCTCCGGTGACAGTGTGCTTCCGGTGAAAGCTCCGATCATGTATTTCAGTATCCAGCCCATGACGACCGTGTATCCGATGGCCATTGCCAGTGCGCCGAGCACAGGTATGCCGCCCAGCAGTTCACCGAGCTTTCGCTTGCCCTTTTTCTCCATGGCGATTCCAAATGCATCGATTGGACCGGATCTTGTAGCTCGTCCGAAGCTCATCTCTCCGATAACTCCGGTGAATCCGATGAGTACCACAAATATAAAATATGGTATGAGATAGGATCCGCCGCCGTATATGGAGACTCTTGTAGGGAACATCCAGATGTTGCCCATGCCCACGGCAGAGCCGATGCAGGCCAGGATGAAGCCCCATTTGTTGTTAAAAGATTCTCTCTTTTTCATGTATAATTCCTCCCAAATGTGTTCGTTACCGCATTGGCGGATCTCGCTCATAGTCCGTAAATTACGTTAACTTAATTAATATACATGAATATCATTTGGAAGTAAATTAAATAATGTGGACATGACTTAAAACATAGCTGCAAAAGCAAGAATTTAATTGAAAAATAACCGGCAGGTGGCGTACAATGTACCAGAAAAATGGAAAAAGTTATTTGAATATTATCTGAGAGGTGAGAAGATTGACAGAGGACAGATATGAACATATAGTACATCCATTTCCCCCACTATACGACGAGAAATCAAGGATACTCATACTGGGAAGCCTGCCATCGGTGAAGTCCAGGGAGCAGATGTTCTTCTACGGACATCCGCAGAACAGATTCTGGAAGGTCATCAGCAGAGTGCTTGGCGAGAAACTTCCGGTGACCATAGATGAGAAGAAAGCCATGCTGCATGCACACCACATAGCCCTGTGGGATGCGATCTACAGTTGTGACATCATAGGTTCAAGCGACAGCAGTATAAAGAATGTTACGCCCACGGATCTGTCGAAGATAGTGGAAGCTTCCAAGGTCACAAAAGTGATATGCAACGGCAAGACCTCAGGAAAGTATTATGCAAAATATCAGCAGAAGATACTTGGCATAGAACCTGTTGTACTTCCGTCCACAAGCCCGGCAAATGCTGCGTTTTCGGTGGATAAGCTGGTTGACATCTGGGGTGCTGAGATACCGGATATATGCAAATTATAGACAGAAGATAAACTCATACATAACATTTTCAAAAGCTTTCTGTAGAATGATGTACAACGAGTGAGAATATGTTATCATAGAGACCGCAGCCGGATGGAGTCAGATATCCGCTGTGAATATAGAATACTCATAATGAAGTTAAAAGGAGAGAGAAGAGATGGCATTAAGTTTTATCGAGATACTTAAGGTAGTATTCCTTGGTATCGTGGAAGGAGTCACAGAGTGGCTCCCGATCAGTAGCACAGGACATATGCTTCTTGTGGATGAATTTATCTCACTGAATGCGAGCACTGATTTCAAGGAAATGTTTTTCGTGGTGATACAGCTTGGAGCGATACTTGCTGTCGTGACCATATTCTGGAATAAGATGTGGCCTTTCCAGCTCAAAGACAAGACACAGCCTGTCATGAAGAAAGATACCTGGAGTATGTGGTTCAAGACAGTTGTTGCATGTATACCTGGAGCGATAGTTACGATACTGTTTGATAATTACATAGAGGCGCATTTGCACACAGCGGTTGTCATAGCGATTGCCCTTATTTTCTATGGAATAGCATTTATTGTGATTGAGAACTGGAACAAGACCAGAACACCGAAGGTTGAGACGCTGAACGACATAACATACAAGACAGCATTTCTTATAGGTATGTTTCAGGTGCTCTCCATCATACCGGGTACATCCCGTTCAGGTGCCACCATCATAGGCGCCCTGCTCATCGGTGTATCAAGAGTGGCAGCAGCGGAGTTCACATTCTTCCTTGCGGTTCCGGTTATGTTCGGACTCAGTGCTCTGAAGATGATCAAATTTGGACTGTCATTTACAAGTGCTGAGTTCGCTATACTTATTATAGGTTGTGTCGTTGCATACCTTGTATCCATTGTTGTCATCAAGTTCCTGATGAGCTACATCAAGAAGCATGACTTCAAGATATTTGGCTGGTACAGGATCGTGCTCGGAGTTATAGTTCTTGCATATTTTGCCTTATTTGCATAGCTTATAAATAAATAAAATCAAAAATTGCATAATATATATAGTATGTGCTATAATGCCCATGAATTGTGCATTATAGCACATACTAACATTGTGATAAAATTTTATGGGAGAAGAAAGATGGCAAAGGTTTCAATCATCATTCCAACATATAACGTAGAGATGTATCTGGTGGAGTGTATGGATAGTGTTGTAAATCAGACATTGAAGGATATCGAGATCATATGTATCAATGACGGATCTACAGATAGTTCACTTGAAATATTAAAGGGATATGCGGAGAAAGACGACCGTATCATTATTGTTGACAAGGAAAATGGCGGTTATGGAATAGGCATGAATATCGGTCTTGATAAGGCTACAGGTGAGTATATTGGTATAGTTGAGCCTGATGATTTTGTGCCACTTAATATGTATGAGGAACTGTACAACAAGGCGGTTGAGAACGACCTTGACCTTGTAAAGGCAGATTTCTATAGATTTAAGCGCAACGATGACAATGGCAACATGACTTTGGTGTACAACCACTTGTCACCGAATGCAGAGGATTATAATGTTGTGTTCAATCCAAGCGAGACACCAAGTGCGATCCGTTTCATTATGAACACATGGAGTGGAATTTACAAGAGAAGCTTCATAGAGGAGTATCATATCAGACACAACGAGACTCCGGGAGCATCATTCCAGGACAATGGTTTCTGGTTCCAGACATTTATATATGCCAAGAGAGCTATGATAGTGAACAAGCCATATTATATGAACCGCAGAGATAACCCGAATTCATCTGTTCACAGCAGAGAGAAGGTATACTGTGTCAATGTTGAGTATGATCACATCAGAGATATACTTGTAAAGGATCCTGAGATCTGGGAGCGTTTCAGAGGCGTATACTGGCTCAAGAAATACCACAATTACAACGAGACGATCAGGAGAATCGGACCTGAATTCAAGAAGGATTATATAAGAAGATACAGCTCCGAGTTCAAGAGAGCAATGGAGATGCAGGAGATTGATCAGACTATATTTACAAAGCTTGAGTGGGCGAACATCCAGTTTATCATCAAGTCCCCTGACGATTACTATTATACAAGAATCGGATGTACAGATCGTGAGCGCAAGCTTGAGAGAGAAGTCAAGAGACTCCGTGGTCTGGTTCATCAGACCCGTGCAGATCTGGACAGAGTGAAGAAGACACCTACATTCAGGATCGGTGCGGTCATTATGTTCATACCTAGAAAGATCAAGAGTTTATTTAGTCGAAACAAATAGAGGTAAAGCTATGGGTACAAAGGTATCAGTTATTCTTCCTGTTTACAATGTGTCTGATTATCTGCGCCAGTGCATGGACAGCATAGTGGGTCAGACACTTAAGGATATAGAGATCATTTGCGTGGATGATGGCTCCACAGATGATTCTCTGGCGATATTGAAGGAATATGAGGCGAAGGATCAGCGTGTAAAGGTTATACAGCAGGCAAATGCCGGAGCCGGGGCAGCGAGAAACAAAGGTCTTGAGATCGCGACCGGAGAGTATCTTTCATTTCTGGATTCCGATGATTTCTTTGAGCCGGACATGCTGGAAAAGGCATGGAGCAAGGCTCACGAGACCAGAGCTCAGGTAGTTGTGTTCAGATCAGATCAGTATAGAGAGGATCTTCAGGAATTTGTTCAGGTCAGATGGACACTTCACGAGAAGGAGCTTCCACCGTACAGACCAATGTATTTTCGTAATTTCACGGGAAATATATTCAAGGTATTTGTGGGATGGGCTTGGGATAAGCTCTTCAGCAGGGAATATGTTGAGGAGAACCATTTCCGATTCCAGCAGCTCAGAACTTCGAATGATATGCTGTTCGTATTTTCAGCGATAGCATTTGCAACAAATATAGAGATAGTGGACGAGGTGCTTGCACACCAGAGAAGAAACAATCCAAAGTCATTGTCCAACACCAGAGAGAAGTCATGGCAGTGCTTCCACGAGGCTCTTGTGGCACTCAAGGCGGCGCTTGAAGCACACGGCAATTTCTGGGAGTATGAGCAGGATTACATCAACTATGCACTGCATTTCAGTCTGTGGCATCTGGAGACCATCACAGGACCAAAGAAGGAGGTTCTGTTCAACAAGCTTAAGGAAGAGTGGTTCGAGGAGTTTGGTATCAAGAGTCTTTCAGAGGAGTGCTTCTACAACAAGACCGAGTATGGCAAGTACAAGGTTATAATGGATAAGACCTTTGAGGAGTACGAGAAGGCAACAGCATAGAAAAGAAAAAACAGTTTCACCAGTCGATCGGTGAAACTGTTTTTTTGTGGACAAATGTGTGTATCAGAACAGGTTCATAGCACCTATGATGCCCTGATTTCCCTCGAGCCCTGCGGGAACAATGTATGTGTCGGTGTCCTTGACCTGTGGCATGTCAATGTAACCCGACAGCAGTTCAGTGTAGTAATTGCGGATCATAGGGAACAGGAATTTGTTGTCCATGACTCCGCCGCCAAGGACGATCCTCTCAACTGAGTAGCACATGGTGTAGTTGACCAGTGCCTCAGCTATATAAAATGCTTCAAGATCCCATACCGGTGAGTCGGCTGGGATGTCTTTGCCTTTCATTCCGGTTCTGCGCTCAAGCATAGGGCCGGATGCAAGACCCTCTACACAGCTCTGGTGGAATCGGCAGGTACATGGTATATCATCTCCGGTTCGTCTAGGGATGAGGATGTGGCCTGTCTCCGGGTGTTCCATGCCGTGAATGAGTCTGCCATCGGATATTATACCGCCGCCGATGCCGGTTCCAACAGTGAGGTACATTCCCGAGTTGAGTCCTTTCAGTGCTCCATACAGGTATTCACCCCAGGCTGCTGCGTTTACGTCTGTGTCCACCACAACCAGGCAGCCAAGCGCATCCGTAAATGCTTTGTAAAGGCTGAATCCCTCCCAATCTTTCTTGGGACTCCTCATGATGGAGCCGTAGGTAGGGGAATTAGGATTGATGTCGGCCGGGCCAAATGTACCGATTCCGAGAGCGGATATGTCATATTTCTTAAAGTAATCTATCATGGCAGGCACGGACTGGTCAGGTGTGCCCGTCGGTATGGATATTCTGTCTATTATATTCTTGTCTGCATCGCCTATGGCACAAACCATCTTGGTGCCACCGGCTTCAAGTGCGCCGTAGTACATATTTCCTCCTTGGTGCCATGTTTATATGGCAGAAATTTTTCAAAATTATATACATTATATATGCCGTGTCACTTATCTTCAAGCCCGGATTTGCGTCGGTACTTGTGGAATATAAAAGAGAATTGGTGTACGCTTTTTTGGACACTTGACAAGATAAGATAGAGCCATATTAAGGAGCTTGATAGAGGCTTGAAGCTTGGAAGATAAAGTGTACAGGAGGCGTGATCATGATAAAAGGATATTTTGTTTCGGAAGGGTATATGGGATATGTGGACGGAGAGTACCAGCTTTTCGCTGATGAAAGAGATTATGTTGAGTATATAGAAGATTAGCCATTTAGCTTCTTGACCTTAGCATAACTTATGTTATGATGAGGCATATGGGTTAATACACAGGGATTACAATACGGATGGTGCTGCTATGAAAATCTGCAAGGTGATTCATGAGTTTGTATATCATGGATAATCTAAATATATACAAGGAGCAAACATAGTGGAAAAGGTATTGAACAAAAAAGAATATGTTATGGATATGACAGAGGGAAGCAGTATGAAACTGATCATGAAGTTCTCAGTTCCGCTACTTATAGGCAATCTATTTCAGCAGGTATACAGCCTGGTTGATTCGATAGTGGTTGGTCGTCATCTAGGGGCAAATGCGCTTGGCGGTGTGGGATCAGTTGGAATGATCAGTTTCCTGTTTTTTTCTTTGTGCAATGGAATGGCATCTGGAATAGGTGTTGTCATATCAAGATATTTTGGAGCGAAGAAAGAAGAGCAGGTAAAAAAAGCCATAGCAAATGCATTGTTTGTCATATTGGCGGTTGGTGCACTCATGAGTATACTGGGATATTGTTTTGCGGGGCCTATTATAAGGCTCATGAAGACCCCTGCAGAGACATTTGACTACGCATATACATACATGAGGATCACCTGTGGATTTACGATAGCGGTGGCTATTTATAACGGAATTTCTGCTGTGCTAAGGGCACTTGGGGATTCAAAGACCCCTCTTATATTTCTCATGATTGCTTCTGCCATAAATGTTGTGCTTGATATAGTGTTTGTCATATACATGGATATGGGCGTTGCCGGTGCCGCATATGCAACGGTTCTCAGTCAGATCCTGTCTAGCGTTGGCTCTATATGTTATGCGGTGAAAACCAATCCCTATTTCAGACTGAAGAGAGGCCATTTCAAGTTTGACAGAGATATAATGAAGGAAGATTTCAGTATCGGTATACCAATGGCGGTTCAGACTTCCATGATATCAATATCCTGCTCAATACTGCAGACCCTTATAAATGGATATGGTCCGGAGGTCATGGCTGCATATACTGCAACAGGAAAGGTTGAGGGAATCATATTCCAGCCGTTTAGTTCTCTGGGACTTGCATTGTCTACATTTGCAGGACAGAACTGTGGTGCACGCAAGTACGAAAGGGTGCGCAGAGCGGTATGGCAGACAGAGCTCATCACGCTGGCTCTTGGTGCAGCATTGTTCTGTCTGGTAGCAGTTTTCAGGGAAAATGTTGTGGGATTTTTCGTGACGGAGGAGAATGTCATAAGGCTTGGCGCAAAGGGACTTGTGATATCCGGAAGTATGTATATTGCACTTGGAACGATATATACCATGAGAGGCGCATTAAATGGAATGGGGGATGTGGTGTTCTCCATGCTGAATGGTGCTCTTGAGGTGGGAGGAAGGATAGTATTTGCACTGATACTGATGTATGTGTTAAAGATGGGATTCTGGGGAGTGTGGTATACGAATATATTTACATGGATTGTGATAGCACTCACCGCATCTGTGAGATTTTCTGTGTATATAAGAAAGTGTCAGAGAGAAGATGACGGTACGGAAAATGCATAGATAATAATTAATATAGCAAGGACGCCTTTTGGGGGGCGTCCTTCTTCGATTCAATCACATTGATACTCCAAGGGGCATAGGTGTTATGAATTAGCATACTTTATATTTTGACAAAAATTCAGCGCTATATTATCTTTAATACAGAATAAACAGGAGATGTCCATATATGTCAGGGGAAAGATCAGTGGATGTTGAAAAAATAAATAATAATGAAAAAGGCTTTGAACCGGCGCATATCAGAAGTGTGATCTCGCTGGCTCTGTTCAGCTTTGTATTTCTGGGTATGGAATTCTTCTTCGACAGCAGAGCTGCGGAGTTTGTGGATGCCAGAAGTGTTCTGTTGTATCAGAGTGTGATACTGCTGGCCAGTGCGGTGGGACTATTCATATATGCACTGATTGAGAGATATGTCGGCAGCAAAATCAAACAGATAATAATTATTACTTTGAATATAGTGGAGGTTGCCGCGCTCGCAGCGATAATACTGTGTTCCGGCAAATTGATACTGTTATATGGAATTATATTCTTTATTGTGTGTGGTGTTATGGGAGGACGCGTGTATCACGATGTGAGCCGCGATTATACGGATAGAAAGCATCTTACGGTAATTGTGGGAATTTCATATGCACTTGGACTGCTTCTGCAGTATATCAATTATAATCTTATAGACAATGTGATCCTGCGTATGGTTATGTTCTCGCTGGCCATAGTGGCACTTGCAGTGATACTTTTTCTGGCCAGAGATGAATACGCAGAAGCGGAAGTGGACACATACATGGTAGATGAGCGGAACAAAACGGATTGCAAAGAAAAATGTGACGAAACAACTCCTGATAGCGGATCGGTGGCTGTGGCGCTTGTGATGGTTGTTCTTCTTATGACGTTTATATTTTCCGCACTGGATAATGTTGTGACCGTTGTCCACGCTGAGGGCGGGGCAGATGTGGGGCAATGGCCAAGGTTGTTTCTCGCATTAAGCGGAGTTGCAGCAGGCTTCTTGTTTGATATAAAAGATCAGCGCTTTATGAATCAGATGATGTACTGCGTTACAGTGTTGTCCGTTATAGCCATGCTTATCATAGAGTTTGGAGGGGCATTTATCATAGGTCTGATTGTATTCTATCTTGCAGCCGGATTCTTCGTAGTGTATTTCACGACAGGATTCATAAATGTATCCTATGGAATGCGTTGGTCAGCGCTTTGGTCTGGTGCCGGAAGGGCAGTCAACAACATTGGTGCGGGTATTGTGGGAATAATATCATATATGCTGATAGATTTCCCCGGAATCATGGTTATGAGTGTAGTGGTCATATTGTTGCTCGTACTTATAAGCATTGCGGTATTTGTGCTTGAAAATCTACAGAAGGAACAATATAGACGATATGATGAAGAAAAAGTGACGAAATCGGCGGAGAATTCTAACGCAAGAGTTGAGGTTGATTTTGAATGCTTTGCAGATGCTCATCACCTCACTGGACGTGAGCGGGAGGTGTTGCAGAAGCTGCTTGTATCTGATGGCAGTGTACAGGATATAGCGGATGAGCTGTACATATCAAGGGCATCCCTATATAGGCATATATCTTCCATGAATGAGAAGACTGGAACGAAGACCAGAGTAGGCCTTATTCAGTATTATTATGGATGGCATGAGGAATGATGATTGCGTGAGAGTTGATTGCTATGGAAGTATAAGTGTGCCAGATTGAAAATACACATATGGATTAGATAAAAGTGATGAATGAATGTAAAATTGAATATATAGCACATATTGAGACATATGTAACGTTATGAAAACGACAGCAGATGACTATAATCTATGACATAAAACAACAGGTGAGTTACTTACCTGTAGACGAAGAATATCATAGAAGGGGGAATGACTATGAAGCATTTCAGGAGATTGACATTTCTGCTGTCGTTTATTTTTATTCTGACGGTAGGCGGTGTCGCGGCGATGGCCGCAAACAATGGCCCGTGTGAGGATGAGGAGTGGAGCTTTGCATATGTTGAGTTCTACAATCCGGATAATAACGAAGCGATATATGTGTACAGCTTCAGGACTCCGCAGGCAGGAACAACTACCAGTGCCAAAGGTGCGGTGTATGACAAGAGTACGAACACTTTGACACTCACCAATTGTAATTTGCCGGATTACAGGGTCGTTACCAATATGATGGGCGATGATTTTAAGATCAAGCTCGTGGGAACGAGTCATGTAAGTGCATTGTATGCATGGGGAGATGGATATGGCGGTTCTGTGGAAATCGTTGGTGACGGTAAATTGTATGTCAACGAGAAGCAGAAGTCAACTGACGCAATAGTTTTACAGCCGGAGGGAACAAGATCATACTTCAAGATAAGCGGAAATGCTGAGGTACACGCATTTGCGGGAAAGACGGATGGCAACCTTGTTCTGGCCATGAACACAACGGTTGCAGATTGTTTTGCTGTAAATGGTTTGACAGGTCTTCAGAAGACACAGGCAACCAGAATGAACTATGAGCAGATACAGAGCATAGAGATTGATCTGAGCGGTGAAGGTGACATTTGTCAGGTGTACAAAAAAGCTGATGATAAGAAATTGTATACTGTGACGGAGGGGGTGCGTACCGAGTATAATCCAGATGGAACGATAAAGGCAGAGAATGTGCGTATATATACAGAGTATGAGCTCATGCCTATACCAGGAAACGATGGAAAGTATTATATGCATGAGCTGAAGACTACAGAGGGTACATTCAACGCTGAGGAGTGTGGATACACCGATACACAAGAATCTGTTGCCGGATATTCTTTAAGATCCTCTTCACCTGCATATGTGTACATTGAGGAGAAGACGGGCGATAAGTGTGTATTTTTATATAATTCAATAGATAATAACTACAAAGATTATGCATATTTCAAATATGACATAGCAGGTGTACTTGGCGATGTGACAGACAAGTATGGAAATGTGTCATCATATTATATGGTGGAGAAGTCAGAAGACAATGTTTCATTTACAAGAGACCAGTATTACAGCAATGAGTATATGTTGTCACAGGGTTACAAGGTATCCGGTGAGCTTGAATATATACAGAACACTTACGTGGTGTATAGTAATGCCGCGTCTGGCGTCCTCACAGCAAAGACGACCGTATGTAAGCACGCCACAAAGGTGAACACTGTGACAACAAAAGCAACAATGTCGAAGGCTGGCGTCATCACCACAACGTGTAGGTCATGCGGCAAAAAGCTTTCGACATCCAGAATATCCAAGGTGTCTACAATTAAGCTTAATGCGGCTTCGTATGTATATAATGGAAAGGTCAGAACACCGGCGGTTACAGTAAAAGATGCCGCTGGGAATATTCTGACAAAGAATAAGGATTACAAGGCCACCTACAGTGCGGGGAGAAAAAATGTAGGAAAATATTCGGTCAAGGTCACATTGTGCGGAAATAAATATAAGGATTCGAAGACAATGTATTTCACCATAAATCCGAAGGGAACCACCATTGCTGCGACTGCGTCCGGCAAGGGCAGCATGACAGTCAGATGGAACAAGCAGATGACACAGACAACGGGTTACCAGTTACAGTATTGTGCAAATAAGAATTTCAGAAGTGGCACAAAGGTAAAGACTGTAAGCAAGAACAAGACGATCAGAACAAGTGTCAAGAAGCTTGCGAGTAGAAAGACATACTATGTACGTGTGAGAACCTACAAGACAGTAAAGATAAATGGAAAGTCAGTGACATTTTACTCTGCGTGGAGCAAGGCGAAATCAGTTAAAGTAAAATAGCTTAATTACATCCTTTTGAACAACGGGGCGTATACAGAACATAACAACAGTTTTGTATACGCCCCACTTTTGGTGTGCAAAAATTGCAGATGGTATTATAATATACAAAGGCGATGTGAAGCTTCAGCCATGTACAAAGATGGATGGCTGGTGCTTCAGTATACAGACAGGAGTTATTATGAAGAAGATACTTGTGGCGGTTGACTCTTTCAAGGGAAGCATGACGAGTCTTGAAGCGGGGAATGCCATAAAAAAAGGAATAAAGTCAATATTGCCGGATACAGAGGTCAGGGTACGTCCTGTGGCTGATGGCGGAGAGGGCACTACTGATGCTCTTATATATGGAAGAGATGGTGTCAGCAGAGAGCGATGTTATGTGACCGGACCGCTTGGTGATAGGATCACTGCGGAATATACAATATATAATGCCGCAGACGGGCGAACTGCTGTCATGGAGATGGCAGCGGCGGCGGGGCTTCCACTTGTTCCGGAGAACCGGAGAGATCCGATGCATACGACTACATATGGTGTCGGTGAGATGATAAATGATGCTGTTTCAAAGGGATGTGAGCGTTTTATCATCGGGATAGGTGGTAGTGCAACGAATGACGGCGGGATAGGAATGCTTCAGGCTCTTGGATTTTCCTGTCTTGACGTGAATGGTCATGAGGTGCCATATGGGGCAGAGGGGCTTGGAGTCCTTGAAAGGATTGTTATTCCAGGGAAGATGCTTGTCCGTAAGAATTCATCAGAGCTGGCTGTAGCAGATCCTGTCGATACGCCAATTGTAGGCACTGCTGCGATATCTGGTGCAGGTGCTGTCGATGAGTCATGTGTAGATGATGATGACTTTGCATACAGACTATCACGCTGTACATTTAGTATCGCCTGTGACGTGACTAATCCCCTTGTGGGGGAGCTAGGGTGCAGCCGTGTATTTGCACCGCAGAAGGGTGCAGATGCGGAGACGGTGGAAATCATGGATGGGTACATGAAACACTATGCTGACGTTGTGGAAAGATCAGCTGAGGGAAAGTCTGACAGAAACACTCCGGGTGCTGGCGCTGCGGGCGGACTTGGATATGCGTTTCTCATGTTCCTAGGTGGAAAACTTATGCCGGGAATAGATATAGTTCTGTCAGAGATAGGGCTTGAGGCGGATGTAGAGTGGGCAGATACTGTCATAACCGGTGAGGGCAGGATAGATGCCCAGACCATGATGGGCAAGACCCCATTGGGAGTCGCAAAGCTTGCAAAGAAACACGGCAAATATGTGATCGCCATAGGAGGATGTCTTGGGGATGGTGCGGAGAACTGCGTCAAAGAAGGATTGTTCAATGAGTGTTACGCAGTGAACAATGTGCTTGGTATAGATGACAGTGATTCGGAGCAGGTGAGAACGGCGATGAAGCCTGAAAATGCTGCGGCGAATTTGACGACGTGTGCCGCAAAGATCACAGAACTTAAGGAACAGATGTCGGCACGTGTGTGCAGACCTGCACTGCTTAGATAGATATGGGATTGAATTTGTTTGAAACAGAATCAGAGGCGTGTGAATTTTTTCTGCAAAAAATGAAGAGATATGCAAGGAAATAAATTTACTACTATATAATACGAGGAGAATAAAAAGATGACAAGAGAAGAAGCGTGGGAATTACTCACAGAGTACAACAAGGATGAGTTTCATCTGGAGCATGCACAGATCGTAGAGGGAACCATGAGGTATTTTGCAAGGGAACTTGGTTATGGCGATGAGGAAGAGTTCTGGGGAATAGTCGGACTGCTTCACGATCTGGACTTTGAACAGTATCCTGAGCAGCATTGCATCAAGTCCCAGGAGATCATGAGAGAGCACGGTGTTGACGAGAGGATCATACATGCGACGGCAAGCCATGGCTATGGTATCACGGTTGACATAAAACCAGAACATGAGATGGAGAAGGTTCTCTATGCTGTGGACGAGCTTACAGGACTTATCGGAGCGGTTACACTTATGAGACCATCAAAGAGTGTTCAAGATCTGGAACTCAAGTCAGTTAAGAAGAAATACAAGAGCAAGGGATTTGCTGCGGGATGCTCCAGGGAGGTCATCGAAAGAGGTGCAGATATGCTTGGTTGGTCACTTGATGAATTGATCACCAAGACTATAGAGGCACTCAGGACATTCAGACCATGATCGGGGGTATAAAGAAAATCGGAGAATTTGTCCGCAAAGAGACAGTGCTCACCGTGGCACTTCTGCTGGCGGTGATATCGGCATTTATCGTGCCTCCGGACAGCGCGTATGTGGACTACATAGATTTCAGGACACTTGCGATACTTTTCTGTCTTATGACAGTGGTCGCGGGATTTTCACAGCAGGGGATGTTTGGCATCATAGCGAAAAGTATGATAAATCGTATGGGTTCGCTCCGGACGGTGACAATTGTCCTGATATTCATGTGTTTCTTTTTCAGCATGTTTATCACAAATGATGTGTCGCTCATAACATTTGTACCGATGACACTCACGGTCCTTGGTATGGCAGGGGAGGAAGTACTCACCAGATGGATGGTGCCGGTGATAACCCTCCAGACCATAGCTGCGAACCTTGGCAGTATGCTGACACCCATAGGCAATCCGCAGAACCTGTATCTGTACGGACTTGCAGGGATCAGCGCAGGCAGGTTTGTATTGCTTATGCTGCCATATACAGTGGCATCGGCAGCGCTTCTTGTAATATGTGTCATAGTATGCATGAAAGGAAAAAACAGGCAGCTTGAGATCAGACTTTCAGGCAGTGATATACAGGTGAACAGGAAGCTGGTGGGTATATATAGCATACTATTTGTGCTGTCGCTGCTCACCGTGGCGCGGATCGTCCCATACTGGGTGACATTTGCGGTAGTGCTTGTGGTAGTCCTTATATGCCAGAGAAGATTGCTGCTGAAGGTAGACTATTCGCTGATATTCACATTTGTGGGATTCTTCGTGTTTATCGGAAATATGGGAAGAATCGATGGATTTAGGACATTTGTAGAGAAGGTGCTTGGTGGGCATGAGGTGATAACTTCGGTCCTTGCCAGTCAGGTCATAAGCAATGTTCCGGCTGCAGTATTGCTGTCAGGATTTACAGACAGGTACACAGACCTGATAGTCGGTACCAATCTCGGCGGACTTGGAACTTTGATAGCATCTATGGCGAGTCTGATCTCATTCAAATATGTGGCGAGACAGGACAAGGGTGCCAGAGGAAGATATCTGGCGTATTTCACATTTGCAAATGTGCTGTTCCTGGCGGTGCTTATATGCATGTGGGGAATAATATTTTAGCCAGAAAAATATTGCCCTTAGATGGCAGTAGTCATAAAATAGAATGGTAAGTTTCTTCAAATTAAGGAGGCAGATAATATGAGTAAGAATCTTGGTGCAAAACCTATGCTGGTGCCACAGCCGGTCATGATGATCGGAACATACGATGCCGATGGCAATGCAAATGTCATGAATGCGGCATGGGGCGGAATAGTCGGAGCAAATGAGATCATATTTGACCTTGGAAGTCATAAGACTACCGAGAATATAAAGCTGAACAAAGCTTTCACAGTTGCCATTGCTGATGCAGAGCATGTGGCAGCCTGTGACTATGTGGGAATCGTGTCGGCAAATGACGAGCCAGACAAGATGAAGAAGGCTGGTTTTACAACCAGAAAGAGCGAGTTTGTAAATGCTCCAGTCATCAACGAGCTTTCACTGACAATGGAGTGCAAGCTCAAGGAGATCATAGACGGGGACAAGTTCCTCGGCGAGATTGTAAATGTTGTTGCAGACGACCGTATCCTGGGCGATGACGGCGAGATCACATATGAAGAGTTCCATCCGATCGTGTTTGACACCATCGGACATGGATATTTTGCACTCGGCGACAGGGTTGGCGATGCTTTCTCAGAGGGTAATAAGTTGAAGTAGGAAAGCTTGTAACTTGGGAAAATCATCAAATTGTACATTGTAACATGAAAAAATTAGCCGTTTTTGGAAGAAAAACCTTAATTTTTCAAGCAAATGTTAAATATACATATGGAAAAAGGCGAAATAATGTGATATAACAGACACATACAAAAAAGCACAAGCTAAAGTGAAAGGAAGATGTAGATATGGATAAGAAGAATATCGATTGGGCAAACCTTGGATTTGGCTATGTTCAGACGGATAAGAGATTTGTAGCAAATTATAAGGATGGAGCATGGGATGAGGGTACACTCACAGAGGATCCTAACGTAGTATTAAACGAGTGCGCAGGTGTTCTTCAGTACGCTCAGACAGTTTTCGAGGGAATGAAGGCTTACAGAACAGAGGATGGTCGTGTTGTATGTTTCCGTCCTGACCTCAACGCAAGCAGAATGGCAGACTCAGCAAGAAGACTTGAGATGCCACCTTTCCCAGAGGATAGATTTGTACAGGCAATAGTAGATACAGTAAAGGCAAATATTGATTATGTACCACCATATGGTTCTGGTGCAACATTGTATATTCGTCCTTATATGTTTGGTAGTGATGCCATCATTGGTGTTAAACCTGCCAATGAGTATCAGTTCAGAGTATTTACAACACCTGTAGGACCTTACTTTAAGGGTGGTGCAAAGCCTATCACTATCCGTGTTAGTGACTTCGACAGAGCAGCTCCTCATGGAACAGGTCATATCAAGGCAGGACTTAATTATGCTATGAGTCTTCATGCAATAGTTGATGCTCATCAGAAAGGATTTGATGAGAATGTTTACCTTGATGCAGCTTCTCGTACAAAGATTGAGGAGACTGGTGGAGCAAACCTTATCTTTATCACAAAAGACGGCAAGTTTGTTACTCCTAAGTCAAACAGTATTCTTCCATCTATCACACGCCGTTCATTAGAGGTTGTTGCAAAAGATTATCTCGGAATGGAAGTTGAAGAGAGAGAAGTATATCTTGATGAAGTTAAGGATTTTGCTGAGTGTGGTCTTTGCGGTACAGCAGCAGTTATCTCTCCTGTAGGAAAGATTGTTGACCACGGCAAAGAAATTTGTTTCCCAAGCGGAATGGAGCAGATGGGACCAAAGACAAAAGAACTTTATGATACACTTACAGGTATCCAGATGGGTAGAATCGAAGCTCCTGAAGGATGGATAAAAGTTATCAAATAAATTTAACACTAATAAATTTTTTCACACACGGATTTGTGTCTTAGTACACTTGTCAAAAACCGATGTACTCAAAAATGTGTGTAGAAAAGAGTATTAAATTACAATGAGCAGAGGAAAATTTTTCCTCTGCTCATTTATTTGTCTGATAAATAATTTTTATAGCTTATAAAGTGTGGGGGTTATAATATTATTTTACAAGTTTTATATCAGTGATAACAGGTGTACCGCTTCCTGAACCAATAGCACCGTTAAGTGTGATGGTATCTGAAGCACCCCAGTAACCGGACCATGCAGGATTGCTTACTCTGTAGCGGTTGTTTCCGAGACTTTCGCAATTACCGCTCCACATTGATGTGATTTCTCTTGAGAGAGTAAACTCGACCGTCCATCCTGATGTAAATGTTTTAGAAGTGTTGTTTTTGAGTGAAATCGTAACGATTCCGCCACTTCCCCAGTCACTTTCAAGTTTTACTGAGCCGGTTATGTCATCAGAACCTGATGGGGCAACCGTCGGAGCAACCGTCGGAGCAACAGTCGGAGCAACTGTCGGAGCAACAGTCGGAGCAACTGTCGGAGCCACTGATGGAGCCATTGATGGAGCCACTGATGGAGCCACTGTTGGAGTTACTGTCGGAGCGACTGTCGGAGTCACTGTCGGAGCGACTGTCGGAGCCGCTGTCGGAGCAACAGTCGGGGCAATCGTTGGAGCTGCTGTTGGTTCTGCTGTTGCTGAGTTACCGTCAATATCAGATACAGTGAAGTTAATCTTTACATTGTTTAGTGTCTGATAGGATACATTGTTAAAGTATGCCTTATAATTTCCGTTTTCTACAGTGACATTATTTACATGTGTGTTTGCCCATACATTTATAAATGAGAAGTTGAATATCGGGCAGGTGAGTCCGTCATCAGAAGCTTTCTTTGATGTGTCATAGAGGAAAGTATTATTCTTCATTGAATATGTAGTACCGTTTACCTCTATTGATGAGACTTTTATAGTTGCTTTATTAAAAGCAGAATCATCTTCATCACCTACATTTATGTCTCTTATGTAAAGTGAGCCTATGTTGCTTAACTGGCTCTGTGTTGCATCGAGACTGAGTGAGAATGTACCTCCTTTTGAATAAATATCAACATATTCGTCGCTGACTACTGACTGCCAGCTTGCTGTTTCAAGGAGATAGAGCTTAGCTCGTACATAATTGGCTTTTGGCACTGTTACCTCACATGAAGCACTGTAGCCGAGAGGGACTGATGCCGTGATTTTGCAAGTGCCTGCATTTACTGCCGTAACCTGTCCTTTAGAATTGACAGTTGCAACTTCTTCATCACTTGATTTCCATGTAATCTTGTCTTTGCTGTCAGCAGGTGTGAGAGTTGCATTGAGCTGTTTTTTCTCATCACCGATATTTATTATCATTGAAGTCTGGTCGAGTTTTATGCCGGTGGCAGTTGCCGATGAGGAGTCACCGTAAATTTCCATGATTGCATTGATAACTGACTGCTGTGTAACTTTGTATGAATATCTGTCAAATAGGCCGAAACCATAATTTCCGTTGTAGCCGTTGTCCCATGCAACAGGAATGATTCCGTACATATCTGAGTAATAACAGAATTTTTCGTAGTAGTCTGCACGGCAGGCAGCATTTTGCGAATCAAAGGCTGATTTGTCTATCGCACCAAATTCGCCGACTACTACCGGATAACCGTTTTCTACAAATTTTGTGTTCATTTTCTTTAACTGTGATGCCATATAGGATTCATCGCCCCAGCTTGCCACTTTGGAACTGTTTGTAGCTTTTTCGCCCCACTGTGTGCAGGTTGATGATTCTGTACCACAGAAATCCCATGGGTCATAATAATGTACGGAAACCATTATTCTTTTCTGGCCTGATGGAATTGAAGATGAAAGATATTTATCTGAAGGCATTTCAAATCCATAATTATCTGCCGTATAGTTGATATTTGTGTTCCAACCGGGAATAAGAAGCCATCTTTTATCGTTGTTGCCGCCTGATTTTCTGACTGTATCAACAAAAATCTGATTATAAGCATTTATATTTGCATATGCATTATAAGAAGGATTTCCATATGTACCGTCAAATTCTTCATTCATTGATTCAAATATAAGATGCTCGTCGTAGTTTTTAAATGTGTCGGCTATCTGCTCCCAGCAGGCTTTGTATTTTGCCTTAATCTTAGTCTGTTCACCATTTCCGCAGAGAAGCCAGCCGCCTGAAACGGTCGTATATCCGTCACCGTGCATATTGACTATGGCATAGAGTCCGTTGTCAACACACATATCGACAACCTGTTTAACTCTGTCGAGCCAAGAGGAATCAATTTTATATCCGTTGCTGTCATCAATCATGCTAAGATATGACACTGGGATTCTGATTGACTTAAATCCTGCATCTTTTACCGCAAGGATAAGTTCCTCGTTAATCTTTGGATTGCCATAGGCTGTCTCGTTTGGTGTTCCGTTTGAGGATGCTTCAAGCTGGTTTCCAAGATTCCAGCCTGCTCCCATTGCTTTGGTGATCTCTGTCTGATTAAGATTGTTGAATGATGATGCTGAAACAGTCTGCACATTCTTCTCCGGAATACAAACTGTTGTGGCGATCATGGCTGCTGATAATAATACAGCCATTACTTTTTTGCGAAGTCGCATAAATTTTCTCCTTTCATGTTAAGTGCTTGTTTTTCAATACAACATCATAATATCCTTTTTGTGAAATATTTGCAATTATTATTCACAGAATATTAAAGATTTCGTCATAATTACTATAATAAATGCTGGTTTAGCAAAAAAATACGGTTTGAATTTGTGCAATATCGCTATTTCAATTTACAAAAAGTTCAATTTATTTACAAAAATGTTAAAAATTCTATATATTGTTGCTTTCTGTTTTTTGTATTATAATAATGTGATGCAGGAGTCAAAAGCAGAAAGAAATATGACAATCCATCAAATCAGTTGAGGAAAAATACCTTTTGACACTAAAAAGTATGATGAAAAATTTAAAATAGATCTGAAAGGAGATATTTCCTAATGAAGAAAATAGTTTTAACCGGTGGTGGAACAGCCGGTCATGTCACACCCAATATCGCACTTATACCGGAGCTTAAAAAAGCGGGATATGAGATTTATTATATCGGTTCTTATGAGGGAATTGAGAAGAAACTTATAGAGAAACTGGGAATACCTTATTATGGGATTTCAAGCGGAAAACTTCGCAGATATATTGATCTTAAGAATATCAGCGACCCATTTAAGGTATTAAAAGGATTTGCACAGGCGAGGAAACTTCTTAAAAAGATTAAGCCTGATGTTGTATTTTCAAAGGGAGGATTTGTATCAGTTCCCGTTGTTGTTGCGGCAAAATCAAGAAAAATTCCATGTATCATACATGAGTCAGATATGACACCGGGACTTGCAAATAAGATATGTATTCCATGTGCAGTGAGAGTATGCACAAATTTCCCTGAGACACTAAAGCATCTTCCTGCGGAAAAAGCTGTACTTACGGGTTCGCCTATAAGGGAGGAACTTTTTAAGGGAGATAAAGAAAAAGGACTTAAATTTTGTGGATTTGATAATTCAAAACCGGTTATTCTTATAATAGGAGGAAGTCTTGGAGCAGTTGCCGTAAACAATGCGGTAAGAGGGATACTTCCGGAACTTTTGAAGAAATTTCAGGTAATACATCTTTGCGGAAAAGGAAAGAAAGATGACTCACTTGTAGGTACAAAAGGTTATGTGCAGTATGAGTACATAAGTGAGGAACTTCCTGACCTTATGGCGGCTTCTGATATAATGATTTCAAGAGCCGGGGCAAATGCCATATGTGAGATACTTGCACTTAAAAAGCCTAATATACTTATACCATTGTCTGCACAGGCAAGCCGTGGTGACCAGATATTAAATGCGGCATCATTTGAAAAACTCGGTTACAGTATAGTTATTCAGGAGGAGGAAGTTACCAATGAAAAACTTCTTGCCGCCGTAAATGAGGCATTTGACAATAAAGAAAAGTATATAGCTGCAATGAACAAGAGCCAGCTTAACAATTCAATAGAAAAGATAGTTGGTCTTATAAACAGTGCCGCTAAGTAATCATTGTTTGGCTGAAAATGGAATAGCGGTACAAAGTAAGAAATGCAAGACTGAACTGTTACTAGCAAGTAGAGTATTTTGCGAATATTATTGACTTTGAGTGGCACTGCCATGCAAAAGGACCGTATAGAATGGAGGATTGAAATGAGCAATGGTTCGATACCAAAAGACCCGGTGATGCTGCTTAGTTATGTGAATACGCAGCTTAGGGATTTTTACCCTGACATTGAAGAAATGTGCAAATCACTTGACATTGACAGGGAAGAACTTGAAAATAAACTTGCTGCCATCGATTATAAGTATGATGGCAGCATGAACAAGTTTGTTTGAAAACACATATCTGAATATTGACGAAACAAGGAGATGTATATTTTTTGCGGCGGCACGCTTTCGCTATTCAAACACACAGCTGTACATAATGTGCTAAAAGACAGCACATAAGTGCAGGTGCGTTTGAGAATGTCGCCTTTAAGAAAATATATATCTCCTTGTTTCTGTGCATTGAATTATTTTAGGGGATGTTTTTCTGGTTAGTATTGAGGTGGAAATCAGAAAGTCATGGGGTTTCCGGTTACATCGCGTGACACCCACATTGACATTCCGGGACCGTGATTTCCGAATGGTCTTGTGTGGAAACCGAATTTTTCATAGAAACTTTCACGATGGTAGGCTGCCATAAGGCTTACCATTACGGTTTCCCCTGCCACTACATCTTTTTGTATGTAGTCAAGTTCACGGCGTATAAGTTCCGTACCTATGTGATGTCCCTGATAGTCCGGGTGTACGATTACATCTGTTATGAAATATGTATAGCCGCCGTCACTTACGATGCGTGCCATACCGACAGGTTTATTGTCACAGACTGCTACGCAGAGATAAAATGAGTTTTTAAGGGCAATGGCTGCCCTTTTTTCAGTTACATTTATCCAGTTTACTGATTTTCTGAGTGCATTATAATCTTCAACGCTTATATTGTTTACATATGTTATCTTAGTTTCTTTGTTCATAATGTTTGTTATCCTTTTTTTGTTTATATATAAATATTTGGCTGCTCTTTTTAAACATCAATTTTATAGACTTTCATTGTATTTGATTTTATGTTTGTATTTGCGAATCAATATTACAGACATTTCCGACTGTTACCTAAAGCATCGTATGTTTAAAAGGCAGTTTTTTTGTTTCTTAATATATTTTACCACAAGTATAATGTTTTGGGTTAGTCTTATTTGATATTCTGTCATAAAAAGAAAATTTGGCAAACAATGAACAAGCTCGTTATATGCCGATACTCTTTTTATGCCTGAACAGTTGCTAAGATGTAATATTTTTAGATGCAGTTGAATAAAATATTATTGCATATGAATTATATATCAGCGGGGCAATTTTTACCCTGACAATAAAATTAGACATTTGCGAAACTATCATAATCTCACAGTTAACACAACATATAATTAGTTTCGCAATCATCTATGGCAATTAAATAAATTTAAGGAGATTTCTATGGAACTTAAAACCGCACAGATAACTTCAAATCAGATAGTTTGTCACAGTGATACACAGATTACATTGGAAAATGATATGAATGTTCCTGACAGCAAACCCGATATAGATAAGATAATTAAAATAGAGGGAAATATTTTATCTAATTCGGTTGTGGCACTTGACGGCAGGGCAGGCATAAAAGGAACCCTTGATTATTTTATTTTATATACGAGCAGTGACGATATTGTTCCAGTACATAATCTTTCCGGAAGTATAAATTTTGATGAGTCGGTAGGGCTTGATGAGGTTTCGGAGGGAGATGATATTGACTGTCATTTTGAGATTGATGACTGTCAGGCAAACCTTATAAATTCAAGAAAACTGAGCATAAATGCCATTATAGGGATACATTGCTGCAAGCCGGTGAGCGATAATTATGAGGCAGTGTCATCACTTTCGGACTCTGAGGATATAGCAATGACGGAGTCGGAGGGATTATATTCAAAGTTAAAGAATGTAGCATATACACATCTTGTTATCAGCAAAAATGATATACATCGTATTTACGAGGAGATAAATCTGCCGAAAGCAAAACCGAATATTGATTCAATATTGTATTATAATATAAGACCTCTTAACATCCAGACTAAAGTTGTAGAGGATGGTGTAAGACTTATGGGGGATTTGAATATTTTTGTTTTATATACTCCTGAAAATGAGGAGCGGAGCCTTGAATATTTTGAGACAGAAGCGGCTTTTGACGAGATTATAAACTGTAATAACTGCAATGAGGATATGATTCCTGATATTGATGTGAGTGTCGGCAGCAGGGAGCTTTCAGGAAAGCCTGATGAGGATGGTGAAAACAGGATAATAAGTTTTGAGCTGACACTGAAATTGCAAATGAAGTTTTATGAGAATAAAGAAACTCAGATACTTGACGATGCTTATTCAACGGCAATGGAGCTTGAGCCGGTAAGAAAGACTATGTCACTAAACAGGCTTATTATGAAAAATCAGAGTGTTTTGAGACTTTCTGAGCAATTTAATATAGATAATCAGGATAAAATACTTCAGATATGCAATACAACGGGAAAGATAACGATTGATGAACAGCAGGTTGTAAAAGACGGGATACAGCTTGACGGCGTGATGCAGCTTGATGTTTTGTATATGACGGAAAATGATTCAAATCCTTTATCTATCGAAAAGGTGGTAATGCCGTTTCGTCATGTTATCGAGATTGATGGCCTTAGTCCTGAATGTTACTATGAATTGCAATTTGAGATAAACAACATAAATGTTATGATGCTTGACAGTTCGGAAATTGAGGTCAAGGCAAATATAACATTATGTGCCATTGCTTTTTCAAATTTTGAGGAGAATTATATTTTTGATGTAAATATTGAACCACTTGATTTTGAGCGGCTTCATAAACTGCCCGGAATAGTAGGTTATTATGCGATAAAAGATACACCGGTGTGGGATATTGCGAAAAAATACCGCACGACCGTTGAGAGTATCAGCCAGCTAAATGATTTAAGTGGTGACATAGTCCATAAAGGGGAAAAACTGCTCCTTTTAAAAATGGTTGAGGGCATATAATTTGACATATTTAATTGCATAAATAATGTATATAGTGTAAAATAAATGCAGAAGCGAGTTAAGTTTTGAAATGGATTTAGCCCTGCTTCTGTATTTTTGTAGTTATTTTTCATTTACAGGTCTGATACGGAATGTCAGGATTTGTTAATGGCTAAGTAACTCTTGTGTCCTGAAAGGAGGATTTATGCGTATGAGATATGACATTATTATAGTCGGTGCAGGCCCTGGAGGTATTTTTGCATCATATGAATTGGTTAAGAAAAATCCTGAGATTAAGGCTGCCGTATTTGAGACAGGTCATTCACTTGAAAAGAGAGTCTGCCCTATTGACGGCGATAAGATAAAAAGCTGTATAAATTGTAAAAGCTGCTCTATAATGAACGGTTTTGGCGGGGCGGGTGCTTTTTCAGACGGTAAATATAATATAACAAATCAGTTTGGCGGTACTTTATATGAATATATAGGAAAAAATAAGGCGCTCGACCTTATGTATTATGTAGATGAGTTAAATCTTAAATATGGCGGTGAGGGTACAAAACTTTATTCGACAGCCAATACAGAGATAAAGAAACTTTGTGTTCAGAATGGTCTTCACCTTCTTGATGCGTCTGTCCGTCATCTTGGAACAGATAAGAATTATGTTGTTCTCGAAAATCTTTATGCAGAACTTAAAGACAAAGTAGATTTCTATTTTGACACGCCTGTAGACAGTGTTTTACAGAATGGTGACGGTTATCTTATAAAGACGGCAAAAGGTGATTATCAGTGTGATAAATGTATCATATCAGCGGGAAGAAGCGGAAGTAAATGGATGGAAAAAGTCTGTTCAGAGCTTGATATTCCGACAAAATCAAACCGTGTTGATATTGGTGTCAGAGTTGAACTTCCGGCAGAAGTATTTTCACATCTCACGGATGAACTTTATGAGAGCAAGATAGTTTACAGAACAGCGAAATTTGAGGATCTTGTCCGTACATTCTGCATGAATCCGCATGGTGTTGTAGTAAATGAAAACACAAACGGAATAGTTACGGTAAACGGTCACAGTTATGAAGACCCAAGCAAACACACTGAAAATACAAACTTTGCACTTCTCGTTGCAAAACATTTTTCAGAGCCGTTCAGAGACAGCAACGGATATGGAGAGAGCATAGCAAAACTTTCAAATATGCTGGGCGGCGGTGTCTTAGTGCAGAGATTTGGTGACCTTATAAGAGGAAGACGAAGCAATGCAACTCGTATAGCTGAGGGATTTGTGACACCTACGCTTTCGGCAACTCCGGGTGATTTAAGCCTTGTAATGCCAAAGAGAATACTTGACGGTATTATAGAAATGATATATGCACTCGATAAGATAGCACCGGGAACAGCAAATGACGATACGCTTCTTTATGGTGTTGAAGTCAAGTTCTATAACATGGAAGTTGAGATAGATGAAAACCTTGAAACTCCGCTTAAAGGACTTTATGTTATCGGTGACTGCAGCGGTGTAACACATTCATTGTCACACGCATCGGCAAGTGGAGTTCATGTAGCAAGAGCGATTGCAAGGGCAAATAAATAAGCAATAAAAATGAAATGAGGAATAAAGATGGCAGAAAATTATTCATTTTTTTCAAATAAGAAATGCGAGTATTTTCCATGCCACAAAGTATCAGATGAGATAGCAGAAAAGGACTTTAATTGCCTTTTCTGCTATTGTCCTTTATATCTTAAAGAAAAGTGTCCCGGAAATCCTGTTTACTTTGTGACGGCAAATGGAGAAAAAATAAAAGACTGTTCAAAATGTACTTTTCCACACAGGGCGGCAAATTATGAAGAGGTGCTTAAGTGCCTTATGTCAAAAGATGAAATTCTTGAAGTGGATATAAGTGAGCTGATTGTGGATATGGAGACGGAAATAGAACATTCATGTGGATTTGAGTCAATGGATGCGGAGATGAAAAGACAGCATAAGGAGATAATAAATGCAGCATATGATAAATTTTTCAGTGAGAAAAAAGTAAAAGTCATTCTTAAACAGATTGACGAAAGTGTGGTGACAACCGCCGGATTTGTATTTGGAGAGCAGACAATAGAATGTAACGCACTGGAAAAAATGAATGTGGCGTACGGCGACATAGACAGTGCTTATCTGTACGCATTTGGAATAAAGGATATTGATGAAAAAGTGTTGGAAGAAAGTTCACTTCTTGAAAAATATTATGTCGAATGTCTGATGATAGCGGCAACAGATGTGTTGAGAGACTGGATTAGAAGTTATATAGAAAGAAAGCACAGCGTAAGGCATAAAAAATATGTGACGGATTCATTTGGACCGGGATTTTATGGGATGGATATATCAGCGGTGCCAAAACTTGTGAAAATAACGGGGGCAGAGAAAGTGGGTGTGTCAGTTGATAAAAGCGGAAATATGCACCCGGCAAAAAGTTGTGTTGGGATTTATCTTGTGACGAAGAAAGAGTATGGGGAGAGGATAAAGGATTGTGCATTTTGCGTGGGAAACAAAGGTGGATGTGCGGTATGCAGGGGAAGATAGGAGAAAGTTGTTTTTGGCAGAATAAGTTATTTACAATGCAAATTTATGGTATAATTTTAATGATGTTGGGATCAAAAGGTATTTTGCCCCCAACTAATGCCATGGATTGCATTATTTTACATTTATATAAGATGGAGGTTCAAAAGATGACAGAGGGAAAGGATTTATTACAGGTATTATGGAGTGGGGCAGATGTACTCAGAGGGAAGATGGATGCAAATGAGTATAAAACATATCTTCTTGGTCTGGTTTTTTATAAATATTTATCAGATTCGTATTTGTCAAAGGCATATGATTTGATGAACGATGAGAAACCGGACAGCCTTGAAGAAGCACAAGAGTGTTATGAAGAAGTGATGGAGAGTGAGGATGCAAAAGATTTGCTTGAAGAATTAAAAGAGTCACTTCATTATACTTTAGATTCGGATATGACATATGTAAGTATGCTTAAGAGTGCAAAAAATAATTCATTTAATCGAGAAAAACTCCAAGCGGCATTTAACAGGATTCAGGAGTCAGACCAACTGTTTAATGGGTTATTTGCGGATGTTGACCTGTATTCAAATCGTCTTGGAACAGGAGACCAGAAACAAAGTGCAACGATAGCTGAGGTTATCAAGGTGCTTGAGGGTGCCGACCTGATTCATGCAAAAGGAGATGTACTTGGTAATGCCTATGAATATCTTATCGGACAGTTTGCATCTGAAACAGGAAAAAAAGCAGGAGAATTTTATACGCCGCATGGTCCGGCACAGTTGCTTTGCCAGATTGCAATGGACGGTCTTGAAGAAAAAAGGGGATTGCAGGTATATGACCCGTGTATGGGTTCAGGCTCACTTATGCTTAGTTGTAAAAACTATTCAAAAGAACCTGATTATATAAGATATTACGGACAGGAACTTATGCCGTCTACATATAATCTGGCTAGAATGAATATGTTTCTGCATGGGGTTTTACCTGAAAATCAGCATTTAAGAAATGGTGACACATTGGATGCCGACTGGCCGACAGACGAAGAAACAGAGTTTGATGTAGTAACAATGAATCCGCCGTATTCAGCAAAATGGTCTGCTGCTGAGGGATTTAAGCAGGATGAAAGATTTATGGACTATGGTGGAAAACTTGCACCAAAATCTAAAGCTGACTATGCCTTTTTATTGCATGGATTTTATCATTTGAAGCAGACGGGAACTATGGCAATCGTGTTGCCGCATGGAGTATTGTTCCGTGGGTCAGCAGAGGGAACGATAAGGCAGACACTTTTGGAAAATGGTTCAATATATGCTGTAATAGGATTGCCTGCAAATATGTTTTACAATACATCAATACCGACTTGTATCGTTGTATTAAAAAAGCACCGTGAGGGCAGAGATGTATTGTTTATAGATGCATCGGGTACTGAATTTTATGAAAAAGAGAAAAAACAGAATGAAATGAAAGATGAACATATAGAAAGTGTTCTGAAACTTTATAAGGACAGGAAAACAGTTGAAAAAAAGGCATATCTTGCATCTTATGAAGATATTAAATCAAATGATTTTAATCTTAATATACCGAGATATGTAGATACAACAGAGGAAGAACCTGAGATAGACCTTAATGCGTTGACAAAAGATATGGCAGAAACAGATAAAGGTATAAAAGAAAGCACGGATTCATTGCTTGGAATGATGAAAGAGCTTACTTTTGGCAATGAGGAAACAAAAAATGCAGTGAACGAGCTTATCAAAGTGCTTAGGGAGGTGTGATTATGGCGAAAAAACCGAATATTAGGTTCGCAGGGTTTGAGGACGATTGGGAACAGCGTAAGCTGGGGGAGGTGACATCTTTGATAACAAAAGGGACAACTCCAAAAGATAAATCAGGGTTAGGTGAGATAAATTTTATTAAAGTTGAAAATATTAATCCAGATAATGGAGAAATAGAGAATACTACCAAAATTACTGCAGAGGAGCATGAAGGATATCTAAAACGTTCACAGTTGAAAGAAGATGATATTTTATTTTCTATTGCGGGAACATTAGGACGTGTAAGTAAAGTAAAATCAAGTGTTTTGCCAGCTAATACTAATCAAGCATTAGCAATAATAAGGTTAAATGAAGGTGTAATTGATTATATTACAATTGTTTTAAAGGGAAGAACAGTAGAGGATTTTATAAAGCAAAATCCTACAATAGGGGCACAGCCAAATCTATCTTTGAAGCAAGTAAGTAATTTGGAAATTCCATTTCCAAATAATGAAGAGCAGGGCAAAATTGGCAACTTTTTTCAGTTCATAGACCGCCTCATCACTCTTCATCAGCGAAAGTGTGACGAGGTGAAAAAAGTAAAAAAAATTATGCTTCAAAAAATGTTTCCGAAAAAAGGAGAGAAAAATCCGGAAATCAGATTTAATGGATTTACGAACGATTGGGAACAGCGTAAGTTGGGGGAAGTGGCTGAATATAGAAATGGAAAAGCACATGAAAATAATATTTCAGAAACTGGAAAATATGTTGTTGTAAATTCAAAATTTGTTTCTACAGACGGAGAAGTAAGAAAGTTTTCAGCTGAACAGATAGAACCGTTGTATGAAGGAGAAATTGCATTTGTATTAAGTGATGTGCCAAATGGAAGAGCTATTGCAAGAACTTTTTTGGTTGATGAAAGTGGAAAATACACGTTAAATCAACGTATAGCAGGTATCACGCCTAATGAACATACAGATTCATATTTCTTACACATTTTGATGAATAGAAATAAATATTTCCTGAAATTCGATGATGGAAATAAGCAAACAAATTTGTCAGTTAATGATGTGATGCAGTTTGAAGAGAGATATCCATCATACAGAGAACAGACAAAAATCGGAGCCTATTTCTCCACCCTCGACCACCTTATCACTCTTCATCAACGAAAGTGCGAAGAATTAAAAAATGTGAAAAAATATATGTTACAAAATATGTTTGCAAAAGGAGAGTGATAAAAGTAACGGAAGTAATTAGTGCATTATTTTGAATTGTAATACAGAAAGTGAGGTAAAATCATGGAGATAATTTGTTTTCACAATCCTGATGAGGAAAATGGTTATTTAAGTAATTGGTTTCATTCAGATTTTTCTATTGATGAAATTGAATTTTCATCGATGGAGCAGTACATGATGTATAAAAAAGCTGTTTGCTTTTCTGACAAAAAAATAGCAGAAGAAATTCTTTCAATAAATGATGTTGCAGAAATTAAAAGATTAGGACGGCAGATTTCAAATTATAATGATAATATTTGGAATGGAAAGAGACAGATTATTGTGTACGAGGGACTTTTGGCAAAATTTTCTCAGAATTATTCACTTAAAAAGATGTTAAAAAACACAGGTGATGCAATGCTGGCGGAATGTGCCGTGAGAGATAAAATATGGGGTATAGGATTGTCTATGAGCGATCCAAAAAGATTAAACATTGACGAGTGGAGAGGTCAAAATCTGCTAGGATATGCACTGATGCAGGTTAGGGAGAAAGTTTAGTAGAATGAAAAACAGGAAACTCTTAATTTATATTAGAGGATAAATGTTTTCACGGAGAGGAGCATTTTTATGACTGAAAAAATTGGAATAGGAATACAGGAATTTGATGAAATCAGGGATGGTAAATGTTTTTATATAGATAAGACATATTTTATTCGTGAATGGTGGGAGAGCAAAGATAAGGCAACGCTTATTGCCCGTCCGAGACGATTTGGGAAAACTCTTAATATGAGTATGCTTAAACAGTTTTTTTCGGTAGATTATAAAGATAGAGAAGATTTGTTTGAGGGACTTTCAATATGGGAGGAAAAAGAGTACAGGCAGTTGCAGGGAACATATCCTGTGATTAGTCTGTCATTTGCGAATATAAAAGAAAAAAATTTTCCGATGACAAGAAAGAAAATATGTCAACTAATTACAAAACTTTATGAAGAATATTCATTTCTTTTGTTTACCGGTTTGCTGGGCGAGGCGGATAAAAGATATTTTAGGCGGGTCTCGGAAAATATGGATGACAGTGATGCTTCTTTGTCTTTGTATCAGTTATCAGACTACTTGTATCGTTATTATGGTAAAAAAGTAATAATTCTTCTTGATGAATATGATACGCCTATGCAGGAGGCATATGTAAATGGATTTTGGGATGAGTTGGCTTCATTTACAAGAAGTCTGTTTAATTCTACATTTAAAACTAATCCATATCTTGAAAGAGCGATAATGACAGGAATAACAAGAGTGAGTAAGGAGTCGGTTTTTTCTGATTTAAACAATCTTGAGGTGGTTACAACAACATCAAACAAATATATGACGGCTTTTGGTTTTACTGAGGAAGAAGTATTTAATTCGCTTGAGAAATTTGGATATGGGGATAAAAAAGAAGAAATTAAAAAATGGTATGATGGGTTTGTGTTTGGAAAAATAACAGATATTTATAATCCGTGGTCTATTTTAAACTTTCTGGATAAAGGAAAGATAGATACATATTGGGCAAATACCAGTAGTAATGGATTGGTAAGTAAACTTGTAAGAGAAGGAGATGCAGATTTAAAATCCGTTTTTGAAGAATTGTTAAAAGGCAAAAATATATTGTGTCCTATTGATGAGCAGATAGTATATAATCAACTGGATGATGATTCGGAAGCAGTTTGGAGTCTTTTGCTAGCAAGTGGTTATTTGAAAGTAGTTTCTATTGAAAAAAAAGTAGTTGGAAAGAGACAACTGTATGAACTTTCACTGACAAATATGGAAGTCTTGGATATGTTTTATGATATGGTGAGAGGTTGGTTCAAAAAGTCAGCAGGAAACTATAATGCGTTTGTAAAAGCATTGTTAATTAATGATGTTGAAGCAATGAATGAGTATATGAATGTGATTTCTGAGGAAATATTCAGCAATTTTGATGTTGGAACAAAACCTTCAAAATTACAGCCGGAGAGATTTTACCATGGGTTTGTATTGGGGTTGCTTGTTGATTTGGCAGAGGATTATATTGTGACTTCAAATCGTGAGAGTGGTTTTGGGCGGTATGATGTAATGATAGAGCCAAAAGATAGGAGTAAAGAGGCTTTTATTTTAGAGTTTAAAGTCTATAATCCAAGAAAGGAAGACTCTCTGGAAGAAACTGTAGAAAATGCTCTTATACAGATTGAAGAAAAGCAGTATGAGACAAATCTGAGTGCAAAAGGAATACCAATAGATAATATTAAAAAGTATGGTTTCGCATTTAAGGGCAAAAAGGTTCTGATAGGGTGCAGGGGTTAAATAAGGATGAGATACTTTAACTTGGGAACAGCGTAAGCTGGGGGAGGTATGTGTAAGAGTAACCAGAAAAAACAAGAATAATGAATCTGATTTGCCACTTACAATAGCATCACAATATGGCTTGATTGACCAGAGAGACTTTTTTAATAAAGTTATTGCAGCCAAAGATATGAGTAATTATTACCTTTTGAAAAAAGGTGAATTTGCATATAATAAAAGTTATTCTAAAGGATTTGATTACGGTTCGATTAAGCGGTTAAATGCTTATGAACAGGGCTGTTTATCGACATTGTATATTTGTTTTTCTATTGAAACGGATGAAGTTGATTCAGACTATTTGGAGTGTTTTTTTGACACATTAAGTTGGTATCATGATGTGTCTGCAATATGTGCTGAGGGAGCAAGAAATCATGGTCTATTAAATGTGGATGTAGAAGCTTTTTTTAAAGATGTTAATATTGAGATGCCATCGCAAATTCAGGAACAAAGAAAAATATCGGTGTTTATCAATACCCTCGACCACCTCATCACTCTTCATCAGTGTAAGTGTAAAAGTTGTAAAAAGTATTATAAATGCACAAGAAAATTAAAATGATTGGTATCTTATTGAAGAAAAATTTATATTTGTTATAATAAATATAAGAGTAACAGACAATAAATTTTATTTGTAAAGGTTGTATCTATTATGTTAGCTATGTATGATGAGAAAGAAATATTGCGTGAGTATATAGAGTATGAAAAATATCATGCAGCAAAAGAAGCAGCAGAAGAAGCAGCAAAAAAAGCAGAAAAATTGGGTGAGAGAAATGGCGAAAAAAAGAATGCAATAAAAATGATAAAAGCAGGGAAGTTATCAATAGAGGATATACCGCAGTTTTTTACAAGTCTGACACCAGAGGATATAAAAGAAATCGAGAAAGAGTTGATGCAGACAGTGTAGAAAGTGGTATGAAGTTAAGGAGAGGTGATGTTTTGGAGAATGAAAATACGATAATGGATAGATTAAACGAAACGGATATAGCAAAATATACGATTAAAGATAGTGTCTTTACAAATTTGTTTCAGGACAAAAAGTATCTTATACAATTATATAAGACAATACATCCGGAGGATAAAGATGTAACTGAAGCTGAATTAAAGGATATAACAATTCATAATATATTAACGGATGATATTTACAATGATTTGGGATTTCTGGTAGGAGACCGGCTTGTTATATTAGTGGAAGCACAATCAACATGGACAGAAAATATCGTGATAAGAAGTTTGATATACTTAATGACAACATATCAGGATTATTTTAAAAGAACAAAGCAAAATCTTTATGCAAGCCGAAAAATAAAGATGCCAAAGCCTGAATTATATGTGATTTATACAGGAGAAAGAAAAGACCATCCTGAATATATCAGCTTATCAGATGAGTTTTTCGGAGGACATACCGGATTTATTGATGCAAAAGTTAAGGTATTATATGGAACGGATGAAGATGATATTATAAGCCAATATGTGACATTTACAAAAGTTTATAATGAGCAGATGAAACAGTATGGAAGAACAAGAGAAACAATCATGGAGACAATTCGCATTTGCAAGGATAAAAATGTATTAAGAGAATATTTGCAAAGCAGGGAAAAGGAGGTTGTGTCTATTATGTTAGCTATGTATGATGAGAAAGAAATATTGCGTGAGTATATAGAGTATGAAAAATATCATGCAGCAGAAGAAGCAGCAAAAAAAGCAGCACAAGAGGCAACAAAAAAAGCAACAAAAGAAGCAAAAGAAAATGCAATAAAGATGATAAAAGCAGGGAAGTTATCAATAGAGGATATACCAGAGTTTTTTACGAGTCTGACACAGGAAGATATAAAAGAAATCGAGAAAGAGTTGATGCAGACAGTGTAATATATATATGAGGTGTAAAATAAGATTTTTGGATAGGTTAAAGTTGAAATATGAGAGGAAGAAGTTATGGCGGAATTAGAGGCGGTTATAGAAAAACGATTGATCGAGCAGCTTTGTACGGGAGAGTCCCAGTGGACATACAGACCGGATATAAGAACGGAAGAACAGTTATGGGACAATTTCAAATATATATTAGAACAGAATAATAAGGCTAAATTAAATGATGAACCGCTTAGTGATTCTGAGTTTGCGAAGATAAAAAATGATCTTTCTCATGCCTCCTTTTATGATGCTGCAAAATGGCTTGTGGGTGAGAATGGAAAGGTTTATGTTCATGTTCAGCGTGGTAATGATGTATTGCATCTGCTCGTTATGAACAATGAACATGTTGCCGGTGGAACAAGTGTGTATGAGGTGATAAATCAATATCAGGCATTTGGAGCGGATGACGAAGAAACCAGAGACAGAAGATTTGATGTGACTTTGCTTATAAATGGAATCCCTATGATTCATATTGAATTAAAAAATAAAAATCATTCTTATATGGATGGGTTCCGTCAGATTAAAAAGTATATCAGTGAGGGTAAGTTTCATGGGATTTATTCTAATATCCAGATGTTTGTTGTCAGCAACGGAGTAGATACTAAATATTTTTCAGCGGCAAGAGATACCGAGTTAAATAAAAAGTTTATAACAGGATGGATTGATGAAAATAATGTGCCTGTGTGTGAGTATCTTGATTTTGCAAATTCAGTATTAAAAATACCGGAAGCACATGAGATGGTGACAAAATATACGGTGCTTGATAATGATAAACAGAAACTTCTTATACTCAGACCTTATCAGATTCATGCAATAAGAGCTATGCGTAATGCCTCAAAGAAAGGGATTTCAGGTTTTATATGGCATACTACAGGTTCGGGAAAGACCATGACTTCATATAAAGCGACCAGAAATCTTTTGATGGATATTCCTTCGATTGAAAAAACAATATTTCTTATTGACAGAAAAGACCTTGATATGCAGACAAAGATGGCTTTTCAGTCTTATGCGGATAATGACACGATTGATGTTGATGACACAGAGTATGTAGATACACTTATAAAGAAATTGTCAGACGGAAACCGTCAGATGATAGTTACTACAAGGCAGAAGATGCAGACTATGGTTAATAAGCGTTTGAAAGAGGGAACAAAAGAGTATGAGAGGATAAAAAAATTAAAGGTTGCCTTTGTGGTTGATGAATGTCACCGTGCAGTTACACCTGAAACTAAAAGGATTTTAGAACGATTTTTTGTAAATTCACTGTGGTATGGTTTTACGGGAACTCCGATTTTTAAAGAGAACGGTTATGAAAGAAAAGGGGATCTTCCACAGACTACAGAAGAGTTATATGGAAAACTTCTTCACAGTTATACGATTAAAGAGGCTATACATGATGAAGCTGTACTTGGCTTTATGGTTGAAACGCTTGGACATAAGGATAAAGATACTGATGAATCCGTGTATGAAGATAAAAAACATATGAGAAGTGTGCTTGATGTTATATTGAATCAATCATACACAAAGTTTGGCATGGAAAAAGGAAAAGGCAGAAGTTATGAGGCAATATTGACAGTAAAATCTATTGCTATAGCTCAAAAGTATTATGAACTGCTTAATGAAATCAAACAGGAAAATGACGAATTAAAAATATGTGAAAAAGTAAAAAAGGCATTGCCTGATTTCCCTAAGTTTGCAATTACATATTCTGTGTCGGAAAATGAAGAAGCATCAAAAGTAAATCAGGATAAGATGCAAAAATCACTTGATGATTATAATCAAATGTTTGGAACAAGTTATAAGGTAGAGGGCATCAGTGCATATAATGCAAACCTTAATGACCGTCTTGCGAGAAAGGAAAAGAGGTATTTAGAGAGAAGTCAGCAGCTCGATATAGTCATAGTTGTAAACAGGCTTCTTACAGGATTTGATGCACCGTGTCTGTCAACAATTTTTATTGACAGGCAGCCTATGAAACCTCAGGAGATAATACAGGCTTTCTCAAGAACAAACAGACTTTTTGATGATACAAAACAATATGGACAGGTTGTTACATTTCAGTCACCGGATGAATTTAAAGAGGCGATTGACTGTGCATTGAGGATGTATTCTCTTGGAGGTGACGGAGAGACTCTTGCTGAGGATTTTGAGGATGTTAAAAAGTCATTTTCAATTTCGATAAAGGCTATTCATGGTCTTGCAAGAAAGCCTGAGGATATAGCTTTATTATCTAAAAAGCAGAAAAAATCATTTGTCAAACTGTTCCGTGACCTGGATCATGATTTTGCTCATCTGAAAGCGTTTTCTTCATATGATGATAAAATGTTGTCAGATTTTCAATTTTCGGAAGATGAATATGAAGATTATGCAGCAATGTATAAAAATGTGATGGAAGAACTTAGAAAACCTGATGACGACGAAATAGATGTTGAAGATGTGGTATTAGATGATTATGATCTGATAGCATACAATAAACTTCGTATTGATTTCGATTATATCATGGAATTATTACAGGGGGTTTTAGAGTCGATAAATCAAAATAAAGATGGTTTTACGCAGTCAGATTTTCAAGCCAAAATAAGTGAGATTAGAGAGATGGTTGACGAATTTTCTAAGGATAACCAAAAAGTTGGTGAAATGCTGCATATGCTTATCACTGATATTGAAAATGACAGGGAAAAATATCTGGGACAGGATGTGTCTGTTATTTTCAATAAGATGCGTTCAGATATTATTGATAAAGAAATTGATAATTTTACAAATAAATGGTTTTTGAACAGGGAAGATGTAAAATTTGGGGCATACCATTATAAAAACGGAAAGCCCGAAAATGAAAGCGTTTTAAAAGAAAATGCACAGTATGCAGAATACAGGGATACGGTTGAAAATCCAATATCGCCAAAGTTTAAGTTTAATAAGACGATGATTAAAGAGTTTAGTGACGATTTGATGGATAAAATCTTTCCATTGCTTAAATAAGTTTAGTCTTAGTTCAGAAATAAAAATGCTCGTAATGTAGTGTGATGCCATTTTTATAATGCAAGTAGGTTTATTTAGGTCGATTACAGCGTGTACATTAAAATTATCTAGTTTAATCCTGATAAAGACCTCATAATAAGGTCAATATCTTTGTTTTCAAGTTCTTGAATAATATGAAGATAAGTTTTTTGTGTAGTAGTCATGCTTGAATGACCGAGTCTTCGTGCAACACTGGCTATTGACACACCTGCAAATAATAGCAATGATGCGTGTGTGTGGCGTAATCCGTGAATTGAGATTACAGGGATTTCGACAGCTTTGCAATGTTTTTCAAGTATATCGTTGACGGTTGAATTATATACTTTTTTGTTGACAAATATCGGTTCGTTTTCGGGCAGATTTTTTAAAAGTCCGGCGAAGTGTATGACGGTTTGCCAGTCTAATTGTATTTTTCGTACGGAAGACTTGTTTTTAGTTGGGAGAAAACCACCTTCTCCTTTATAATCCCAGGTTTTAGATATCGAAAGTATCTGGTGTGCCAAATCAAAATCTTTCGGAGTAAGTGCAAGTGCTTCTGAAAAACGCATTCCGGTCTTTGCAACTAAAAGGATAAACCAGTCCCAGTTTATTTCAAGACCAAGTTCTAAATGAGCAAGCAGTTTCTGAAGTTCAAACTGGTTGAGATATTTAGTTTTTTTTTCGGATGGCTGTTTGCCTTTTATGATTGCTTTTCTTGTGGGGTCTCTGCTTATAAGACCTTCATCTACGGCATCAAGAATCGCACATTTTACATGATGATGAAAATCCATTGTTGTCTGGTGTTCATGAAATTCAGCATAGTTGTTAAGAAGCTGCTGGTAAATTGTCCGTGTAAATTCAGATACTTTTAATGTTGGAACCAGTTTTTCGAGCCATATATGTGTCATAATGTATTTTTTCATTGTAACAGGTCGTATTGCTCCCTCTTTATAAGTATCAATCCATTGTTTATAGTAGTCACAAAATAAAAGGTCATCTGTATTTGTTATTATCTGCATAGAAATTCCTCCCTTATCATAGAAAGAAGTACACGCTGTTTTATTCTAATATAAGTGTTTGCATAATATATGTCATCACAATTTTGTGATATTTCTGTAAAAAAATGGTTGCAATCCATAAACGATTGTGCTATCATACAAACCATGACGAAGATGTCTAAAGCTTGAAAAAGCTCTAGGCATCTTTTTGTTTTCTAAAAAACTTTTAGCGGTCATTATATTTTGCCGGCGGTAATGACGGTGGTTTTAGAAACATTGTTGTTTTTTGAAATTTTATCTTAAAAAATTTGGGAATTAAAAATATGAAAGAGAGGTAATTATTTATGAATTCAGGTGATACAGCGTTTATGCTTATAAGTACGGCGTTTGTGTTTTTTATGACGCCGGGACTTGCATTTTTCTACGGGGGACTTGTAAGAAGAAAAAATGTATGTAATACAATGATGGCTTGTGTCTCTATTATGGGACTTTCAGTTGTTATGTGGGCGTTGTTTGGTTATTCTCTTGCCTTTGGCGGCAATCATGGGGGAATCATAGGGGATTTAAGATGGATAGGATTGAATAATGTTGGTATGAAACCGGGACCATATGCGGATACGATACCGCATCTTGTGTTCTGTGCATTTCAGATGATGTTTGCAATGATAACACCTGCACTTATAACAGGCTCTCTTGTAGGAAGGATGAAGTTTAAGGCATTGTTTTTATTTGTTGCAATATGGTCTGTTATTGTATATTATCCAATGGCTCATATGGTATGGGGCGAGGGCGGACTGCTTGCAGCAATAGGTTCCGTTGATTTTGCAGGAGGAGATGTGGTTCATATAAGTTCAGGTGTCAGTGCCCTTGTATTAGCCATCATTTTGGGAAAAAGACGCGGTTATGAAGTTACGACATATCGTATTCACAATATACCGTTTGTTGTGCTTGGAGCATCACTTCTCTGGTTTGGCTGGTTTGGTTTTAATGCGGGAAGTTCACTTAAAGCAGATGGCCTTGCAGCCCATGCTTTTATGACATCAGGAATTTCGGCAGCTTCAGCACTTATTTCGTGGATGCTTATAGATACTCTTATCAGTAAAAAGACAACACTTGTAGGTGCTTCAACGGGTCTTGTTGTTGGTCTTGTGGCAATCACACCGGGGGCAGGTTTTGTTCCGATATGGGCATCATTTATTATCGGTGCTCTTGTTAGTCCGATATGTTACTTTGGAGTTTCTCTTATCAAGAAGAAACTTAAGATAGACGATGCACTAGATGCTTTTGGCTGCCACGGTATCGGTGGTATCTGGGGCGGAATCGCAACAGGTATATTTACACAGAAATCAATAAACAGTACGGCAAAATGGGATGGACTTATATTTGGTGATTATCACTTGTTTGCTGCACAGATAGTTGGTATTCTTGTAACAGCGGCAGTTGCAGTTGTAGGAACTCTGATATGTGTTGCAATCGTGAGATTGTTTACTACACTTCGTGTAGATAAGCGTGATGAACAGCTTGGACTTGATATTTCACAGCACGGTGAGAGTGCATATCCAAGTTTCAACGGACTTGACCAGTAGGAAAACAGTGTACAGGAAATATGGATTAGTTTATGTGCGGAATTGATATGCACAAAAATAGTGTGCAGAAAAGAGGTAATATTGTATGATGATTAAGATAGATGCTTTTATAAGAGAAGAAAAGTTTGAAGATGTAAAAGCGGCATTAAATGCGATAGGTGTAAACGGAATGACTGTTTCGCAGGTTATGGGCTGCGGTATTCAGCGAGGTTATAAGGAAATCGTAAGAGGTATGCAGGTAGATATGCAGATGCAGCCTAAGATTAAGTTTGAGATTGTTGTTTCCTCCGAGGAATGGGAGGAAAAGACGATAAATGCCATTCAGGAGGCAGCATTTACCGGCGAGACAGGTGACGGAAAGATTTTCAGTTATGAGATAAGAACAGCACAGAAGATAAGGACAAAAGAAACAGGTTACGATGCTATTCAGGCAACAGAGTAAGTTTTAAATGATGGTTATATTAGATAGATATGAGTAAGTAACCTGAAATTTTAAAAGTTTAGGGAGGCATTGCCATGCTTTTTCAGGAAATAATGAGACTTGAACCATTTGAAGTTGCAACAGTTCTGGTGGGGGATACAAGAGGAGAACATCAGGTGAAAGCTGTTTATGTGTCAGATGGCAGCAATATTCCTGAAAAGGCAGAAAGGGGCGGTGCCTTTTTTGTGTGTGATACGGCTTTTGGAGATAAAAACAATAAAGAATTTGATGATAATCTCAAAAAATATATAGACTGTCTTACGGATAAACAGGCGGCAGGGCTGATTATTGAGAAACATACGGAGATGGCTGAAATAACGGAAGATATTGTTTCGTATGCCGCAAAAAAGGGTATTCCATTGATAATAATACCATATGAGACAGCGGTTACACAGGCGGTTCCGCAGCTTTATTATTCTCTTTTTGAGGACAGGAACAGGCAGGATGAGAGCAATCTTTTTATGAAAGAACTTTTGTATGGTGATGAGCAGCACGCAATTTTGAGACTTGCCAATTTTAATTATAAAAATGAAAAGCAGCATATCGCAATTTTTTTCAGTTTTGATAAAACAGATTTTGACGGGAAGATGGTAGAGGAACTTGCATTAGTGATGCCGATAAATCTTTCATTGACATTATTTAGTGTTGTCTATCCTGATGAGGACGGTGTTGTTGTTGTGCTTGAATTGTCACAGAAAGAGCCGGTGAAAGATATTGTCAATCGTTTTTTATCTGCCGTGCAGCATGATATGGGGGATAAACTTAACGGCAATACAGTCAGTGCAGGTGTGAGCAGTATTTTCTATAAACCTGAGAGAATGAAAGAGTGCGTTGACGAAGCAAAGAAAGCAATGCGTCTTTTGAGAGGATATAATATTTGTCATTCGGCGAGGTATTTTGAGGAGATAGGTATATACCGTTTTTTCTTTGAACTTGGTAATGATGTTGAACTTGAAGATTTTATGATGCAAAGACTTGGCGAGCTTATATCATATGATAAAGAGAATAACAGCGATTATATTGATACTCTTGAAACATATCTTGATTTCGGATGCAATATCGGTGAGACAGCGGAATATCTTTATATGCACAGAAATACCATACGCTACAGGATAATAAGGGTTGAGGAGATACTTGGAATAGACTTAAACAGTGCCGGAACAAGGTTTAATCTCAGATTTGCTTTTAAAATAAGAAAGTATCTGCGACAGTCGGAGTAAAAGCAAGTTTATATAATAGATAAGGGGTTCAATGAGATAAAGACAAAATTACAATAAATGATAAGAAATATCAATATGGCAATAGTTTTCTTTATTAAATGGTATGTATTGTGTGCACAAAATAATGCACTATCATTTGTGCATGGTGCACATATGAAATAATATATTACATTGCTATACTGGGTCTTGTTCAAAGGGGAACAGGATAGAAAATAAATTTTCTATGTTGTTTCCCTTTTTTAGTATTAACTGATTAACGGCAGAAAATGCAGATTTAAGGCCGTTGTTCACAACATAAGTGTGACAGTCAATGATTTAAGATGTTGTATTGCTTTTGAAAACAGGCTTACAGGCTTTGTAGAAATGAGGTGTGAGATGAACAATTTTGTTATTACGATTGCCCGTGGTTTTGGCAGCGGCGGAAAGCAGATTGCTTTAGAGATTGGAAAAAAGCTGGGGATTCCGTGTTATGAGCGTGAAATCCTTGACATGGCATCTGACAGAAGCGGTCTAAACAGAACATTGTTTGAGCAGACGGATGAAAGGCTGCGGGGAAGTATTTTTTCAAAGCGTTTAAAAGGGATTCCGACAATAACGGTTGCATCACCTGAGGAAAAAGCTTTTGAATCAGACATTAATCTTTTTAATCTTCAGGCACAGATAATAAGGTCACTTGCACTTAGTGAATCCTGTATTATCGTTGGCAAATGTGCTGACCATATTCTTGATTACTTTGATAATGTTTTCAGAATATATATTGATGCACCGAGAGATGCCTGCGTGAAGTCGATTGTTTCAAAGATGGGAGTAACCGAGACCGAGGCGAATAGGCTTATTAAAAAGACGGATAAGTACAGGGCAGATTATTACAGGTATTATACCGGAAAGGATTGGACAAATCCTACAAATTATGATTTGTTTGTAAACAGTGACAAGGTCGGCAGGACAAGATGTGCTGATGTTATTATTCAATATGTGAAATATCAGATGGAGTGCCGTGGTAAGAAAATTGAAAATTGCAATGATAAAAATGAGACAAAGGAGTCTTAAAAGTTATATGAAAATATGGCTTTGAGGCTTCTTTTTTTATAACAACAAATTAACTTGTTTAAGACAAATGGCTTTTTTTAATGAAAGGCAGAAAGCCGTAAATTAAAAAGTGTCTAACAGAAAAAAATATGATTTGCACAAAGTATAGTGCAGGAATGGAGGCATATATGAGAAAGAAATTATTATCTTTAGTTTTAGCGGCGGCGATGGTTTTTGGAATGACAGGCTGTGACTCAGCTATCAGCAGTGAGTCAAAATCAGACTCAGGCGACAAGAGCGATACTATAAAAGTTGGAGTTTTGCTCAGTACAACAGGTGATTTTTCAATTTCAGAAACGCCTATGAAAAACTGTGCACAGATGGCAATCGATGAGATAAATGAAAAAGGCGGAATAAACGGCAAAAAGATTAAGGCAATCTACAGCGATTACGGTTCAGACCCTTCAATGGCAGCCGAGAAAGCACAGGAACTTATATTAAATGACAAGGTGTGTGCGATTGTCGGAACAAACTCAACATCGACAAGACTTTCAGTAGAGCCTATTATCGAAAAATATGATAACCTGCTTGTTTATAATACATTTTATGAGGGTGAAAAACCATCTGACAATGTTCTTTATACAAATACTGTTCCAAGTCAGCAGGTAGACGGATTTTTACCATATATAACAAAAAATATCGGAAAGAAGATATTCTTTGTCGGTTCAGATTATGAGTTTCCTAAAAATACTATAAGTTATGCAAAGAAGAAACTTAAAGACCTCGGTGCTGAATGTGTCGGTGAGGAGTATGCACCGTCAGGAACAACGGATTTTGCTTCTATCGTAAATAAGATTAAGAGTGCAAAGCCTGATGTTATATTCTCAGCAGTTGCAGGTAATGATTCAGTATCATTTTATTCAGACTGCTCACAGTACGGAATAGATATGAAAAAGACTCCAATATGCTCAGTTGCCTGTCATGAGGGAACTGTAAAAGGTATCGGCAAGGCAGCAGTCGGAACATATTCATGCTTTAATTATTTTAATGTCCTTGGAACTACAGAATCAGATGAGTTTGTAAAGAAATACAAAGAAAAATACGGCACTGACACAACAGTCAATAACGGTGCGGAGTCTACATATACAGGTGTGTATATGCTTGCGGATGCCATTGAAAAAGCCGGTTCGACAAAACCTGCTGATATTGTAAAAGCGGCAGCAGGAATGGAGATAAGCTGTCCGGCAGGAAAGATAAAGATGGACGAGAAAAATCATCACGCATGGCTTCCAATCTATATTGGAAAAGTTAATAAAGACCTTACATTTGATATTGTTTCAAAGTCTGACGGACTCGTAGAACCGGTTACAGACTAAAATATCAAAGACTTGTGAAACTGATTATATGTTGTGTTAATTGCGAGGATATAACAAATACTGACGCAGGCACAGTTTTACATATGTATAAAATGATGACTAGGAGGAATGTATATGGAGTTAGTTGTCTCTCAGATAATTAATGGAATAAGCGGCTCGGCGGAATTGTTTCTCGTTGCCATAGGGCTTGTTATTACATTCGGTATGCTCGATGTTGTAAATATGGCTCATGGAGAGATGATAATGCTCGGTGCATACTTTGGATGTGTATTTGTGAACAGTCTCCACCTTCCTTTTGCGGTGGCGGTTATCCTGACCGTCATTGCAACGGGACTTATAGGAGCATTGATAGAACATTTTCTGATAAGAAAGATTTATGGCAAGGTTGCGGAGACATTGCTTGTAACCTTTGCACTTACATATATCATACAGCAGATAGTGAGAATGATATTCGGACCTGAAAATCAAAATCTTGCAATGCCGATAAAAGGAAGCCTGCATCTTGGAGGTGTAACAATTCCTTATTACGATATGTTTCTTATAATGATGGCATTAATAGTTCTTTTTGTTACACTCGGATTGTTTTATAAAACATCTTATGGAATGCAGCTTAGAGCCATCACACAGAACAGACAAATGACACAGTGTCTCGGTGTAAATTCAGGTATTATCGACAAGATAACATTCGGATACGGATGTGCACTCGCAGGACTTGCGGGAATACTTCTCGCTCCTGTTTCAAGTGTATCACCCGGAATGGGAACTGACTATATCGTAGACAGTTTCTTAGTTGTTATACTTGGCGGATTAAATTCTATCGTTGGCTCGCTGTTTGGCTCGGTAGTCATTCAGGAAGCAGTTTCGGTAATGGCAAGTTTTATGAGTCTTGTAACGGCAAAACTTCTTATATTTGTCGTGATAATAGTTGTTATCAGATTTAAGCCGCAGGGATTGTTCTCAGCAAAGGATAAGAGATAGGAAAGGAGGCAGTACCATGAAAGAAAGATTAAAAAAAGCTACCATCGACAAATATCTTGCAATTATAGTGATAATTGCACTTGCATTTGTACCGTTTGTGGCAAATTTATACAGTACACAGATTTTAGGCAAATTTATAACATATATGATTGCTGCTCTCGCACTCGATATCCTCTGGGGATACGGCGGTCTGATGAATCTCGGTTTTGCGGTATTTTTTGGAATGGGCGGTTATATCGTTGGAATTTCTCTTGCCTGTCAGGACGGACTTCCGGCATTTATGAGCAGTCTTGGGAAACTTCCGGCAATTTATGCACCACTCAAAAGTATTCCTGTTGCGATAATACTCGGAGTTTTAATTCCGGCACTTGTTGCACTTGTACTTGGTTATTTTATTTTCACGAGCAAGATAAAAGGTGTATTTTACAATGTTATAACGCTTGCATTTGCGGGGTTGTTTGAACTTTTTATAACAACAAACCAGTCTTATACCGGAGGTTCAAGCGGTGTCAACGGAATTGCTTCAGGACTGAAGAAGATAACGATAGGCGAGCATCCGGTAAGCATAGTGCAGTGGTATTACATAGCATTTATATCACTTGTTGTTATTTATATTTTGTGTTTATGGATTACTGAATCACGATTTGGAAAAGTCATCAAATCGGTAAGAGATAATGAAGCAAGACTTCGTTTCTTAGGTTACAATCCGGCAGTGTTTAAGATGACATTATTTGCCATTGCGGGAGCAATAGCAGGATATGCAGGTATGCTCTATGTACCGATGACATCATTTATCTCAATAGAAAGTGCGGGTGTCACATTTTCAACAATGATGCTTGTATGGCTTGCCGTGGGAGGCAGGGGAAATCTCTCAGGAGCGATGATAGGTGCATTGTTTGTAAGTTTTCTGCAGAGTAAATTGTCAAGCAGTTTTGGAGAGATATGGCAGCTTGTACTCGGTGTGATTTTGATAGTAGTCGTATTGTTCCTGCCAAACGGTGTTATAGGAACATTGAAAAATATCCAGTATAATCGCAGAACCAAAAAGAAAGCGTAGAAAGAGGTGACTATATGGGCTATCTTGAATTAAAAAATCTGACGGTTGAATTTAGCGGTTTTCGTGCTGTCAATGAAGTGAACATGACGATTGAAAAGGGTGAACTCAGAACGCTTATCGGACCAAATGGTGCGGGGAAGACCACCATAATAGATATGATAACAGGAAAAACAAAGCCTACATATGGAAGCATACTTTTAGATGGCAAAAATATAGCGGGCAAAGATGCATATGAAATTTCGGATAAATTTAAAGTAGGACGAAAATTTCAGGGACCGAATATATTTGATTATATGACGGTCGAGGAAAATGTAGAAGTTGCACTTTCTGGTTACAGCAGTTTATTAAAGACATTTACATATCGAAGAAAAAAGAACATTCAGGAAAAAATAGACGAAATTCTGGAACAGATAAATCTAAAAGATGAAAAAGAAATACTTCCAAACTATCTTTCACACGGACAAAGACAATGGCTTGAAATAGGTATGGTTCTTGCACAAAATCCGGAGATAATAACACTTGATGAGCCTACCGCGGGGATGACGGCGGATGAAACATACAAGACAGGTGAACTTATCTTAAATGTGATGAAAGATAAAACATTAATCGTGGTAGAACATGATATTGATTTTGTAAAACAGATTTCAGAAAAGATAACGGTACTTAGCCAGGGCGAGATACTTGCCGAGGGAAGTTATGATGACATAACCTCAAATCCTGAGGTTGTGCGTGTATATCTGAAAACTGATTAAGGAGGCTTGCTATGTTAAAAGTAGATGATGTATCGGTAAGTTATGGAAAAAGTCAGGTTGTTTATAATGTATCATTTGAGATAAAAGATGACGAGAAACTTATTTTACTTGGGAGAAACGGTGTTGGAAAGACAACATTATTAAAAAGCATAATAGGACTTCTTCCGGCAAAAACGGGAGATATAAGTCTTAATTCAGATAAAGTGACAAAACTAAAACCGTATGAGCGTTCAAGAAAAGGAATAGCATATGTTCCACAGGGCAGGGAGATAATACCACAGCTTACGGTGCAGGAGAATCTTGAACTTGGGGCATTGGCACACAAGGTGGATTATGCAAAAAAAGTTGAGGAAATATTTGAATATTTTCCGGTACTTACACAGCACTTAAAGAGAAAAGGCGGTGTATTATCGGGTGGGCAACAGCAGCAGCTTGCAATCGCAAGAGCATTAATGAGTGATCCAAAGATATTGATACTAGATGAGCCAACCGAGGGAATACAGCCTAATATAGTGTCGGATATAGCGGATATACTTACGAGGTATCACAAGGAAAAGAAAGTTCCGATAATAGTAGTCGAGCAGAACCTTAGATTTGCAAGAAAACTTGGTGACAGATTTTTGATTATGCAGAAAGGTTCAATCGTGGCACAGGGGCAGATGGACGAACTTACGGATGAGCTTAGTAAGAAGTATATGAGTGTGTAATGTTGATATGAGGGAGGCAGGTTTTATGTATAAATGTGATTTAGACAGACTGAGTGAGAAAATTAAAACTTTTAGCAAGTTTGGTGATACAGGTAATGGCGGTATTACAAGACTTTCGCTGTCGGATGAGGCTTTGGCGGCAAGGGAGGAGTTTTGTGAGAGATTAAAAAAACTTGGAGCAAATATCGTGACCGATGATATGGCAAATATATATGCCACTATTCCGGGAAGTGAGAATCTTCCTGCTATACTTAGCGGTTCGCATCTTGATTCGGTAAGACAGGGCGGAAATTATGATGGTGTGCTTGGCGTTTTAAGTGCGATGGAGGCAGTTGAAACAATAGTCACTGACAAGATACCACATCGTCATCCGATAACGGTTGTTGTCTGGACAAACGAGGAGGGTGCAAGATTTGAGCCTGCGATGATGTCATCCGGAGTTTTGTGCGGTAAATTTAAAAAGGAAGATATGCTTAACAGTGAAGCTAAAGATATTCCGGGATATTATTTTAAAGATGCACTCGAAAAAAGCGGATATAAGGGCAGTGAAGAAAACAGGATGACCCCTGAAAAGACAGCAGGACTTGTGGAACTTCATGCTGAGCAGGGACCGGTGCTTGATGCGGAAAATAAAGAGGTCGGAATAGTCGAGGGTGTATGCGGCATGGTAAATTATGAATTTACGATGCGTGGACAGGCAGACCATGCGGGAACATTTCCTATGAAATACAGAAAAGATGCACTGTATGCCTGTGCAAAAGTCATAGATTATCTGCATGAAAATCTTGATAAGCTTGATGAAGAACTCGTCTATACGACAGGAAAAATATCGGCACATCCAAACATTCACACGATAATACCTGATGAAGTGAAGATGACACTTGATTCAAGGCATAAAGACCCAAAAGTCATGGAACAGGTTGTCGAAGTAATAAAAAATCTGCCTGAGTCATTAGAAAAATGCACTGTCGAAAAAAAAGAAGCATGGGCAAGAGATACTGTATATTTTGATAAAAAACTTGTCGGATTTGTTGAGGACAGCGTAAAAGAACTCGGCTATACATACAAAAAAATGTATAGTGGTGCCGGACATGATGCACAGTATATGTGCGATGTTATACCAACGACAATGATATTTGTGCCTAGTGTGGAGGGACACAGTCATTGCGAACTTGAATATTCAACACCCGAGAATTGTTTAAAAGGAGCAAATGTACTTTTAAATACATTGCTTAAGATGGATGAAGAGTTGTAGATTTTTTGGATTTGGAAAACGGACGCCGTAAATAAGGATTATATTCCACCTCAGTGACGCTTTCGCTCGGAGAACACCGTAGGTGTGGACAGTAACTAATAATCCATATTTACGGCTGTTTTTGGTGTAAGTCATTGAAATTGTATATACAAAATGCTACAATGCTGTTAGATTTGAAACCTATCAAGGAAGTCGCAAAGTGGCAGAGCGTACCACCAATATCTGCTTTACCAGATAAAAAAGGGTTTGGCAGTTGTATGTATTGAAGAATGAGAGGGCGTTATTTATGGCAGCGGATATGAGAGAAAACAGTGCAGAGATTACAAAGATTCAGGATGTTGATAACAGCAATAATAAACAGTTTCCGACATGGAAGTGTGTTACGGATTATTTTTCTTATATCACGCCGGCTATAAAACCGCTTTCTGCTAATGTGTCCGTGATTGAGGGTGAAAAGTATCTGTGGGTTTATGATGTTGGAAGTAATGAAAATATTCCTGAAATGCTTGCGGAGATTTCAAAGCAAAAAGGAAAGAAGATTAAGATTATTTTGTCGCATTTTCATCCTGACCATATTGCAAATGTGCAACATATAAAGTGGGAGAGTCTGTATCAGGGGAAAAACACATACAAATATACACATATCGGTGAGATTGTTGAGAGTGATATAAATGTGGATGAAACAGACATAAAACTTAGAATTTTTCAGATGCCGTCAAGCCATGCTAAGGGTTCGCTTGCTCTTTTGGTTAATAATAAATATTGTCTGCTTGGCGATGCTCTGTATCCGGCTCATAAGGGTGATAAGACTGTCTATAATGCCGGAATTTTGAAACAGCAGATTGATATATTAAAAAAGATGGCGGCTCCATATGTTCTTCTCAGTCACAGAGAGCCGTTTGTGCAGAAAAAACAGGCTGTTATATCATGGCTTGAAAAGATATACGCTATGAGAGAGAAGAATGAGCCGTGGATTGATGCAGGTATGGGTGAATAAAATATTAAATAGCTTTATTTTTGGGACTATCAATAATAGTTTTTATATCATCAATATTTTTGTCAGTGGCTAAAGCTATCTGTTCTAAAGGAAATCCTTTTTTGTGCATATTAAGAATAATTTTTATTTCGCTTTCAGCAAATCCGATAGCAATACATTTTTCGCAATCCTCCAAACACCTCCAAGCTTATTGTCGGTGTTTGGAGGGTCAAGCCACCAGATAGCAATTTGTATGTAAACATACATTGCTATCTGCTTTTGACCCTTGCATCATAGTATAAAATCAGATTTCACCGATAAGATATTCGTTTGAACCGTCTTTAAGAAAGACAGGGAGCGTATCTATCGGTGCGTCAATACTGTAAGTTTTACCGCCCTCATACACTTTGCCATTGTGTGCAAGAGTCCATGAATGACCGGATGGCAGATAAACTTCTCGTTTTGTTTCATGCTCATGGCATACCGGAGCAACTAAAATTTCACTGCCAAACATATACTCATCGTAAATATTCCAACAGTCATCGTCAGGAAATTCATAGAAAAGCGTACGCATAACAGGAGTTCCCTTTTCGTGTGCTTCTTTCATAAGGCTGCGGATATAATTTCTCATAAGTTCACGCACATGGATGAATTTAACCATTATCGTATAGGCTTCTTCGCCGTAACTCCAGACTTCATTGTCAGCTCCCGTTCCCTCACGGACTTCACCGGCTTTGTTTTTGAGGTTTGTGTATGGCTGGCGGCAGCCGTGTATTCTCATGACAGGGCAGAATGTTCCAAACTGGAACCAGCGTAAAAGAAGCTCTTTAAAATCATCACTTTCAATATTTCCACCGTGAAATCCTCCAATGTCAGTTGTCCACCATGGAATACCGCAGAGTCCCATGTGAAGTCCGGCACATATCTGTTTGCGGAAATCTTCATAGGAAGAAAAAATATCTCCTGACCAGACAAGAGCACCATATCGCTGACTGCCTACCCATGCACAGCGCACAAGATTGACAATATCATTTTGTCCCATCTCTTTCTGACCCTCATAAAAAAGTTTTGAATATTCTCTCGGATATATGTTTCCGATTTTTGAGACAGGTCCGGCATGATACTGGTAACGCTCATAATTATAATTGGTAAATTCAGGTTCAGCTTCGTCAAGCCAGAATGTCTTAACTCCCATATCAGCATAATTCTTTTTACATTTTTCCCACACATATTTTCTTGTGCGTGGATTTGTCGCATCCATAAAGACATTGTTTCCGTGAAAAGTCATCTGAACATCAATACCCGAATTTTGCTTTACGAGAAGTCCCTGCTGCTTCATTTCCTCGAAATTTTCACTGTTCCATTCAACCTGAGGCCATATAGAAACCATTGTCTCTATTCCCATATCTTTAAGTTCTTTTATCATTTTTTCCGGTTCAGGGAAGTATTCCTCGTCAAAATGCCAGTCACCGCAGTGTGACCAGTGGTAGTAGTCGATAACCAGAACATCAATAGGAATCTCTCTCTTTTTGTATTCTCTTGCGACATCGATAACCTGTTTCTGATTATAGTAACGGAGTTTGCACTGCCAGAAACCAAGACCGTACTCAGGCATCATAGGGGATTTTCCGGTGCAGCAGGCGAACTGCTCCTCAATCTGTGCAGGAGAATTTCCGGCGGTTATCCAATAATCAAGTTTGTCGGTTGACTCGGCAACCCATTCAGTAGTATTCTTGCCAAAATGAACTTCTCCGACAGCGGCATTATGCCACAGAAAACCATAGCCGAGACTTGAAATATAAAAAGGTATGCTTGCCTGTGAATTGCGGTGTGCAAGTTCGAGATTGCATCCTTTTAGGTCAAAAATTTCCTGCTGGTACTGTCCCATTCCATAAATCTTTTCTGAAGCTGAAGGCTCAAAACTTGCTTTTAATCGGTAACTGTCACCGTTTAGCGTGTGGAAATAACGAGCTTTTTTGGTAAGAGCACCGCCGTTTGCTATCTCACGGAGAATGAGTTCGTTCTTTTCATTGTAAAAAGAAATCTGTAAGGCATTGCCCCATTCCTGAACATATAATTTTGCGGTGATAAGACCGTTTCGGATATGGGCATGGCGTTCGTCAGTAATCTTAATATCAATATCAGACATATTGTCGACATCAGGATTTATAAGAGCAACGCATCCGTCGGGAATTTTATCCATAAGTGATGACTGGACACGCAGACTGTTATTGCCCCATGCCATAATACTTAGAAGTTCTCCGTCATTGCGGAAAAATAATTCTTTGTCAGTGTATTCAAAAAAATTCATATGTACCTCCTAAAGTGATTTCGGAAAACAAAAACTATCTGTAAATAATATAAATCATGTGCATGGATATATCAATGTTGTTGTGGAAAATATACAAAAAGAAAAAATAAAATTGTGGAAAATTACAATAGAAAAAAGTCTGGGTGTATGTTACCATATCTGAAAACATTTAGTTACCGGTTAAAACCATGCGTATATGGTGCTGTCGGTAATGTTTTTGCATATTCTTATTTTTATTAATGTAGGTATTAAGTCATTTTTTCATTGAAAATATTTTCTTTTGATATTTATATATCATGTAGTCATTTTTACATTAAAAATCAAAACAAAATTCCTCAAATATAATCCATATAATTAAAGAAATCAATAATAATCAATATGGTGCTTTTGGAGTATAAAAAATAAGTGCAGATGTGAGAGTTAATTACTCTCTGATAACTACAATTTTATGGTACTAAAATAATCAAATCAGAAAAGGCTTAAATTTTGAAATATGACACTATCAATAAACTTCCACGTTTTTATTGCATAGAGTAATAAATAGCAGGTGTGGACTTGCCTGTATCAGTAGTAAATCGAATTGTCAATATCCCGCTTCACTCAAAGATAAAAATCAGCAATGGTAATTGAAAATAAGACACAAATACGAAGTATCTGAATTTTGGAATAACAGTTCAGTCTTTCATTTTCTGAATTCATAAATCAGCCAATTATTTTTATGGCTGAAGTGTTACGGATTTTATTGAAAATAAAATATAAAATAAGTATAATGGAGGTACATAGATGGAGAAAAAAAGCGAGAATAAAATTAAAAATGATAAAAATCAAAACAGTAACACTTTGGAATATCATAATAATATTAGAATAAAAGCAAGTGATATTAAAAAGAATTACGAAAAAGTAAATAGTGAAAACATAACCGGCACGCCTTATGACGATGTGTTCCGAACTATGTTAAACGACTGCTCAAGATTTATACTGCCGCTTCTGAATGAGGTATTCGGGGAAAACTATGACGGCACGGAAACAATCGTTTTTGCAAATGACTATCATTATCAGAATAAACAAAAAGGAGCGGAAGATAAGATAATCACAGACGCAAGTTTCAAGGTTATTAAAGGTGATATAGAAAAGAAATATCATTTGGAGTGTCAAAGCACGATAGACAACAGCATGGTACTTCGTTTCTTTGAGTATGATTCTCAGATAGCACTCGATGATGCGACTATTGAGAAGATAGTCGGTGATGATGGCGGCAAAAAGAGTGACGGAGTATTAACAGTTACATTCCCACATTCAGCGGTATTATATCTTCGTTCAAACAAAAATACTGGCGATGTTATGACAATGAGGTTTGTGACTCCCGGTGGAGAGGTAAAGTATGACATACCGATAATAAAGATGCAGACATATACATTAGAGGATATATGGGAAAAAGAAATTTATTTGCTCATACCGTTTTATATATTTACGCATGAAGCGAATTTTCCGAAGTATAATGAGGATGAAAATTTATTACAGGAACTTGTAAATGAGTTTAAAGAAATATGTATTAAAATGGAAGAACTGACACAGCAGGGGAAAATGACAGAACTTGAACGCAGAATAATTATTGAGTTATCTAAAAAGGTAATAGATAATATAGCAAGGAAATATGAGAGAATAAGGAAAGGAGTTGACGGAATTATGGGAGGAAAAGTGATAGAGACAGAAGCAAAGAAGATGTATAACAAGGGAATACTGATTGGCGAAGAAAATGGAAGAAACGAAAGTTTAAAAGAACAGATAAAAAAGAAACTTGCCAAAGGCAAAGCTATAGCACAGATAGCAGACGAGATTGAGGAGACAGAGGATAAGGTTTTGGAGTTAATAGGGCAGATTAAGTCTGAATGACAAACAGCATAATATAAAAAAGAAAGAAGGATTTACGGATGGATTGTGAGGAAGTAAGAGTAGGAATGTTAAATAAATTACATTTTGAAATGATAAAATTATATAATGGTGACGCAAAAAGAATACAGCATTTTTGTAAAGTCCACAGCTATGCAAAACTTATTGCCGAGATGGAAAATGTCGATAAAGACACATTATTTATTATTGAAACAGCGGCATTTACACATGATATAGGAATACATTTGTGCGAAGAAAAATATGGAGATTGCAATGGCAAACTTCAGGAAAAAGAAGGACCTGCACTTGCACAAAAGTTGCTTGAAAGTCTTGATTTTCCGCAGAATGTGTCAGAGAGAGTGCAATACCTTATTGGTCGTCATCATACATATAACGATATAGATGGCATTGATTACCAAATTCTTGTAGAAGCAGATTTTTTGGTGAATATGTATGAGGATAGTCTGTCAAAAAAGGCGGTAAAACACGCATATGACAGCATTTTTAAGACTTCTTCCGGCAGGAAGATATGTACGGAAATATTTGGAATTGATTGAGTTGTTTTAGTGGAAATGTAAAAAGAAATATTCCGTATGTGACTATTATAATATAGTCTGTATGGGGTATTTTTTTGTGTGATATTTATCATTGAAACCGTAAATTTTTGATGTTATTATACATAGGAACATTTTGGAGAGGTCTGTTTATCATTTTTATACTTATGATTGTAATGCATGAATTACTGGTAAAGAAGATGGGAGAATAGACAATGATTTTTAAGAAATGGAGATAATAATGAATAATCCGATAAAAACATTGACAAAAAGAGAATGGTCTATCTGGCTTGGCTCAATAATAATAGTTCTAATATCAAATCTTGCGACAAAAGATTTTGACCTGCTCACACTTGTTGCGGCACTTACAGGTGTAACATCGCTTATTTTTGCCGCAAAAGGAAATGTGTGGGGTCAGGTGCTTATGATACTTTTTAGTATTCTTTACGGGATAATATCATTCCGCTTTCGTTACTGGGGAGAGATGATGACATATCTCGGAATGACACTTCCAATGGCTGTATGGTCTACGATAACATGGATTGAAAATCCGTCGGAAAATAATGGAAATGAAGTACAGATACAGTCTTTAAGTAAAAAACATATAGTGGCACTTTGTATAAGTGGAATAATTGTGACAGCAGTTTTTTATTATATTCTTAAAAGTTTTAACACACCTAATATTATTTTTAGTACGATTTCGATAATTACAAGTTTTATTGCAGCGTCACTTACGATGCTCAGGTCATCGTATTATGCGGTGTGGTATGCTGCGAACGATATTGTTTTGATAATACTGTGGGTGCTCGCATCACTTAAAGACCCGGCATATATTCCTGTTGTTGTGAATTTTAGTATATTTTTTATGAATGATATGTATGGATTTATGAGTTGGAAACAGAGGGAGTTAGAGCAGGCGGAAGTTTGAAGATATTAGGATGAAGAAGAACTTCGTGATGATGGTATGGAGCGGATTTTGAAATATGGAATTGCCTGCTATAAAAAACGGTGTAAAGCGAGTGTCATTAAATAATTTTTAACAACAGCCTGTCATAAAATAAAAAAGCTCTTCATATGATGTAAAAAAATAAGAGGAGCTTTTAATGTGGAAAAGCTAAATTTTAGAAACAGGAGAAGAAAAAATGCATACATAATAGATGAAAGATTAAGTCAGAGAGCCGTAAGTCTTGCTAATTATATGATTGAAAATAAATCTACCGTAAGGCAGGCTGCTAAAGTGTTTGGAGTAAGCAAATCTACCGTACATAAAGACCTTACAGAAAGGCTCGAAAACATTGATTCGTCATTGGCAGGGCAGGTAAGGGAAGTTCTTGACTTGAACAAATCAGAGAGACATATAAGGGGAGGAATGGCTACAAAGGAAAAATATGCACATATGCATATGTGATTGATAGTGTTAAAAACGACAAGGAGATAGAAATAATTGTTTCTATCTCCCTGTTTTTGTATTTTATGATTTGTACGCTGTTTTTCTTATGGCTGTAAATATATATAATTCAATAATCAGTAAATTTTATATGTTTACAGTGTGTTACAGTTATTCTTTAGTGGCATCAACTATAGCTTCTATTGCTTTATCAAACCAGTCAACATCAAGACTTTCTACATCGCCGGCATCGCTTGCGGCTGCAATAGCAGGAGTCATAGGTATCTGACCGAGTATCGGCAGTTTATATACTGCGGCGACTTCAGCAAGGTGGCTTTTTCCAAATACTTCGATGTGTTTTCCACAGTCCGGACATTCCACATAACTCATATTTTCAATAATTCCTATAATAGGAACATTCATCATCTGTGCCATTTTTACGGCTTTTGCAACTATCATTGATACAAGCTCCTGAGGAGATGTTACGATAACGATTCCGTCAACCGGTATTGACTGGAAAACCGTAAGTGCTACATCACCTGTTCCGGGTGGCATATCTACAAACATATAATCAACATCAGTCCATATAACATCCTGCCAGAACTGTTTTACTGTTCCGGCGATAACAGGACCACGCCATATGACCGGGTCAGTCGCATCATCAAGAAGAAGATTTACGGACATTGTCTGTATTCCCGTTTTTGAATAAACAGGGTATATTCCGCTTTCATCACCTCTGGCTCTCTCTGTAATACCAAAAGCCTTAGGGATTGACGGACCTGTTATATCTGCGTCAAGAACGGCTGTATTATAGCCTTTTTTCTGGAAGTTTGCGGCAAGCATTGAAGAAATCATTGATTTGCCGACACCGCCTTTTCCGCTTATAACACCGATTACTTTTTTGATTGTACTTTTTTCATTTGGTTTTTCTATAAAACTCTTAGGGTCACGGCTTGCACAGGCTTCACCACAGCTAGAGCAGTCATGATTACAATTTTCACTCATAATAATCCTCATTTCTGCACACGTTTTTTGGGCATATCAAATTTGTGTCAAGTGTGCGCAGACACAAATCTTGTGTGCGAAAAATCGGATTTTTCGCACTATCCTCCATAATTATTTATTAACTTCAATATCGTAGTATAACATTTTAGTTTTGGAGTGTCAAAAATACATTTGTCATAATCTTTGTAAACATATCATATATTTATATCATAAAGTTGGTAACAGTTCAGCCTTGCATTTCTTACATTCATAAACCTGCCAGCAAGCTGTCAG
>ERZ839767.341-NODE-341-length-82586-cov-4.499182_pt1 | contig 82586 bp, 68 predicted proteins | sample MGYA00519879_ERZ839767 | MGnify/ENA primary metagenome ERZ839767 (study PRJEB31850, sample SAMEA3708852) | human gut metagenome | biome: human gut; feature: human-associated habitat; material: faeces | place: China | collected 2014 ...
TCTCCTTATTGAACAAAATTGCTTTGGCAATGGTCAAGAAGGATTCTTCAAAGGGGAGCTTAAAAGGAAAAAGAAAGAGAGCCGGATGGGAAGACTCATTTCTTGAGAATTTATTAGAAGCTGAGTTTTAATGCGTCAGCCCTGCGATTCCTACCGGTAGATTCTTGTAAATGTTGTGCAACAGACGTTCGCTACGTTGAAGAGCTTGGTAAGCAGAAGCCATGTCCGGTCCATCCTGCACTTCCGCGATACCATAAATTTTCGCATTTCCACTTTCATCTACTTTCTGAAAACAGACCTTGCTACGTATCCAAATGGGGCCTCTTACCGAATCAAGCAAATAAACAACCTCTGGCCGTTGTTGTATGCTATCAAACGAATGCACAGTGGTATGATGCTGTTCTTCTTTTAAAATACGGCTATTAAAATCGCTAAAACTAATTGTTCCATTTTTATCAAGTCCTAATAAATTAGAGATATATTCAGAACAAATATAGCTCTCGCTATTTACATCTGCTTCCCACCAACCCATATTGGCACTTGTCATCAATTCCGACAAAAAGCAGTCTTGAGTATTACTTTTCATATAAAAGAAACTTTAGTTATGTATCTGCAATTCATCCCTATATTCTTACAAAAGCTCAAGGTACTCCGTTCTCAGCGTAGAATATGAGATGCGGATAATATCCTAAGAAATCAGACACATCCTATGTGCATGGTAAACAAACAAGGAATCTTGTAGAATAGACGCAAATATATAAAATACTAAAGAAAATAAGATACATTATTCTATTAAATTTTACTTTTCACTTATATTAAAATGATACATTATAAGTTCTAATAGACGAAATTTGAAAAGTATATGTCTACAAAAAATCAGAAATGGAGTTTTATATTGGGAATAAAACAAATACGGCCACATCCCATAAAGCATGAGACAGCATAATAGCAGAGAGCTGCTTGGGATAAAAACGATAGAGCAAACCCCATGCCGCCCCAACAACTAAAGCCGCCATGACAAGCATAAAATTAAAGGACCAAATATGTACCAAAGCGTAGAGCAATGTAGTAACGACCAACCCTTTGTTAGGATTCCAGCGGTCTGATAAAACCCGCTGTATATAACCACGCCAAAAGACTTCTTCTGCTGGTCCTATTAAGAAAAATAACAAAGCTGAAAGCAACCACTTATTCTCGCCGTTTTTCAAACCGTAAATCAAATCGACTTGCGGACGGGCAAACGAGAATAGATAGGCCGCAACTTTATCTCCTAACCAAAAAACGCCCCACAAAGCTATTGCTATAAAGAACCCCAAACAAATGGTTTTCCAACCTATGGAAATATCCAAAGCCCATTGCGGATGGAACTTACCTGCCAGGACAGATAACACTAAAGCTGAGCAACTCATTGCAACCCAAAAATTCACCAAGTTACCTGTATAAGGGGAAAACATAAGGAACCATAACAAGGCTGCTATACAAATAGAAAATAAAATAGATTTCATCCAACCAACCGACTAATTAAAAACGATAAAGAGAATATTAAACTGAATAATAACTGTAACTGAGCGGTACGTTCATCCAAATTGGCAATCGTTTCATACCCCTTTTGAAGAAACATCCACGCTCTGCGAACATTTTGCATAGAAATAGGCAGTACCAGCCATCCCAGTAACGTCCAAAATGGATAATATCCCCATGCAATGCCTATAACAATCCAAAGAAAAGGCACCAATAATTCTGCTATATACAGTATAACAGAAGGCTTCATGCCAATATTCATCGCTAGAGTTGAAATCCGGGCACGGGCATCCGTTTTCACATCCCGCATATTGTTTACATGCAAAATAGCAACGGTTATCAAACCTACCGGAACAATCATCCATAGCGTATTCCAATGTATGATTCCGGTGGTTACATATGATGTTCCGATGGCAGGCAACACGGCGTAGGCCACAAATATAAGTAAATCACCTAATGCATGGTATTTAAAGAATGGATAGAATAATGCACAAATCACTCCGCACAAACCTATCCAGAATAAAGGAAGTCCTGTACAAGAAACAAGCCATAACCCCAGGATAACCGCTATGACAAGTAGTATAAATCCCAAATTACGAATCTCTACAGGAGTAAAAAGCTTTTCGGTAAGAATCTTAGAACCAAATGTATCTACAGCATCCACTCCCTTTTTATAATCGTAATAATCACTCCATGTATTACCGCCTGCCTGAAACAAAACCATGCCTACCAATGCGCAAACTCCATATACTATATTTATCTCATTTCCTGCCCAATAAAGATAGGAAACAGTCACCAGTACAGGCATCACCGAGGCCGGAAAAGACCAAGGCCGGGTAGCAATAAACCAGTCTTTCAATGTATGCTTCTCCATAAATATCAACTCTTATGTAACCAAATTGCCTTAATCTTACGATGAATAGCCACTACATTCAGGAATGAAACACCTATATATAATAAGATACCCGTACAAATTACAGGAAACATATGACTCTCTTCCAACAAAGGGAATAAAGGTGCAAACAGACCGATATAGATATTACGTATCCACACAATGCAACCGAAAGCTAACAGTAAGACTACACAATTTAACAATAAAGTAAGTATCTGATAAGGCCATGCTACCTGAAAAGGAGAATACCCTATCAACAATAAATTTTCAAGTTTGGTTGTATTCTTTTGCAATATAAGATAAATGCTAAGCATCAGAATGTAGAATGAAAGGACACAAATAATCAGTCCGATTGTTAGCACCACACCCACAATCAGTTTTAAAAACCAAGTAGTTTTTCCGGCATCCAACTGGTCGCCTTCTGTTTCATATCCTTTCTCCTTTAGAAATTTCACTATCCTGTCATCCGTTGGATTATAAACTTCTACAATTAACCGTGACGGAGCATTTTGCCTGTTCGGAGCAAAACGGGTATTGGCCCAATTCATGAAAGTTTCAGGAACCAGAATGGTATTCAAGCGATTTGAGAAGCCTACAATTCGCCCTTCAAACGCCTCATCCCGTCCATTGCCTCTCAACCAGATATCCAAACGAATCATAGAAAGCAAGCCTTCGGAAATTTTAGGAAGGCTTCGGCTCTGGGCAAATCCGAAATTATAAAGATTCAAATAGTTACGAGGCAATATAATCGGTATAATTCTATCTCCCGCTGTATACTCCCATTGTTTTGAATCCACATCTACATACTCATTGGGAACCGACTCAAAAAACATCTCGGTAGCCACATGAATACCGGTTCCCTGCATGCCTATAGCTGCCGCTACACTATAATCCGAAGGACGGAAAGCTCCGACATGTTTCGTAAAAGGTTGCTCTTTTAATTCCTCGACTTCCGCCGAAGAGAATGTTGTATTGGAGCCAAACAGCGAACCTACCGTACTCACCTGCTTAGTCAAGATAAGAAAATCCTTTTTAATAAAGCTGTCGCGACTGGTAAACACGGGTAAGATATCATTATAGAATTGAATACTCAACAATATAATCACCATTCCTACCAAATTGGCAAGAAAGAAACCTCCCAATTGAAGCAAGCTTACATGCTGACGTAAAAGTTTCCAAACCAACCTCATAACCGATATGTTTTAGTATAGGGTAAATCCAAACGGCTTCCAATAGACGTCACGACAACGCCTGCGCCTTGCCGTTCCACTTCCGACATCAATATTTCTGCCATAATCATAGCATTCTCCTTATCAAGATGGCTCACCGGCTCATCCAGGAAAATAAAATCGAACGGTTGGCACAACGCTCTCAACAAAGCAACACGCTGTTGTTGTCCAAAAGAAATTCGTGAAACCAAGACATCTCTTTTCTCAGCTATACCTAATTGTTCAAGCCATCCTTCCATTTGCTTTTTAGATAGATGATGGGTCAACTGATTCTTAAGCTGAAGATTCTCCCACACGGTTAGTTCCGTAAAAAGGCGCAAATCCTGAAACATCATACTTAACGAACTCCTACGTAAATCAACCCATTGTTTCACGTCAAGACGCTGTATATTTTCACCGTCAAATCCAATAATACCTTGATAATCGTTCCGATAACCGTAGATATAGCTGCAAAGGGAGGACTTACCTGTGCCCGACTGAGCCTCCACCAGATAAATCTCCCCTTTTTGCCATTCTACCGTTTGATGCCACACCTCAGAACAAACTTCGTTGCGGCCCGCAAACACCTCGGGAAGGGTTTGCTGTAGAGTAATTTTATTCATTCAACGATTTAGCTATATCTATAAACTGTTTCAATACGTTTTCATCTTGATTCTTCATCACGACTTCAATCAATACAGTTGTGTTATCCTTTGTTTTCACATCAATATAGTCAAATAACTCTAAGCATTGCATATTTTGCTGGGAAGCCATAAAAGGAGCTAAGGAACTAACCAACTTACCAAAATCAAAACGATAATAGACTAGATTACCCGCTACTTCTTTTGTCCAATCAACAGGAGCTGCTTCCACCGCTTCCGTATCCATATTCTTGAAAGTCAAATAGAAGCGACTGTCTTTATCTAACCCGAATGTTAACTTTCCACCAGGCAAAGTCAGGTTGTAAGCATTCTCTCCGGCAGAAGATAATGGCATGCCCAGACTTTGTATCAGACCGCTTATCGTAGTAAAGAAATCTTTTTCCTGTCCCTTTTTCAATTCTACATTCACGCACATCTCCACAGCCCCTGTACCATAGAAGGCATAGAAATAACGAAATCACCTTCGATTGCAGAAAACACCTTCCGAAGCATAGGTTCCATCGGCTTCATCTGTTGGGCGTATTGAGGATATTCCATCAACATGTCAAACAATTTATCACCTTTCAATCCAATGCCCATCCAGAAAAGAGGCTCTGCCTGAGGAAGGAAAAGACCTTTCAAAGGCATAACGACAGCTTCGCTTTTTTTCGCCCATTCTTTAGCCTCATCACCTAAAAAGAAGCTTGTACCCTTTATCACAATTTTTCCCTGTTCAAAGTTTAGAGATAACAAAACATTTATGTCTGACAACTTTAAATTTTCCGGTAATGAACTTTTCATAATATCCATATATTGGGCAGGCATAATCGAGCCGTAGGATACAGCACAAGTCATATCTCCTTTTAAATCATTAAAGGCTTTAAACAAGTCTTTCTTAGACATAAAGCTCTGTTCCTCTTTCTGTGTCAATAAAGCAACGCCTTTATCCATCAACGAAGCTGAAGAATTTACATCTCCAATCAACAATAATGCCGATTCATTGAACGCAACCGCTACTTGCTTATCTAACGTAACACATTGCACCCCACTCTTTGATTCAAGAGCCGGACATGCTTTCTGGTCACTCAACTTACCAAATAACGCTTTCACCTTTTGCTCATCGCTTACCTTTATAACAAGGCCAACCTCACCCGGTGAAGTATAATAAAAATAAACCGGTACAGATAAGTCCAATCCCGATTCATTCGGATTCTTCATTAAAGTTTCCGCATAACTATACAAAGAAGAGTCTAAGTTTTCTTTCAAGAATTCTCCAATTTTAGCCTGTTCAGCCTCTCCGTTCATTCCACTTTTTTCTGTGATAGACTTTGAATCAATGCCTAACACCAATCCGGCATCAGCCGGTATTGCCATACGATAATCACTCTTCTTACCACAAGAAGTGATAAGTAGCAAAGCCACCACACATAGCAATGCGCTCAATCCTTTTTTCATGTTTATTCTATTTGGTTAGTAATATTCAATATATGACAAGCCGCTAAAGCCGCCGTTTCTGTACGTAAACGGGATTTCCCCAAACTAATGGGACGAAATCCACAGGCAATCGCTTTTTCGACCTCTTCCTGACTGAAATCTCCTTCCGGGCCAATCAACACCAAGGCATCTTCACCCGGAATCAAACTATTCTTTAATAAAGATTTTTCCCCCTCATAACAATGCGCTATAAACTTTTGTCCTTTCCACTCCCGGGAAATAAACTTATCGAAATCAATCATTTCATTCAATATGGGTTTTCGCGCTTTCAAGGATTGCTTCATTGCCGAGACTAAGATTTTTTCTATCCGTTCTGTCTTAATTACTTTTCGCTCGGAAAAGCGGCAATTTAGAAAAGAGAGTTCATCAAAGCCTATCTCTGTTGCTTTTTCAGCAAACCACTCCGTACGGTCCATATTTTTAGTAGGAGCCATAGCAATATGCAAATGTCCCGTCCATAAAGAAGGCTGTGGAATAGACTCTTTTACAGCAAAAAGACAACGTTTCCCGCTGATAGCTGTTATTTCAGCTTTATAAAAACAGCCGTTACCATCGGTGAGATATATTTCGCTGCCTTGAGACAAACGCAATACCCTCACACAATGGGCGGCTTCCTCTTCGGGGAGTTCACTTTTGACGACTATCTCCGGTGTATAAAATAAATACATTTATTTAATTTTTTCGGTAACAGGTATATGTTTATATTTAAATACGATAGCAAACAAAACAGCAACAATCAATGCATAGGAAGCAAAAATATACCACACTGTGCTCCAATCACCTACTGTATAGAAATTCCCCTCATACTCTACCGAATAAGTAAAATGACTGACTACAGCCTGTGCACTCAATGTACCAATAGTAGCGCCCAATCCATTGGTCATTATCATAAATAATCCTTGTGCGCTGGAACGTATGGTCGGGTCGGTTTCCTTATCCACAAACAAGGAACCTGACACATTAAAGAAATCGAAAGCCACACCATATACAATCATAGAAAGTACAAACAACCATACTCCCGAGCCCGGATTTCCCAAACCAAAGAAAGCAAAACGTCCTACCCAAGCAAACATGGCAATAAGCATCACCTTTTTTATTCCAAAACGGCGTAAGAAGAAAGGGATTAACAAAATACAAAGAGTTTCAGACATTTGTGAAAGCGAAATCAAAGCATTGGCATGGTTCGCTCCAAACGTATGGGCATATTCCTCAATTCCCTTAAAACTGGTAATAAACGGGTTGGCAAAGCCATTGGTTATTTGTAAAGAAACACCCAATAGCATAGAAAAGAGGAAAAACAGAGCCATCTTTTTTTGTTTAAACAATGTAAAAGCCCGTAATCCCAAAGCTTCCACCAACGATTTTTTCTTTGTAGAATGGTCTACAGGGCAACTCGGCAACGTTTGAGCATATGCTGCAAGAATCAAACTTAGTATAGCCGAAACAAAAAATTGGGAATAGGTGGTTTGAAAGCCCATACCATCTACAAGAAGCATGGAACAAATAAAACCGATGGTTCCAAACACCCGAATAGGAGGAAAATGCTTGATAGTATCCATACCTGCTCCCTCTAATGCCGAATAAGCGACTGAATTAGAAAGAGCTAATGTAGGCATATAGAATGCCACACTTAACGAATAGAAGGAAAATAAAATGGAAAAGTCCACGGCACTACCCGAGGTCAAACCGTAATAAGCAGCACCGGCCATAAAAAGACCTGCTAATAAATGGCACAATCCTAACATTCGCTGAGCCGGTATCCATCTATCGGCCACAATTCCTATTAATGCAGGCATAAACATGGAAACAATTCCTTGCATTGCATAAAACCAGCCGATACTTCCGGCCAAATTCACATTCACCAAGTAACTTCCCATCGAGGTTAGATAAGCTCCCCATACCGCGAATTGCAGGAAATTCATTATAACAAGTCGAACTTTCAAATTCATGGTTCATAAATTTAGGTCAACAAACATACACAAAAAAACGGAAACATAACAAATTAATAATAAAAAAGTAAAAGAACACCCTAAAAAAGCAAGGAAGTCCTATTAAATAGATGTTTACATGAATAGTTTTAGGAAAATAAGATATGTAAAGAACAATACGAACCGGAAAGAGAGTTCAAAAACCAGAAAGAAAAAAGTGAGCGGTAAATGAAAAAAAGGCAAATCATCAAATTATATCTAAAAAAGGATGTAACTTAAAAATCTCACCTCTTTATACACTAAAAGAGGCTAATCTATTTTAGAAAAGCCTCTTCTCAACGAATTGGGAATTTTATCCGAATTAAAACTTTATTATAAGGATTAAAACCGATGCTTATTTTTTACGAATAAGCAACATTGACTGCCCGTTGGCATCGTACATATTCACCTCACCGTTACTCAACACTTTATAACGGGTTATTTTACTTAATGCAGCCAAGATAGCATCTTCTGTTTCCATTTGCGGACACATCATCCGTGTAGCACCGGCAGCTCCAAAACTAATTTCCGATTTGATTGAATCCAACTTCAGTTCAGCAAAAAAACGATTACAGCTTGCACTGCCATAAATCCGATTTTCCACTCTATCAAACCCAATATAAGGAGCCTGTTGTACTTTTGAAGTATCTACTGCATTGCCATCCACAGCAACAATATTCCATTCACCTGTAAGGGAAACTGATGAAGTGGTATTTTTGCTTGAAGAACATGAGGCCACGAATAAAGTGGCCACAACAGAGAGGAGTAAAGTAACTTTTTTCATCTTTCAATTATTTTTAGTTCAGTTAATAAACAAAATTAGGTCGGCAAAAGTAGGCTTAATTCTATAAATTCAAACATGGATTAACTCAGATTAACTTGTTACTACTATTTTTCATCTGAATATCCAAAGAAAAAAGAGTTATCGTTTACGGTATCTTAAAAAAATATAGTACTTTTGTTCAATAAACCTATATATAAAGAATGTATATATGAAAACAACTGTCTTATTAGCTTTTACTTTATTAGGTTGCTCCCTGACCGTTTCAGCGCAAGAAGGTTATTTTGTAAAAACACAACAACAAGCCTCTGCAGAGCAAAGTAAAGAAGCGGCCACCACACCGGAAGAAGATTTTATTAATGCTAATTTCCGCTACTATAGTTTATGCGACTGGCAACCGGGTATGAAATTTATGGTATTGCCCGAACGAAAAGATTTAATTATACCAACATTCAAGTCAAAAGAAACAGGCAAGAATGTAAGCAGCGGAGACCTGAAATACAAAATATTCGAATATCTGGGTGTAGAAGAAACGGAACAAGGCTTTATACACTTTCTGTTCGACTGCGAAAACAAGACTTATTACCATGAGGTAAAAAACACCTCTTTAGGTGACTATTGTTCTAAACCAAAAGCCGGTATCAATACGTTAGCGTTCTTAGGAGATGTGGATATAGCTAAAGATTTACTTGTAGGAGAAACGCTCTATACCCGCGCGGAAAAATATCGGATTGACGATAATAATGCCGCAGAGGGATATAAAGAAATAGAAATACCCGATAACACGAAAGTAACAGTTGTGGGGGTAGGAATAGGCAGTCGTTCTTTCCCTGTTAAAATTGTAGTGAAAGATGAGAAAGGACGTGAATACTACCAATCAGTAGCCATCTCCAAAACGAACTGTGGTATGGTGGATACCGAGTTTATCATGGATTTAAAAAGTATGTGGTTCCCTAATTCTTTCGCATTTAACGATGCAAACAAAAGTGTACAGGAAAATTTGAAAGAACAATATGCCGGAAAAGATGTGTACTTAAAAGAAAGCAGCGATATGATTAGCGAAAAAGGGCCGAAACGTATCAATCGATACAGGCAATTTGTTATCAAAGATATCGAAGCGATCAATAATTCACCTTATGTAAAAATGACCCTTCTCGATTTGGAAGGAAACACCTATACAAAAGAAATCACATTTAAACGCACCAGCGTTGCCGGGGATATTGCCGGAGAACATGAGAACTTCTTTACCGATGTATTCGGACAAGGAAATTTACGTTCCCGTTATCCGAAAATCGATGATAACACTTGGGAACTCATCAGCAAAGGAGAAATCAAGTTGGGTATGAGTCCTGACGCATGTCGTATGGCAAAAGGCAATCCGTTGCGTGTTCATAAAAACCATGAAGAAGCAAGAGAAGACTGGTTCTACGAAGACCACTCCATCCTGACATTCAAACATGGTAAACTAGCAGAAATCAATTAATCATCAACCTTTAAACAACTTATTGAAATAAATGGGTAAAGTTTTAATTATTGGCGCAGGAGGTGTAGGAACCGTCGTGGCGCACAAAGTAGCACAGAACTTGGATGTGTTTACAGATATAATGATTGCAAGTCGCACCAAATCGAAATGCGATGCTGTGGTAAAAGCCATTGGCAACCCTTCTATCCGCACAGCACAAGTAGATGCCGACAATGTAAATGAGTTAGTTGTTTTGTTTAACGAATTCAAACCGGATATCGTTATCAACGTAGCTCTTCCTTATCAAGACCTTACCATTATGGAGGCTTGTTTGAAAGCGGGTGTTAACTATCTGGATACGGCTAATTATGAGCCCAAAGATGTAGCACACTTCGAATATAGTTGGCAATGGGCTTACAAAAAACGTTTCGAAGAAGCCGGACTAACAGCTATTCTGGGTTGTGGATTCGACCCGGGAGTAAGCGGTATTTACACAGCTTATGCAGCGAAACATTATTTCGACGAAATACACTATCTGGATATCGTAGATTGCAACGCGGGTAATCACCACAAGGCTTTTGCTACAAACTTTAATCCGGAAATCAATATTCGTGAGATTACGCAAAACGGACGTTATTACGAAAACGGGGAGTGGGTAACTACCGGACCATTGGAAATCCATAAGGCTCTCACCTATCCGAACATCGGACCACGTGACTCCTATTTGCTCTATCACGAAGAACTGGAATCTTTGGTTAAGAACTATCCGACCATTAAACGCGCACGTTTTTGGATGACCTTCGGACAGGAATATCTGACTCATTTACGGGTTATTCAAAACATCGGTATGGCTCGCATCGACGAAGTGGAATACAACGGAATGAAGATTGTTCCATTACAATTCCTGAAAGCAGTGCTGCCGAATCCACAGGATTTGGGTGAGAACTATGAAGGAGAGACTTCAATCGGTTGCCGTATCCGTGGTATCAAAGACGGTAAAGAACACACCTATTATATATATAATAATTGTAGCCATCAGGCAGCCTATAAGGAAACTGGCATGCAGGGAGTAAGTTATACGACAGGTGTTCCGGCTATGATTGGCGCTATGATGTTCCTCAAAGGATTATGGAAAAAGCCGGGGGTATTCAATGTGGAAGAGTTTGACCCAGACCCATTCATGGAACAACTCAACAAACAAGGACTTCCATGGCACGAAGAATTTGATAAAGACTTAGAAGTTTAACATAATTGAAAATTGAAAGTGAAAAATTGAAAGTGCATAAACGCGCGTTTCTTCATTTTCCACTTTCAATTTTCAATTTTCAATTTAGTAAAGAAGTGAAAGTAGGCGATAAAGCACCCGAAATACTCGGGCTTGATGAGAATGGAAATGAAATCCGTCTCGATAGTTATAAAGGACGTAAAGTAGTACTTTACTTTTATCCAAAAGACAATACCTCCGGTTGCACAGCTGAAGCTTGTAGTTTACGTGACGGTTACAGCGAACTTCGCAAAGCCGGTTACGAGATAATCGGAGTAAGTGTGGATGATGCTAAATCGCATCAGAAATTCATTGAAAAGAACCAGCTCCCCTTCCCGTTGATTGCCGATACGGACAAGAAACTGGTGGAACAATTTGGCGTATGGGGAGAAAAAAGTATGTACGGACGCAAATACATGGGTACCTTCCGCACTACTTTTATTATCAATGAAGAAGGGATAATTGAACGTATCTTCACCCCTAAAGAAATCAAAACAAAAGAGCATGCTCAACAAATTTTATAAATATTAATTACATGGCAAAAAAAGAAAATAATGACATAGAAGCAGGTAGTTCAAATGAAAAGCTAAAAGCACTGCAGACGGCTATGGACAAAATAGAGAAAACCTACGGTAAAGGCTCTATTATGAAACTTGGCGATGACAACATTCAGGAAGTAGAAGTAATACCGACCGGTTCCATCGGCTTGAACGCAGCATTGGGTGTAGGCGGTTATCCACGCGGACGTGTCATCGAGATTTACGGACCGGAGTCATCGGGTAAAACAACGTTGGCTATCCATGCCATTGCTGAAGCACAGAAAGCAGGCGGTATTGCCGCTTTTATTGATGCAGAGCATGCTTTCGACCGTTTCTACGCTGCTAAATTAGGAGTTGACGTGGAGAATTTATGGATTTCCCAACCAGATAATGGTGAACAGGCATTGGAAATTGCCGAACAATTGATTCGTTCTTCTGCTATCGACATTATTGTAATAGACTCTGTGGCCGCCTTGACTCCAAAAGCTGAAATCGATGGAGACATGGGTGATAATAAGGTAGGTTTGCAAGCTCGTTTAATGTCTCAGGCATTGCGTAAGCTCACCTCTACTATCAACAAGACCAAAACAACCTGTATCTTTATCAACCAGCTACGTGAAAAAATCGGAGTGATGTTCGGTAATCCCGAAACAACCACCGGTGGTAACGCATTGAAATTCTATGCTTCCGTTCGATTGGATATCCGTGGTTCACAACAACTGAAAGATGGAGACGAGATAATCGGAAAACAAACGAAAGTAAAAGTAGTCAAAAACAAAGTGGCTCCTCCTTTCCGTAAGGCAGAATTCGACATCATGTTTGGGGAAGGCATTTCCCGTACGGGCGAAATTATCGATTTAGGTTCCGATTTGGGAATTATTAAGAAGAGTGGTGCCTGGTACAGCTATAATGAAACAAAAATAGGACAGGGACGTGATGCAGCCAAACAATGCATGGCCGATAACCCGGAGCTGGCTGAAGAATTAGAGAAACTTATCTTCGAAAAACTGAAAGAGAAGAAAGCATAATAATGCAAATCTGATAGATTAAATACTTTTTAAAATCCTCTTATTTTACCTCTAATTATCTAAATATTAAAGGAAAGATAAGAGGATTTTCATGTTATCAACTTATAAATTAATAAGTAAAGGCACCTCCTTTTTGTGTTGAGACAGCCTCTTAATTTCTTCCCGTATTATTAAAATCCCTATCTCTTCCCTAATTTACCTTCTAACTAAGCATCTTTTTTGAAACAGGGTTCATTAAACCATATAAAACTTTTCCTATCTAATTATCAACAATAGCTCTTTTAAGCTGCACTTGAAATCTAATTAATAGACTAATGTACAATCTATATTTATCGTTAATATTATACACAAAAAAACATTTAACAAATATAGCCGGAGTTATGAAGGAAAGAGAGATAGAAGAATTAAATGTCAGTACAATGTCTCATAAGACAATAAAAAAACGATAACAGATTGGAATGGACACTTTTAAAAAGAATATACTTACGTTACTATTAACCTTACTATCCGGTATCCTATCGGCACAAACACAGAATATAAGTGGGCGTTTAATCATAAACGGAGAAAACGACACAATGGAAGGATTACCCTATGCCAGTATTCTCATTATGGAACAAGATTCTTCTTTGGTGAAAGGAACAACAAGCAACGAACAAGGCTATTTTCAATTCAACTTTCCGACTAAAAAGAACAAAACATATATATTTAAGGCCTCGTACATAGGCTTCATTGCTGTATATAAATCCATATCCCCCAATAAAGAGAAAAACATTCGACTTGATAATATAAAAATGGAAGAACAAAGTCTCAACCTGAAAGAAGTAACTATTACCGCACAAGCTCCTGAGATAGAACAAGTGGAAGATACAACAATAATCAACGCATCTATATATAAAACGCCTGAAGGCGCATACCTTGAAGAACTAATAAAACGTATCCCGGGAATGGACTATGATACCCAGAATCAATCCATCACTTATAATGGAATACCTATTAAAGAAATCAATATAAACGGAGAGTCGTTCTTTGCCGGAAATAATAATATATCATTGAAAAATCTACCTGCAGAGCTTGTCAGCAAAATAAAAGTATATGATAAAAAAAGTGAGTTGGAAAAGATTACAGGAGTTAGTACAGGAGACGAAAATTATGTACTCGACCTACAAACTAAAAAGGAATTTAATGGAACATTGCTCGCTTCGGGAAAAGTAGGTGCAGGAAACTACAATAAAAAAGACTTTGAATTAACTAGCAACTATTTCAAAAAAGGAGGGGAAAACCTTTCTGTTATCGCCCGTTCAGGAAACCGAAACATGAATACCGATTATAAAGAGAACAGGCAGGATAATGTGGCACTGAACTTTACCAAGAAGTTCAAAAAGGAGTTAACGATTAACGGCAATGTAACATATAACCACAACCAAAACGGTAGTGAAACAACGGCTTATAATGAACAGTATCTGACTACCGGAAACAAATACCGATATTCGGCTGGAGGGAACACGGCTCTGAACCGTACAATCGCTTCCCAACTGGGAGTACGCTGGAATATTGATGAAAAAACATTTTTCAATTTTTCAGGAAGCATGAACTTCAGCAAAGGAGATAATACCAATAACAACCATCAAGCAACATTTAATGAGAATCCAGAACTGGAAATAACAGACCCTTTTAAAGAAGATTTGGATAATATTCCAAATGAGACGAAAATCAACGAGATACGAATGAATTCACAATCTTTGAATAATCGCCATCAATATTCTTTTAAAAGTAACTTTACCCGCAGATTCAACGAGAAAGGAAGCAGCATAAGTCTTACCACTCAATACAATCAAGGAGATGGAGAGAATGATAATTTTTCTATCTCATCCACCACTTATTATCAACTGGAAAACTATAAAGGGAACGACTCTATCCTCTATCGCAATCAATACAAACAAAATCCCAGCGACCATTATGATGTTCATTTCGGGCTGGTATTTACCCAACCTTTTACAAAAAAACTACGCTTTCAACTTTCATATGGCATAAACTACAGCAATCAGGACAATCAACGTAACACTTACGACTTATCTAGGTTTATGGAAGAAACAGATGAACATTTGGGCTTCTTACCACCGGATTATCAAACTGGGTATACCGATAGCCTCAGCAATCGAAGCCATAGTCACACGCTAGGACACGAAATTGCCCTACGTATGAATTACGCCTCCCCCATTTGGCATATAACAGCTGGTATATCAGTAAGGCCAGAGCAGCGTAGTCTTGAACAAAAGACGGGGTTACTGCAGGCTGATACAACCTTACATTCCGCAGGATTCCGCCCGGTAGCCACAGTAACTTGGAAAAAGAATAAGAGCCGTATACGCCTGAACTATCAAGGCAATACGACACAACCTTCTTTATCGAACCTAATCTCATTGACGGATAATAGTAACCCCTTAAACATAACACATGGAAATCCTAACCTAAAATCCACCTATAGCCAGTCGGTACGATTAGAAGCGCAAAATACCCAAAAAGGCCTTTTTGCCACATTAGAATGGGGAAATGAAATCAATAGCCAAACCCGTGCTGTTATATACGACCAGCAAACAGGAGGACGCGAAACTTATCCAGTGAATATTAACGGAAAATGGAATACACGTGGGACCTTACGATATCAAAAACGCATTAAGAAGTTCCGCATTTCAGCGCAAAGCGGTAGCTCTTTTGCCCAAAACATTAGCCTCATTAATGAAAATAAAAGCGAGCAACCCGATCGTAGTAAAACACGCGACACCGGAATAAACAGTCGTTTACGCATATCATACCTGCCGGAATGGGGAAGCTTCGATATTTCTGGAAATTGGCGTTTCCAACACTCGGCCAATTCTCTGCGAGAAACAAACATATACACTCGTAATTATTCTCTGAATCTGGATGCATTCGTCGATTTACCCAGTAATTTGCAATTAAGAACCGATGCTGCTTATACCTTCCGCAACGGCACAAATATCCAAAAAGATGAAAGCAAAGAAGTTGTTTTAAATGCTGGTCTGACCTGGCGTTTTCTAAAAAAGAAGAGAGCTGAAATCTCAGCCTATTGGAGTGATATTCTCTGCCGGAAAAAAGACTATTCCAGAAACACTTCCGCCAACGGCTTTTCCGAACGTCATACCCAGCAAATAGGTAGTTATTTTATTATTTCCATGAAATATCGTTTTAATAAACCTATCTAATTTATTTCTATATAGAAACAATTCTTTTTTAGGAAAAGTATAAAAAGACCGTCGAAAATACATATTTTTGCAAAAAGAGACTTATAGAAGATTAAAACAAAAGTTTCTTTTTGAACAGGTATTTAAAGATTAAAGTCGATTTAAGTGTTTTTATTTTCCAACTCTAAAAACAAACGATATGATAAATCCAATCTATTCTCCAACACCCGAACGATACAACAATGGTATGAAATACCGTCGTTGTGGAAAAAGCGGTATCCTGCTACCGGAAGTCTCTTTAGGCCTATGGCATAACTTCGGAGATGTAAATCCGTTAGCTAATTCATTAGCCATAGCGCATTATGCATTTGACCATGGACTGATTCATTTTGACCTGGCCAACAATTACGGTCCGTCCTTCGGTTCGGCGGAAGAAACATTCGGTATGATTATGAAAAAATCGTTCATGCCTTATCGGGATGAACTGTTTATCTCCACCAAAGCCGGCTATGAGATGTGGCTTGGACCTTATGGTGACTGGGGTTCTCGAAAAACATTAATAAGCAGTCTGGATCAAAGCCTGAAACGGATGAATCTGGAATATGTGGACGTTTTCTATTCTCACCGGTACGACCCGAACACTCCACTTGAAGAAACACTACAAACACTTGTCGACATCGTACGTCAGGGAAAAGCACTGTATGTGGGTCTTTCGAAATATCCATACGATAAAGCGGCACAGGCTTACCAATATCTGGAAGAACGGGATGTACATTGCCTGCTCTATCAGGGAAAATACAATCTCTTCAACCGCGAACCGGAAGAGGAAAACATACTGCAACAAGCCCGGGACAACGGTACGGGATTTGTCGCGTTCTCTCCGTTGGCGCAGGGATTACTGACTAACCGCTATCTAAACGGGATACCCGAAGGTTCCCGCATGATTCGTAATACTTCCCTAAAAAAAGAAGTCCTTACCGAAGATACGTTGAAAAAGATAACGGCTTTAAACGAACTTGCCACCCAACGCGGGCAAACACTGGCTGAAATGTCGCTGGCTTGGTTGCTGAAAGATGAATTGGTTACTAGTGTTATCATTGGCGCCAGTTCAGTAGGGCAATTAGAAGATAACCTAAAAGCGATAGAAAATACGGCTTTCACACCCGCCGAACTTGAAAGAATAAAGGAAATTATCGGCTGACAGGTTCAGATGAAAACATTGCTAAAGTAAATAGTCTTGCTATTGAGATACAGCTTAGCACAAATCCTCCACGAAGATATAACTTTATTGTGGAATGGATTCGTGTTAAGCTGTATTTTTTCAATGCGTTATTCATATAACCAACTGATTTTCAAAATAAATAGTCTTACTTTTATTTTTACTCCGGCAAGCGTTTTAATGAAATAAAATAAGCTTCTTTCGCCTTTTTTCATCAATGTATCCTCCAACATTTCATTACAATACATTTACATTACTAACTTTTATTTGCATTTTATTCAAAAAAACATCTTTTTATGTCATACCCCTCTGTCTGTCAGTTGTTCCTTCTTATACACACCAAGAAAAAACATGGAAAATAACGAAAAAATAAAAGAATCGATACGGCTTGCCGAAGAGATAAAAGAAACATTTCTCGGTAAAGAGGAGACGAATTCGCCGCAATTACGACAATGGAGAGAAGAATCTCCCGAGCATGAAACTCTTTATCAGGAAATACTTCATCAGAAGAATCTGAATGAAGAATGGATTTTCCACCAAAACGTCAATACGGACGAAGCGCTGGAAAAAGTGTCACGTCGCTTACTTAAATCGAAGAGAAGCTCCATGAATTCCTCACGATTCATTAAAAGAATCAGTATTGCCGCCACCTTATTATTTGCTGTCGCCGGCACCTCCCTTTACCTCATGAATAGGGAGTACAAACCGGAACATCAAGAGGAGGAACAGGCAGAATTCTATGCAGCGATTCATCCCGGACACACCCAGGCATCATTCAGCAACGAAGAAAAAAAGCAATCCATCACTTTACAACAAAATCAATTGGCTATCCAAGCAGGGCAACTCATTTGTCAAGCATCCGACGGAAGCGTCATCTTTAAAATGGAACTAAACTCCAATGAGAAACTAAACAAGCTGTCCGTTCCCAAAGGAGGAGAATATCATATTGTATTGGAAGACGGTTCTCAAATTGCCTTGAATTCAGATTCGGAACTTCTCTTCCCTACCCACTTCGACACCCAAAGCCGTAACGTATATCTACGAGGAGAAGCCTTTTTCAGAGTTGCACACAATGAGCAAAAAGCGTTCCATGTACAAACAGAACAACTGAATATAGAAGTTACCGGCACAACGTTTAATGTAAACGCCTATCCCAACGAAAATGCACAGAAAGTAACTCTGACAGAAGGTTCCGTACGGGTTTCAAATAAAGGAGGCGACCCTTATCAACTTGTTCCCGGAGAACAATATACCTATCTGCTATCGGAAAAAACACAGCATGTTGCCCAAGTAGATTCTATCGAGCAAACGGCATGGACAAAAGGAAAATTCATCTTTAACAATACTCCCCTGCCGGAAATTACACAGCAACTTTCACGCTGGTATGATGTAGATTTCACTCTGAACCCTTCAGTCAAAGCGCTACGGTTTACCGGAACCATCTCTCGTAAAGAAAACATCAACGATGTACTCGAAATATTGCGGCTCACTCAAGAAGTAGAGTTTGTGGCCAAAAAGGGGAAAAACATTGAAGCTATAAATAAAACAGATACAACAAATGAATATTAATGGACTTATTATTAACAATTAGAGAGAAAATTATGAGAAAGAAACGTGTCGTATGCCCCTCACTGAGGAGGCAGTTGTTCATGTACTGCGTGCTGTTTGCCACAGTGATGACAGGTATTGTTCCCGATGTTTATGCACAGGAAAAAACGGTTCAACCCATTTCCATCCAAGTAGAGAATAAACCGTTGGAACAAGTATTAAAGAAAATCGGACAACAGAGTTCGTATGAGTTCTTTTACAACGCCGAACTGGTAAAAAACATCAAAGTATCCGTTTCGTGCCAGGACACACCGCTTACACAGGCACTAAGCAAAGCGTTACAAGGCACCGGCCTGCAATACATCATTAAAGGACAGACCATTGTCATTACCAAAAAGAAAGCATCCCCCAATGTCGTGCTGAAAGGTACGGTAACTGACCCGAACGGACAGGCTCTGCCGGGTGTGGCCATTCTAGTAAAAGAAGAGAATGCCGGAGCAGCTACGGATATAGACGGAAACTTTATTTTCAACAAGCCGATAAAAACCGGAAGCATTCTGGAAGTAAGTTATGTGGGCATGAAGAGCAGGAAACTTGTCTACGAAGGAGAGGAAAACTTGCACATCGTTATGGTGGAAGACGCCAAAATGCTGAACGATGTGATTGTAACCGGTTTCCAGACCATCTCGCGCGAAAGGTCTACCGGAGCAGCAACCATTGTCAATACAGAAAGCCTCAACAAGATACAGGCTACTACATTAGGTAGCAAGCTCGAAGGTTCCGTACCGGGACTTACCAGTTACAACGGACAAATGAGTATCCGCGGTATTTCTTCTTTCGCTGTAAACTCCACTCCGTTGCTAGTATTGGACGGACAACCGGTAAGCGGCGTCAATATTAACGAAATCAACCCGGATGATATCGAAAACGTTACCGTACTGAAAGATGCGGCGGCCACCTCTCTGTATGGTGTACGCGCTTCGAACGGCGTTATCGTGATAACAACTAAAAAAGGGAAAAATGAGAAACCGGAAATCAACATTTCGGCAGGCTTTTATCTGAAACCACTCCCTTCGTTAAGTTACCAGCATTATGCTTCTACCAGCGACATTATCGACTACGAGATAGAATATCTGAAATCGAATCCGTCTTATATGCAAGACCCGATGAACTATTTCACAGACCGGAACGATATGCGTGCGCCCAGATATCTAAGCCAGATTGACTGGTATTATTTCCAAATGGCACAAGGCAACATGACGCAAAGCGAAGTAGACAGTAAAGTGAACGCTCTACGCAAAAATGATTACCGGAAAGCATATCGCAAAGCATTGCAACAGATGCAACTGGGACAAGATTACAGTCTGTCCGTTTCAAAAGGAGGCGAGAAATCAAACATTTTCTTCTCTGCCCGCTACGAGGATTACGGTTCTTACAACAAGGAAGACATGTCGAACAAATTCTCATTCTACTTAAAAAATGAAATGCAACTGACCAACTGGTTTAAGCTGACATTGGGAGCTAACGCTTCCATCGGTAAGAGCGAAACCGGACAAGCTTCGTATCAAGGAGCGACTACAGCCGATGCCTATACCTCTTTATATAACGAAGATGGCAGTCTGACTTACTGGTATCCTTATAACTACTATCGGGCACAAACCATAAACGATACCGAAGGGCTGGAATTTATGGGCTACAATGCCATAGAAGAGTCCACAAAGAATGTATTGACGAATAAAGATACTTACATGAAACTTTTTGCCCACACGGACATCAATTTATTAAAAGGACTCGATTTGGGATTGAAACTTCAGTATGAAAACCGTGATGTAAATAATTCAACGTATGATGAAGTAGACTCCTATAAGATGCGTTACATGATAAATCGGTTTGCGTCCGACGGCGACTACGGATTCGTCTACAACATTCCGCAAGGCGGACATTTGAGTGAAAATAAAACACGGTACGACTATCTGAATTTCCGCGCACAGTTCAATTATCAGGCTACTATCGCCGATAAACATGACCTTACTGCCTTGTTGGGAGGAGAAATCCGGCAGGATAAACGTCGTATCACTTATAACGAGCGTTATGGATATGACGAACAAAAGCTAACATACACCCAAATAGACTATGCAACCCTGCAAAGCGGTGTAGTAGGACAGTTGAATACAGGAAACCAAACAACCAGTGAAGCTTTGCAAATAAACGATTTAAGACACCGCTATGTTTCAGCATACTTCAACGCAGGTTACACCTATGACAACCGCTATGCATTCAATGCCAGCGTACGCGTGGAGCAGGCCGACCTGTTCGGTACCGACCCAAAATACCGTTACCGCCCATTATGGTCGGTAGGCGCAAGCTGGAACCTCAACAACGAAGAGTTTATGAAGAAGTTTGACTGGATTAACGCATTAAAGGTACGTATGACTTACGGTATCACCGGTAACGTAGACCAAACGTCTTCACCTTATTTATTAGGTATCTATTACAACTCCCAATATACGAATGCCAGTCTGACAGACGTAACCACCCCGCCGAACCGTTTACTCCGCTGGGAAAAAACTTCTACATTCAACTTCGGAGTGGACTACATGCTATTCAACCGCCTCAACGGTAGCATCGATTTCTACAGCCGGATTAGTGACGATTTGCTGGCAAACAAAAGCCTCGACCCCTCCACCGGATTCGATGAAGCAAAAGTAAACAACGGAGCCATGCGCAACACCGGTATCGAAGTATCTATCTCTTACGACTGGATTAAGAGCAACGACTGGGGATTGACAACAGGACTGACTTCCGCCTTCAACCGAAACAAAATTACTCGTGTTGGCTACATCCCAACCGATGCATTAGACATGATGAGATACCCTACCAGCTACTATCTGGAAGGCGACACTTATAATTCCCTCTATGCATTCCGCTATGCCGGACTGACAGAAAACGGCAACCCGTCGGTATACGACGAGAACGGAGAAGTTATTGAAGATTCTCCCGTACGGAACATTAATGCACTAGTCCGCATGGGACAACTCGACCCAAAATGGAACGGAGCGTTAGATATCTCTTTACGTTGGAAGAACTTAAGCTTCTTCACCAAATTTGTTTATTATGCCGGACATAAAATGAGAACCGACGCTACCTCTCTTTACAGCGGTACCAACGGAGGAGCTATGCACGAAGACATTGTAAACCGCTGGAGTCCAAGTAATACAGATACTAACATACCATCCATGACCTACTATGGTTCCAACATCGACCGGGAGTATCAATGGAAATACGCCGACATCAATGTAACGGACGCTTCATTCATGAAATGCCGTAACATTGGCATCCAATACATGCTACCGCAAAATCTGATTAAAAAAGCCGGATTCAAACAAATCAGTCTGCGCGCACAAGTAAACAACCCGTTCTATTGGGCAGCCAACAACAACGGCATCGACCCGGAAGCGTACAACGCTAACACAGGTACCCGCACGGTAGCCCTAGAACCATCGTACATTTTTGGTATTAATCTTAACTTTTAAGGAACACTCATTATGAAGAAAAATATAATTTATACATTAGGTTTGTCGCTGGCTTTAGTAGCGTGCGACAGTTACCTTGATTTGGAACCAAAAGGCTCATCGGTTCTCAACACCACCGGAGATTATCTGGGATTAATCGAAAACACCGGAGGTTTCCCCTTCGACTCTGAATTTTATATGTGCGGAGAAGCCACTTTCAATAATGCAAGTATGATTCCGACTTATACTTACCCGCTCATTTCATGCGCCACACTGTGGGATGAATCGTTCGACCGCACTCCCTATATGCCCGAAGGGTCGGCAACCTCTATCTACCATGCCTGCTATGAAGAGATAGCCAAATACAATATGGTTATTGATAACATGAATGATGCCGACGGACCGGAATCGGATAAAAAACTAGGTATTGCCCAAGCTAAAATATTACGTGCTTACAACTACTTTGTATTAATCAATACTTACGCCAAACCTTACGACCCGGCCACAGCGGAAACGGAAAGAGGTATCATTCTGCGCGAAAAATTCAATCTCGAAGACGAAGGCACTCAATCGACCGTTGCCGATGCCTACCGGTTAATCAATCAGGATATTGAAGACGCTCTTTCTAATCTACCCCACAGAGCATTAAACAACTTCCGTCCCGACAAAGCATTCGGTCTGGCACTAAAAGCGAAGGTATTGCTCTACCAACGCCAAATAGACCTGGCATTGCAGGCAGCTCTCGATGCCATTGAAGAAGCCGAAAAGAACGGCGGACATAAAATATGGGATATGAATCCGGCATACAATGAAGCCGTAAGTATGTTCGCTCCGATGTACGGAGAAGAGAATATTGTATATGACGGAGAAAAATACAGTTCATTCCGTTCTATGTCACAATCAATGTTTTGGGGAAAAGAATATGATAACCCGGAAAACTTATTCTACGCACACGGAATCAACGCCACCTCTCCTTATCCGTCGTTAATTCGTAAAGAAATAGCCGTTCTCTTCGACCCTGAAAGCGACTTACGCTATACCTTCTTCCTGGGAACCATGCCTTCACGTAGCCAGGCTGAAGAGGGAAGTGTAAGTGTATACAACCAAGCTCTCCGCTGGAACTGTGGTGGTATAAAATTAACCGAAGTCTATCTGATGGCAGCGGAATGTTATGCACGCAAAGGAGATAAAACCAATGCAATGAAATATGTAAATACGGTACGCAAAAACAGAATCATGACAGCTGCATACGAGGATTTAACCGCAACCGATGCCAACGATGCCATGACGAAAGTGCGCCAGGAACGTACACGTGAACTGATGCTGACAAGCAACGGATTTTTCGATATGCGCCGTTTCTGTACCGAATTCAATGAAACACAGACACGGCAATATGAAGGAAGCACCTATACCCTATCGCCCGGTTCACACTTACTGATTTACCCGTTCCCGTTATCGGCCGTACAAAATAGTAACTTAACTCAAAACAGCAAATAATGAAACAATTCATATTATATCTGATAACCGTCTTCCTGTCCGTACCTATGCTATACGGACAGGAGGCTACGGCCTCTTCTACCGGAAAAGAGAATGTAACCGTACATATCATTACCCATAAAAAAGATGCCAAAGTGTATTTCCAACCCCAAGGAGACCGGACAAGTCAGTTTGTAGAGATTAAACCAGAACAACACACACTCACCTACTCTTTACAAGAGCCGGCTTACTACCAATATATCGACTCCGAAATGGGTTACCATACCGTGTATCTTACTCCCGGAACCGATTTGAAGATAACAGACCACGGCAATCGGAACATCAGCTACACAGGCACTCATGCAGAACTCAACCAATTTATTGAGCAACATCCTTTTACCGGAAACACTCCACAAACCACCATCCAATCTTATTCAATGGAATGGTTAGCTTATAACGACTCGGTAAAGGAGCAATATAAAAAAGAGCTTGCTGCGTCCTCTTTTCCGGAAGAGTTCGTCCGCATCCATTCCGCTTTTCTGGATGGACAATATGTTAATATCCGCATCAACGGACCTGCAACGCTGAAGATATTCAGTAAAGACTTTAATCTGCCGGAGCACTATTATGATTTCCTGCGGACATTACGTTTCGACGATGCCTATTTATTGTTTTATCCCAAATGGTTCTCTACTCTGCAAGAGTCACTCGAAACCATGGAAAAGAACGGTATCCTGCCCACATCGGCCGAACATTTCATTAAAATTTATGCTGAACGGATAGAGAATCCTATATTACGTTCCAAATTTCTGGTCCGTTACCTGGATTTGGTTCTCCAAAAAGGTTATTCCGACGATTATCCGACTTACCTGGCAGACGCCCGCCCTTTTATTTTAGCCGAAGACCGGAACGAACTGGAAGAGGTGGCCAAACGCTTTGAAGCAACAAAAGAAAAAGTGAAAGACATTGTACGGGGGTCTTCCATGCCGGAATTCACCGCACAGGATGTAGAAGGTAATGTATATAATTCGAGCTCGGACAAAGGAAAAATAAGAGTACTGGATTTCTGGTTTACGGGATGCATCCCCTGCAAAGCCGAAATGCCCTATATGGAACAGCTTGCCGAAGAGATGAAAGAACAAAACATTTGTTTCCTTTCCCTATCGTTAGACACCGGAGACCAATTATTCAATACTTGGAAAGAGATGGTTAAAGGGAAAAAAGATGCCATGAAACACTTGAATGTACCGAACGGATTCAAATCGGAATTGGCTAATCATTTAGGCATTCGTTCTGTACCGCGCATTGTCATCATCGATGGTGAAGGAAAAATTATCGATGCCTTCGGTAAACGTCCCTCCGACCCCAAATTGCGACAACAATTAGAACAATTATTGAAGAAAGAGAAGTAAAAGTGACATGCTCATTGCCGGAAGCAAGTAGCCTAAAAAAAAACATTAGAATAACAAGATTTACTTACAAACAGGAAGTAATCAAAAAGAAGGGAAACAGAAGCTATTTTCAGAAGCCGGAAAGAACCTTTTAAATGAACGTTCATTGTAGACCAAACGAACGTTCGCTTTCATGATAACGAACGTTCGTTTCTAAGAAAATGAACGTTCGTTTTATTTTTCTATTCTACCGAGATTGGGACAGAACAGAAGTTATACAGTAAAAGAATTGAATATTTTATCCGGCACTATCTTATTCATCAAGGTCGAAATCAAATTCATCCATAAACTCGGGAGCCGTAAACTCATCCAAGCTACGCCTATCCTTCTTGGTAGGTCGGCCGGTTCCGCGGGCTCTGTCAACAAAACCGCTAATTTTACTCAATTCCAAAAGTTCATACTGGTCGGGAGTCGTTACGTTTTCCATCACTTCAGGCACCAACTTGGCTCCTACCCGCTTCTCAATAGCTTGCAATACTTTAAAAGAATAAGTAATAGGAGATTTACGTACCTGAATCACCTCTCCCGGCTTAATCATGCGAGAAGGCTTTATCTGTGAACCATTGATGGTGATTCTCCCCTTCTTGCATGCTTCGGCAGCAATCGTGCGGGTTTTAAATATACGCACAGCCCAAAGCCATTTATCTATCCTTGCCTCACTCATTTTTTGTTATATTGATTCATTGTGATATCCAGACCTGCCAAGCAGAAACTCTTAATCATATCGATAGCCATTGCTACCCGCTCGTCCATCGTTTGCATATCCTCTTCCGTAAACTGTCCGAGTACGAAATCAATTTGTCCTCCACGAGGAAAATCATTCCCTATACCAAAACGAAGACGAGTATAATTTTGCGTACCCAATGTGGCAGCAATATGTTTCAATCCGTTATGTCCCGCATCACTTCCTTTGCCCTTCAAACGCAACGCGCCAAAAGGCAGAGCCAAATCATCCACCACAATCAGCACATTTTCCAAAGGAACTTTCTCCTGTTGCATCCAATACCGGACAGCATTTCCACTCAGATTCATATAGGTAGACGGTTTCAATAATATCAGTTGCCTACCCTTCAATGAAAGGGTGGCTGTAGCTCCATAACGGCCATCGCTAAAAACAATATTGGATGCCTTGGCGAAGGCATCCAATACTCTAAATCCTATGTTGTGACGGGTATCACGATATTCATCGCCTATATTACCCAGTCCTACAATCAAATATTTCATTGATAGGAATACAGTCTAAATTTATTTAGCAGCTGCAGCAGCACCTCTTGCGGCACGAGTCAATTTAACACCACAAACCACAGTTTCTTTTGCATTCAGGATTTCCAGACCTTCGAATGAAAGTTCGCCAACCTTGATAGATTTTCCTAATCCAAGACTTGTTACATCAATAACCAGTTTCTCAGGAACCTTGTCATAAGTAGCTTTTACTTTCAACTTACGAACCTGCAATTGCAATTTACCACCGGCACGTACACCTTCTGCCAAACCTTCCATTGCAACAGGCACTTCCATTACAATAGGTTTATCTTCGGTAATCTGATAGAAATCTACGTGAAGAATATTGTCTTTTACCGGATGGAATTGAATATCTTTCATGATAGCTTTGCAGCTTTGTCCGTCGATATCCAAGTTTACAACATAAATATGAGGAGTATAAACCAACTTACGAAGACCTTCATTGGTTACAGTAAACGCTGTAGCAACAGGATTACCATTCTCATCTTTCTTTACGCCATACAATACACAAGGAACTGCATCTGCCTTACGAATTTTACGAGTACCTTTCTTACCAAGTTCTGTTCTTGCGGTACCTTTTACATCAATTGTTTTCATTGTTCTACTAAATTGTGTTACTCTAAATTAAGTTTATTCTTTTGCCTAATTCACCATCACACGATGTGTTATAATCACACGATGTTTAAAAAAGCGGGTGCAAAGATAGATTTTATTTCCCAACTATCAAAGAGTTAAGGACTAAAAATCTATATCTATTTTAATTTCTCTTTCAGTAAGAGGGGCTTCCGCTTCTTCCAACTCATCCGGTTCGCTTACTTGTTTCGGTACGGCCGGGCCTTGTTCTTCAGTAATAAAGCTTATAGCCTCAGTCAGACCACTCATGAACTTCTCAAAATCCTCCTTATACAAAAAGATTTTATGTTTTTCAAAACTCACCTGTGAATCATCACCTTCTCCCGACACGATTTTTTTGCTTTCGGTAATGGCAAGAAACATCTCCTCCTTGCGGTTCTTCTTTACATCTAAATAATAGATGCGTTTGCCGGCTTTAATTGATTTGGAGAATACAATCTCCTTATCTGCTTCCACTGCACTTTTCTTTTTAAGTTCGTCCATAATTAAAAGTCATGTATTTAAAAATCGGCTTCAAAATTGCTTAATTTTTTTATACTGAGCAAAAGAAATAAGAAGAAACTTCAAGTTTGAAACAAATATTAGGGTGCATACAACTTTTTTCCTCAAAAAATTGTAATTTGTTTGTGTTAAATAAGGAATTTATCTACTTTTGCCACTCCTTAGTAAATATTATTAAAGTTATGATTAACAGAGTTCTTATTCGTTTAAAGATTGTACAGATAGTATATGCTTACTATCAGAATGGCGGAAAAAATTTAGAAACCGCAGAGAAGGAACTATTTTTTAGTATGTCGAAAGCGTATGATCTTTATAATTACTTGTTACTATTAATGGTAGAAGTAACCAAGTACGCGAATAAACGTATTATGGCAGCAAAAAATAAACTGAAACCAACCAAAGAAGAATTGTTGCCGAACATGAAATTCGTTGAAAACCGCTTTATCGCGCAGTTAGAAGTCAACGAACAGCTTTCCGATTTCGTAAACAATCAAAAGAAGACATGGAACAACGAACCGGAATTTATTAAATCTTTATATGAAAAAATCGTGAACAGCGAATATTATAAAGAATATATGGCCGACGAGACTTCTTCGTATGATGCCGACCGCGAGCTTTGGCGCAAGTTGTACAAAAACATTATTTTCAATAACGAAGAACTGGACCAATGCTTGGAAGACCAGAGTTTGTATTGGAATGACGATAAGGAGATTGTAGATACATTTGTTCTGAAAACAATCAAACGCTTTGAAGAAAAAAATGGTTCCAAGCAACCTCTGCTTCCGGAATTCAAAGACGAAGAAGACCAGGATTTCGCACGCCGGTTATTCCGCCGCACTATTCTTAATGCCGACTACTATCGTCATCTGTTGAGCGAAAACACCAAAAACTGGGAATTGGACCGTGTTGCATTCATGGATGTCATTATTATGCAAATAGCTCTAGCTGAAATTTTAAGTTTCCCGAACATTCCGGTCAGTGTTTCGTTAAATGAATATGTTGAAATTGCCAAACTCTATAGTACAGCTAAAAGTGGAGCCTTTATCAACGGAATGCTGGACAATATTGTTAATCAATTAAAAAAAGATAATAAACTAACGAAGAATTAAATATCTTTGTTTCTAATTCATTTTAACGATTTATATTAAACCTAATAATTAAAAGATTATGAGCTTATTAACAGTTTTATTACAAGCAGGTGGAGGAAACCTTTCATTCATTGTCATGATGGTTGCCATCTTTGCTATTATGTACTTCTTTATGATTCGTCCTCAGAACAAAAAGCAGAAACAAATTATGAACTTCCGCAAAAATCTGGAAGTAGGACAATCAGTTGTTACAGCAGGAGGTATCTACGGAAAAATCAAAGAACTCGAAGATAGTGTTGTTGTTTTGGAAATTGCAGCGAATGTAAAAATCAGAATCGACCGTAACTCCATTTTTGCTGACGCTCCTGCACAACAACAAGGCGCTGCAAAATAAGAGAGGATTCAAAAAATGCTCGATAGAAAGAACATACAATCCATTCTCTCAAAAATAACAAAACAAATCAGAGACTTCCTGCTCAGTAAAAAGAACAGGGAGTTTCTGATTTTTTTATTTTTCTTTTTTGTAGCATCCGTATTCTGGTTAATACAGACCTTAAACTACGACTACGAAGCGGAGTTCGCTATCCCTTTACGGCTAAAGAACGTACCCGATAACGTAGTGCTTACTCTGCCTCCCCCACAAGAAATACATGTTACGGTAAAAGACAAAGGAACCGTACTCATGAATTATATGTTCGGACAGAGTATCTATCCCATTACTTTAGATTTTAAAGATTACTCCAAATCGGGAAACCAAATACGGATATTGTCCGCAAGCTTACAAAAATCAATTGCTTCACAACTGGTTACCTCTTCAAAGATAAGTTCCATAAAGCCGGATACACTGGATATTATCTATACACACGGTAAAGCGAAAAAAATACCGGTACAACTGACCGGACATTATACTGCCGGACAACAATATTATATCTCGAAGATACAATACCGTCCGGATTCCGTCACCGTGTTTGCTCCCGAACGAATGCTGGATACCATCCGGCGAGCTTACACAGAGCCTATAGAACTAAAAAATATGACGGATACGACCCATACCCGTACAGTGTTGAGAGGAATAAAGGGAGCCAAATTTGTTCCGAATTTCGTAGATGTACGTTTTCTCGTAGACATTTATACGGAAAAGACAGTGGAGGTACCTATTATCGGAACCGGTTTTCCGGCAAACAAATCACTGAAAACGTTTCCTTCTAAAGTAAAAGTAACCTTCCAGGTAGGATTAAGCCGTTTCAAGAACATCACGGCTGATATGTTCAGCATTGAAATACCATATAAAGAGTTACAGGAATATAAAACGGACAAATATACGGTAAAGTTGAAAAATATGCCTAAAGATATCAGCCACATCCGTATTTCTCCCCAGGAAATAGACTTCATCATAGAACAAAATACGCTAAATGGCAATTAAATTAGGTATCACCGGAGGCATTGGCAGCGGAAAATCCGTCGTTTCCCGCTTGCTCCATATAATGGGAATCCCCGTGTATCTGACGGACGACGAAGCAAAACGCCTAACGAATGAAGATGCCGAAATACGCCGGGAACTTATCGCTTTAGTCGGCAAAGAAGTCTATTCGGCCGATGGAAGCTTGAATCGGCCATGTCTTGCCGCTTACCTTTTTTCAAAAGAAGAGCATGCCCGGAAAGTGAATTCCATCATTCACCCTCGTGTAAAAAGCGACTTTATACAATGGACAAAAGCTCATGCCGCCTATCCGGTAGTAGCCATAGAATCGGCCATACTGATAGAAGCCGGCTTCGCCGAAACAGTAGACCGGATTGTAATGGTATATGCTCCTTTCGAACTGCGCCTGCAGCGTGCCATGTTACGGGATAATGCTTCGGAGGAACAGATTCGCAGCCGTATCCTCCGGCAAATGAATGATGAAGAGAAATGCCAAAAGGCCCATACTATCATTGTGAACGATGGGAGAACTCCCCTCATTCCACAAATAGAAACATTGCTAAAAGAGCTTTAAGCCTCAGCTTCATCGGCACTGCAAAGCTCTCTTTCAAAAGCATCTCTACTGACAGTTACTGTCACCCTATTATCAGCGTAATAAACCTTCTTTCAGAAGTCTCACTCTCTATTTATCAAGTTGTGAATGCAGTAACACCGACAGCTATAACCAAACAGTTGCCGGCACTCGCCGTGGCTGTTTGGAGAATCATTCTTACGTCCGGAGAACTTCACCGGTTTACAATTATCCATTCATACATTATCATTTATAAAATACTCAGGGAGTTTAAGGGAAAAGATATAGGAAACAAAGCACACACGTCCGTACACTTAAGGATTTTCATAAGGAAGTATCGGACGAAAGACGTACTGCATTTGCCGTGAAGAGGTAGAGCATCGGGTTAGTTGACGTACTGCATAAGTAGAGAAGAAGTAGGGCAACGATTAAACTATAAAGAAAGATAGAATCTGCCGTCAGGAATAACGGATAGGTAAAGATACGAAAAAAACAGCGTTTTTCCAAATAAAATCAATACGAATTGCCTATGCAGGAAAACGATGCTTCCCAGCAAATTTCCTATCAAGTAAAGTGTTCATCCGACTTTCTCAAATCAGGATTCTATATCGTACAATGAAAGGGAACCAACACCGATACAACAATCCTACGAATTCGCATGTTTCAATTCTAAATACCGTACAATGAAAAAGAAGATAAGGGCGTATGGCTTATTGAGGAAGTGAAGAATTCCGGATTTCAACTTTTCTAAGATAGAAAGTGCCGGTACTTTTAGGAGCATCGGCACTTTTATCTATTGTGAAAGAGAGGATTATACCGAAAGTGCAGAAGTGAAAGTAAGTGTTTTATTATCTTGAGAATCGGGGTATAAATGTTTGTCAAGCTAACCGACAGGCACAAAAGGGGAACTCCTTCCCCCTTTTCTAATATCCGGCTTTTCCTAATATTTGTTTAAGAAAGACTTTTTTTGTGAGCTTTACTTTGCTTGTATAGGCTATGAATAGTACCTTTGCGCGAATCATTGTAAAAACAATAAATACGAAAAAGCTATGTTAAAGACTATTTTATCCATCTCGGGCAAACCGGGATTGTTTAAATTAATTTCCCAAGGAAGAAATATGCTGATAGTGGAAACACTCGACGCTACAAAAAAACGTTTGCCGGCTCGCGAAAACGATAAAGTGACTTCATTAGGTGATATTTCTATGTACACAACCGAAGAGGATGTACCTTTGAGCAAAGTACTTTCGTCTGTAAAAGAGAAAGAAAACGGCGCTCCTATCTCTTTTGATATCAAAAAAGCTTCCGCCCAGGAACTGCAAAACTATTTTGCAGAAGTATTACCTAACTTCGACCGCGACCGCGTTTACAACAACGATATCAAGAAATTACTTTTATGGTACAACATCTTGATTGAAAACGGAATCACTGATTTCGAAGAGAAAGCAGAAGAGGAAGTGGCCAAGGAAGAAACAAAAGTGGCCGAATAGTTCCCTTTCGAATACTTAACACGCAGATTGTAACAAACAAAAATCCCCTTATTTCACTCCTTCTTTTTAAAGATTGAAGGAAGAAATAAGGGGATTTTTATGTATCAGCCTTACAGATTAAAACGGAAAGAGCCCGGTACAAAACCGAGCTCTTATATAATAAGGTATATAATCCGTCCGACTTGCAGAGGTAACGACAGGTACGTAAAGTAAACTGTGTCATGCGATTTTTTCTCTCAAACTCGTTGGTCGGGGAACGACCTGCGCCAAGGGGGCCGCACCGGGAGCGTCTAGTTTCTGAATACCAATCCGTCGCCTCCGGTTTCTACGATAATCGGTTTACTCCGGTCAACCTCCTGCGACAAAAGCTTCTTCGACAAATCATTCAGCAAATAACGCTGGATAGCCCGTTTTACCGGACGAGCACCGAATTCGGGGTCGTATCCCGTACTGGCTATAAAACGAATCGCATCGTCCGTCATCTGCAAGGTTACGCCATTCTCTGCCAACATATTCTTAATGCCATCAATCTGCAACATCACAATTTGCTCTATCTCTTCCCGGTTCAATGGCAAGAACATAATGGTTTCATCAATACGGTTCAGGAACTCCGGACGAATCGTTTTCTTCAGCATAGAAAGCACCTCTTTCTTTGTCTCCTCTATCATCACCTCACGGTTTTCATCATTCATATGCTCAAATTGGCTCTGAATGTATGCGCTACCCAAGTTAGAGGTCATAATGATGATGGTATTCTTGAAGTTAACCATACGCCCTTTGTTATCCGTCAACCGGCCATCATCGAGCACCTGCAACAGGATATTGAATACATCCGGATGTGCTTTCTCTATCTCGTCGAACAAGACAACGGAATAAGGTTTACGTCTGACAGCCTCGGTCAACTGTCCGCCTTCATCATAGCCCACGTATCCCGGAGGCGCTCCAATCAGACGGGAAACGGAATGTTTCTCCTGGTACTCACTCATATCGATACGGGTCATCAATGATTCATCATCGAACAGATACTCTGCCAAAGCTTTGGCCAGTTCCGTTTTACCCACACCGGTAGTACCCAAGAAGATGAACGAACCGATAGGACGTTTCGGGTCTTGCAACCCGGCACGGCTCCGACGTACCGCATCCGATACGGCAGCAATGGCCTCATCCTGTCCCACAACACGTAAGTGAAGCTCTTCTTCCAGATGCAGTAACTTCTCCCGTTCGCTCTGCAACATCTTACTTACAGGAATACCCGTCCAACGGGAAACGACGTCTGCAATGTCTTCGGCCGTTACCTCTTCTTTTATCATGGCCGAATCGCCCTGCTTTTGTTTCAGGTCAACTTGTATCTGCGCTATCTCATCATTCAGCGACTGCAACTTACCGTAACGGATTTCGGCTACTTTACCATAGTCACCTTCGCGTTCAGCTTTGTCGGCTTCAAACTTCAGCTGCTCTATTTCCTGCTTATTCTGTTGAATCTTATTCACCAAATCTTTCTCACTCTGCCATTTAGCTTTATAAGAATTCTCCTGTTCCTTTAACTCGGCAATTTCCTTATTCAACTGTTTCAGCTTTACTTCATCCTTTTCACGCTTAATTGCCTCCCGCTCAATTTCCAACTGTTTCAGGTGACGGGATATCTCATCCAGCTCTTCCGGAACCGAATCACGTTCCATACGAAGTTTTGCCGCTGCTTCATCCATCAGGTCGATAGCCTTATCGGGCAAGAAACGGTCGGTAATATACCGGTTGGAAAGTTCCACGGCTGCAATAATGGCATCATCTTTAATACGCACTTTATGGTGATTCTCATAACGCTCCTTCAAGCCACGAAGAATGGAAATAGTGCTTAACGTATCCGGCTCGTTCACCATAACAGTCTGGAAACGACGCTCCAACGCCTTGTCCTTTTCAAAGTATTTTTGATACTCATCCAAAGTCGTAGCACCGATAGAACGTAACTCTCCACGAGCCAAGGCCGGTTTCAGAATGTTTGCGGCATCCATAGCACCCTCTCCTTTTCCCGCACCTACCAAGGTATGAATCTCATCGATAAAGAGAATAATATTACCTTCCGATTTTGTTACCTCATTGATAACGGATTTCAGACGTTCTTCAAACTCACCTTTATATTTAGCACCGGCTACCAGCGCACCCATATCCAACGAATAGATTTGCTTGTCTTTCAGATTCTCCGGAACATCGCCACGTAAGATACGATGTGCCAGTCCTTCTACAATAGCCGTCTTACCCGTACCCGGTTCACCTATTAATATAGGGTTGTTTTTAGTACGCCGGCTCAGAATCTGCAATACTCTACGGATTTCTTCGTCACGTCCAATAACCGGGTCGAGCTTACCGCTCCGGGCCGCTTCATTCAAATTGATAGCATATTTACTCAACGACTGATAGGTATCTTCGCTGGATTGGGAAGTCACTTTCTCTCCTTTCCGCAGTTCCATAATGGCAGCCTTCAACTCTTTCTCCGCCATGCCGGCGTCTTTCAAGATGGTAGAAACCGTGCTCTTTACACTCAGCAACGCCAGAATAATCTCTTCCAGTGCCACATATTCATCCCCCATCTCTTTGGCATATTGAGTGGCTTTCTGCAATACTTCATTACTCTCCCTGCTCAAATAAGGTTCGCCACCCGAAACTTTCGGCAGAGATTCTATCTGACGGTCGATAACGAGGGCTACCTGTTGTGCGTTCATTCCCAGCTTCTGGAAAATGAAGTTCGTTACATTCTCGCCCACTTTCAATACTCCGGCCATCAAATGAACAGGTTCAATGGCCTGCTGTCCACGGTTTTGTACCAAATTCACCGCTTCCTGCACAGCCTCCTGCGATTTGATTGTAAAATTATTAAAGTTCATATAGTTGTCTCCTTTCTTTATAATTCAGTTTCATATTTCTGCTTTAATGGCTTCAAAAGACTTGCCAAGGCAATAAACTTGACAAATTGACAGGTATATATACATAACAACTGAAGTTTTGTCTTGTTCAAGATTTATCCGCTTCTATCAAACCGGGAAAAGCAAAGATGCAAAAAACAAGCATAATAAAGGTGACAAGTAAAAGAAAAGTTTATAGCATGTAATGCGGGATGGGGACTAAATGCTACTTACAGCGTTGCAGGTAAAAGAAAGTTTGGCAGGTTTTTCTCCTTATAATAATAGAATAATCATAAAAAAGAAATGAATGATATATTCTTTTTCCTTATAGTGATAGAGGAGAAAGAATTTTATGAAGAGCTAAAGCCCTGCTAGCTGGAAAGCGAAGTTGAGAAAAGGATTCATTCAACTAACATGATAAGCTATTGAACTTTAGCCTTCAATGCACGCTAAAAACGAACAAAGAACACATTTATCTCCCATACGAACAAAGCGAACTAATACGAAACTTTTTCCTATCTTATAGATATCAAATTAGCGTGTTTCAATATTTTTCCCTAAGTTTGCCCATTCAAATAAAAACAATATGAAAAATAAATTCAAAGCCGATGCAGCCATCTTCGTTGATGTTGCCTATCTAAACAAAACCGGCAACGGCTTATCGCAATTCTTCAGTAACAATGTACTAGGACGTCCTCTGCCCCAATCGGACTTTGGCGTTTTTATCAACAGTCTGGCATTCCAAATGGGATTCGAACCGGGGAAACGAAATATAATGGTTTATCTTGTCCGCGAAGGCAGGGAAGAAAAATTTACGTTCTGCACCCCTTCCGACTTAGCTGAGGAGTTTCATGAGAAAAGTTACACCGACAGTATGGGGACTTTTATTTTCTGGTCACTTCCAACATTAGGACATGATACAAGCCGTAATGCCGCACTCGAACTGGCGCAATTTCTATGCGAAGAAGACAAAATTCCTTTGGCTGCCTTGGTAGTCGATTTGAACGAATGTCCGGAACGAAGCGTCGGAAACCTCACACTGGTAAAAGGAACTAAATTTATCTCTTTCAGTATGAATCCGAAAGATGCCGAGACTTTCCCGAACTTCGAACATGAAGAGTTGGGACATTCTCTACTTAATTCCTTCGGAATCACTCCGGAAGACTTAAAATAAGAGACAGGGAAGAAGGTTCAGGGAAAAAGGACACTCGCTTTATTCGTTAAGTAATGAATAACTAAAGAATAGCGTTCTTCCTGTAAAGAAAAGAAATTTTCACTTTTTCGTTAAGTAAAGAGTAGCTGAAGAATAGCGTTGTTCCTGTAAAGAAGGGAACACTCGCTATTCCGTTAAGTAGAGAATAACCGAAGAATGGAACCCTTCCTGTAAAGAAGGAAATTTTCGCTTTATTCGTAAGTAAAGAGTAGCTGAGGAATGGCGTTGTTCCTATAAAAAAGAAAACATTCGCTTTTCCGTTAAATAGAGAGTAACCGAAAGATGGAACCCTTCCTATAAAGAAGGAAACACTCGCTTTTTCGTTAAGTAAAGAGTAACCGAAGAATAGCGTTGTTCCTATTAAAGAAGAGAATCATTTTCAACGTTCCATTAACTGAATAAAACCAGTAAGCAATATGTCCGATTTCAGATTAAAAGTATTCTGTTGTGTAGCCCGCAACCTCAGCTATACAAAAGCTGCGCAAGAACTATTTATCAGTCAGCCTGCCATCACCAAGCATGTACAGGAGCTGGAAACACAATATAAAGTCCGCCTGTTCGAACGGCTTGGAACCCGAATCGCTCTGACCGATGCCGGAAAGCTGCTCTTTGACCGTAGCGAACAGATATTGGAAGACTACAACCGACTGGCATACGAAATGAGTTTGCTGCAAGGTGAATATACTGGCGAATTGCGTCTGGGAGCCAGCACCACCATTGCGCAATATGTGCTACCTCCGCTATTGGCACAGTTCACTTCGAAGTTTCCGAAGGTCAAAGTATCGATGCTCAACGGAAACACGCGCGACATAGAACAGGCTTTGCAGGAACATCAGATAGATTTGGGGTTTGTAGAAGGTGTATCGCGCCAACCGAATCTGAAATATACTCACTTTCTGGACGACGAGCTGGTAGCCATTCTTCGTACCGGAGGAAAAGGAAACTTGAACCTACCGGAAGAAATATCCCCGGAAGAGCTAGAGCATCTTCCACTCGTGCTCCGGGAACATGGTTCCGGAACTTTAGACGTGATAGAGCAGGCACTTTTACAGCATCATATCCGACTAAGTTCACTGAATATTGTGATGTATCTGGGAAGTACGGAAAGCATCAAACGTTTTCTGGAATGCGCCGATTGTCTGGGTATTATCTCTATTCGCAGCGTAACGAGGGAATTACAAGCCGGCAAGTTCCGTGTAATAGAAATCAAGGACATGCCCATGTATCGCGAACTGAATTTTGTGCAGCCACAAGGACAGGAAAGCGGATTGCCACAGACCTTTATTGATTTCTGCCAAATCAATCGGGATAGTCTCTAAAGACTATCCCAAAACCGGCACCAGATATTTGGCAAGCAAGTAACCGCCACCCACTAACCACACATACAAAAGACCGGCTAACAAGAACGGTTTAGCACCGGCCTGTTTAAACTTATCAAGACTGGTTTCAGCACCCAAAGCCGTCATAGCCATAGTCAGCATAAAGGTATCGATATATTCAATGGTACCATTAAGGGGTATTTCTTTCACGCTCTCCACTCCGCAAAGTATTTGAAGCAGGGAATTCAAACAAATAATACCGATAAAGCCAAAAGCGAAATAAGGAATCGTAATCTTACTTTTTATCACCTTTCCATCGGCACCCACTTTCTTACGTCCGGACAAGGCCAGACTCATAATCACCAGCACTGGAGCCAGCATCATCACGCGAATCATCTTCGTAATGGTAGCAGGTCCGGCTATACCCAGGACATCAGTCGGGTCCATGGCATTGCCTGCTCCCGCCACATGTGCCACTTCGTGCAAAGTACTTCCTGTATAGATGGCCACTGCGGTGTTGCTCAAACCGTCGAGCATGCCGGTACGGTACATAATCGGATAGAGGAACATTGAAATGGTTCCGAAAATAACCACAGTGGAAACGGCGATGGCTGTCTTATGGCTCTCGCAACGCACAACAGGCTCTGCACCCAAAACCGCTGCCGCACCACAAATAGCACTTCCCGTAGAAGTCATTAAAGACGTATCTTTATCCATTTTCAGTAACTTACCTAAATAGATGCCCAGGAATATAGTAACCGTTACCACAATAGCATCCACCACAATGGCCGGAAGACCCACCTCCGCCACTTGCGCCAAAGTTAAACGGAAACCATAGAGCACGATACCCGTACGAAGCACCTGCTTTGTGCAGAACTTGATGCCTGGAACCCACGTTTCAGGTAAATGATTACGCAGACTGTTGGCATACAACATTCCCAATATAATACCTACAATCAAGGGACTAAAGGAAAGCTCTTTCACAAAAGGGATTTCTGCTATATAAAAAGCAGAACATGAAAAAAGCACAATCAGTAATACACCATGCAAGGTGTTGCTTCGTTTTTCACTAAACATAACTTTACACTATTTGTTTTTAAAGGTTTATACTTTACCGGAGTTCCGGTCGTCAAATCAATTTCACTATGGAGTCATCAACAATGTTTATACTCCGTTGTTTATTTTCCATAAGATTTATACGTTGGATGGCAATGTACCGCAATCCTTCGTTTATTTCCTTTTGGATTTATACCCTGTCTGAGGTTATTCCTCGTCAGATTCATTTTCCATTAGAACCATACTTCATTAGGCTCATTTCCCACTAGGCTCATTTCCCATTGAGAACATCTTCCATCCCCCTTACGGATACCCAAAGCCGCCATAGTTACATCGTTCAACCTCATATTGAGAGAATTATCCATTGGTTCATATTCCGTTAAGATTCATATATCAGGATATGCCCAATCGCTGCTTATGGCAATAAAACCACCTCCTGTTTCGTTTTTCTCCGCACGGATAAATAGTTCCTTATCCATCAATTTTGTTTATCTGATATTCCTATTTATCCACAATTGAATTTCCCAATCACCCGCAAAGAAATAGCTTTACTTACCCATACCGCTTTAACGTTCGGAATAGCTGCAACTCAATCGCCCGCAAAGGTATAGCTTTACTCTTAACTATACAATTGTTATTTTCTTATGGAGAATAACCGTAAGTTATAAACTTATAATTCTAAATAAACGGGCTTATTTTGTTCTACGAAATGAGGGATTTTCTGATTAGTAAGTTTATCTTTGCATCATTATAAAATAAATAATATCAAGAATCTAAATCTAAACGTCATGAAAAAACTACTCTTCATGCTCTTTATGGGCAGTTTCATGGTCACAGCGTTTGCCCAGGAACGGCTTCCGGAGTATACGCAGGCACGACGCTTTACAGCTGAGAAGCTGAAAACCATGTTATTTTCTACCTCTGTAGACCCTCATTGGACTCCTAAAGGCGACCGTTTCTGGTATAGCTATAAAACAGGAGAAGGAACTACCTGGTATCTGGTGGATGCCGCAACGCGCACAAAACGCCCTTTATTCAATCAGGTTGAATTGGCTGCGCAATTGACGGAAATTGTGAAAGACCCCTATATTGCGGAACAATTACCTATCCAGTCGCTTAGAGCTACGGAAGACGGAAACTTTACGTTCCGTGTCATCTCTTCGCAAGATACCAAGAAGAAGGATGAAAAAGGGAAAAAGAAGAAAGGGAAAGAGATATTTTACTTCTCGTACAATCCCGATACCCAAAAGCTAACCCTTCTGGACCAGGACGAGCCGGAGAAGTTTCCGATGTGGGCTTCCATTTCTCCTGACGGACAGACAGTAGTATATGCTAAGGACTTAAACCTATACAGCATGTCGCGCGCCGATTACGAAAAAGCAAAGAAAGACGAAAAAGACAGCACGATAGTAGAAACTCAACTGACTAAATTCGGAGTAAAAGACTTCGGATTCGGCCAGCCTTACAGTTCGCTTAACACCGATACGCTTTGCAACGGCAAGCGCAAGGGGGAATACATTGTGTGGTCGCCCGACTCGAAACACTTTGCCATCACTGTAACCGACAGCCGCAAGGTGAAAGAGCTTTGGGTTATCAATTCCATGGCACGCCCACGTCCTACATTAGAGACTTACAAATACCAAATGCCGGGCGAGAAAGAAGCTCCACAGGAATATCTGTTCGTCTTTAATATGAACGACAACAGTTACAAACAAATTAAAGTGAGCGCATTCAAAGACCAAACGTTACAGTTGGCAGTCCGGCCAAAGCTGCAAAAAGACCGCGACCGCCGCGAACTCTCTACCGTATGGTCAGGCGATGAAAACGGATTCTTCGTAAACCGCTATAGCCGCGACCTCCACCGCGTGGACATTTGTAAATATGAATTAGGACAAGACTCTATCCGTCCGCTTATTGAAGAACGTATGAATACTTATATAGAAACCCGTCCACTGTCTGTAGTCGGAAATGGCAAAGAACTGATTCATTGGAGTGAGCGTTCCGGATGGGCACACCTTTATTTATACGATGGCAACGGTAAACTGAAAAATGCCATTACCAAAGGCCCTTGGCATGTACAGAAAATTCTAAAGGTGGATGAAAAAGCACGGGTTATTTACTTTACCGCCAACGGAAAGAAAGACGATAACGCATCCTTGAAGAAAGGGAAAAAAGAGGATGACAACTGGAATCCGTACTACCAACACCTTTATAGAGTGAATTTCGATGGCAGCGGACTGAAAGAGTTAACAAGCGGAGAGTTCTACCACGAACCGTATATGGACGATAACTACCGTTACTTTGTCGACAATTTCTCTCGTGTAAACACCATACCATGTACCGTATTACTCGATAACTCGGGCAACAAAATCATGAATCTGGAAGAGAGCGACTTCTCGCAACTCTTTGCGGCAGGTTACCGTTTCCCCGAAACATTTAAAGTAAAAGCCGACGATGGAGTAACCGACCTATATGGAGTGATGTACAAACCATACAATTTCGACTCGACGAAAGTATACCCCATTATCGATTATGTATACCCGGGTCCTCAGGTAGAAGCCACCACTTATCCGTTTACCCGTATGGCCGTACGTACCGACCGTTTGGCACAAGCCGGCTTTATTGTGATAACTGTAGGAAACCGCGGCGGACACCCCGACCGTTCCAAATGGTATCACAACTACGGTTATGGCAACTTACGCGATTATGGTTTGGCCGACCAACGGGCAGCCATCATCCAATTGGCCGATAAGTATAAGTTCATCGACATCAACAGGGTAGGTATCCATGGACACTCCGGCGGAGGTTTCATGTCTACTGCCGCTATCCTGCAATATCCTGATTTCTTTAAAGTAGCCGTATCTTGTGCAGGTAACCACGACAACACCATCTACAACCGCTGGTGGAGTGAAACCCATCATGGCGTAAAAGAGACAGTGAGCGAAAAAGGAGATACTACTTTCGTATACCGCATTGAAACCAATCCGGCTATTGCCCGCCAACTGAAAGGACACCTGATGTTAGTTCACGGCGATATTGACAACAATGTGCACCCGGGCAACACCTTACGTGTAGCCGATGCGTTGATACGGGCAGGTAAACGTTTCGATATGTTGATGCTTCCGCAGCAACGCCATGGTTTCGGCGATATGAACGAGTATTTCTACTGGCGTCTGGTCGATTACTTCTCCGAACATTTGTTAGGAAAGAAAGAGACGTTTGTGGATATTCCGGATATGAATTAAAAGCGTTGTTTTCATTACAGCAATACAGCACTGATTTAGTGATGAGTGATGAAAAAGAGCTAACGGTTTCTCAATGCGGAAGATAAGCTCTACCGGATATAGCACTGGCTCTGTGGTAAAAGAGAACGAATAGGCTTCTCGAAACGGAAGATAAACTCGACCGAATATACATGGATTCAGTGGTAAAAAAGAACGGCTAAGCTCTTCAAAACGGAAGATAAACTCGACCGGATACAGTACTGATTCAATAATAAAAGAGAACCGTTACAAGTTTCCAAACGATAAAGGAAACTCGTAACGGTTCTTTTTATAACTTTCCTAATGATGCCCTGCAACGGAAATACCGGCCAGTGAGGTAAATACAAGACGATTCTCAACGTCCTACTGCATGCGCATAGGCAAGCCTAGTCTGTCTCCTCTATAAAATAGTTATTCCAGCAATTCATTACAGGTGGTGGTTGTTCAATCCACACCTTAGATTTGCACCTTAGAAAGGTATAAACCTTCTTTAAACTAATTTATTTGAGAACGTCATAGTAATCGTCCTTTATTAGGTAGGCCTATGGAAGCTCATTAGCCAAGCCTACGCAATACCCCTTAGCTAGGCTTGCGCAACGACATTAGCTAGACCTGCGCAACAACATTAGCCAAGTATAAGTAAGCACATTACGTAAATAAGGCAGAGTCAGACATCTAGTCGTTGTAAGCCTGCTCCTATTCACATTGAAAGAGCTCACCCCACGGATAACTTCCGGGTTTCAGCGTAACATGTACATTCTCCCCTCCGGTCCATTGCATACGTACCACACCGGGCGCTACCTCGTCTGTTAAACGGAAACGCGACCAGCCTAAGGCTTTCAGTATGGCAAAAGCGGTAGCGCCACCTTCTATCACCAACTCTTCAGGACAAGCCTCCCCTACCAACGCCGACACGGCCTCCGATAAGGTATTACGCAAGCGAAGCGCAAACTCTTTTCCTCCTTTCGAGGGATAACCGATTGTCAGAATCATAGCACGGGATGCAGCATATTCCGCCTTCAACTCTGTCATCCAATCTTCTGCCGAAGACGTTCCGTTAAAAACAGCCTCGGGCATCTGTTTCGTACAAATGCCGTGTTTCCGTACATAGTCCTGTTCGGAAAGCGAAGAACTCTGTGTGCTGCCACAAACAATCAGAGCGTTCCCCGACTGCAATCCGGCAAAAGGCAGAAGAGAAGTTGTACCATACTTCTTTACGTTCTTGGACATTACCCTTATAAAGGTAGTAAACAAATCGGCTCCTCCGGCAAGTAACACTTGCGGGTCGGCAGACAGTGCCAACTGCAGCGTTATATGTATGTCCAACTCCGCATCGGCTATATAAATAGGCGGTACACCTTCCTTGGGCACAAATGGAGAGTCTATGGGATAAATCAACCGCTGAACTCCCGGCAAACGCTCTGTTACCACCGAAGTGGTAGCCGGAAACTCCGGGTCGAAAGCAAATTGTGTTTCATGAAGAGGCGTCTCATTTATATAATAAACTCCCTCTCTCACAATCCTTCCCTTCGACGGATTCTCCGGTAGATACAACACCCGGGTATAGGAGGTTTCTTCTAACAATGCACAAAGTTCGGGAACGACATGTCCACGCAATGCCGAGTCTGTTTTCTTGAAGAAATTACTTGCTCCGCCCTTCACCAATTCGCGTACAATGCGGTGCGTCTCGTCCACGGCTTCCTGCTCCGACATGGAACGGGTATCCGTAGCAACCACCAATACATCGCAATCGGGCAATGGTCCGCCCGTTTCTGTTATCAAACTGGTACGGAGTCCAAAACGAAAACCGATGCCTGCCATTTCGGCGGCACCGGTTATATCATCTGCTATGACTGTTATCATGCGTCTATTTTATTACAAACTGTTTTTCTTATTCAAGCGACTGATAGCCATACGGGTTGCATAGTCGATGGAGAGCATCATGGCATCTTCGCTGGCAATGCCTTTACCCGCTACATCAAAAGCCGTACCATGGTCTACCGATACCCGAATGATTGGCAATCCCAACGTAATGTTCACTCCCTTCACACTATCCATCTTTCCGGTTTCCTGGTTCCAGTTAAAACCTACCACCTTAAAGGGGATGTGCCCCTGGTCGTGATACATCGCCACGCATCCGTCGAACTGTCCACATTTAGCTTTCGCAAACAACGTATCGGGCGGCACAGGGCCCACTACGTTGAAACCTCTTCCTTTCAGCTCCTCAACGGCCGGAATAATTTCCTGTTCTTCCTCCCAGCCAAACAAACCGTTATCACTGGAATGCGGATTCAGTCCGGCAATACCGATTCGAGGTTTTTCTACCCCAAACTGCAAGCAAGCATCATTTATCAGCTCGGTTACTTCAATAATACGTTCTTTCTTGACCAAATCGCACGCTTTACGCAAAGGCACATGGGTAGAGACGTGGATTACACGTAAGAATTCGTCGGCCAGCAACATCGCATACTTCTTTGTATGGGTAAACGTAGCGTAAATCTCCGTATGTCCGTCAAAATGATGTCCGGCCAGATTCAATGCTTCTTTATTCAGCGGAGCGGTAACCGTTCCGTCTACTTCGTCGGCCATAGCCAATTCAATGGCTTTCTTAATAGAAACAAACGCCGCATTACCACATTGTGCCGCTACCTTTCCATATTCGAACTGACTCATATCCATGCATTTCAAATCAAATACATCGATACAGCCATACTCAAATCTGGCCTCCGACACGTTATCTATGGCATGAACCGTGAGGGGAAAGCCTAACACTTTCACCGCCTGTTCTATTACCGCCGCATCTCCCGTTACCAACGGACGACATTTGGCATACGTTTCTTTATTATTCAGGGCACGCACCACAATCTCCGGTCCAATGCCGGCGGGGTCGCCCATTGTTATCGCTAATATAGGATGAATCATCTTCTTATTTTTTATTCGTAAATACTCCTTATTCTCCTTTTTTAAGCTATTTTCCGTTCGATATTCAATTTACTCAAGGCTCGAAATATATAAGGGAGGAGTTAAAGCTCAATACTTCTATTTACCTATCCATAAGGAAAAGGGCCAAGCATTAGGGGATGTGGAAGTGAAAGCTCAATGTTTCTATTTGTCTCTTTCTTCGAATCGACTATCAGGCTTTATCTCTAAGTCCGTTCATCCGGCTAATAACTTCCTTGTCTTCTTTACTTTTGACTCCTAACAACGTGAAATCGCTTCTAACTTCTAAGCCCGCTGTAAGCTGATAACTCCTTTATCACACAACTTGCGAAACTTAAATACTTTAATAAAGGCTTTCGTAAATAGCTTTAGCATCGGCTTCAGTCACTGTACGAGGATTATTCTTCAATAAGCGCTGTACCTCCATGGCCGCTTTTGCCATACGGTCTACCGCCTCATGAGGAATACCGAGTTCAGTCAGTTTGGTGGGGATACCACAGTCTTTCGAGAGTTGGGTTACAAACTCTACACCGTTCTGAGCTGTCTCATCCTCATTCGCCCCTTGCACTGCGCCGCATGCAAGAGCCACTTCGGCATATTTCTTAAGGTTGGCGCTACAATTGAATTTCATCACCGAAGGTAACAGGACAGCATTCGCCAAGCCATGCGATAAATGGAACTCGCCACCCAACGGATAAGAGAGGGCATGCACTGCCGCTGTGTTTACCGGACCCAAGCATAAGCCACCGTAAAGGCTGCCTAACAACAATGCTTCACGCGCTTCCATATCTTGGCCATTCTTTACGGCACGTAATAAATTCTCCGCAATGAGCTTTATACCCATCAACGCATACATATCCACCGCCGGATGAGCAAACTTGTTCGTATACGCCTCGATACAGTGCGTCAAGGCATCCATACCGGTTTCAGCCGTTACTTTAGGAGGCACGGTTACAGTAAGTTGCGGGTCGACATAGGCCACATCGGCAATCAGATAAGGACTGACGATTCCTTTCTTCAGCTTGTCGCGTTCGTCAAGCAGAATAGCGTTCGGAGAAACCTCACTACCCGTACCGGCCGTAGTAGGCATACATGCAAACCAGCAGCCACGCTTCTTCACAAAGCCCGTACCGAACAAATCTTCCACCTGCTGGTCGCTGTCGATTAAAGCTGCCACCAACTTGGTTATATCCAATACACTGCCGCCGCCTACGCCAATCACACTGTCGGCCTTAAAGTGACGGGCTACTTCCAGGATGTTCTTGAAATCCGTAACGGAAGGTTCCTGCATAATGCGGTCGAATATTTCAATGCTTACCCCCTCACCAGTCAGTTTATCCACCATCGGTTGGATAAGCGGGACAATAGGAGGCGCCGTAAGGATAAACAGGCGTTTAAAACCCATCTTCAAGTAGTCTTCACAAAACTGTTCAGTGCAACCTGTGCCAAAAACAATCTTTTGGGGTTGCAATAGTGTTATCGCTTTCATTTACTTTCTTTTTTATGTTTCTTTTCCAAATATCCGTAAATAGTCAGCTCCTTGTCGGCCAAAGGAGTCTTGAACAGGAAGCTGGCAAAATATCCTACTACAAATACAATGATATGACTGTATACGCCTAACATGTATTTATGGTGTGTAAAATTCCATGAACCCAAATCGAGCAACAATTGTTTACCGCTGCCGAAATCAAACTTCGTGGAAGTCAGCATGGCATACGCCGTAAAGAGCACAGCGGCCGCAATACCCACATACAAACCTTGTTTGTTGGCACGCCGGCTAAGCAATCCCAAAAGGAAGAGCCCGACAATACCGGCGGAGAAGATGGCGTATAATCCGAACACGGCGCCAAGCACTCCTTCTCCTCCCCATACCACATAGAGCATGGCAATACCTACCGATGCGGCACCGGAAACTACCACTATTAAACGTCCGAAACGCAAGCGTTGTTTATCCGTGCTTTTCGGTTTAAAGCGTGCATAGTAATCCTGAACGGCAATAGCAGCCAGACAGTTCATGTCTGAGTCGAGACTCGAAATAGCCGCAGCCGCCAACGCTGCAATAATCAGTCCGGTTACTCCCACAGGCAACTGGGTTCCGATAAAGAACGGGAATACCGCATCGGCTTTAATGCCTTCAGGAAGAGGATTCCCCGATACCTGATAGAAAACGAACAGTCCGGTTCCGATAAACATAAACAATGTCCACACCGGAACGCTCATAAACACGCCTATATAGGCCGCTTTTTTAGCACTCTTATCATCTTTGGCCGCTAAATATCGCTGCACAATGGTTTGGTCTGTACCATATTTCTGGATAGCATAAAAGATACCATTCAAAGCCATCACGATAAACGTAAGCTGAGTCAAATCCCAATCGTAAGGGCCGAAACTTATCTTATCGAACTGTTTGGCTACGGAGAATACGGTAGAAGGACCTCCCTCCGGAAGGAACAACAGCAAACCGAGACAAATCAAACCGCCTCCAATCAGCATAAAGCCCTGAATAACGTCCATCCAGATAATGGCCTCCATACCTCCGAGCAGAGTCAGTAATATAATGGCAATGCCGAGTATCAGGATTATCATATAGATATCGAAGTTCAAGAATTCCGACAAGGCCAAACTAACCAAAAAGAAGACGGTTCCCATTTTAGAGAAGTGTCCCAAGGTAAACGCCAAAGAACTGTACAAACGGGCAAAGAAACCGAAACGGCGTTCAAAATACTCATAAGTACTCAGTTTAATCACCTTACGGAACAAAGGAACAATCACTCCAATCATAGCCACCAGCACGATAGGCACCATCAGTCCTTGTACCAGCAAAATCCAGTTCGAAGCGTATGCAGCTCCCGGATAAGCCAAGAAGGTGACACTACTGATAAGCGTAGCGAAAATAGACATTCCCACTGCCCAGGCAGGGATATTACCTCCTCCTGCGAAGTAAGTTTCCGTATTCTTTTGACGACGGGCAAAATAAAGACCCATACCCACTGCCAGAATGACAGAAAGTATTACAATCACATAATCAATCCAGTGAATTATCGGTTCATGCATAATAATATGTTTTCAATAGTAAGTATTAGATATAGATATATAAAAGAGTTAGATACAATGTGTTAACGGACAACCTGACGGGCACGTGCCGCAATTTCCGCTTCCACAGCCTCCGGCAAGCGGGTAAGTGGAGCCAGCATATACGGGTCGCACAAACCATCTACCTGCATCATTACTTTCAATGCAGTTAACGATTCGCCCAACGTACGTCCTTCCTGATAAATTTTAGCAATCGCATTGGTTTCGTCCTGCAAACGGTTGGCAGTCTCCATATCGCCTTTTACAGCCGCTTCATACAATTCCTGAAACATTTTAGGTACAAAGTTTCCCGTACTCGGAACAATGCCGTCGGCGCCTAATTCCAAACTGTGTGCCGACTGAGCCGCCCAACCACAGAAATAAGCAAAATCATCCCGCTCGCGCGAAATAGCAATACAGGCATTCATCCGCTCCACATCCCGTTCGGAATCTTTCAATCCTACAATATTCGGATGCTCGCTCAAACGGCGTACCACCTCTACCGGAATAGTCATGTGGGTAGTTGCCTTGATATTATAGAGCATCAACGGGCCCTTTATGCCATCGGCCAGAGTCTTGTAATAGTTATACATCTGCTCGTCCGTTAATGCATAGTAACTGGGAAGCGTAGCCACAATCACATCCGCTCCCGCTGCGGTATAAGCCTCAGCAGCCTTGAGCTGTTCGGACACACATGTTCCCGTTAAACCCGCATAAATCAATATCTTTCCCTGAGCTGCTTTCACAGCTGTCTGCACCATCAGCAAACCATCTGCGGCCGACACGGAGTTGCCTTCACCGGTTGTTCCCATCAACAACGGAGCCACACCCGCTTTTACAAAACTCTCTATAATGCGTTCCACAGCTTGCACATCCAATGTGCCCATAGCTGTTACCGGAGTGACCATCGGAATGACCACCCCACAATATTTACTCTTTTTCATGTCGCTCTTCTATTAAAGATTGGCTTTCACAGCATCTATTAACTCCTGATATTCAGCATCCGTCAGATACACTTTACCCGGATTCATCTGAAATACGCCTCCGTAATCGGGGCCATCTACATATTTGGGAGCCAAATGGAAATGCAAGTGAGAAAGTTTGTCACTATATGCGCCGTAATTGATTTTTTCAGGATGAAAGGCTTTATCCATTGCACGGGTAACTCTTGCCACGTCTGCCATAAACGCATTGCGTTCTTCATCGCTTAATTCAAAGAGGTCGTTCACATGACCATTGTAAGCTACCAGGCAACGTCCCCGATAAGTTTGTTCTTTAAATAAAAATACACGTGAAACACTTAACTGTGCAATTTCAATCATCAAATTGTGTAAAGTCTCATTATTCTGACAATAGAGACATTCTTTAGGATCACTTTTCATAGTCTAAATATTATATATTAATAAATTAACGATGTAAACATACCAATTTATTCTGATACAGCCTTTTTATTTGACACTTTTTCGCCTAAAAGACTATAAACATTCTCTTTTTCACCTACAACCCATACCACATCGCCTTCTTTCAGCGGGTCATCGATGTTAGGACTGAATAATTCCCCGTCCGGTTTTTCAAGTCCTACCACCAAGCACTTATAGGAGTTGCGAATACCACTCTCGCGAATACTTTTTCCCAAGAAAGGAGAAGCGGCATCTACCACAAACTGTTTTAAACTCATCTCACGTTTCTCGAAATCCTCCTCGTCGGTTACAGGAGTTACCTGTTCGCCGGCATGGGCAAAAACGGACAACTGCTCATCGGTACCTATCACCTGGATTTTATCATTAGGGAACAAACGAGTCTCTCCGCCCGGTATATTAATGCGCATTTTCCCCCGTAATATGGAGGCGATATGTACTCCGTATTTCTTACCAAAGTCGAGTTCGCGAAGGGTATAACCTGCCCACAAAGAGTTGGAGGGTATATCAAAATCGGACAAGTGTATATCACGGGAAAGAAGATGCCCGGCATATTCGGGGGCTTTCTTCCCCTCGAACTCGGCACGCATATCACGGATACGGAGATTCTGCATAAACGTCCGTTCCATAAAAATAGACTGTTTCTTTAAACGGCGCGAGTAAACCATTACCAATACCAATACAATGGCTACCCCCGTTAAGATGGCCGACGAAGCCCGGAAGAAATGAGAGATGACATAGACCACAAACAAGATGGCAATGGCGATACGCAGCACGATGGTAGAGACAAGCGGCGCCCTATTAAAACGGTTGTCACGCCACAAAGCCTGAAACTCTATCGAATGATTTTTCTTCATCATAATAGCCCGCAAGAAAGGGGCAATAGCCAATACCGTGATGCCGGCACTCACCCAACTACTCCACGCCTCCGGAAGAATGGTATGAATCATCGGAGTAACAAAATTAAAACAAATAATAATCACTGCGATAGTCAAGATGACATAAACCACCACGATTCTTACGACTGCCACCAAAAACTTCCTCCAATTATTTTCCTGGTTCACAGTGGTCTGTGAACGGAGGGCATAATGGTCCAGCAAGTTCAGCCATTTAGAGGGCAAACGCTTTTGAAGCGTTTCGTATGCCGGTGCCGACAGGCGAATCATATAAGGAGTAAGAAATGTAGTGATGACCGATACCGCCACAACTATGGGATATAGGAAAGAGCTGGTCACTCCCAGACTGACTCCTAACGAAGCGATAATGAAAGCGAACTCACCAATCTGCGTTAAACTGAAACCGCACTGCATAGCCACCTTTAAAGGTTGCCCGGCCAGAATAAATCCGCTTGTACCGAATATAGTCTGTCCCAACAGAATAGCGAGTGTAATCACAATAATAGGTATTTTATACTCCACAATCATAGCGGGGTCCACCATCATGCCCACCGACACAAAGAAGATGGCTCCGAAAAGGTCTTTTACCGGAGCGACTAACTTTTCAATGGATTCCGCTTCAACGGTTTCTGCCAGGATAGAGCCCATGATAAATGCCCCGAATGCAGCAGAGAAGCCTGTTTTTGCCGCAAGCACTACCATACCGAAACACATTCCCAACGCCACAATAAGCAAGGTTTCACTCCCCATCCACTTCCGGGCTCTTTTCAGGAACGTAGGAATCACATAGATGCCTACCACAAACCATAAAATAAGGAAAAAGGCTAATTTACCTATACTGCCTATCATTTCCATACCTTCGAAGTTCCGGCTGACTGCCAGAGTCGAAAGCATCACCATCAATACGATAGCCAGAATATCTTCAAGAATCAATACACTCAACACCAAACCGGCAAAACGTTGTTGCCGCAATCCCATATCATCAAAAGCTTTATATATAATGGTAGTAGAAGACATAGCCAACATACCGCCCAAATAGATGCAATCCATTTGTTTCCATCCGAACGACATGCCTACGAACATGCCCACCGCTATCATGCACAAGATAATGGTACACGCTGCAATGACCGCGGTTCCGCCTACCTTCATCAATTTCTTAAAACTGAATTCCAAGCCTAAAGCAAACAGAAGGAATACTACGCCAATATCCGCCCAAGTCTGCACATCTATTAAATCGCCGATAGAAGGCGTATAGGGCATGTGCGGACTTGCCAAAAAGCCCGCTACAATATAGCCTAATACCAACGGCTGCTTTAACCGTTTAAAAATTAGAGTGATAATGCCTGCACTGATTAAAATAAGTGCCAGGTCGCTTATCAACGGAGATAATTCAGACATTTATTATATAGGTTGTATTTGCCATCACAGTCTTCCGTTTTCGTTTGGCCAACGACGAGGCCCGACTGCTTAAACTTACCGCCTCATTCACTATCATAACACTCTACCGCGAGCCTGTCCTGCTATAGGCAAGCTCGCCGGTAAAGCTTTTATTTTTAAACTATTCTACTTAGCTGCCAGTTCTGCAATCTTCGACACAACCCGACACGCTTTCTCCAAAGATGGAATAGGTAAGAATTCATAGCGACCGTGAAAATTAAGACCCCCTGCGAAGATATTCGGGCAAGGCAAACCTTCGAACGAAAGACGAGCTCCATCCGTACCGCCACGAATTGCCTTCACGGCAGGTTTTACTCCTACCTCTTCCATGGCTTTAAATGCCAAATCGATAATGTGCATAACCGGTTCTATCTTTTCCCGCATATTATAATATTGGTCGCGCAACTCCAATGTAGCCGTACCTTCGCCATAACGGGCATTTATCACAGCCGTCTGTTTTTCCATTTCAGCTTTGCGTGCCTCAAATTTAGCCCGGTCGTGGTCGCGAATGATATAAGATAAGGTAGACAACTCTACATCTCCCTGCATACCTACCAAATGGTAGAATCCTTCATATCCTTCCGTATGAGCCGGAGTTTCATTTGCCGGAAGCAAGTTGATAAACTCATTCGCTACCAACATGGAATTAATCATCTTATTCTTGGAATAACCCGGATGTACATTGCGGCCTTTAAAGGTGAGTTTAGCGGCAGCGGCATTGAAGTTCTCAAATTCCAGCTCTCCCAGCTCACCTCCATCCATGGTGTAAGCCCAGTCGCAACCGAACAGTTTCACATCGAACTTGTCCGCTCCACGGCCAATCTCTTCGTCAGGCGTAAAGCCCAAGCGAATCTTTCCGTGTTTGATTTCCGGATGTTCCATTAAATAAACTATTGCCGACACAATTTCTGCTATTCCGGCTTTATCATCGGCTCCCAAAAGGGTATGACCGTCTGTTACAATCAAATCTTCTCCCACATGGTCCAACAATTCGGGGAACTGCTTCGGAGAAAGAATAATCTTATCGGCCTCACAAAGAACGATATCGCCTCCGTCATATTGCTTTACAATACGCGGGCGAACATTCTCGCCGCTCATATCGGGGCTTGTATCCATGTGTGCAATAAAACCTATCGTAGGTACCTTCTTATCCGTATTAGCGGGTAAGGTAGCATACAAGTAGCCGTTCTCGTCGAGAAGAACCTCCTGCAAGCCCAACGCTTCCAACTCTTCCTTTAAATACTTAGCAAGCACCAGTTGTTTCGGTGTGCTGGGAGTGGTTTCCGACTCTTCAGATGACTGTGTGTCGAAACTCACATACTTTAAAAAACGTTCTACTAAAGTCATATCTTTCTATATTTATGAAGAATGAAAAACAAAGGAATCATCAAGCCCTGCAGCTTCTTCATACGAGAAACATCCTATACAGACGCCTCCCCTGTCGGTTCTCTCCGTCTTTCTCCCTTCTGTTTTAGCTTTTAATGTTAACTTTTCTCCTTCCGCTCCTTAAAAATGGCTGCTTCCATCGAAGCAGTGCGTACAGACCTTGCATTTCGGCAATCCGATAGCCTCCACCAATGTTTCGGTAGAATTAAACTTTAAAGAAGTAAGGCCGAAACGGGCGCGAATCATCTCCACCATTTTGTTATATTCGGGAGAATCAGTCGTAGCGTATTTCTCCAGATTCTTGGTATGGTCTCCTTCCAATTCTTGAATAATGCGGCGAGTCATCAACTCCAAATCGCCTTTAGAGGCGGTGAAGCCAATAAACGGACAAGCGTAAATCAACGGCGGACAGGCAATACGCATGTGTATTTCCTTGGCTCCGTAATCATAGAGAATCTTCACATTATCACGCAACTGTGTACCCCGTACTATGGAATCGTCGCAAAACAGGATACGTTTATCCTGCAACATGGCCCTGTTCGGTATCAGTTTCATTTTAGCTACCAACGAACGCATCGACTGATTGCCCGGAGTAAAGCTACGCGGCCAGGTCGGAGTATATTTAGTGATGGCACGATGATAGGGAACTCCTTTTCCTTCGGCATATCCCAAAGCCATACCCACTCCCGAATCGGGAATACCGCAAGCGCAGTCTACCTCGGATTCATCCTTCTGCCCCATTTTATAACCGCAGGCAAAACGTACTTCTTCCACATTCTTATGTTCGTAACACGATACGGGGAAACCATAATAAACCCACAAGAAAGAACAAATCTGCATCTCTTCATTGGGTTTGCGAAGTTGCTCCACCCGGTCGGCATAAATGCGTACGATTTCTCCCGGTCCGATATACCGTTCCACTTCAAAATCAAGGTTAGGCAAGCTGCTCGATTCGCTTGTCGCTGCATAAGCCCCCTCTTTCTTTCCAAGGATAATCGGCGTACGTCCCCATTTATCGCGCGCTGCAATGATACCGTCTTCGGTCAACAACAACATGGAACAAGAGCCTTTTACCGTATTATAGACATTCTCGATACCCTCTTCAAAGGTACGTCCCTGAATTATCAACAACGCAATAAGCTCCGTCTGGTTTGTTTTACCGGAACTCATTTCAGCAAAATGCATGTTCTTGGCAAGCAAGGTTGCTTCTATTTCTTCAATATTGGCTATTTTGGCAACTGTTACAATAGCGAAACGTCCCAAATGCGAATTGATAACAATAGGTTGTGCATCGGTATCGCTAATGATTCCAATTCCGGCATGTCCGCCGAATTTAGCTAAGTCAGGTTCAAACTTCGTTCGAAAATACGAACTTTCCAAATTATGAATTGAACGCGTAAAGCCTGTTTCAGCATTGAATGTAGCCATACCGCCACGCTTGGTTCCTAAATGAGAATTATAGTCTGTGCCGTAGAATAAATCGGCCACACAGTCTTTTGTTGAGACTGTTCCAAAAAAGCCACCCATATAATTTTATTTCTGTTTTACTGTTAGGTTCGGTTAATGAGGACAAAAGTAGAAAAAAGAAGTGGTTTCAGGAAAGAATTAACTTAGAAATTGTTTTGATTTTCTCAATCCTTAGTGAAAAGGAACATCCAAAGCGGACTGGCCTCTCTTGCAACGAAGAGAGCCAGCCACTTGAGAACAAATCAAATAGAGAGAGCCACACTTCACAGCGCGGCTCTCTCAACCTGTTTAACTATGCAAAAACACGTCTCTACATGTTTCAACTATTAAATCTGAAAAAATCGATTCATAAAGGGAGTACTTCAAAGCTCCCTTCTCTTTATTTTTCCGGTGCACAATAGTAGTAGGTTCCATCCTGCTCTTCCATATTGTTGCCTGCCGGATTGGCATTGTCAATCATCCAACCGGCGGTTTGCTCTATCCACTCGTTTCCTTTACCGGTGGTATACATATCATAATGTATCGGATAGATATAATACCAGCCTCTCCAAGCGAACAGGAAGTTCTGGTCTACCTCTTTCGTTCCGGATTCCATACCATATTTAGGTCCCATCTTTTCAATAGGGTCATACGTTTCAATGCCTACAGTCTGACAGAAATCCTCCAACTTATCGAAAGCTTCGTTACGCTCCGCTTCGTTCATTTCCCTCTTGATGCCGGGCACGGTTGCCAACAATACGTTATCTATCAACGGATGATTCGGGTCTGTACCTATATACTCGGGTACTTCATGAAGATTATCCAAATCATAGCCCCAGATTTTACTGGTATGTTTCGTTCCGCTGAAAGGAGCCAAACCTAACTTCGTCAGCACATTATTGGTTCTCGTATAATTTTCTCTTCCGTCTTTACCGTCGTAAATCTTCCAGCCGCTGCCCCAAGCTCCTACCGGGTCGTAAGCGCGGGTGTTATCATTGAAACCGCCTCCAATCCGCGGGTCAAATCCGGCTCCTCCTTCGTACAGCAACCAACGGCGCATGTCCCAGGAGCGTTTGCCCTCGTAAGCAAGTTCCACCTGACGCTCATTCAACACAGCCTTTATTAACTGGTAACGGTCGGAGATAGCTCCCAATCCATAATTGTTCGCCGCATCAATGCCTACACGTCCACGGATTTTACCTAAATATTCAAGGCATTTACCCGAATTGCCCTGTGCCGCATAGCATTCGGCCACATTCAACAAAAGCTCTGCATACCGATACTCCAATACATTGGTACCTGCAGTAGACTCACTGCCTGCCTGAATAGCCGGATTCGACATTTTCCATACAATAGCGCGGCTCTTGGCTACAGCGCCTGCATCCTGCTTGCTTCCGTCCGTATAGCGATAACGATTGCTTTCGTCTTCGGCATACTTATAGGCATACAACCAGATTTGCTTATTCATTCCCGGCCATTCACAGCCTGAGAAAGCAAATGTACGGTAGAAGCGAGGGTCTCTGTCGCGATAGAATTTCTCATCGTCATATCCATTCTCCGCCGTAGCAGGTTTACCGCTCTTCATCGGGAAAGCTTTCAATATCTGGTCGGGGGCACAGATACCGCTTGCATTGCTTTTGGCTATCACACCCGGACGGATTTTCCCCTCCCATTTATTGTATGTTCCACCCACCAACGGGTCGTCGTTCATCAATACGGTAATAATGGCTTCCGGATTGAATGCTGTGCCATCGAACGTGTAAAAGGCTTTGTCCCACGAATCGATATTCGTTACACTCGTACCGTATCCGGCCTGGTCGGCAGCGGTCAAAGCCGCCAAACTAGCTTCCAACGCTTTTTGCCAACGGCTACCGCTCGGATTGTCCCAGCTTGCATTGAATACCGGACTGGCCATATAGACTCTTGCTCTGGCCGACATGGCCAACGCCGCTACCGAGGTAAACCGACCATAGTCCTCTCCTTCCCACTTGGCAGGAAGCAATTTGGCAGCCGCCTCGAAGTCGTCGCAAACTTTATCGATGCAATCTTGAATAGCCATACGCGGCGAGCGGTCGCCCATCTCGGCCATATCGGTTTCCGTGCAATAGTAAGGGAAGCCTCCCCAAATACGCACCGCGTCGAAATAGAGCCATGCACGGGCAAACATTGCTTGTCCCTTCAAATGGTTCCAGAACTGTTCGGTTCCGCACAACGAGCGCGAGCGGTCTATCTCCGTAATGTAATTATTAATCACATACACCGTAGGGAACAACGTACGACGACTGAAATTATTGTAATTGGTAGTCGAGTTCTTCGGGTCGTTCCAATAAGGCGGGTTCGCTATATGGTTACCGGCTTTGGTATTTTTCCCATTGGTTCCGTTATACCGTCCGTCTTTAAAACCATTGTCGGCCAACTCTTCGGTATAGATATGCTGTTGTCCGCCGGTATTTTTATCTTGCCGCATCAAAGGGTCCGAGCCGCAGAACGGTGAATTATACGGTTCAATAATCTGCTTGTAAATGGTAGCGAACACAGCCGTCGCCTGGTCGGGGTCGCTATACACATCGAGTGTAGTCAGGTTGTTGTAGTCTCTCTTTTCCTCCAGGAACGAATCGCTACACGAAGAAAAAGCAAACAGCAGGCATACGCCTATATATGCTTTGGATAATTTATTTTTCATGTTTCTTTCATTTTTCAAATTATACATCACTGAATAGTTTAGAACGTTAAGTTAAGAGCCAGTGTCCACGTTCTCAAAGTAGGATAATCGGTACGGATACCATCGTACATATTAATAAAGTTACCCGGATAAGGATTGTAGAAATCCCACAGGTTATTACCGGTCAGGCTAAGCGATAAAGCCTCTACACTGACTTTCTGCAAGTATTTCTTCGGCACGGAATAGGCGAAGGACATATTGCGCACGTACATACGGAAAGTAGATACTTGCCAGAAATCCGAAATCTCGCCATACGCATTGCCTGCCGCCATAGTCGGATATTTACCCATCGGGTTGCTTTCCGGGTCGAACATATCATTGATATAAGAGAACTGCGAATACATGAAACCGGAAGCTTTTGTCTGGGCACCGCGGAAATCGGCGAATCCGCCCCAAGAGGTAGACAATTGTGCCGACCAGCTGAAGTTGCCCCATTGCAGACGCAGTTTGGTATTGATTCCATGACGGCGGTTATTGGCCAGTTTCACGTAATCTTCTCCATGGTCTTTCGAAATCACACCGTTCGGACCGGCAATGGTCTTGTTCTTCGCATCAATGTCACCCGCAACATCTTCATAAACCAGCATACCCGGATGGAGGTCTTTCTTATCGCTTATATCCAAGAATTTAGGAGTCGTTCCGGCAGCTTCGGCCAGTTCGCTCAAATAGTTCCAGTAATTGTCAATATCCTGTTGGTTGCGCAGAATACCGTCGCCACTGCTTGTATGCTTCCATGTACGGAATCCCCAGGTGCTGCCCGGACCGCGATAACCGGTCCAACTGCCTTGGTTTACTACATCCGACGGGTAGTCGAACGTAGGTTGGTTACCCAATACGGTTTTGTTCCACGAGATACTGTAATCCATACCCACGGAGTATTTGATTGGGCCCCACGAAGGTAACAACGACTGTTCTATCTTGTCGCTCCATCTTACAGAGAACTCCAATCCCCAGGCATCTTTCTTTCCATAGTTAATGGAAGGCAACTTGGCGCCGATGTAAATAGGTTCATCGTCATCAGCTATCATCATAATCAAATCTTTCGTCTTATCATAATAGTAATCGGCGGTAAAGGCCAAACGGTTGTCGAGCAGGTTCATATCGATACCCACATTTTGCTTGATGGTAGAGTCCCACTTCAAATCGCGGTTGGCTGTTCCGTTTATGTTGGCACCGGATGTTTGCTGTCCTCCAATTGAACCGAAGCCGTAACCGCCTGTAGGATTGATGTTGTAAATCTGTAACCACGACCACGCTTCCACGTTATCCTTACCGGTTTTACCCAAGCTGTAACGCAACTTCAAGAAATCGAAGATGCCGGCCAGCTTGCTGTTCTTAAAGAAGTTCTCTTCTGAAAGCACCCATCCTACGGAACCTGTAGGGAAGAATCCCCAATAGTTTTCCGGAGCAAACTTAGTGGATGCGTCGGAACGGAATACGAATTGCGCCAAGTAGCGGTTGTCGTATTTATAACTTGCACGTCCGATATAGGACAACGACCCACTCTCGTACTTTTTATAATAGGTGTCGGAGGCGTTGGTACTCAACGTACCGGCAGTAGAGCTCACCCCGTTGTACGACTTACCGATTCCGCGATAGAGCTGTGCCAACTCATCTCCTTCATTCTCTCCGCGTTCCACTACGGCGGTTGCCGCTACATCGTGCTTGCCAAAGGTATTGGCATAAGAGAGAGTAAAACTCATCGATTCGCTTTTGCTGGTCTTCTTTTTATAGGAAACCTTCGGCTTTTTAGAGATATCCGTTCCATCCGGGTCGCCATAGTTTACCAAGCCCCAAGTGGTTTGGTCGCCTAACAAGTGTTTGCCCGCTTCGTTGGTGTTTCCCGCACGCGCCAGCGTGTAGTAGTCGCCCACCTGATTGGAATGGGAATTGTTATAAGTGATGGCGTATGTACCTTTCATACTCAATCCCTTTACAAACGGGATATCGTATATTAATGAGAAGTTGGCACTGTAGCCGTTTGAGGTATCGGTTGAACGGGATTTGGAAGCCTCGTCCGCAAAGAAGTTCCACACAGGATAACCGCTAACCGAAGCATCCGGTTTGTTATCCAGCAATTTCGGGCCTCCCCAAGGAGACATATAATAGGTACGCATCTCGCCCGAAGCTTCATCGAACACTTGTGTCTCAATAGGAATGTACTTCGGCATGTGGCGCAACATACCATAATCTTTCGATGCGCTGCTGTTTCCCCAAGGACCTTGATTGATGGACACTTGTATGTTATTGCCCACTTTATCCGTATTGTAACCCGACACACTTGCCGAAAGGCGCAATCCGGAAGTTACCTTCACTTCGCCTCCTGCGCGGAAGGTCCACTTACTGAAGTCCTGTACATCGCCCAGGTTGGTCTGTTGGTCCTGATAGTTAACGCCGGCAAAGAAGGTTACCTTTTCGGAACCACCGTTTACCGTTAACGAGTGGCGTTGCGAAACCGCCGAATGCCAAGCCTTATCCAACCAGTCGTAATTCAAACTTCTCATGGCTTCCAGTTCCTCGTCGGAATATAAATAAGGAGCATAATCGGTATTCTTATTTATCTGGTCGGTTTGCCGGAACATCCGGTTGGTATACACGCCCAACTCGTAAGCGTTCATGGTCTTGGCGTGGCTCACCGCATCCGAGAAGTCCAATTTTCCCGAATAGGAGATTCTGGGCGCGCCTTGCGTACCTCTCTTTGTCTTCACCAGAATGACACCTGCCGAAGCGCGCGAACCGTATACCGCTGCCGAAGCATCCTTCAACACGGTCATGCTTTCAATTTCCGACTGGTCCAGCATATTGAAAGCCGTCATGGTAGGTTCTCCGTTTTCGTCCACCTGCACGATGTCGTCAATAACAATCAACGGTTGGTTGAAATTTTTATTGGCATCGTTGAAACTAACCGGCTGGCGTACTTTAAACGTACCCGTAGCACCGGGACGTCCGTTACTTTCGGATACCGACAAGCCTACCACCTGTCCGCTCAACGCATCTACCAGCGAAGCGCCCGGCACATCAATAATTTCATCCATCTTCACACTGGTAGCAGCACCCGTTAAGTCTTTAACGCGCTGTGTACCGTAACCTACAATCACCACTTCATCCAATACTTGATTGTCCGGTTTTAAAGAAATTTTAAGGATTGTCTGGTTACCCACTTTCACCTCTTGGGTTTGGTAACCAATGTACGAGAGTTGAAGGACTTCGCCTCCCGAGAGACTGAGAGAAAACTTTCCGTCGAAGTCGGTTACGGTTCCTCTTGTAGAACCTTTCACCAACACGGAAACACCAATCAACGGTTCCCCGTTTTCATCCACGACTGTTCCGTTTACAGTCTTTGCTTGGTTAACTACTTGCGAGTTAAGGCTTTTACCCCCCCCCACGATTTTTCAGCATATGACATGACGGGGACAGACATCATCGCCACCGACAGGCCCAATGCAAGGAATCTGCTTCCTTTTGCACTCATCAATGAGCGCATTACCTTGCGAGTTTTTTCCATAATATTAGAGTTAACAAAAATAATTCGGCCTACACCTGTATGGTAGGTCGCTGTAAAAATAGGAAAAAGGAATGTATCTTCCTAACTTTTCTAAATATTTTTTAAACAAAGGGTTAGGATTGTATAAAAGAGGAGACGCTTGAAAGAAAAACAGGAAGGAAAGGCATTCAGTGTTAGACTTTTATTTATACATTTGCGCCAAATTTCTGTGATGAAAGAATTGATATGTATTTTTATAGGTGGAGGCATGGGAAGTTTACTTCGTTACCTCACATCGGGATGGCTGGCCAACTATTCGTACCACTCTTTTCCATCGGGCACGTTCGTGGTAAATCTGTTGGGATGTTTCCTTATCGGTATATTCTACAGTCTTTCCACACGCTGGAACCTTTCGTTGGAAATGCGGCTGCTACTGACTACCGGGCTATGCGGAGGATTTACCACCTTCAGCACTTTCAGTCACGAGTCCCTGTTACTTTTACGTCAAAACCAATATACGGTATTCGGTTTATACATCACGCTGAGCATCTTGCTGGGCATTGTATGCGTCTTTGCAGGAGCATGGACCGGAAATCTTTATCCCTCTCCTCATGAAGAATTACTTTAAACTGCTTCCCCGAAAGATTTCTTTCTCCATCGGTTTCCTGTTGATATTCATTCTGGGTATCTACTTGAACCGCAATGTCTTGCTGCGCCATATTGCCGAGAAACAGATAACTAAACTGGAGCAGCAATACAAGCTGGACATCCGTTACGGCAAGTTGCAACTGCATGGAATCAACTGTATCTATCTGGGCAATCTGTCGGTGGTTCCTGCCGAACGGGATACTCTACTGACATTGCAATCGCTGCAAATACAATTCGACCTGTGGAATATGATTTGGGGAGAGTTCGATGTGGAACGGACGGACATGGATGGGTTAAGGCTGTCGTTCATCAAGCAAAACAAGGAGGCGAATTACGACTTTCTGTTTACATCCGATGATAAGGAACACGAGCCTCAACCGGCTGAGGCTGCTACCACCAATTATGCAGAGCGGATAAATAAAGTGCTTTCCCTTCTATATAAGTTGCTGCCCGAGAACGGGACTTTGAAGAATCTATGTATCAGCGAACGGAAAAACAACCACTTCGTTACCTTTACCATTCCTTCTTTTCAAATCGTACAAAACCGTTTTCAAAGCGAGATAGAGATTTGTGAAGATACGCTTCAGCAACAATGGATAACCAAAGGGTCGCTAAACCGTTCGCAACAGCACATACAAGCCAAGCTGTACGCTCCCCGAAATGAGCACATTACCTTACCATACCTCCATCGGCGGCTTGGTGCGGATATTTCATTCGACAGCCTGACTTACAGCCTGACGCAGGAAAGGGAATCGTCCACCCTGACCACACTTCGGGGAAAGGCGAAAGTGGACGGATTGCAGGTATACCATGCGTCCCTCTCCCCCGAGGTGATTGTTCTCAACCGGGGAGGGCTGGAGTATTCGTTGCATATTGCCCCGCACGGCATAGAGCTGGACAGTACGAGTACGGTCCGCTTCAACGATTTAAGTTTTCATCCGTATCTGAAAGCGGAGAAAGCGGACAGCACGTGGCATCTGACAGCCTCGGTAAACAAAGCATGGTTTCCCGCCCGGCAGCTATTCGGTTCGTTGCCCAAAGGGTTGTTCGAGAACCTGGACGGGTTGCAGACAAGCGGAGAGTTGGCCTACCATTTCTTCTTCGATGTGGACTTTGCCCAACCGGACAGTCTGAAGCTGGAATCGGAGTTGAGCCGGAAAGGGTTTCGTATAGAACGCTTCGGCCTGACGGATTTACGAAAGATGGCGGAAGAGTTCACGTATACGGCTTACGAGCACGACCAACCCGTACGTTCTTTCCCGGTAGGCCCTTCGTGGGAACATTATACCCCGCTCGACAGCATCCCCCGGTTGCTGCAAATGACGGTTATGCAAAGCGAAGACAATGCTTTCTTCTACCATCGTGGATTTCTTCCCGACGCCTTACGGGAGGCTTTGATACAAGACCTGAAAGTAAAACGCTTTGCCCGGGGAGGCAGCACCATTACCATGCAGCTTATTAAAAATGTATTCCTTAACCGCCACAAAAACATAGCCCGCAAACTGGAAGAGGCTTTGATAGTGTGGTTGATAGAAAACGAACATCTCACGTCCAAAGAACGGATGTACGAGGTATACCTTAATATAATAGAATGGGGACCGTTGATTTACGGGGTACACGAAGCCGCCGACTTCTATTTCTCCAAACGCCCGTCGCAACTGTCGTTGGAAGAGTGTATCTTTCTGGCCCATACCATTCCCGGTCCGAAACACTTTAAATGGTCGTTCACCGAGGATTTGAAGTTGAAGGAGAGTATGGCCGAGTATTACCGGTTGATAGCCGAACGCCTTGCCCAAAAAGGGGTCATCAGCGAAGAACAGGCTCTTTCCATTCGTCCGGAAATCGAGCTGAGAGGGAAAGCACGGGAGTTCTTCCGAACAGAGGTAACGCCGGCTGAGGAATAATAGCTACTTGAGAGCACTGATAGTCTACAGCTTAATCGTTGTTATCTTTCATCTCCGCAATAAAGCTTATGAGTGATTGAGCATCAAGGAGTTTGCCTATTGCTTCAACCGAAGAATACAAAAAGGCAAAACCATCCAGCATATACGCTAACTTCTACGCCACCCGCACAAAGGTTTCTCCCTTCATCACACCATCCATCTCATTTGTTTCATATATTAGGAGACAGTTTGTTTCACATATTAAGAACATACAAGCTCACAATATATGAGACAAACAAGAGCGCCAGGCCTTCCACAGAAGGAATGCTTGCAAACGATTCAAGGTAGACAATCCCCCTTCGCCTACGATACTCCTCCCGCACAGGCGGTATGCCTGCGCACGATTAGAGGTAGACAAACACCAAATTTATAGATTTTTAGAGACGGAACATAGAAGTATATGAACAGAAAGATATAAATTTGTACCATTTTAAACAATAGAAGATATGAATCGTATTTCAAAATATCCTTTTCTTTGGCTGGCTATCCTCTTAGTAACCTGCGCTTCTTGTGGAGAAGACCGTAGCGGAGAGTATGTGGCTCTTACACAGAAAGACCGCTGGATTGAGCAACAGATGCAAAACATCTATTTGTGGTATTACGATATGCCAAAGATAAGCGAGGAGAACTACTTTGCCGAACCCGAAGAATTCTATAAGAGACTACTCTCTACCAAATGCCGCAACGGACAAGGAGACCACTTCTCCACCTTTGAAAGCACGGAGCCGGAGAGTGCCGGGACAAGTAATAATTTCCGTATTGATGAAACCTCTTCTTACGGATTCGACTTTATGATATACAGCGACCCTACAGGAAGCACCGTACATAGAATGGCGCGGATATTGTTCGTGCTCCCCAATTCACCCGCCGCTGAAGCCGGGCTGAAACGGGGCGACTGGGTTACCAAAGTAGGAGGACTCAATATCACAGAGAACAATTACGGATATTTGATACAAGGCGGAGCTACCACCCTGAGCGTAGCAAGCTTGAATGCGACGGTGGAGAACGAAGAAACCGTATTTACTTGGGGCGAGGAAAGCACGTTGAATATAGGAGCTTCCAGGCAGGTTTCCGGTAATCCGTTCTACAAAGTAGCCACATTTAATAATTACCCGGGCAAGAACATCGGCTACCTGATGTACGACCACTACTCACCCGGCCTCACCGATACCGGCACGGAATACAACGAAGAGATGAAGCAAATCTTCTCCCACTTCAAGAGTCAGGGCGTTAATGAATTCATTCTCGATTTGCGGTACAACCCCGGAGGCGTAATGGACTGCATCACGGAGTTGTGCAGTATGCTGGCTCCTGTTGAACAGTTGGGACAACCTCTCTATTCACTACAATACAACGATAAAAATACCGACCGCAACCACACCTCCATACTCAATGCCGGTCTGGCGGCACAAAACCTGGGCCTCAACACCCTGTATGTGATAACGAGTCCTTACACCGCATCCGCATCGGAAACAACCATCTACTGCCTGAGGCCTTATATGGACGTAAAAGTAATCGGTTCCACCACTGTGGGAAAAAACGTGGCTTCCATAGGCCTTGTTTCACCTTACAATTTCACGTTGCACCCTATTGTAGCGACCGTATACAACAGCAAGAACGAATCGGACTACGAAGGCGGCATCCATCCGGATTACTATTATAATGAGTTTAGCAGTGTAGCACCGCTCGGAGAAATAGGAAACCCCAACAGCGATGCCCTGCTTAGTTACACCATACAATGGATTCTCAACGGTTCGCTCAATTTGCCTACCGAAGAGGCTTCTACGGCAGCATTCAGAAGCAGCCCAAGAGAACTCTCTCCGCTATTCACCACTTTAGATTATAAGAGAGTACGGGGAAACCGGATTGTTGAATAAGATATCCACAAAATTATACACCTGTCTGCCGCATCTACAAGCACAAGTAGAAAGGCTTTTACTTCGTAGGCCTGGCTAAGGTCATTGGCTAGGCCTAACGAAGGTAACTTCGTAGGCTTACGCAATACCCCTTCCATACGCCTACGCAATACCTATTGGATAGGCATACACAATGTTGTAAAATAGGCATACGCAATATCATTGCCCTATGGAACTTGCATATTTCACGGAATGAACTCTCCATTCGACCAACCCCGACTCATTAAACCCCACCTTCCTCTCCTCTTTCTTTGCAAGGAAACAGCTCCTATCTTTTGCACTCCTCCAATTCTCTCCCTCCCCCTTGCCGCTTCCCCCCTCTTTCTTTGCATAGTGATTCTTCCGGTTTCACCTTCTATTATTAGCGCCTTCATTTGCATAGCCTATCTTACTGTGCGCTACCAATTCCCCGTTCCCTTCTTTTTATATAGAAACCACTACCACTAAGCAATGAAACAAGATGAGCAAGAGGCTCTCCGTTTCTGCTAAGCAATCATGCGAATCAATGTTAAAGGAATAAAAGGAGTTCTCAGCCCGTAAACAGGCTTAGGAGCGAATGCTTGATGGTTTCCGGAATCAAGACGAGAAGAATATCTCTCCCCGAAGATGAACAAAACAATTAGGTGGATGTTATAGGACATAAAAGAGACAAAAAAGAACAGAATTTATAACCTAAAACCAATTTAACAATGAAAAAAATCGTAGCAATAGCTTTATTTCCAACATTGCTCGTAGCATGCGGTCCTAAAGCAAGCAATCAGGGAATTGCCGTAGCGGAAGAATCCGACAGCCTTTACATGGTTAACGATTCTACTTTGGGAGACTTACAGACCTATCAATACGAAGGACTTCTTCCGGATGGCGATGATGAACTGGAATACCAGCTCACTATCCAAAGTGTAGGGTTAAACAGTGACGGTACGTATACTTCAAAGACTACCTATTCCGCACCGGGCAACAGCAACAGCAAAACACTGACCGACAGCGGAAAGAAGATTACCTTAATAGGTATTCCCAATGACAGCACCGCGGTGATTTACCAATTAGTATCCAACAAAGGAGGCGAAAACATCAACTTCATTGTGGAGGGAGACAGCGCACTTACCCGAGTCGACAAAGAGTTCAAACGCCTGGTAACCGACTTAAAGCATTCAATTAAGAGAATCAAATAACTTATTTATCAATTTAAACAAAAACTGATATGAAAAAATTAATTCCTATTCTATTCGCAGCCTTAGCGTTTGCTGCCTGCGAGAAAGATGCAGACCTGGACAAGTTAGACAATGAGTATCTGGTCATTACCAATTACGACAAAGAGGCTCCTTTCAGCAGCTTCCATTCTTACTACATGCCGGATAGTATCCTGCTGATTACCGACAAGGATGAAAAAGAGTACTGGACGAGCGAATCGAGTGAAAATGCAGCTGAAATACTGGCTACATTCCAAACCAACATGGGCCGCCTCTATACCGAAGCGCCCGATAAGACCAAAGCCGATGTAGGTTTGCAAATCAGTTATGTAGCCAGCACCTACTACTTCACTTCTTGGGAAAACAATCCTTGGTGGTATAGTTATCCAAGTTATTGGAACTATGGTTATTGGGGAGGCTGGGGAGGCTGGTACTACCCTTACCCTATTACCTTTAGCTACAGCACAGGTTCCTTCATAGCCGAACTGGTCAACCTGAAATCGGACGACAGCTCTGCCAGCAAAAAGTTGAATGTGGTATGGAGTACTGATATCAGCGGTTTACTGAACTATAACGGCTCTCTAAGTCTTAGCAAGACTTTGAATGGTATTAATCAGGCATTTAACCAATCGCCCTATTTGAAGAAATAAGTTAGTAACGTAAGAAAAGTATCAAAGCATTATGAAAACAATCAAATATTTATCCGGAATCCTGGCTGTATCAGCCATGTTTCTCATGTCTCTTCCGGCAAGAGCACAAATTACCCCCGATACGTACTTCAATATCGACTGGCAAATCAATCTTCCGTTAAGCAACGGATTTGCCGACAATGGTAGTGGTTGGGGAGCTAATTTCGAAGGTGGTTACTACATTACTCCGTCTATTGCATTAGGTGGATTCTTGGGCTACCATACGAACCACGAATATGTATCGCGCCGTACCATCCAGTTAAACAGTACGGCGGCTATGAATACCGACCAACAACATACTCTCTTCCAGTTGCCTTTCGGTGTGACCGCCCACTACCGTTTCGACTACGATAAGTTTCAACCTTATGTAGGAATGAAAGTGGGAGCTGAATATGCACACATGGTTTCCGATTTTTACATCTATGAGGAGAGCAGGAATACATGGGGACTCTATCTATCGCCGGAAGTCGGCTTCGAATACTATCCCTGGACAAACAGTATCGGATTTCATGCCGCATTCTATTATAGTTTCTCCACCAATAAAGGAAATTTGCTGGAATCCGACATCAGTACACTAAGTAATCTTGGTTTCCGTTTCGGTGTAGCTTTCTAAAAGAAGATATTACTTTCCTAGAAAAGTAGCTTCTAAAAGAGGTGCCACTTCCAAAGAATGTAGAACCTTTCAAAGAAAAAGTAGCTTCTAAAAGAAGACGACACTTCTAAAGAATGTAGAACCTTCCAAAGAAAAGGTAACTGCTAAAAGAGGCGACACTTCTAAAGAATGTAGAGTCTTCCAAAGAAAAGGCAACTACTAAAAGAGGCGACACTTCCAAAGAAAGCATCACTTTTCAAAGGAGATATAACTAAAGGAAAGGTGCAAAGATATTGGCAAACCAACCCACAAAGCGCTTCCATCGGGAGCGCTTTTTCCATATCTCCTTGGTGAGTTCCGTAGAATCCTGTTTGTCTGCCTGAAACATATTAGTCATCTCCTTGGTTACTCCTTTATCAAAGATAAATGCATTCACTTCATAGTCGTAACGCAAACTACGACTGTTCAGGTTAGCCGACCCCAATGTGCAGAAAGTATCGTCCACCATCATTATTTTAGAATGATGGAATCCCTTGTCATATAAGTAAACCTTAGCGCCCCGCTTTACCAGTTTATAAGCAAAATAGAGCGACGCATCGGGGGTAAAAGGAATATCCGACTTAGACGAAATCATAATCTCCACATCAATACCTCTCTTCAGGGCCTTCTTCAAAGCCTTCTTAATAGAATGTGTCGGTACAAAATAAGGATTAATCAATTGAATCTTTTCATCGGCCTCATCTATGGAAGCTGCATAAGCACGCCGAATCCATTTCGGAGTAACTCCCGGTTCACGGTCTACAATGGCCAACTCCACATCCGTATGTACAGGTCCTATCCCGGCATGTACGGTATCAAGTTCTGTCAACACCGCTTGCAACAAAGGCAAGTTCTCATTCTTAGAAACATCCAGAAAAGATTCTTCAGAGTTGGACGTTCCAAGGTTAAACTCCTCAAGAAGAGATTCTTTTGGGTTAGGTTCTTTTGGGATGGATTCTACAAGATTGAATTCCTCAACGTTCGATTTCCCAAGGTTAGAATCTTTAAGGCTGGATTCTACAAGGTTGGATTCTTTAGAGTTCGATTTTCCTATATTAGATTCTTTAGAGTTAGATTCTCCAAGGCTAGAAGCTCCTAGGTAAGAATCTTTAATATTGGAGTCTTCAAGGCTGGAATCCTTAACGTTCGATTCCCCGAGGTTAGATGCCCTAATATTGGATGCTTCAACATTTGAAGTGTCCTGAATGGATTCCTCTGCAGAAGAAACCTTCTTATCCTCTACAAAGAAATAAGCCTCCCCGTCGAGATGCTGTTTGGTTACTTTATTCCAAGTCTTTAGGAATATGCGCTGCAAATCATTAACAGCCGGTCCCTCTATACTCATGTGCATATCGCGCCACGAACCCACCTGAGGCGTGCCGTTCAAATAGTAATCGGCCACATTCATACCACCCGTATAGGCCACCTTTCCATCAATGACCACAATCTTCCTATGGTCCCGTTTCAACACATGATTTACATAAGGGAAACGTATCGGGTCGAACTTATAAATCTCAATACCTCTGGCTCTAATCTCCTTCAAATGCTTATTCTTCAATGGCTGATTGTTCGACATATTGCCAAAGGCATCGAATAAGGCACGAACCTCTACTCCCTCGGCTGCTTTTTGTGCCAACAACTCAAAAAGAACGCTAGCTATCGAGTCATTACGAAAATTAAAGTACTCTAAATGAATGTGATGCTTTGCCTGAGCAATGGCATCAAACATATCGGCAAACTTCGCTTTACCGTTCTTCAACAGCTTCACTTGGTTGTGGTCGGTTATAGGAACACCCCATTCTTTCAGCAACTCCTTTACAATGGAATCACTTTGTATTTCCTGGGCATGTATCTCACTGCTACCTAGCAGGAGAAGAAACAGTAGTATATAAAAAATCTTGTTCACTTGGCTCTATTTAACTAATGCTGCATCAAGAATAGATTTGACACGTATTCTCCTTACGTACTCCACAATAGAATGAGAACTATTCTTTGGACAGACAAAAAAAAATCGGTCGCAAAGGTACGACTTATATTTGTGACAACAAAAGGAGAGATTCAAAATAAAGTGAAAACTCACCATTTACGGTGAGTTTTCTATTCAATAAACATTCTTTATTCTCATAGAATGCGAATCCGGTATATAATATGAATCCGGAATGAAAGGAGTTATCGCTTCGCTCAACACTCCCCATGCTCTATAAAGCATATCACATCGATGGAAGATTCATATCAAGGAAATCTAACCTCAGCAGACTATCACGTCCACAAGCATATCATACCGACTTTTCAGTAACTACTTCTTCTTATACGATGAAGGTTCAACCCCGAATTCGTCTTCGAAATATTTGTAGAACGCCTTAATGTTACCAAAACCTACAGTCGATGCCACAGTATCCGCGTCCATATCAGACTCCAACAAAAGCTGTGCAGCTCTCTTTAAACGCATTTCCCTGATAAACTCTACCGGAGTCTTACCACTTACGGTCTGTATAATTTTATATAGTTTCGAACGGTCAATACCCAACGAAGTACTCATATCGGATACCGACAAATCCAGACGAGACAGGTTGTCTTCCACATAACGGATGGCGCTTTGGAACCGTTCATTATCTTCTTCCGAAATCGTAGCGTCCGCCAATATCATATCCGGATTCTTATATTCAAAGATGGCTGCATCCTCACTATGCTTCCATTTCAATAACTTGTTAATGCGCTCCACTAACAGTTTTATATTGAAAGGTTTCGCCAGATAATCATCCGCTCCGAACAATAAGTTCTGCGAACGTTCTTCCTTCATCGACTCATCCGTCATCATGATAAACGGAATGTTTTCAGTCGGCCCATTCGCTTTTACCAGGTTACACAGTTCATTACCATCCATCTCCGGCATTTCCATATCGCAAAGAATAATGTCCGGTTTGCATGTCTCCAAAAGTTCCCAAGCCTCCTGGGCACTTGCCGAAGTTTCTACCCGGTAGATATGCTGTAATTGTTCCGACATAAACAACCGGAAATCTTCTTTATCATCCACTAACAGGATAAGAGGTTTCTCCTTGGGAGGTAATACAGCGGCTTGTTTCTCTGCAGACGTTTGTTCAGCAGATTGCTCCGCGTCAACAGCTTCCGCCTCTTCTTTTACAGAATCCGCCTCCTCACTTTCCTCCGAGGCTTGTCTACCTCTCTCGGCCAACTTTTCCAGTTCTTTTATCTTAACCATCATACGGGTCCGTTCTTTCCTTATCACCCACCGACGACCTAAATCCAACACAACCAACAGCACTAAAAGATAGATGATATAAGCCCACCACGTGCGCCAGAAAGGAGGCGTTACCACTATTTCCAAAGTAGTCTCTTCATCGCTGGCATATCCATCGCTATTAATCGCTTTCACCCGTAAAGTATAGTTTCCGCTAGGCAAATTGGAATATGAAATAGAATGCTCGCCATTCTTTCCAATCAACCAGTCTTTGTCATACCCATCGAGCATGTACTGGAGTTTCATCTTCCCCGGTAAATTATGGCTATCCGTAACCACCTGTATTTCAAATCTGTTTTGGGAAGCATCCAGCACGATACGCTGTGTCTTGCCTACAGCCCTGTCCAGAATCACTTTTCCATTGTACATCTTATCAATCACTACCGGTTCGTCATCAATCAAAAGACTGGTGAAAACAACATGGGGAAGTGCTTTATCAAAAACAATTTGGTCGGGCATAAAGCGATTAATACCTTTCAGTCCGCCTATCACTATTTCGCCGGAGGAAGTCGTACAAATGGCACGCGGATTCAGTTCATACCCCTGCAAGCCATCCAACTCATCATAGTTATATATCTGATAAGAAGAAGCCCCGTTTGAATTATTCTTCACTACCACATTCGAAAGTCCGCTGCTTGTGGCAACCCACATATTATGTTCCCGGTCTTCCGTAATGCCCAATATCACAGCATCCGACAAGCCGTCCTTCTCATCGAGAATCAGCAGATTATCACGACTCGGATTATAGATATTCAGGCCATTGCGGGTAGCCAGCCAAATATGTCCTTTTTCATCCTGACACACCTGATTCATATAGGTATTGGAGAAAGGCTGATTTCCGGCCTTACATCCCATATAGCTCTGTACATTCCTGGTTGACAGTGTGATAACCGACAAACCGTTTACCGTACCCACCAACAGGTTACGTTCCGTACCAATCGCTAAGTCCGTTACATAATCAGACACCAATTTATTCCGGGCGGCAGTGATAGACATCAAGCTTCCCGTTTGAGGATTGTAGCAACGCAATCCACTCCCCATAAAACCTATCCAGATATTGCCGTCAGGGTCTTCAGCCAACGAAGAAATCGTTCCTTGTATGGAGTCTGCAAAATGATAATGAGTGAATTTACTGCCGTCGAAACTATCTAATCCGCCTCTATACGTAGCAATATAGACTTTTCCGCTCTTGGTAACCAACGTTGTATTCACCACATCTCCCGAAATGGAATTTCCGGCAGCATTCGTATAGTTCTTTACAGTTCCGGTCGCTCTGTCCTGCATCAGCAATCCGGCTCCGTTTGTACCCAACCACAAACAATCCCTAGTGGTATCTTCCGATACGGAAGTGACTTCTCCTACATAGTCTAAATTAAATTTGTAGATGCTCTTATTGTAGTAAGAAACCCCTTTCCGCTGTGTTCCTACCCACACAATATCTTTATCATCTGTGTACAGAAAGAGAATATTGTTGTTACGCAAAGTACGTTCATTCTCTTCGTTGACCACCAAATGCTTTATCTTTTTCGCTTCCGAATCTATCACAATCAAGCCCTCGCGCTCTGTTCCCAGCCAAATGCGTCCCTGCTTATCTTGTGTAATGGATTTCACAGCTCCCTGAAGATTGGGAATGCCTGCTATCCCCCATTGTTCAGCCAATGAGGAAATAGAAGTGGCCCATTTTCCCTGCTGACGATTGTAAATCCACAACCAGGAAGGTCCATAGACCCATACATTCTCTTTCCGGTCGACAAAAGCGGAGAATTGTTCAGATAAGTTGTTATAGGTCTGCGGAATATAATCACTCTGCCAGGCAATGCGCCGCTGCTTTCCACTCAGGCAGACCAACCGTCCGTCGGCATAAACCAACAACGCTCCTTCATTGCTATTCACAATAGAAACAACCTTTCCTTCAGGCAAATTGCCACCCTCCTGTAAAAAAGGATATAACAGTTTCTGGTCATTCTTATACCAGTAGCAGCCTTTCCCTTCCACATAGAACCAGAAGTCCTTATTCCGGTCGATAAAGATTAAAGAGGGAATCTGTTCCAGTCCGCAATTCCAAACACGCTGACGCACATCCCTGTCGAAACTTTCCTTCTGCGAATCATAGATAACATATCCGCCACCGGTACGAATCCAGAGCTCCCCACCGGAAGCCTCCTGAATGGTTTCGATATAATTGTCGGGCAATGTTTTCATATCCGTAGGGCTCATATAGAACTTACGGAAGTGATAGCCGTCAAAGCGGTCCAGTCCGGATGCCGTACCGAACCACATAAATCCCTGCGAATCTTTCAGAATCGCATTGACCTGCCTGTTGGACAAACCGTCCTTTGTATCTAAATGTTTAAATAAATAGTCGTAAGCACTGAGAGGAAGAGCAAATACCCCACACAGAGTACAAAGAAGGAGAATCTTTTTTATCATAGTTTTTTATATTGTTCTGTAAGTAGTTTACAAAAGAAGTAAAAATATAGCTAAGAACAAAGGTTAAACTCAAAAAAATCATTTCTTTCGCACTGTCTAAAGCAAGTTTCCATCGTTCATCCTATTCTTTTTCTTCAAACACCCCGTTCTATTTTATTTCCCAAGCTAAGGCACTGGCCCCTAAGACAGCCGCATCGGCATCTTTAAGCTCGGAAAACAGTATTTTTACTTTCCCCTTGAATACATTATACATGTTCGCTTCCATGGCCTCATAAGTAGGGTCCATAATAAAATGCCCGGCCTTTGCCAAGCCTCCAAACAGAATGATAGCCTCCGGACGGGAAAACAATACAAAGTTAGCCAACGCCTCTCCCAGTACCGTACCGGTAAAGCGGAAGATATCCAGAGCTAACTTATCCTCTTTCACCGCCGCATCATACAAATCTTTCGATGTGAGCTCTTCCACCGGAATACTGCGCAACAGACTGGGTTCGGTACTTGCCACCAACATTTCACGAGCCGTACGGACTATTCCCGTAGCGGAGCAATAAGTTTCCAGACAACCATTGCGGCCACAACCACAGCTTCGTCCACCGGGACGGACAATGGCATGTCCCAGCTCACCGGCAAAGCCATCGTATCCATAAACGGGCTGTCCGTTCACCACAACACCGCTTCCCACTCCCGTGCCTAACGTTATCATGATAAAGTCTTTCATACCCCGTGCGGCGCCATACGTCATCTCTCCGATGGCCGCAGCCTTCGCATCATTCGTCAGCACCGTAGGAAGTCCTGTCTTGGCCGAAAACATCGAAGCAATAGGTACCACCCCTTTCCAGGGAAGATTGGCGGCCTGCTCTATACACCCGCTGTAATAGTTCCCGTTGGGAGCTCCGATACCCAATCCTTTTATGTTTTCAAAATCCACCTGCTCCCGAATCATAGGTAACAACTTTTCGCATACGGCATCCAGATATTCCTCAATAGTGGGATATGCCTGCGTCTTCACACAATCATGACACAAAATATTACCCCGTGCATCCACAATACCGAATACGGTGTTTGTTCCACCTATATCCATGCCTACCACATAGCTTTTTTCCGTACTATTATTTATCATAGTTCAATCAAATTCTATTCGATTATATTACACCTTATTAAATCCTTGTCAAAAGTACAACAAAAAAGAGAGAATCTCCTAACTAAATAAAAGAAAATATTGTTTGCAATTTAGTTGCATTTATTTTCGCTTACCTTTGTCTGCAAGAAACAATAACACTTCAGATTATGAAAAAATATAGTTCAGAATTCATCTCCATGATACTCTTGTTTTCAGGTATAGCCCTGCAAGCCGGAAATATCAGTTGGTTCCAAGGTGCACCCATCCCGTTTATCTGGTACCTGTGTGCATTCTTACCTGTCGGACTTCCCGTATTGAAAGAAGCGGTGGAGAGCCTGCGTGAAAAAGAAATCTTTAATGAATACACCCTTATGAGCCTTGCCACTTTCGGTGCTTTTTATATCGGAGAATACCCGGAAGGAGTGGCCGTGATGCTGTTCTATGCCATAGGCGAGCGTTTTCAGGATGCTGCGGTCGGCAAAGCGCGTTCTCATATACGTGCCTTACTGGATGTCCGTCCGGACAAAGCCTCGGTACTTCGGAAAGGCGAATATATCGTTGTAGCTCCCGATACTGTCCTCCCCGGAGAAGAGATTGAAGTAAAGTCCGGCGAGAGAGTGCCTCTGGACGGAGAATTACTGACCGAATTCGCCACTTTCAATACTGCCGCACTGACCGGAGAGAGCATGCCCCGCACCTATCACCATTCCGAGCAAATCCCCGCCGGAGTGATTGTTACCGACAAGGTGATACATCTGCGGGTAACAAAACCGTATGCCGAAAGCACCCTCTCGCGAATGCTGGAACTGGTGCAAAGCGCTGCCGAAAGGAAAGCCCCTGCCGAACTGTTTATACGCAAGTTTGCCCGCATCTACACCCCTGTGGTCACCGCACTGGCTGTACTGATAGTACTGCTCCCGTTGCTTTACTCACTGGTAGTGCCCGAATTTACATTCATATTTAACGACTGGCTCTACCGGGCACTAGTCTTCCTGGTTATCTCTTGCCCCTGCGCCTTGGTAGTAAGCATTCCGCTGGGCTACTTCGGAGGAATAGGAGCCGCATCCCGACGGGGTATTCTATTCAAAGGAGGAAATTACTTGGATGCCATTACTAAAATCAATACCGTAGTATTCGACAAGACGGGCACTCTTACCGAAGGCGTGTTCCGGGTGCAGCAAACGCATCCGTACGAAACCACCGAAAAGGAGTTGTGGGAATGGATTGCCTCTCTTGAAAAACAAAGCAATCATCCTATAGCCAAAGCCATTGCCGAAGAGGCCGAAGCACGGCACTATACGTTCAAGAAGGTGGAAGAGGCGACCGACGTCACCGGTATGGGACTCAGCGGAAGTATCGACGGACGGGAGGTACTGGTTGGCAACACCCGTTTGTTCACCTCGCATTCCATTTCTTATCCTGCCGAATTACAGGAGATTCCTGAAATGATAGTCCTCTGCGCCGTAGACGGAAAGTACAAAGGATATCTGTTGTTGGCCGATACCCCCAAAGAAGATGCAAAGGAAACCATAGCAGGACTTAAAAACTTAAATATTAATAATATTCAAATACTTTCGGGAGACAAGCAAGCCATTGTCGCTAATTTAGCCAAGCAATTAGGCATTGAAAAAGCATACGGCAAACTGCTTCCGGAAGGCAAAGTGAAACATCTGGAAGAGCTGAAACAACAAGCCACGAACCGGATAGCCTTTGTAGGAGACGGACTGAATGACGCTCCGGTATTGGCTATGAGCGATGTAGGCATTGCCATGGGAGGTCTGGGAAGTGACGCCGCCATTGAAACGGCGGATGTAGTGATACAAGACGACCGTCCTTCGAAACTGATTACCGCCATCCGACTGGGAAAATATACCCAACGTATTGTATGGCAGAACATCTCCATGGCTTTTGGGGTAAAACTCATCGTTCTTTTGCTAGGAGCCGGAGGAATCGCCACATTGTGGGAAGCTGTGTTTGCCGATGTGGGCGTAGCGTTATTAGCCATCTTCAATGCCATGCGCATACAACGATTCTCTAAATAACAGTCACATGACGGACCAACAGATATATCTTGAAAAGTTAGAAAAAAGGGACATCAAGCCAACAGCCATGCGTCTCCTTATACTAAAAGCGATGATGCGGCTCGACCGGGCCGTATCGTTGCTCGATATAGAAAACGAGCTGGTAACGGTAGATAAATCGACTATCTTCCGTACCATCACCCTTTTCCTGGGGCACCATTTAATTCATGGAGTGGACGACGGTACCGGCTCCCTGAAATATGCCGTATGCAGCAACGAGTGCAATTGCTCCGTCGACGAGCAACATACCCACTTTTACTGCGAGCACTGTCACCGTACATTTTGCCTGAAAAGCATCCACGTACCGGTAGTGCAATTACCCGAAGGATTCAGCGTTCAACAAATTAACTATGTGATAAAGGGACTGTGTGCGGAGTGTTCCTCTGCGAAACTTAAATAAATAAGAGGAATTCATCGTCTTCTTTCCCACTTTTAGTCTAACTCTTTTGTTTATCACCTGCTTTTTATATAAGTTTGCGCTCCGAAAAAAGAAGTAAACTTATAAATAACAAACGCTATGAAAAGAAACAAAGTAACAACCATACTGGCATTGGCTCTCCTCTTCAGTTTAGGATACACCCCGGCTCGTGCGCAGGACTGGAAATCCGTCTTAACCAATGTAGCCAGTGGTGTGGGCAAAGCCATTGCCGGAAACACTGCATCAGCCACCTCTATCATCGGGACATGGAAATATTCCGCACCGGACTGCCAGTTCGAGAGCGACAATTTATTAGCCAAGGCCGGAGGAGAAGTAGCCGCCCAGAAGGTAGAAAGCAAGATGACGGAAGTCTGTAATAAGATAGGTCTGCAAAACGCCACCACGTCTTACACCTTTAACGAAGACGGGACCTATACCCAAACACTCAACAACCGTAACATGGCAGGCACCTATACATTCAACGATGCCGACAAAACCATCACCATGAAGAGCCGTTTGGGAATTAGTTATACGGCAGAGGTCAGTGTCAGCGGTTCCACCATGAGCCTGCTTTTCAATGCGGACAAACTGTTCTCGTTATTAAAGACCACCGCCGGAGCTATTTCAAAGAAGTCGACCAACACCGCCCTCTCCACTTTAACGTCCCTATCGGAACAATACGACGGACTTATGTTGGGATTCGAACTCAAGAAACAATAAGAGTAACGGTTCGCTATTCTAAAAAATAGAAGGAAGGCTTTAGAAAGCATTACGACAGATGCTTTTTAAAGCCTTTCTTAGTATTATAGAAAAATGACTAAACCACATTGTCAGAATGACTTGTTCACTCTAAATAATTTAACGTAGCCATTATTAACAACATTCAAAGTACATCTTTAAAAGCCATATTCCTGATAAGCCTACTAAGCAAGAGAATAATACATACTTTCATCTTCCATAACGCTCTCGAATATACGAACGGAATGCTTGATATTCTTTTTCTATCTCCTCATATTTAGAAGATTTCGCCCAAGGACGCTTTTTATCCGTATTTTCAATATATGTCCAAAAAGTCAAAGGGTTTTCATCAGAGTCCTTACTATACAATATTGCCTTATCCAGATTGGCTCCTTGTTGCAACAGGTACAAAGCAATCTTAAAACGTTCATTAAAGATTGCTGAAGCCAGAGGCGTACTCTCTATATAAGTACTGCAATATCCTTGAGGCGTTTCCACATTTACATCCATTTGATATTTTTCAACCAGTAGCTTTACAAAAGTCAAATCCGTATATCGGCAGGCAGCCCCCAACGCCGTTTTGGTACGAGCTACCGTATTCGGCTCTGCGCCATGTTCCAACATATCTATAACAATATCCTTTGTTGAAGGCTCATAAGAAGAAACATCCCGGCAAGCCTCCATAAAAGCTGTTGAAACGTTATAGTCATAGACTTTTATTTTCAGATTAGGGTCTGCCCCAAGTTCCAATAAACAATGAACCATCTCTTTATCCACTTTCCAAACAGCTCCGAACAATACGGTAAGTCCCTGTTTGGGTTCACGAATATCTACCGGCATACCATTCTCTACCAAATGCCTCACTTTACCAACATTTCCCTGTCTAACCGCTTTTGCTAAAGGCCATCCCGGAGTATCTTTCCATATGCGGACATCCATCATCACCATTTTGCTTTTATCCACAGGTTGCATATACCATATCATACCGACTAGACCGGCTATAAATATAGCTATTATCAAACACTTATGTTTCTTCATATACGTTTATTTTTGAGCGCCAAATTACCATTATAGAATATCCTAATCTTCATCAAAATCTATTTTTATAGAATACTTTGAAGAAACGGGATTCCCATGTAATTTAGCCGGAATAAAACGCGGTAACTTCTTTATAATCTTTAAGGCAACCTTTTCATGTTCCTTTGATGGAGATTTTACAATCTCATATCCACTCACGTCCCCATTCCTAGACAAACGAATTATAACAAGAACGATGCCTCCCTCTAATTTTCCTTGTCTCCCTTGAACAAGCAACAATTCTTTCTGTATAAATCTTTGCAAAGCATCATCTCCTCCGGGAAACATTGCCGGAATCTCTGTATAATCAATAAGATTACTTTCCACTGAATTGCTCTTATCTATCCTTGCTTTTTGCGACATGCATGAAATCGCTAAAAAGCATCCCATTAAATAATAAACTATTCTCATCTTTCTAAAATTCTTTCTAATTATAAATCTATTATACAAGAGTAACCAAAACACAACTTAATTGCTTTACCAGAATGGTTTGGTCACTCTAAATGATTTAACGTGGACACTTTAAATCAGCCTGTCAGTTCCTTTGCATTTAGTCTTCATTAAAGACTTCCAAAGAAAGCAATGGCCTTTTCAATCAAACGATAAATTATTATCAGAGGACCACCAATAGCTCCTATGGTTAATAAGCCTATAATTGTATAACCGATAAAATGGTCACCGTCATCCTTCTTATCATATATGACAAAACCATGTTTGGCTAAAAACTTACAAGCCCATTCTCCTATTTCTGCTATTGTACTATTCATTGTATATTTCTTTTCTTCTTTGATGCCATCGTACCAGTTTACCATTGCCATTTCGTACACTTATTTTTGTACCGTCCGCCACTTTGCTTTGAATATTTTACATGCCTCTATAATCCCGAGAATCTTACAAGCAGCCATTTATACTAAAGCTCTTTGCTATAATTTTTACTTGCCCTCCAGTGGAATTAAGATTCATAATATAGATATTAAAACTTCTTATGTCTACATACTTTTCCCAAATAGATTTAAACCTAATATAGTCAACATCATCTTCATTGCCAAGACAAACATCTAGTATTGTTTCTTCTGCCACAACGCCAAAGTTTAACATTAAATTAGCCCAGTACACTTCATTAAATATGAGTATAGAGCTTTTCCCATCTATCCACTCTATTTCAAACTTTAAAGAATCATTTATACCTGGATTGTTTCTGTCAACAATAATATTATGTATAACAGCATCATGCCAATAAATATCTTCTATTTTCATATTTTAATATCTATCTAAGTGAGTACTCTTTCTTTCATGTTATAAAGAAAAACTTTTTAGAACATTATCTTTTTTAAATAACCTAAGGCTAACTAAATCGAACAGTCCACAATTATGGCATGCGCCATGATTTCAGCATTATTCATGTACTCTTAATAAGCCTATATTAGCAACTATGGAGAAAAAAAACGAACCCTTATTCCTTTTATGATAATATTCTATATAATTTCGTGTGTGTTGAATGCTTCTTTTAAAATACTCACCTATAGGTTCATCCGCTCTTCTATTACAAGACCAACTATCTCCTGTATATCCGAATTGGCCATCATCCATAGTCAGTACATCTCCTCCTAATATAGGTACTCCTAGCTTTTCTATTTCAGTAATAACTAATAGAACATTTTCATAAGAGAATGCATATTCATTTACTCCCATTGGTTCTAATGAGATTCCCGTTTTTAAAATGCTAATTAATCCATTGAAATTATTATCACTCATGCTACTAAATTATTTGGTATTGAATAACCATTCCTAATAAAAGCAAGGAGAAAATACTAGAATTCTTCATTTCTCCTTACTTTAAGATATCTCCTCAATTATTGTCGGTTCATTGACATACAATTCTCCAAGCAAAGAATCAAAACAAAGATTTACTCATATACAACTTCTCGTTCATAAAGAATTGAATCCGGATAAATAATTATTCAATCCCGATAATGTGATTCCAGACAATCGCTATCTTCACCAATTTTCAAGATTAAAGGGACTTTCTTTTTTATTGGAATTTTACCTTTAGGATAACCAATCTTTACTATTTCACCCCAATGTTTATGAATGTATTCATTAAAGCTGACCGTATCAGCTATTATATAAAACTCTGCGTTTTTAAAATAGTTTGCCAAAAAACTCTTATAATCTTCTTTATAACCTTTCAATTCATTCTGTAAACGTTCAAAATCGAAGTTTCCATAATCCACATCGGAGAGCCAATGCAAGCCATGTGTATATTGATTATCCTTCTTTTCAGAAGGATAATGTGGACAATCAAACTTGAAGGTATCTTTCTGATGAACCATGTAAAGAAACCCTCCAATGTTTTCCTTTCGTTTGTTGCCAACCCACAGATATTGATGATAGTCTTGATTATTCAATACATTGATATGAATATAAACACCTTGTGGTATGGTATCCAACTGAATTTTATTATATTGCCTCATTCCAATATAAATATATTCAATATCAGCTGTATAAGGCTCTTTCATATTCTTGTCTTCAACCTTATGCGCAGGATTGGTCTGACATGCTTGGCAAGCAATCAAAATACCACAAAGCAAACTCCCTATTTTGATTATTACATTCTTTTCCATTCTTTTTTTCTGTCTTATGCGTATTTATATCTACCAAGCATCAGTAGCCTGCGTTCACTGCATTGTTTGCTTTTACTACACTCAACAAATCTAACGTAAATTCTATTAACACTCATTATCTCTCTATTTTCCGATTTGTATGAAATGTTTCTATACTATCCGGAAAAATAGAAAGGTATGTAACTCTTAATGTTTTCATCTTCTTATTTGTTATAAAGAAAGGAGATATTAGTTTGACTTGTTTTAGAACTTGTTATAACCTTTCTTTAATAGATTTTATTTGATAAATAATGAAAAATAAAAGAATTCCTAAAGTAAATAGGTGAAATATAGGTCAACCATACCATATACGTTTTCATCATACTTACTAGCCGAAAGAGCTGCAAATATAAAATTAGTAACTTGGAAAAACAAAGAGCTGAAAGCCATATATATAAAGAAAATTCTAAAGAGCAGATGTATTTGGATGGATTTGAAAACTTTAATTAGGTGCAGAATAAACCAAATACATATAAGAATCGTTATAAGATGAGGTGCAAATGTAAAAACATACCAACCAGCATCTTTACTTCGGAGTAAAGTATAAGAGAAGAGATAATATAGTTGAAAGCTGATGCTTCCAATCCCCAATAGTAAAAGAAATACCTTTAATATTTTTCTCATAAATTCATTTTTTAGGTGACTATTTACAAAGACAATCTTTTTCCGTTAGGGTCATATATAGATAAAGGATTATTAGCACAAAAAGCATATGGGCTTATTGGATAAACGACCCTTGTAATCGTAACCGGTGTTACCATTACTATTTCGTACACTTGTTTTTGTACCGTCTGCTAAATATCGGTAGCTTGCTTTCACTGCATTGTTTTCTTTTACTACACTCAACAAATTTAACGCATTATAATTGAAAGTCAAACTTTTTCGGGAATCTTTTTCATATTTCCGTTCGCATCGTTCGGTGTCGCTCCCGACTGAAAAATGTCTTCCGGCAAAGATGTTCTTACACTCTCTTGCAGGACAGTGAGCTGATTTCCTGTGTAAGTGTATAACAAATTATCTACCAATGTTCTGTTTCCTGTACGTTGTAACGTCAGGATGTTTCCGTTCCTATCATACGTAAGACCT